>LNAP01000078.1_pt1 | contig 155065 bp, 136 predicted proteins | sample 602601 | NCBI WGS metagenome assembly LNAP01 (sample SAMN02440304, study PRJNA202911) | soil metagenome | biome: Subtropical and temperate rainforests or woodlands; isolation source: soil samples (1 kg each in a 20% v/v slurry with milli Q water) were... ...
CAAAGTTGCCACACCAACAAATGCCCGACCGGCGTCGCCACTCAAGACACCCTGCGCCAGCGTGCGCTGGTAGTCCCGGACAAAGCCCAGCGCGTCTTCAACTTCCATCGCAATACACTCAAGGCCCTGGCGGAAATGATCGCCGCCGCCGGGCTCGATCATCCATCGCAACTGGGCGCTCGACACCTGGTGCGGCGCATGTCGGCGACGGAAGTGAAACTGTTCTCGCAATCCCATGTATTCCTGCAGCCCGGCCAGCTACTCACCGGCCCCGTTGATGGCAGTTTCTATTCGAACATGTGGCAAATGGCGCGGGCCGACAGTTTCGAGCCCAACGCGATTGCCTGATTGCCCGGCAAAACATCGATGGGCATGCCAGGTGCCCATTGAGACATTCTGTAATAGCCCCGTTTTGCATTTGCCCCTGTATCCCGCCACGCTTGCGCGCCGCCGGTCTGCTGGACCGACGGCGTGAACCATTGCCTGTGCATTGACCTCTACTTTTTACGACTTCAAGAGCCCACCGTTATGACTGACGGACGCGACCTGCGCATCGACTTTTTTCGGGGCCTGGCGCTGATCTTCATTTTTTGGGATCACGTGCCGGACAATCCCTTCGCCCAATTGACCATCCGTAATTTCGGGTTCAGCGACGCGGCGGAAATTTTCGTGTTTTTGGCCGGCTATGCCGCGATCCTGGCCTACGGCCGCATTGCCCAACGCGACGGTTTTGTCGTCGCCTGCATCCGCATTCTGCGCCGCACCTGGGTGCTGTACGTGGTGCATATCTTCCTGCTGACGTTGCTGATGGGCATCGTATTCGTCGCCAACAATCACGTCGAAACCCGGGACATGGTTCGGGAAATGGGCCTGGAATACTTCGTCGGCAATCCGCAGCAAGCGCTGGCCGATGAATTGCTGCTGCGCTTTAAGCCCAACCTGACTGACCCGCTGCCGCTGTACATTCTGCTGCTGCTTGCCTTGCCGCTGATCCTGCCGTTGATGCTGCGCAGCATTGCGCTGGCGGTCGGCTTGTCTTTGGCGCTGTACATGATGGTGCCGCTGTACGGCTGGAACCTTTCAGCCTACGAAGGTGGCGGCGTCTGGTATTTCAACCCGGTGGCGTGGCAATTGTTGTTTGTGTTGGGCGGCGCTTGTGCGCTGAAGTCACAAGTGAAATCCACCAGCAGCGCCGAGCCGGTTGCGCTGCTGCGGCAACCGCTGTTCATGCTTTGTGCTGCTTACGTTTCAGTGGCGGGCGTACTGACGGTGCTCTGGAAATTCCCTGAGCTGCACGCCGAGCTGGTACCGCAAATCATCGCCGATACGCTCTACCCCATCAGCAAGACTGACCTTGCCCCTGTGCGCCTGCTGCATTTCCTGGCGCTGACCTACTGCGTCGCAAAACTGCTGCCCGTCGGCCAAACCTGGCTCGCCAACTGGCCGGCGCAACAGACGTGCCGAATGGGCCGCTACTCGCTGGAAATCTTCTGCCTCGGCGTACTCCTCGCCCCCCTCGCCGACATGGCCAACGCCCTAGCGGGCGACACCTGGCCCATGCAAGTCTGCACCGCCCTCATTGGCCTCGCGCTGATGGTGCTCATGGCCGCCTGGCTCGATCTCAACAAACGCCTGGGCCAACCAAAACCCGCCCAGGTGGTTGCGGTTTGAGAACTGCGTCGCACTGAAACTCCTTCTCGGAAGTTTCCCACAACTTTATCAGGCCAAGTTTTTTTGGGGTTGGCCGTTATGAAGGGGGAATGGATTAATCAGAGAGGGAGTTATTTTGAATATCAATCCGACCGCATACCAAAACGTAATATATCCGATTCCGACGCCACAAAAGGCTGATCCAAAGGACGAGGTCATAACCAGCGAGCGCACAGCGCAAATATCCGGTCGAAACATGATCGACAAGCCATTTTACGTCTATGAGCACGAGCCCTGGCTAAAGCCTTATCAATCACCAGCCGGTCGTGAACGCTGGGAAAGCAAGACCGACGAAGAGCGGAACGGGACAAAGGAAGAGTATCTGAACACCCTTCGTTTATCCGCCGACACATCACTTAACGGCATATTCGAAGAGTATTTTGAAATAAAACACGATCTTGAATTTCTGAACCCTGAACTGGCAGAAAAATATTTCAGTTTCACGCTGGATGCACAAGGCAATATCAAAGTTACTGACCCCGACAAGGTGTTGACGCCCAGCGATCTGGATTACCTTCAGGAGATATTCAGCCAACGTGTCAACCTGAAAGACAAGTTGCACAACCACGCACGCGCTATCATGGCGTACGTGGATCACAACACTAAAACATTTGGCGACCAGTTCATGCTTCGCCTGGAGAACTACGAAACAACGATTGATTACGTCGAATTGCTCACACGCAATCCCAGAGGCAACTTCATGTGGGGGCTGGAGGATCAGGTTATCAAGCGATGCAGCCCGCGGACAGGACCTTTGTTCGAGACAACTGCGTAGTCGCCTCTCAGCAGCTCCCCTTGAAAAACTAATTTTGGTGAGAAGTGCATGAACATTTCCGGCTCCAGTTATAGAATCCCCGGCTTGGAATTATCAACCCGGTCAAGCATATTACAAAAAGAAGCCAGGCGTAATGAACCACCTGATTCGATAATTTCTAATGCAGTGAGGGTTCCCGCAGCGCCATCAAGCAAACCTGCTTCAGTGATAAGCGACGCTGTAATATTCCGGCGTCCGAATTGCCTGTTCGGGGCAATTACCGGAATGACGGCAGAAGAAAACTTCTCACGTGAGGACCGACATGGTCAAATGGTTGACCTTATGGATAGCGAATGCTGTTGGACGTGTCAAACAATTGAAGCAATGGTCGTAAGAACCATTGCGCAAGTTGCGCTTGAGGACATCAAGTCCGAGCTAGTCGGCTTTAACGCGTTTCTGGCTATAAACCAACCAGAGCTTTCGGAAAAACCATTTTTCTTCACTGTCGACAGGGAGGGGGATGTATGCATTGTTGACTCGAATGAGCTAAATCCAATCGAAAAAGCACTACTGACCCAAGCGATACGCGACTATAAATCTCTCAGCTCAGCCATCCAATACCACGCTAAAGTCCTTATCCAATATTCAAGCTACTTCAAACCCGAAGCAGGTGAGGAACCACTGACTTTGAAAAATTTCAGCACGCGTGTTGATTACGGAGCCCTGCTCTCGAATCCAACCGACTTTATGGACATGTACGGAAACGGTAGTTCGACGAAGAAATCAGTCTACCCGCCAAATTTCGTGGATATCAAAGCGTGAAAAATGCCACGCTTTTTTAATGAAGGCAGGCGAGACCGCCTGCCTTCATTAATTCACCAGCGGCCCGCACGCCCTCGATTCAACTGCTGACTGCAGATATGCGCAAATGCGGCCGGCACCTTGGACTTCTCTTTCAAGTCCTCCGGACCGATATAACCGTCATACACAAACCAGCGAACAACATTGTAATTGGACAACCAATAATGAGTGCCGTGAATGTCATTTCGCTCCGAAAAGTGCTCACCACTGTAGCATTTGTCTAGTTTGAACGTCAGACGAGCTTTACCCGCATCGTCAGCCAAGGCAGTCTGATACAAGTCAGGCTTTTCTGCTTTTAGGCCTGAATACATCGCCAGGATAGCCTTACTTCCCTTCAGAGGCGCACCCATCGAGTCCGAATACTGGAGCTGATACGTAAGTTCTCCATGGGTTTGCAGGCCAACCACCCACCCGGTATCTGCCACTGGTACGCGATTTACAACGGGCGGGCCTATCAGCGTTATATCCGACATGATGGGGTACGACCCGAAGCTTAATTTATAACTTGCAGTTTGGTAGGGCTGATCATGCCGGTGCGCAACCCTGACTTTCACGCTGTCACCGGGACTCAAATCAGAGACTATGGTGGTTTTGTTCTGATTCCTCGTCGTCCACTGCCCGCCAACATAATATTCAATTTTTATAAATTTTTCCGTGTCAGGCATTTGATTTACCAACAAGACCTTCTGCCCACGTACCGCTTGAAAGCTGTAACAATGCACGTCATCTTTATTTTTTAAATTATTAGTCAACAAATGAATCTGATCCGACAAAATCTGACATACAGGCTCATCAGATCCATTCCCCACAATACCCGCTACATCTTCCTGCGCACTAACCCCACACACCGCCACCAATAAAACAACAGACGCAACTGTACCGAAAACGATCTTTTTATTCTTGTTCATCACAAATCCTTGATTAGATTGACTCAATATATAAATTTATTTACACAGGGCGTTTAAGCCACTGACAAAACCGGACGTAATCACCCGCCCCACCCGCCGTCAACCACCTACGTTTATAAACAGACCGTTCCCACAAGCGGCTCTGCCAACGCCCTACCTCTCCTGTGACCAAAGATTTCTGCCGCCACGTCTGTCAGCGTCTAAGCTTGTGTCAGGTGCGATTAACAGGTTTAACCGGGCCAATGGATATGGGTGTATTACGGCATTCCGAGACGAAGCAGACTGCTCAGGACACGGACAGTCAGAATCAGCCACCAATGCCGAAAATCCCTCGCCACAGGCGGAATGCGTGGCTGGTGTTCGGGGTGTTGCTGGTCATGGGGCTGGTGGTGTTCGGTTTTGTCATTGCAACCGAGTCGCGCACCTCCAGGCTGCAGGCCCGGGAATTCAGCCGTTTTGCGGCAAGCCTGAGCTACTCGCTGCAACCTGGCCCCAGCGATGCGGTGTTGTATCCGGGGGACGGACCGTTTGATAAGCGCTTGGGTTACTCCTCTCTGGATGAGTTCCTGCCGCGTCTTCTCAAGCGCGATTATCTGATCACGGAACAGACCCGTTTCTCTCCCGAACTGCTCGCTTACGGCCGACGCGGATTTTTCGTGCCTTACGAAGAAAAGATTCAGGCCGGGCTATCGATCACAGACTGTCGAGGTGCCGATCTCTACCAGTTCCGCTACCCACAGCAGTTCTATCCGAGCTATGCCACGATTCCATCGGTGGTGGTGCACAGCTTGTTGTTCATCGAGAACCGGGAATTGCTGGACCCGCGGCAGCCAATGGCCAATCCGGCGGTGGACTGGCCACGGTTTGCCAAGGCTGCGGTTTCACAGCTGGCGAAGATGATCGGTCTGCCCGGCCAATCGGCAGGCGGCAGCACGCTGGCCACACAGTTGGAAAAATACCGTCACTCCCCCGACGGCTTGACTCAATCGGGGTCTGAAAAACTGCGGCAGATGATTTCTGCCAGCGTGCGCGCCTATCAACCCGGCGAGCAAACCCTGCAAGCCCGGCAGCGGGTGGTGCGCGACTATCTGAACAGCGTGCCGTTGTCGGCCGTGCCGGGCCATGGCGAAGTGCATGGGTTGGCCGAAGGGTTGCGGGTCTGGTACGGCGCGGACTTCGTGCGCACTAACCAGTTGCTGGCATCCCCCGCCAGCGACCCGCAAAGCCTGGCGGCGCGAGGCCTGGCGTTGCGTGAAGTGCTCTCATTGGTGATCGCCCAGCGGCGTCCGTCGCACTATCTGGCCAAGGGCCGCGCGGAGCTGGCTGACCTGACCGATAGCCATATTCGCCTGCTGGCGCAGAATAAAATCATTGATCAGCGTCTGGCGGATGCGGCGTTGAACAGCACGGTCACCTACCGCAACTGGGTTCAGCAGCCGACCATTCAGCCGATTGAAACCAATAAGGGCATCAGCGTGGCGCGCAGTCGCCTGTCGGGAATGCTCAATCGCCCGTTTTACGATCTGGATCGTCTGGACCTGTCAGCCACCACCACCTTGCAAAGCGAGTTGCAGGCGCGTGTCGGCCAGTACCTGCGCGACCTGGCGGACCCGGCTTTTGCGGCGAACGTCGGATTGCTGGGCGAGCGTCTGCTGACGCCAGTCAGTACTGCGCAGGTGCGCTACAGCTTTACCCTGTTCGAGCGGGGCCCGGATGGATCGCGGGTGCGGGTGCAAACCGACAGCACCGATCAGCCGTTCGATATCAACGAGGGCAGCAAGCTGGAGCTCGGTTCTACGGCGAAGATGCGGGTACTGACGACTTATCTGGAGATGATCGCCGAGTTGCACGAGCGCTACGCCGGGCTGACCCCGGCGCAACTGAGCAAAACCCCGGTGGAGGAGCAGGATCGCCTGACGCGCTGGGCGGTGGATTATCTGGCGCAGAATAAGGATCGCAGCTTGCCGAAGATGCTTTCTGCGGCCCTGGATCGGCATTACTCGGCGAGCCCAGGCGAGCGCTTTTTCACCGGCGGAGGCCTGCATCACTTCAACAACTTCCGCAAAGAAGATAACGGGCGCAATCCGACGCTTCGCGAGGCGTTGCGCGAGTCGATCAACCTGCCGTTCATTCGTTTGATGCGCGATCTGGTGCGTTACAGCACCTATCAGGCGCCCAGCAACAGCGCCGAGTTGCTCAAGGATGATGACAACCCGCGCCGCCAGGAATACCTGGCGCGCTTCGCAGATCGGGAAGGCACGGTTTTCCTGCTGCGATTCTGGAAACGCTACAAGGACAAGACCACCCAGGAGCGTCTGGACACCTTCCTCGATGGCGTTCATCCCACGGCGCCACGACTGGCGGCGGTTCATCGTTATTTGCTGCCGGAAGCCGATCAGACGGCGTTCAACTCGTTCATTCGGGCGCATATGGCCGAATCAAAAATCGGTCCCAAGCTGAGCGAAAAGCGCCTGGCCGAGCTGTATCAGAGCTACGGTCCGGGGGCCTACGACTTACCGGATCAGGGCTATATCGCCAGGGTTCACCCGTTGGATCTGTGGTTGGTGGGCTATCTCCTGAAAAACCCGGACGCGCAGTTCAAGGACGCGGTTACGGCCAGCCACTTCGAACGCCAGGAAGTCTACGGTTGGCTGTTCAAAAGTCGGCATAAAAGCGCTCGCGACAGCCGCATCCGCACCATGCTGGAGATCGAAGCGTTCCTCGATATCCATCAACGCTGGCAGCGGGTCGGCTACCCGTTCGACCATCTGGTGCCTTCCCTGGCGACGGCAATCGGCAGCTCGGGGGACCGTCCTGCAGCGTTGGCGGAATTGATCGGGATCATCCAGAACGATGGCATCCGCTTGCCGACCTTGCGCATCGACAGCCTGCATTTTGCCGCCGACACGCCCTATGAGACGCGGCTGGCCAACAATCCGGAGCTTGGCAAGCGTGTATTACCGTCCGAAGTGGCGGCGGCCATGCGCGAAGCATTGTCGCAAGTGGTGGATGGCGGCACGGCCAAGCGCGTGCAAGGCAGTTTCAAATTGCCGGATGGCAGCCCGCTGGCAATGGGCGGCAAAACCGGCACCGGCGACAACCGTATCGAAAGCATCGGCGCGGGCGGTCGCATCCTCAGTTCCCGGGCAATAAACCGCACGGCGACGTTCGTGTTTTATCTGGGCGATAACCACTTCGGCACCCTTACCGCATTCGTGCCGGGCAAGGCCGCGGAAGGGTTCCGCTTCACCTCGGCGCTGCCGGTGCAAGTGCTCAAGGGCATGGCGCCGATACTGAGTCCTTATCTTGAGCCGGGGACGCATACGCAGTGCAGTGTGACTAGTACTCAATCTTTGTAGGCCTCCATGTTCGCGAGCAAGCTCGCTCCCACACAAATGCTGACGTGGAGCAGATGAGAACCGTTCGTCTTTATCGCTTGCTTAAAATGTAAGATATATCTTAAGGTATATCTTACTTGCACAGGAGATAGAGAAAATGCGTGATGACCATCACCACAATGAACACCGCCCCCATCACCGCGACCACGGCGAAGGTCGTGACGGTTTTGAAAAGCGTCCTCGCGGCGAACGCGGTGGCCGTGGGCCTCGGGTGTTCGCGCCGGGGGATCTGAAGTTGCTGTTGCTGGCGCTGATCGCCGAACAGCCTTGTCACGGCTACGACCTGATCCGCCAGATCGAAACCATGTTCGATGGCGCCTACAGCCCAAGCCCGGGCGTGATTTATCCGACCCTGACCTTCCTTGAAGAAAGCGAACTGATCGAAGGCAGCGCTCACGGCGGCAAAAAACACTACGCCATCACTGAAGCGGGTCGCGCGTCATTGACCGAACAAGCGGTGGCGCTGGACGGCGTACGCATGCGCATCGACGTCAGCAAGCGTTCCTTGCGAGGTCATGAACGGCCGCCGGAAATCCATGAAGCCGTGAACAATCTGCGCCACGCCATGCATCTGCATGATGGCCGCTGGAGCCCCGAGGAAATCCTGCGGGTTCGCGACCTGCTCAATAACACCGCCAAAGCCATCGTCGATGGCCCCCTCGCTTCGGAGAAGTCGGTATGAATTCGCAACAATCGATCCACCGCGTCAGCCATGAAATCAAACGACGTAAGTTGCAGGTGCTGCGTGTCACAGACATTACCCCGAAGATGCGTCGGATTACGCTGCACGGGCCGGAGTTGACGGGCTTTATCAGCCTGGGAACCGACGATCACGTAAAGCTGATTTTTCCGCGTACCCCGCAAGAACAGCAAGCGATGGAAACCCTGCAGCTCGGCGCGCCGGATGACGGCCCGCGCCCGGCCATGCGCGATTACACGCCCCGTCGTTATGACGCCGAAAGTGGCGAACTGGACATCGACTTCGTGCTGCACGGCGAAGGCCCGGCAGCAACCTGGGCGGCACAGGCCGAACCGGGGCAGTTTTTGTACATCGGCGGCCCGCGTGGTTCGATGATCGTGCCGGATATATTCGACAGTTACCTGTTGATCGGCGATGAAACCGCCCTGCCCGCCATCGCCCGTCGCCTTGAGGGCCTGCCGGCCAATCGCTGCGCACTGGTGGTGGTCGAGGTGGCGGATATGGCCGAGCAGCAGGTATTCCAGAGCCAGGCGCAAGTGGATGTGATCTGGATCGTGCGCGGCGAGCAGGATCTGGTGGACGTCACCCGCCGCCTGGAAATGCCCGAGGGTCAGCTGTATGCCTGGGTCGCCACTGAAGCGGCGTTGTCGCGCAGGATTCGGCGCGTGTTGCTCGGCGAATTCGGGCTCGACGAAGCGCTGGTCAAGTGCTCGGGTTACTGGCGGCTTGATGAGCGGGATGCGGGGTAAATCCCTGTTGGGGCGTTTACGCCAAACGCCCCTTGATGCGATCCACGCCCACCAACAACAAACCAACCCCCACAAACCCCGCCAATACCCCGCCCGCATTGATGAATGCTTTGGCGAAGCCGATGGTTCCGGCATCAATAAAGGGATACATGTAATCGCCGAGGGAATTGCCGCGCAGCAGGACGTAGGCAAAGTAGACAATCGGGTAAAGAATCCACAGCAGCACATGCCTGAACTGCAACACGCCCTTGGGCACATACAGCCACCAATACCCCAGAAACATCAGCGGCATCACGTCGTGGAGCAATTCGTCCGCGACCCATTGCCAGCCTTCGGGATGCCACAAATGGCGCAACAGAATGTTGTAGGCCAGACCGACCAGAACAATGCTGGTCGCAATACCGCCGCACACCACGGGATGGCGAAAAAAACGCTGCGCCGCTGACATGCCGCCGCACAGCGCACAGGTCAGGGCAACGGCCGCCAGCGTGTTGCTCAATACGGTGAAGAAACTGAAAAACCGCACCAGGCCGCCAATCAGGCTGGCATCGTCTGCCCAGCGCGCAAATAAAATCAGATACAGCTGAATAACCAATCCCGACCAGCCAAGGCATGCGGCAATGATCGTGTAGCGGCGCTGTCCTTGCGCGGGTTGCGTGTGTTCGGCGTACATCAGTGTTAATCCTTGAGGCCCAGGTTCCAACCCGGACAAAGTTACCAACCCTTGCTGCGGTGCAACTTCACATACAACGCTTCGACCTTTTCCCGAGCCCACGGAGTCTTGCGCAAAAACGTCAGGCTGGACTTGATGCTCGGGTCGCTCTTGAAGCAGCGGATATCAATGCGCTCGGCCAGGCCGGACCACTCGTAATGCTCAACCAGAGCGTTGAGGACCTGTTCCAGCGTCACGCCATGCAGAGGGTTGGAATGCTGTGTTGTCATGCGAAACCTTCGAGTTGATGAGCGAGGGCGTTTCAAAGAGCTGCGCACCTTAGCCGAGCCTTCTGACAGCGGGAAGAGCCTGGCGTGCGAAGGCTGCCGATTATTGCACTGCTAATACCCATCAAAAGTGTAGGACGCATCCTAAACACAGGACGAAAAAGCGCCTTGGATGATGCCGGTGAAAAGGTTGCATCAGGTGCGACCCTTTGCCTCACTGTTGCAGCCCTCGCAATGATCCATGTCAATTTCCCTGCTGTTTGCAGAGTCGTTAGCCCCCTATCATTGCGTCCCTCAACGGCTGAATCGATTAATCCTGTTTTTTTGATTCCTTCTCTCGTTTCTTCAAGCGCGAGATGCCGCTTTCGACCCTCACTCAATAACTTAAAAAGAACGCTCCTAATGTCCGATTACCCGAGACGATCTGCTGCCATGGCCGTGCCTGTTGTGCAGCGCCTGCAAACCATCCATGGCTTCTGCGGCCTGCTGGCACTGGGGCTTGCGAGTTGCGCGCAGGCAACCCCCGCATTCGACGCCGACTCGCCGTGGATGCTGGGTGACTGGAATGGCAAGCGCAGTGAGCTTGCGCAGCAAGGGTATGACTTCAAGCTGGACTACACCTCCGAGACAGGCTCCAACCTGCACGGCGGTTACAACCATGACAAAGCCGTTCGTTACAGTGATCAATGGGCGTTGGGCGCGCACCTTGATCTGCAGAAGATTCTCGGCTGGCACGATGCCGAGTTTCAGCTGACGCTGACCAATCGCAATGGCGACAACATCAGCAATGACCGTGTCGGCGATCCGCGCACCGGCACGCTCTCTTCGTCCCAAGAAGTCTGGGGCCGAGGCAGCGTCACCCGTCTGACGCAGATGTGGTACCAGCAGAAATTCCTCGATCAGGCCTTGAGCATCAAGCTCGGCCGCTTCAATCAGGGCGAAGATTTCGGCACCTTCCCGTGCGACTTTCAGAACCTGGCGTTATGCGGCTCTCAAGTCGGCAACTGGGACGGCGGCATCGTCTACAACTGGCCGATCAGCCAATGGGCCATGCGCGTGAAGTACCAACTGACGCCTGAATTCTTTGCGCAGATAGGCGTGTTCGAACAGAACCCGTCGAACCTGGACAACGACAACGGCTTCAAGCTCAGCGGCAGCGGCACTCAAGGTGCAGTGTTGCCGGTTGAACTGGTGTGGTCGCCTAAGATTGCCGGGCTGCCGGGCGAATACCGCGCCGGTTATTACTACAGCACCGCCGACAGCCAGGACGTTTACAAGAACAGCAATGGCCAGTCCGCTGCTGCCACCGATGGCGCCTATCGCGGCGCGTCAAGCAAACACGGCATGTGGCTGAATCTGCGTCAGCAAGTCAGCGCCGTCGACGGCGATTCCAGCCGCGGCCTGAGCCTGTTCATCAACGGCACGATGCACGATAAGAAAACCAACAAGGTCGACAACTATGTGGCGCTGGGCGGCTTCTATAAAGGTCCGTTCGATGCCCGTCCCCAGGACGATATCGGTCTGGCCATCGCGCGCATTCACGTCAACCCGGCGTACCGCAAAAACGCGGACGCACAAAATCGGGCAGCGGCGGTCTACGACTACAGCGACCCGGCCTTCATGCCGCTGCAAGACACCGAATACAACGCCGAGCTGTACTACGGCGTACACGTCACCCACTGGCTGACCGTGCGTCCCAACCTGCAGTTCATCCGTCATCCGGGCGGTGTGAACAAGGTCGACGACGCGCTGGTCGCGGGCTTGAAAATCCAGTCGTCGTTCTGACCAACGGTTGATTTGAACTGTCGGTAATACGATTCAGCAACTAGCGTCAAAGTATCGCCACACGATTCGTCAGGAATCGGCGTCATGAATAACAAAGTTTCAATCACTTAAATCTGTCACGGAGATTCACACTATGAGCACTGATGGTGCTTTCAGTCGATATCGCTTGTTACCGACGTTGCTCGGGCTGGTGATCTTGTTGATGGGCCTGATCATGTTGGCGGGGGGTATCAAACTCCTGCAACTGGGCGGTTCGTTGTATTACCTGCTGGCCGGTATCGGTTTCGCCGTGACGGGCCTGCTGCTCATCACCGGACGCCGCGCGGGCCTGGGTCTGTATGCGGTGATGCTGTTCGCAAGCACCGTCTGGGCCTTGTGGGAAGTCGGTCTGGATTGGTGGCAACTGGTGCCGCGTCTGGCATTGTGGTTTGCCCTGGGCATCATCTTGTTGCTGCCTTGGTTCCGCCGCCCTGTGCTGCGTGGCCAACCCGGCGGCCTGGCGACCGGCGCGTTGAGCGTGGCCGTGGTGCTGGCCGGTGTTGCCGCACTGGCCAGCCAGTTCACCAACCCTGGCGAAATCAAGGGTCAACTGGACCGCGACACCGCAGGCACCAGCAACACCGCGCCGGCCATGCCCGACGGTGACTGGCAGTCCTATGGTCGCACCGCTTTCGGTGACCGCTATTCGCCGCTGGCACAGATCACTCCGGAAAATGCCAACAAGCTGGTTCCGGCCTGGACCTATCGCACCGGCGATATCCCTGGCCCGAACGATCCGGGCGAAACCACGGCGGAAAACACTCCGCTCAAGGTCAACGGCATGCTGTATGTCTGCACGCCGCACAGCCAGGTGATCGCGCTGGACCCGGATACCGGCAAGGAAATCTGGCGCTACGATCCAAAGATCAGCACCCAGAATGCCGCCAACTTCAAAGGTTGGGCGCACATGACCTGCCGTGGCGTGTCGTATCACGATGATGCCGCTTATGCCGCCGCGCCAGCCCAAAGCCCGGCCACTCCGGCCGTCGCGACGACCGGCAGCAGCAATGCCTGCCCGCGTCGGATTTTCCTGCCGACTGCCGACACGCGCCTGATCGCGCTGAACGCCGACACCGGCAAGGTCTGTGAAGACTTCGGCAACAAAGGCGCTATCGACCTGAGCGCCAATATCGGCACCTTCGCACCAGGCGGCTACTACTCCACTTCACCACCAGCGGTGACCAAAGATCTGGTCGTGATCGGCGGCCACGTCACCGATAACGTTTCGCTGGACGAGCCTTCTGGCGTGATCCGTGCGTTCGACGTCCACACCGGCCGTCTGGTCTGGAACTGGGACAGCGGCAATCCGGACGACACCACGCCGCTTGCCGAGGGTCAGAAGTACACCCGCAACTCGCCCAATATGTGGTCGATGTTCGCGGTTGATGAAAAACTCGGCATGCTTTACCTGCCGATGGGCAACCAGACCCCGGATCAATGGGGCGGCAATCGCACGCCAGAGTCGGAAAAATACAGCGCAAGTATCGTCGCGCTGGACATCGCGTCCGGCAAAGTACGCTGGAGCATGCAACTCACTCACCATGACCTGTGGGACATGGATGTGGGCGGTCAGCCGACCTTGCTGGATATGAAAACGGCGGATGGCGTCAAGCCCGCGGTGCTGGTATCGACTAAACAGGGCAGCATCTATGTGCTGGACCGCAGCACCGGTCAGCCGATCATCCCGATCAACGAAATCCCGGTCCCTCAGGGCGCGGTAGCAGGCGATCACACTTCGCCGACGCAACCGAAATCCGACCTGAACTTCATGCCGCCGCCCCTCAAGGAGCGTGACATGTGGGGCGTGACGCCGTTTGACCAGATGCTGTGCCGCATCGACTTCAAATCCCTGCGTTACGACGGCCCGTTCACCCCGCCGTCGCTGCAAGGTTCGCTGGTTTATCCAGGTAACTTCGGAGTGTTCGACTGGGGTGGCATTTCGGTCGATCCGGTACGCCAGATCGCCTTCGTCAACCCAAGCTACATGGCCTTCCGTTCGAAACTCGTGCCGGCGGCCGAAGTCGAAGGCGGTCCAGGTCGCAAAAGCGAAACCGAAGGCGTGCAGCCCAACAAAGGCGCGCCATACGGTGTGATCCTCGAAGCGTTGCTGTCGCCAATGGGCTTGCCTTGCCAGGCGCCGGCCTGGGGTTATGTCGCAGCGGTCGACCTGACCAATCACAAAACCATCTGGATGCACAAAAACGGCACCGTGCGTGACAGCTCGCCGGTTCCGATCCCGCTGTCCATGGGCGTGCCAAGCCTGGGCGGGACGTTCACCACCGCCGGTGGCGTCGCGTTCCTGAGCGGCACGCTTGACCAATACCTGCGCGCCTACGATGTTCGTAACGGCAAGCAGTTGTGGGAAGGCCGTCTGCCAGCAGGCGCGCAAACCACGCCGATGACTTACACCGGCAAAGACGGCAAGCAGTACGTGCTGGTCGTGGCTGGCGGCCATGGCTCGCTGGGCACCAAGCAGGGCGACTACGTGATGGCGTTCAAACTGCCGGATTGATGGTTCGCTGAGGCAATGAAAGGCGGCTGTCGAAAGATGGCCGCCTTTTTTTGTGCCCTGCCGAAAGCAATTACCAGGAAATCCACGCCCATAAGGGAATATTTACCGCTGAATACGTCGTTTTTGACCCGGTTATAAACGCTATTGTCCGCAGCCATTGAAACCTAAGGAAGACCGCCCCATCTAAGAGCCATGTTCAATTGTGCAGGTGCCCCATGAGCGACCAGCAAACAGACTCACACGATTTGCCAGATGAAGTAGACGCTGAGCACGAAGTAACCCTGAGTTCCACCAGCACCTCGCTCGCCTTGCCTGGGCAGAACCTGCCGGACAAGGTCTATATCATCCCGATTCACAACCGCCCTTTCTTCCCGGCGCAGGTGTTGCCGGTCATCGTCAATGAAGAACCGTGGGCCGAAACACTGGAGTTGGTGAGCAAGTCCGAGCACCACTCCCTGGCGCTGTTCTTCATGGACACCCCGCCGGAAGACCCGCGCCACTTCAATACCGACGCGTTGCCCGAATACGGCACGCTGGTGAAGGTGCACCACGCCAGTCGCGAAAACGGCAAGCTGCAATTTGTCGCCCAGGGCCTGAGCCGGGTGCGTATCAAGACCTGGCTGAAACATCATCGCCCACCGTATCTGGTGGAAGTCGAGTACCCGCATCAGCCCAATGAGCCGACCGATGAGGTCAAGGCGTACGGCATGGCCTTGATCAACGCGATCAAGGAGCTGCTGCCGCTCAACCCGCTGTACAGCGAAGAGTTGAAAAACTACCTCAATCGCTTCAGCCCCAACGATCCGTCGCCGCTGACCGACTTCGCTGCAGCGCTGACCTCGGCGACCGGCGTCGAGCTGCAACAGGTGCTCGATTGCGTGCCCATGCTCAAGCGCATGGAAAAAGTCCTGCCAATGCTGCGCAAGGAAGTCGAAGTCGCGCGCCTGCAGAAGGAAATCTCTGCCGAGGTGAACCGCAAGATCGGTGAGCACCAGCGTGAGTTCTTCCTCAAGGAGCAACTCAAGGTCATTCAGCAAGAGCTGGGCCTTAGCAAGGACGACCGCAGCGCCGACATCGAACAGTTCGAAGCCCGCCTGGAAGGCAAAACCCTGCCGCCGCAGGCGCGCAAGCGCATCGACGAGGAAATCGGCAAGCTCAAGGTGCTGGAAACCGGCTCGCCGGAATATGCCGTCACCCGCAATTACCTGGACTGGGCCAGCTCGGTGCCGTGGGGCGTGTTCGGCAAAGACAAACTGGACCTCAAGCATGCCCGCAAGGTGCTCGACCAGCATCACGCGGGCCTGGATGACATCAAGGCGCGAATCCTCGAATTCCTCGCGGTCGGCGCTTATAAAGGCGAGATCAGCGGCTCCATCGTGCTGCTGGTCGGTCCGCCGGGCGTCGGTAAAACCAGTGTCGGGCGCTCCATCGCCGAATCCCTGGGTCGGCCGTTCTACCGTTTCAGCGTCGGCGGCATGCGCGATGAAGCAGAGATCAAGGGCCACCGTCGCACTTACATCGGCGCCCAACCGGGCAAGCTGGTGCAGGCGCTCAAAGACATGGAAGTGATGAACCCGGTCATCATGCTCGATGAAATCGACAAGATGGGCCAAAGCTACCAGGGCGATCCGGCCTCGGCGCTGCTGGAAACCCTGGACCCGGAACAGAACGTCGAATTCCTCGACCACTATCTGGACCTGCGCCTGGACCTGTCCAAAGTGCTGTTCATCTGCACCGCCAACACCCTCGACTCGATCCCCGGTCCGCTGCTCGACCGGATGGAAGTGATTCGCCTCTCCGGTTACATCACCGAAGAGAAACTGGCCATCGCCAAGCGTCACCTGTGGCCTAAACAGCTGGCCAAGGCCGGCGTTTCCAAAGGCAGCCTGGCGATCAGCGACAACGCATTGCGCGCGGTGATCGACGGTTATGCTCGGGAAGCCGGTGTGCGACAGCTGGAAAAACAGCTGAGCAAAGTGGTGCGCAAGGCCGTGGTCAAACTGCTGGATGAGCCCAAGTCGGTGATCAAGATCGGCCCCAAAGATCTCGAAGCATCGCTGGGCATGCCAGTGTTCCGCAATGAACAAGTCCTGTCCGGGACCGGCGTGATCACCGGTCTGGCCTGGACCAGCATGGGCGGCGCGACCTTGCCGATCGAGGCCACGCGGATTCACACGCTCAACCGCGGCTTCAAACTCACCGGCCAATTGGGCGATGTGATGAAGGAATCCGCTGAAATCGCCTACAGCTACGTCAGCTCGAACCTTGAGCAGTTTGGCGGCGACCCGCGTTTCTTCGATGAAGCCTTTGTCCACTTGCACGTACCCGAAGGCGCTACGCCCAAGGACGGTCCAAGTGCTGGCGTGACAATGGCCAGCGCCTTGCTGTCTCTGGCGCGCAATCAGGCACCGAAAAAAGGCGTGGCGATGACCGGCGAGCTGACCCTGACCGGGCATGTGCTGCCAATCGGCGGCGTGCGTGAGAAGGTTATTGCGGCCCGTCGCCAGAAGATCAACGAGTTGATCCTGCCGGAACCCAATCGCGGCAACTTCGAAGAGCTGCCGGGGTACCTGAAGGAAGGCATCACCGTGCATTTCGCCAAGCGCTTTGCAGATGTAGCGAAGGTGTTGTTCTGAAGAAGACCACGTAACGGCTTTCCCGGATAAATCCGGTCCCACATTTGTCTTGTGGGACCGGATTTATCCGGGAAGGCGTCGGCGCCAGCCCTCCGATATAGCATTGGCCCCGTCCAACGGCGATCAGCTATCCTCCAGTCTCTTCAAACGAGACTGGAGCCCCCATGACCCCCGCCCGTCTACTCGCCCCACTAAGCCTGTGCCTGCTCGCTGCCTGTGCGCAGCAACCCCGCCATATCGTCACCCTCGAAAAACAAAGCGAATGTCCGCTGACCTTGAAAACCGGGCAGATCCTGATGCTCACCCTGCCCAGCACGCCGACCACCGGCTATCGCTGGCAGATCCAGAACCCGGCGCAGGGCATTTTGCGCAGCATGGGGCCCGAGGTTTACAGCAACCCTGAAGACAAAAACATGGTCGGCAGTGCCGGTCAGTCGGTCTGGCGTTATCGGGCCGCAGACGCTGGCAGCGGGCACCTGATGATGGTTTATCAGCAGCCTTGGGCGCCGGAAGTCGCGCCGGAACGCACTTTCGACTGCGTGATTACCGTCAATGAGTGAGTTTTAGCCAACTCTTTGCAGATGAGGTTTGGGCCCGGACGTGGAATTGGCTAAAATGCCGCACTTTTCAGCCCTACGCCGGAACTGCCGTGAGCAAAGAACCCGACCGCCTATTCGCCCAGCCCCTTGCCCAGGTGCCGGACTTCGCCTTCAACGAGGACGTGGTGCGGGTGTTCCCGGACATGATCAAGCGCTCGGTGCCCGGTTATCCGACGATTGTCGAAAACCTTGGTGTGCTCGCGGCGCAATTCGCACAACCCAATAGCGTGCTGTACGACCTGGGTAGCTCCTTGGGCGCCGTGACTCAAGCCTTGCGTCGCCATGTGCGAACCGAAGGCTGCAAGGTCATCGCGGTGGATAACTCGGCGGCCATGGTTGAGCGCTGCCGCGAATACCTCAATGGGCAGGACTCGATGTTTCAGGAGTTGCTGCCGGTGCAGGTCATCGAAGGCGACATTCTGGCTCTGGAGTTTCAGCCAGCCTCAGTGGTGGCGCTCAATTTCACGCTGCAGTTCATCGCCCCCGAGCTGCGTCTGAGCCTGTTAAGCCGTATTCGCCAGTCACTGGTGCCGGGCGGCGCGCTGATTCTGTCGGAGAAGCTGCGCTTCAATGACGAACAGGAACACGCGCTGCTCACCGATCTGCACGTTGCCTTCAAGCGCGCCAATGGCTACAGCGAACTGGAAATTGCTCAGAAACGCAGCGCCATTGAAAACGTGATGAAACCCGACAGCCTCGACGAACACCGCCAGCGTCTGCTTGATGCAGGATTTTCCAAAGTGGTGCCCTGGTTCCAATGCCTTAACTTTGCCTCGTTGATTGCCCTGCCATGATTGATCTCGCTCCCCTGGTCCGCCGTCTGGCGGGCACTCCTCTGGCTGAATGGGCCAACGGCCTGCAAGCGCAGCTCGATACCAAGATGACCAAAGGCCACGGCGATCTGGAACGCTGGCAAGGCGCGCTGAATGCCTTGCCCGATTTGAAGCCGACCCGCGTCGATCTGGCGGACAGTTTTACCCTGGACGCCGAATGCGACGGCGAAACCCGCACTCAGGTGCGCAAGGCGCTGTTGGGCCTGTCGCCGTGGCGCAAAGGGCCGTTCGACGTGTTCGGCGTGCATGTGGATACCGAATGGCGCTCGGACTGGAAGTGGTCGCGGGTTTCCCCACACCTGGACCTCAAGGGTAAACGCGTCCTGGACGTCGGCTGCGGCAATGGTTACTACCAGTGGCGCATGCTCGGGGCCGGGGCCGACAGCGTGATTGGGGTCGATCCGAACTGGCTGTTCTTCTGCCAGTTCCAGGCCATGCAGCGCTTCCTGCCCGACCTTCCGGCCTGGCATTTGCCGTTCACGCTTGAGGATTTGCCCGCACGGCTGGAAGGCTTCGACACAGTGTTTTCCATGGGCGTGCTGTATCACCGCAAATCACCCATCGATCACTTGCTGGCCCTCAAGGACTGCCTGGTCAAAGGCGGCGAACTGGTGCTGGAAACCATGGTGATCGAAGGCGACGTGCATCAGGTGCTGGTCCCTGAGGACCGCTACTCGCAGATGCGCAACGTCTGGTTTCTGCCTTCGGTGCCGGCGCTGGAGCTGTGGCTGCGCCGTGCAGGCTTCGTCGATGTGCGCTGCGTGGACGTCAGCGTCACCACGGTCGAGGAACAGCGCGGCACGGAATGGATGCGTTTCCAGTCCCTGAGCGATTTTCTCGATCCGCAAGATCACAGCAAAACCGTGGAAGGCCTGCCCGCGCCGATGCGGGCGGTGATTGTCGGGCGCAAGCCTTAGAGGCCCTGATACGAATTGTGGTACCGGCTTTAGCCGGGAAGAGGCCGGTACATCCGCAGTATTTCTTTGATTCGGATGGCGCTTTCCCGGCTAAAGCCGGTCCCACAGGCTGTATTAACCCTTATAAGCCGCCGCCAGAATCAATGCCTTCATCTCCGCCACGGCTGATTTAAAGCCGACAAACAGCGCGTGAGCCACCAGCGCGTGGCCGATGTTCAACTCATTCACGCCTTTGATCGCCGCCACGGCTTCGACGTTGTGGTAATGCAGGCCGTGCCCGGCGTTGACGATCAAACCTTCAGCCAGACCAAATGCGACACCGTCGACGATACGTTGCAGTTCGTCGGCGACTTCCGTCGGGGTTTGCGCGTCGGCATAACGGCCGGTGTGCAACTCGATGGCAGGCGCGCCGATACGCCTGGACGCGGCGATCTGCCGCTCATCGGCATCGATGAACAGCGACACTTCACAACCGATCTTGCTCAAGCGTTCAACGGCCGCCTGAATGCGCGCTTCCTGGCCCGCTACGTCGAGACCGCCCTCGGTGGTCAGTTCCTGGCGGGTTTCCGGCACCAGACAGACATGCGCGGGACGCAGGCGCTCGGCGAAAGCCAGCATTTCCTCGGTCACGCCCATTTCGAAGTTCATGCGGGTTTGCAGCACGTCCTTGAGCAGCAGCACGTCACGCTCCTGGATGTGGCGGCGGTCTTCACGCAAATGCACGGTGATGCCATCGGCACCCGCCTCTTCGGCATCCAGCGCGGCCTTGACCGGGTCCGGGTAACGCGTGCCCCGGGCCTGACGCAACGTGGCGACGTGATCGATGTTTACGCCAAGAAGGATGCGAGTGCTGTGAGTCACGGGTGTCTCCTAAAGATGGGGCGGAACAGGTCGGTGAGCATAAAGCCTGTTTACGGCTTGCGAAACAGTTCGCGGCTGACTAATGGACGGCCGCCCAGATGCACGGCCAACGCCTGACGCATCAACCGCTTGGCGGCAGACAACGCGCCCGGCGCGCTCCAGTCGGCTTCGGCCATGGCCAGCAGCTCGACGCCCTGGAACAGACCGGGCTGCAACAGATACACCCGCTCCAGCCCGGCGTCCACTTGCAGACGGTACAAGCCGTCGCTGGCCAGCGGTTCGCCATTGACGTCCATGTCCAGGGCAAAACCGTAGCCGAGATCGTCGAGCAGGCGCCATTCGAAAGAGCGCAACAGCGGTTCCAGCGGACGACCTTCGGCCAGAGCCAGCAAAGTTGCAGCGTAGTGATCAAAAACGGCGGGATGGGGATCTTCGGCGGGCAGCAGGCGAATGATCAGCTCATTGAGGTAAAGGCCGCTGAACAGCGCCTCGCCTATCAGCCAGCTGGCCACGCCCGAGGCTTCCATACGCCCGACATTCTTCAGCTCGCCACGGCCACGAAACTCGATCTCAAGCGGCACAAAGGGGCGCGCCAGGGTGCCGGCTTTGCCACGCGCACTGCGCAGCACGGCGCGCAAGCGACCTTGCGGCGTGAGGAAGTCGACGAGTGCGCTGTTCTCACGGTACGCCCGGCTGTGCAACACGTAAGCAAGTTGGCCGATTGGCGCGCTCATTGTTCAGGCTGGCTCGAAAGAGACGAAGACAAGGCAGGAATGTGATTGCCAATGGCAGAGCGCAGCAAAGGCTCCACCATTGCGCATTGAGCTTACAGGTCGCCGTAGCCCAACGAACGCAGGGCGCGCTCGTCATCGGACCAGCCGCCTTTGACTTTGACCCAAAGGTTGAGCATGACCTTGGAGTCGAACAGCAGCTCCATGTCGCGGCGCGCGTCGGTGCCGATACGCTTGATGCGCTCGCCCTTGTCGCCAATGATGATTTTCTTCTGGCCATCACGTTCGACGAGGATCAAAGCGTGAATGTGCAGGGTTTTGCCCTGCTGCTTGAACTCTTCGATTTCAACGGTGATCTGGTACGGCAGCTCGGCACCCAACTGACGCATGATCTTCTCGCGAACCAGCTCGGCGGCCAGGAAGCGGCTGCTGCGGTCGGTAATCTGGTCTTCAGGGAAAAAGTGCTCGTTTTCCGGCAAATGCTTGGCGATCAGGGTTTCCAGCGCTTCGAGGTTGTGCCCGTGCTGCGCGGAAATCGGCATGATCGAAGCATTGGGCAGCTGACCCTGCAGCCATTCCAGATGCGGCATCAGTTCGGTCTTGTCTTCCAGGCGGTCGGTCTTGTTGATCGCCAGGATCACCGGGCCCTGCACGTACTGCACGCGCTCCAGCACCATCTGGTCTTCGTCGGTCCAGCGCGTACGGTCAACCACGAAAATCACCACATCGACGTCTTTCAACGCGGCCGACGCGGTTTTGTTCATGTAGCGGTTGAGCGCTTTTTCGCCGTTCTTATGCATGCCCGGGGTATCGACATAGACTGCCTGGATGGCGCCTTCGGTCTTGATCCCCAGCATGTTGTGACGCGTGGTCTGCGGCTTGCGCGAGGTAATCGCCAGCTTCTGACCCAGGATATGGTTGAGCAGCGTGGATTTGCCCACGTTCGGGCGGCCGACAATGGCGACATAGCCACAGCGTGTTGCGATTGAATCATTCATGGCCGTTCTCCACGCCAAGGGCAATGAGTGCTGCGGCCGCTGCTACCTGTTCGGCAATGCGACGACTGACACCCTGACCCCGGCTTTTTTCATTCAATAAGGTGATCTCGCATTCGACGAAAAAGGTTCGGCAATGCGGTTCGCCCTGGATGTCCACCACTTCATAACGCGGCAGGTCACAGGCACGCGACTGGAGAAACTCCTGCAGCCGGGTCTTTGGATCTTTGTTGGTGTCGACCAGCGTCAGGCTGTCGAACTCGGTGGTGAGCCAGTCCAGAACCCGCTCACGCGCCGCGTCCATGCCGGCATCGAGGTAGATCGCACCGATCAGCGCCTCAAGTGCATCGGCAAGAATCGACTCGCGACGAAAACCGCCGCTCTTCAGTTCGCCGGAACCCAGACGCAGGTATTCGCCCAGATCGAAACCACGGGCCAGCACGGCCAGGGTTTCGCCTTTTACCAGCCGTGCCCGCAGGCGTGACAACTGGCCTTCGCGCGCCTGGGGGAAGCGGTCGAACAAGGCTTCGCCCGCGACGAAGTTGAGAATGGCATCACCGAGGAATTCCAGACGCTCGTTATTGCGCCCGGCGAAGCTGCGGTGAGTGAGGGCCAGGACCATCAGTTCCTGATCCTTGAAGGTATAGCCGAGCTGGCGCTCCAGGCGACTCAACGAAACGCTCACGGTTTACCCACGCTGAATGTGTCGTCGAACTTGACCACCAGATCGATATTCTGGATCAGTGCTTCACGCTTCTCGTATTTCAAATGGGCGAGAAACTTGTTGTTTTCCACCGTCACACTTAACACCTTGTTCAAATCCAAATCCCGAATACTGTTGACCTGCATACTTTTACCGACATAACTGTAGAAATCGCCGACCGTAGTGATATCCAGCGAAGGGTTGGTATCGACCGCCTCAATGGCGCTCTTGAGCGTCCGGTGGTCGAGATAATGCGGGACCAGCTTGAATGCCACATTGCCGAAAAACGCCAACAGCGCCAACGCCAACAGCCATCCCACAAACGACAACCCTTTCTGCGAACCGGCGACTTTCATATGAAACCTCAAGGATAGCCCGTCGAAAGCGGTCGACAGGATTGCTCCACTGCGACACCGATTCGAGCCAGCCCAAATGACATACGGCGCTGTATCACACAGCGCCGCATCGATTACTTGATCAACCCTACCCGCGAGAAGTTGGGCAGATGACTCAGTTTAGGCTCAGGCCAGCTCATCCATACGGCGAACGCCTTGCCGACTATGTTCTTGTCCGGAACCATGCCCAGCTCATCCTTGGGAATACTCGGATCATCCCAGTAACGGCTGTCGTTGGAGTTGTCCCGGTTGTCGCCCATCATGAAGTAATGCGCGGCCGGAACCGTCCACTCCCGATCAGGTGGCGCCCGATAACGGGTCATTTCCTGACGGATCTGATGCTCGACCTCGCCCAGCTTCTCGTTGTAAAGCTCCGCGCTGCCCAATGTGCCCGGCTCAGTGCCGATCAACTGCTTGGCCACCAACTCACCATTGACGAACAGCTTCTTGTCGCTGGTATAACGAATCTGGTCGCCCGGCAAGCCGACGACGCGCTTGATGTAGTTGACGCTCGGATCGCTCGGGAAGCGGAACACCATCACATCGCCACGCTGTGGATCGCCAATCTGAATGACCTTCTGGTCCAGCACCGGCAAACGAATGCCGTAGGAGAACTTGTTCACCAGAATGAAATCACCCACTCGCAACGTCGGGATCATCGAGCCCGACGGAATCTGGAACGGCTCAACCAGAAACGAACGCAGGACGAGAACGATGAACAGCACCGGGAAGAACGACTTGCCGTATTCAACCAGCAAAGGCTCTTTGTTCAGGCGCTCGACAACCTCGATGTCCGGCTGAGTGACACTGCCTTGATACGTCGAGATGGCCGTCCGGCGACGAGGCGCCAGAACGATCAGATCGAGTAATGCCAGCAGACCGCAGACAAAAACAGCGATGACTAACAACAGCGGGAAATTTAGTGACATAGGACCTGACTATTCCAACCTGAGCACTGCAAGGAAAGCTTCCTGTGGAATTTCCACGTTGCCGACCTGCTTCATGCGTTTCTTACCGGCCTTTTGCTTCTCCAGCAATTTACGCTTACGGCTGACGTCGCCGCCATAACATTTGGCCAGTACGTTCTTTCTCAGCGCCTTGACAGTGGTACGCGCCACAACCTGCCCGCCAATGGCGGCCTGGATTGCCACATCGAACATCTGCCGAGGGATCAACTCTTTCATCTTCTCGGTCAACGCGCGACCTTTGTAGTTCGCGTTGTCGCGGTGAACGATCAGTGCCAGGGCATCGACTTTCTCACCGTTGATCAGTACATCGAGCTTGACCAGGTTAGCGGACTGGTAACGATCGAAATGATAGTCCAGCGACGCATAACCACGGCTGACCGACTTGAGACGATCAAAGAAATCCAGGACCACTTCGTTCATCGGCAGGTCGTAGCTCACTTGCACCTGAGTACCCAGGAACAGCATGTCATGCTGAACGCCGCGCTTTTCAATGCACAGCGTAATGACGTTCCCAAGGTGCTCCTGAGGCACAAGAATATTGGCCCGCACGATCGGCTCGCGGGTATCTTCAATGGTCGACAGATCCGGCAGCTTGGACGGGTTATCGACGTAAATCGTTTCGCCGGTCTTGAGCAGCAGCTCGAAAATTACCGTCGGTGCGGTGGTGATCAGATCCAGGTCGTATTCGCGTTCCAGACGCTCCTGGATGATCTCCATGTGCAGCATGCCGAGGAAGCCGCAACGGAAGCCAAAGCCCAGTGCATCGGAGCTTTCCGGTGAATACTGCAGCGACGAGTCGTTCAGCGTCAGCTTCTGCAGCGCTTCACGGAAGTCTTCGAAGTCGTCGGAGCTGACCGGGAACAGACCGGCGTAAACCTGTGGCTGAATGCGCTTGAAGCCCGGCAGCACTTCAACATCAGGCGTGGTGCTCAGGGTCAGGGTGTCGCCGACCGGCGCACCGTGAATGTCCTTGATACCGGCGATGATGAAGCCTACTTCACCGGCTTTCAGGTCAACCGTGGCCGTGTGCTTGGGGGTAAACACGCCCACGCTGTCGACCAGGTGCATCTTGCCCGTGGATTTGACGAGAATCTTGTCGCCCTTGCGGACCCGACCATGACGCACACGCACCAGGGAAACAACGCCCAGGTAGTTGTCGAACCAGGAGTCGATGATCAAGGCTTGCAGTGGCGCTTCGATATTACCGGTAGGCGCCGGAATGGTATGAACCAGACGCTCCAGCACTTCGTCGACGCCCATGCCGCTCTTGGCACTACAGGCCACGGCGTCAGTGGCATCGATGCCGATGATCTTCTCGATTTCTTCCTTGACGCGGTCCGGATCGGCCTGCGGCAAGTCCATCTTGTTCAGCACCGGCATGACCTCAAGGCCCTGCTCGATGGCGGTATAGCAGTTGGCTACCGACTGGGCTTCAACGCCCTGGCCCGCATCGACCACCAGCAGCGCGCCTTCACACGCTGCCAGGGAACGGCTGACTTCATAGGTGAAGTCCACGTGGCCCGGGGTGTCGATGAAGTTCAGCTGATAGGTTTTGCCGTCGTTGGCCTTGTAGTGCAGCGTGACGCTATGGGCCTTGATGGTGATCCCGCGCTCGCGCTCAAGATCCATGGAGTCAAGTACCTGGGCTTCCATCTCGCGCTCGGACAAGCCGCCGCACATCTGAATGAAACGGTCGGCCAGCGTCGACTTGCCATGGTCAATGTGGGCGATGATGGAGAAATTGCGGATATGACTCAAATCACTCACGGATCAACACTCAAAAAGGTTGCAGGCAGTTTACCCGCCGAAAAATAGCCGGGAATTGTACCTGAAGTAACGCCGGGGCGTCACGTTCACAGGCGAGCGGATCGGCATTAGCCTTTGTGCCGCGCATAAGAAAGGGCGGTAATGACCGCCCTTTCTGGCTAACGCAAGCGACTACTCCGCAAGCTTGAAGGTAATGAAGCTGGCGCGCCCCTGACGCAGCACGCGCAGGGACACCGAACGATTCTTCGGCAGGCCTTTTGCCACCTCAGTGAAGTTCTTGGCCGAGGTGATCGCCTGATTGTTCAGATGGGTAATCACATCGCCTGGCCGCAGACCGATGAGGGATGCAGGACCTTCCTGCACTTCCTTGATGATGACGCCGCCTTTGAGATCGAGGCTTTTTTGCTGCTCGGCGGTCAGATCAGCGACGGAAACGCCCAGACGATTGCTGCTGCGCTCTGCCCCCGAACCATCCGCCGCGCCCATTTCCAGACCTTCATCCGGCAATGCACCGACCGTTACGTCAAGCGTCTTGCGCTTGCCTTCACGGATCACATCCAACTGGACCTTGCTGCCATCCTTGAGGTTGCCGACGATTTGCGGCAAGTCAGCGGACATCACAATGGGGTGGCCATTGGCGTTGAGAATCACATCGCCCACTTGCAGGCCGCCCTTGGCAGCGGGGCCGTCTTCAAGTACCTGGGCAACCAGTGCGCCAGCCGGCTTGTCCAGCCCGAACGATTCAGCCAGGTCTTTGTTGACCTCCTGAATGACGACGCCCAGCCAGCCGCGATTCACTTTGCCGCTGGCCTTGAGCTGATTGGCTACGTCCATCGCGACGTTGATCGGAATGGCGAACGAAAGGCCCATGAAGCCGCCGGAGCGCGTGAATATCTGGGAGTTGATCCCGACCACTTCACCCGACATGTTGAACAGCGGACCACCGGAGTTGCCCGGATTGATCGCAACGTCAGTCTGGATGAACGGCACGTACGTGTCATTGGGCAGGCTGCGCCCTTTGGCACTGACAATGCCTTTGGTCGCCGAGTGGTCAAAGCCAAACGGCGAACCGATAGCCAATACCCACTCGCCGACCTTCAGCTTCTCGGAATCGCCCAGTTTCACGGTTGGCAAATCCTTGCCTTCGATTTTCAGCACGGCTACGTCGGTGCGAGGATCAGTGCCGACCAACTTGGCTTTCAGCTCACTGCGATCAGACAGGCGGACCAGGATCTCGTCGGCACCTTCAACCACGTGATTATTGGTCAGGACGTAGCCGTCAGCTGAAATGATGAACCCTGAGCCGAGGGATTGTGCTTCGCGCTGGCGATCACCCTTGGGCGAGCCGGGCGCACGCGGCCCTTGATTCGGCATGCTGCGCTCCAGGAATTCGCGCAACATCGGCGGCAGACCTTCGAGATCGGGCATCTGCCCGGCAACCGCACGGTCCGGCAATTTCTGGCGGGTACTGATATTCACCACCGCGGGCGACGCTTGCTCGACGAGCGTGGTGAAATCCGGCAGCGCCTCGGCCTGGGCAGTAGCAACCTGACCCAACATCAGCACGGCGGCCATCAGTGAAAGATAGGACTTAAAGCTTGGTATCAACATACGGCTCCCGTTAACGATGAGCATGATTAAGCAATACAGATCGAACGACACAACGGCTCGCGTGAAACACTTGGAAAAGGCGCGCGACCATCAGTCAGCATTTTTCGCTCGGAAACAACAAAGGCCAGAGCTGCGAAGCTGTGACCTATAGAAAAAAACGAGGTTTTTTGCAACTTGCATATCTCACCAAACGTTTCAGCGAGTGACCCAGCGGCCCCGAAAAGCCAGTCTATACGGCGTATCGGGCCCAAGATGAAAGCTTTTACATCTTGGGCCCGAATCATGTCACGCAGACTACTTTTTGCTCGGCGGCACGTCGGCGCTGCGCATGGAAAGCGCGATACGTTCGGCAGTACCCAGCGGTATTTCGCCGACAACCGTTACCATGGCATCACCTTTGGGCGTCGTCAGACGTCGAGACACTGCTACGGTAGGGCCCAGTTGCGTGCGGATGTCGGTGACCGTCGCGGCACTCACCGGCTCGATGAACACCGAGAACCGCGAAAGACCGTCGTCATACATAAGGCTGGAGACCAGCACTTTTGACGTCGGGTCCATACGGGAGGTATTGCTGGTCAACTCGAAGCCGGGCGGGGTCCATTCGGAACGCCACGGACCGGGTTTGCCGGGTGCTTCAGGCTTGGCCTTGGTCAAATCGACTGGCTTGCAATCTGCGCTTGGCTGCAAGACCTGATCGGTCGGGATATCTGCCGTATCGAGTTCGGTGAACTGGAAACGCTCCAGCAACTGCCCTTTCTCGCTTAACAACAGCGACTTGAGAGGCAATGCGGTTTCGTTATCCAGATGCAATTCGATGCCGAATCGATGCTGATCCTTGGGCGTCAGAGCAATAATTGTTGCCGGACGGCCAGCCACTCTCGACTTACCGACAGTTTTCATGTCGTACAAGGCCGAAAGCTTCTTTAGATCGAATGTTCTTGCCGGGGAATCAGGCAGATTGCTGACGCCCGCTTCCAGCGTACCGCTGACGCATTGGGTCAAACCGTCGACGCGCAACACTTCCTGCGCGGAGCCATCCAGCTGAAGCAGATGCTCCCTGACCTTGCCACCGACGACGCGGTGCCAGATCCGATGGGTAGAAAAACTACCATTGCGCTCGTAAACGAAAGTACCTTGAAAGCTTTGTTGTTGCTGCGCCTGCGCAAGACGCTTGAGCATATCTTGCGCATCATCGGCATGAGCGGGGAGGACAAGCCACCCACCTAACAGCAACGGCAGTAGAGGGACGGCGCGCATGATCCTCCTTAACGGTTTTCCAGGCTGGCGGCGCGAGCGTAAGGCAGAGCGCTTTCAGTCCCCTTCAACGCAGCTTGCTGAGCATGTTGACGCAGGTAACCCGGCAAACGCTGATCATGCCAGCCAGCCTGGTTCTGCAACACACCGTTAGCCATCGGGCCAGGTGCCTGCTCAGTGCTTTCCGTATAGCCAGCCAACACTGCCGGACCCTTCACTTGCGGGGTAGACAGAGCTGCAGGTTGTTGAGTCTGCTGTGCAAGTTGCGCACCGGCAATCTCGTCCTGGTTGTACAAGCGAACGCCAGCCAATACCGCAACAGTTACGGAGGCAGCGACTGCCAAACGACCCAGGCTACGCCAAGGACCACGACCGGCCTTGAGTGGGCTGACTTCATCGGCGATTGCGGCGGATACAGCAGCCGTAATATCCAGATGAGGGATCAACAGCTCTTTATGCATGGCTGCACGGGCAATCTGATAACGAGACCATGTGGCACGTGTGTCCGCATCGTCAATGGCATTTAATACCCGACGTAATTCCAATTCGTCCGCTTCGTTATCCATCACCGCGGACAGCGATTCCTGCAGGGCTTCACGACTCATGGCGGTTCCTCTCTTGGCTATCGCCGCTGTCTCAGGATTCCTGCAACAAAGGCTGCAGGGCTTTATCGATGGCTTCCCGAGCGCGGAAAATCCGAGATCGCACGGTACCCACCGGACATTGCATGACGCTGGCAATGTCCTCATAACTCAGACCATCGAATTCACGTAAAGTTAGAGCCGTACGCAAATCTTCTGGCAGCAGCTGGATGGTTCGATGGACAGTCCCTTCGATTTCATCCCGCAGCAATGCACGTTCTGGCGACTCGATGTCCTTGAGGCCATGATCGCCATCGTAGAACTCCGCATCTTCAGACCTAACATCGCTATCTGGTGGCCTCCGACCTCTGGACACCAAATAGTTTTTCGCCGTGTTAATGGCGATGCGGTACAGCCAAGTATAAAAGGCGCTGTCTCCGCGAAAGTTTCCAAGCGCGCGGTAAGCCTTGATAAAAGCTTCCTGCGCAACGTCCTGGGCTTCATGGGTGTCGTGCACAAACCGCACGATCAACCCGAGAATCTTGTGCTGGTATTTCAGCACCAACAGATCAAAAGCTCGCTTGTCGCCGCGTTGTACGCGCTCGACCAGCTGCTGATCCTCTTCCTGGGTTAGCATGAACACTCCTCATTGAGCTTAAAGGAGCATTGCAGCGGCCATTGTAACGGCTTGCATACATAGACTCGGGCTTCTCGCAAAAGTTCTCCCCCTCCAAGCAAGTTTCCGGCTGACACTCATAGGCCTGCACGAAAAACGCAGCTCGAACTAGGTCGGCTGCGCGAATAATCTTGTCGTCGAAATCGCTGGCAGTGACTGTAAATAGCCCCGCATTAAGCCGACGCTGTCCTTTTAAAGGCAACCTGCTATTGAGCCTGGGCCATATCAAAAAGTTCCCAGATTTAACAATCAGGTGTAAGACCCACTTAACCGTTCCTGTAGGAAGAAACCAACTGACGCCGTACTACTCTGCGTCACAGCCGACAGGAAATGGGTATGCACGATGCTTTGGACTGGCGCACAATCCCAAGCCGCTGTGGTTTCACATTGCCATAAAAGTGCGGCCATTGTGCCGTTCCACCCATACTTATACTAGTGGCCGCTTGATGCGGAATTCAGACATGAGCCAACATTTCCAACACGATGTACTGGTGATCGGCAGCGGCGCGGCAGGCTTGAGCCTTGCGCTGACATTGCCCACTCATCTGAGCGTTGCGGTCTTGAGCAAAGGCGAGCTGGCCAATGGCTCCACATTCTGGGCTCAGGGCGGTGTTGCGGCTGTGCTGGACGACACGGACACTGTGCAATCCCACGTCGAAGACACCCTCGATGCGGGCGGCGGCTTGTGCAACGAAAACGCCGTGCGATTCACCGTTGAGCATAGTCGTGAATCGATTCAGTGGCTAATCGATCAAGGCGTGCCGTTCACTCGTGACGATCAGACCAGTACGGAAGACGGCGGATTCGAATTTCACCTGACCCGTGAAGGCGGCCACAGCCATCGACGGATCATTCACGCGGCGGACGCGACCGGCGCCGCGATCTTCAAGACATTACTGGCCAGGGCTAAGGAACGGCCGAACATAGAGCTGCTGGAGCAACGCGTCGCGGTGGATCTGATCACCGAACGACGCCTGGGTCTGGACGGCAAACGCTGCCTCGGCGCCTATGTCCTCAACCGCAGCAGCGGCGAGGTCGACACTTACGGCGCACGCTTCACGATTCTGGCAACAGGCGGCGCGGCCAAGGTTTATCTGTACACCAGCAACCCCGACGGCGCTTGCGGCGACGGCATCGCCATGGCCTGGCGTTCAGGTTGCAGGGTAGCGAATCTGGAGTTCAACCAGTTCCATCCCACTTGCCTCTACCATCCGTTGGCCAAGAGTTTTCTGGTGACCGAGGCCCTACGCGGCGAAGGTGCTTACCTCAAGCTGCCCAATGGCGAACGCTTCATGCAGCGCTTCGATCCTCGCGCCGAACTGGCGCCGCGTGACATCGTGGCCCGCGCCATCGACCATGAAATGAAGCGCTTGGGCATCGATTGCGTTTATCTGGACATCAGTCACAAACCGGCGGACTTCATCAAGAGTCACTTCCCGACCGTTTACGAACGCTGTCTGGAATTTTCCATCGATATCACTCGCCAGCCGATCCCTGTGGTTCCGGCCGCGCATTACACCTGCGGCGGCGTCATGGTCGACGAGCATGGACGCACCGATGTGCCAGGCCTGTACGCTATCGGCGAAACCAGTTTCACCGGTCTGCATGGGGCAAACCGCATGGCCAGCAATTCGTTACTGGAATGCTTTGTCTATGCCCGATCCGCTGCGGCCGATATTCTGCGCCAACTGCCCGAAAGCGCTGCCCCGCATAGCTTGCCCAGCTGGGACGCCAGCCAGGTGACCGATTCGGATGAAGACGTGATCATTGCTCACAACTGGGATGAGCTGCGGCGCTTCATGTGGGACTACGTCGGGATCGTGCGCACCAACAAGCGCCTGCAACGCGCCCACCATCGGGTGCGCATGCTGCTGGATGAAATCGACGAGTTCTACAGCAATTACAAGGTCAGCCGCGATCTGATCGAGTTGCGCAATCTGGCGCAAGTCGCCGAGCTGATGATCAATTCAGCCATGGCGCGCAAGGAAAGCCGTGGCCTGCATTACACCCTGGATTATCCGGACATGCTGCCCGAGGCACTGGACACTATTCTGGTGCCGCCCACCTACGTCGACTGAACTTCAAGCGCACACGCAGGCGCCGGTGCTCGTCCGGCGCCATTGCATCGCGGGGAATGCACAACCCGCGCACCCATCGCGAACCTGAGCCGCCCTTACCTGCCAACCGAAAGCGCAGCACCACGAGCAGCGGCAGCGCCATGCTGTCACGACGCAACTGCACAGCTTGCCAGCCATCGCGGCGACTCCACAGTTGCCACCCTTCAGTATTACGTCGCAGCGCGGTAAATGCGCGAGGGCTGCCAAGCGAGATCCGGCGCGGGATGATCCAGCACGCGTGAGCCGCGCACAGCAAAACACCGCCGAGCGACGCCCACGTCGGGATATCCAGCAGATAAAGCGAGGTCAGTGCCAGCCACTGGGCACTCAGATACGCCGCAAGCAGCCAACGGGACGGCTGCCAACGGCATTCGAATCGATCAGGCAGGCTGGACACGATCCAGAATCATGCGAACCATGCGCTGCAGCTCGGCGTCTTCCGACTCCGCGCGCTGCATGAACCAGCCGAACATATCCTGGTCCTCACACGTCAGCAGGCGGCGATACAGATCGCGGTCCACATCGTTAAGCGTCGGGTAGACTTCCCGGACAAACGGTACCAGCAGCACATCCAGTTCAAGCATGCCGCGGCGGCTGTGCCAGTAAAGGCGGTTGAGTTCGACGTCTTCGACCATGGAGCGCTCCTCAAAATAGGCGGCGAGTATACAACCGCAGGCCTGCTGCGCGAACCGCACAATGGTCGCAGTAGTTTTCAGGTACACATAATGAACACCGGGCACTATCATGTGCCCCAGACTTTTCAGGCCCGCGAAGACCCATGTCCGATTCAGCTTTCTTCTGCCCGCTTTCCCACGAAGGGGTTCTTGCCGTACGCGGCGTGGACGCCAGCAAATTCCTGCAAGGACAACTGACCTGCAACCTAGACTACCTGAGCGATGCAAAAGCGACTCTGGGTGCGCGCTGCACGCAAAAAGGCCGCATGCAGTCGAGCTTCCGCATCCTGCTTGAGGGCGACGGTTGCCTGCTGGCGATGGCCAGTGAGCTGATCGAGCCACAGCTGGCCGACCTGAAGAAATACGCGGTGTTCTCCAAGTCGAAACTGAGCGACGAGAGCGCTGCCTGGCTGCGCTTTGGCCTGCAGGACGGCGACGGCGCATTGGTCAGCCTGGGCCTGGATTTGCCGCAGGACACTGATTCGGTGGTTCGCGACAACGATTTGATCGCCATCCGCGTCTCCCCGGCCAGGGCCGAACTCTGGGTTCGCACCGAGCAAGCCGCCGATATTCGCTCGCGTCTGGCAGCACAATTGTCTGAAGGCACGCTCAACGATTGGTTGCTGGGGCAGATTCGCGCGGGTATCGGACAAGTGGTAGGGACCACACGGGAGGAGTTCATTCCGCAAATGTTGAACCTGCAAGCGGTCGGCGGCGTGAGCTTCAAAAAAGGCTGCTACACCGGCCAGGAAATCGTTGCGCGCATGCAATACCTGGGCAAGCTCAAGCGACGCTTGTACAGACTGACACTCCCGGAACACAGCGTTCCAGAGCCAGGCACCGCACTGTTTTCTACGGTTAATGTCAGCGCAGTGGGTAACGTAGTGCTCGCTGCCCAGACGCAAGAGGGCGTGGAATTACTGGCTGTGTTGCAGGCCGATGCGGCTGAAAGTGGCGATATCCACTTGGGGTCTGCCGAAGGCCCGACGCTGCAACTGGCCGAGCTGCCGTATACCCTCGACAGCAAACTCGAAACCCAGCGCTGATACCAAACGAACGCCTGGGTTCGGTCAATGTCTGCTTATCTGCCCCGCCTCCGCCCTTCCGGGTCTGGAGGCTCCAGACTTCCCTTCGCCAACGAGATGCGACATGAGTGAAATGGCTGACGAAGTGCAGAGGAATCTGATCAAGGCCATCGACAGAGATGCCTTGTTTCTGCCTACCCTGCCGGAAGTAGCACTGAAAATTCGTCTTGCCGCAGAGGACACGGAGATAAGCATTGCTGCCCTGAGCAAAGTCATCGGCAGCGATACGGCGCTATCCGCGCGATTGATCAAGGTGGTCAACAGCCCCTTGCTGCGTCCCAACTTTGAAGTCAGCGACGTCAATACGGCCATCACTCGGCTGGGCGTGATTTACAGCTGCAACCTGGCCATCGGCCTGGTGGTCGAGCAAATGTTCCACGCCAAGTCGCACGTGGTAGAACGCAAAATGCGCGAAATCTGGCAACAAAGCCTGCAGGTGGCGGGCATCAGCTACGCGCTGAGCAGCCGCCGCGCGCACCTCAGGCCTGACCAGGCGACACTGGCCGGGCTGATACATTTGATCGGCGTGCTGCCGATTCTGACTTATGCCGAAGACCACAACGAGCTGCTGTCAGACGAGGTCAGCCTCAATCATGTGATCGAGCAGATTCATCCGGTGATTGGCGAACGATTGCTGCGCTCATGGGATTTCCCCGAGCCGCTGGCTTTGGTGCCTGCCAGATTTCAGGACTTCACCCGCGTCTCGCAACGTGCCGATTATATCGATCTGGTGCAGGTTGCAACGGTGCACCTGCATCAAGGGACCGCGCACCCGTACAGCCAGATCGAGTTGAGCAGCCTGCCTGCTTTTCATCAACTGGGGCTAAATCTGCACGGCGGCCACCTGGGCGCCGAAATGGATGAAGCCAAGCTCATGCTTTATTGAGCGGCGACAAAGCTGACCCGCACTTTCAAACCCTGCTCGGCGCCGTCATGCAAACTGATCTGCGCCAGATGCGCCCGGCAAATCTCGCCCACGATGGCCAAACCCAACCCCGATCCGCTGCCCTGCTGACGACTGCGATAAAAGCGTTCGAACACACGGTCGCGCTCGGTTTCAGGAATGCCGGGGCCGTCGTCTTCCACCTCCAGGATTCCCGGCGCGCTGACCCGCAGAATCACATTACCGCCCGACGGCGTGTGCGCCAGAGCGTTGTCGATGAGGTTGCTCAGCAATTCGTTGAGCAAGGTCGGCTCGCCCCGCAGCCAGACCGGGTCATCAGCTTCCAGTGCCAATGCAACACCATGCGCGTGTGCCAGCGGCGCCATGGCCATACCGAGTTCGCGGGCCAGCTGGCTCAGATCCAACAGCTGCGCACCACCTTCGGCAATGGCTCGGGCGCCGTTTTCAATGCGTGCCAGAGACAGCAATTGATTGGCCAGATGGGTCAGTCGATCCGTGCCTTGGGCCGCACTTTCGAGGGTCGTGCGCCAATCGGCGGGTTCATGCGAGCGCAGGCCCAACTCGACCCGAGCCTTGAGCGCCGCCAGTGGCGTGCGCAGTTCGTGAGCGGCATCGGCAATGAACTGCGCCTGACGCTCGAATTGTTGCCGCAGACGCTCGGTAAAGTGATTGAGGGCGCTGACCAGCGGGCGCAGCTCGTGCTGGACTTCGACCAGTGGCAAGGAACGCAGATCGTCTGGCTGACGCTCTTCCACCTCAGTGCGCAACCGCTCCAGCGGGCGCAAGGCCGCGCTGACGGTGAACCAGACCAGCAACAACGCACCCGCGCCCAGCATCCCCAGGCGCAACAAGGTATCGGCCATCAGACCGCGGGCCATTCTGATCCGCGCTTCCTCGGTTTCCGCGACACGTATTTCCGCCATGCCGTTCATATTCGGCTCGCTGACCGGCTTGAGCAGACTGACCACCCTTACATCCTGGCCCTGATAGCGGGCACTGTAGAAACTGGCCAACGCCGGGTAATCATCGGTGCGCAAAGTGCCCGGAGGCGGTGGCGGCAGGCCTTCGTAGCCCGAGATCAACTGTTTATTGATGTCGTTGACCTGGTAGTAAATGCGCCCGACGCTGTCGTAAGCGAAAGTGTCCAGGGCGATATAGGGCACATCGGCGCTCAGCGTGCCGTCGCGTTGGGAAACGCCGGCGGCGATGGTTCGCGCCGAAGCCAGCAGCGTCCGGTCATACGCGGTGTCGGCGGCTTCGCGGCCATTCCAGTAGGCGCTCAGGCCGCTGGCCAGCATCAACACCGTCAACAGCAGTCCGAGATTCCACAGTAAGCGCCAGCGAAGACTGTTATGCCGGCTCATCGCGACTTTCCAGCAGATAGCCCAGCCCCCGGAAGGTCACGATGCCCACCGGCTGGCCGTCGAGCTTCTTGCGCAAGCGATGCACGTAGATTTCGATGGCGTCGGCGCTGGCTTCTTCATCCAGACCGAACACTTGGGAAGCCAGCTGTTCCTTGCTCATTACACGACCGGGCCGGGCAATCAGCGCTTCCAGCACCGCTTGTTCTCTGGACGTCAGGGTCAGCAGCTCTTCGCCAAGGGTGAAGCGTCGGGTATCGAGGTCGTAGGCCAATACGCCGCAACGTTGCTGACGCTCGCCGCCTAATACACTGCGGCGCAGCAGCGCCTTGACCCGCGCTTCCAGCTCGGAAAGCTCAAACGGCTTGGCCAGATAGTCATCGGCGCCCAGATTGAGCCCATGGACGCGGTCTTTCACGTCGCTGCGTGCGGTCAGCATCAATACCGGCAGGTTTTTGCCCCGCCCGCGCAAACGCGCCAGCACTTCAAAACCATTGAGGCGCGGCAAGCCGACATCGAGGATGGCCACGGCATATTCCTCGCTGCTCAGGGCCAGATCGGCGGCGACACCGTCATGCAGCACATCCACAGTCAAACCTGCGCTTTTGAGCGCTTGTGCCACACTTTCAGCCAGTTGTGGATGATCTTCGACGAGCAGAACACGCATCGACTTCTCCTGATTGCGTGACGGTAGGAGCGCGGAGTTTACAGGCGCGCCGCTGCCTGTGAAGCACGAAACACCTGCAAACTCATTTTAGTTAGCACTTGAAAGGTAGCTGAAAGGTTTGTGAAAGCTTCGCTGTTTAGCATCGCGAAAAGGCCCGCAACCCGGGACCGAAAGCAAAGCGCCCCGATGCGTTTTCACAATAAAAACAAAAAATGAAAAACGGAGTTATCCATGAGCAATCCCACGACCAAGCCTGGGTTGTCAGCTGTTCCGAACTCACACCCCTCTTCCCGTTCTTCCTCCTCTGCCAGCGTCAGCTTGCAGCGTGGATTTTCTGCATCCGCTCGCCCGACCGGAAATTCGCCTGACCGCCTCCGATGAAGCGTTTCGCCTGAACCCTCGGTCGCTACGCTACGTCACTGCTTCAACATCAAAAAAACAACAACTCTTCTGGAGACTGACCATGAACTTGTCTTTGCGTCGTTTCGCTGTAGCCGCTGGCTGCATGATGCTCGCCACCCAACTGTTCGCCGCTGATGAACCCAAGCGCCCGGAATGCATCGCACCTGCCTCACCGGGCGGTGGTTTCGACCTGACCTGCAAGCTGATACAGAGCGCGCTGATCAACGAGAAAATTCTTACCAAGCCGATGCGTGTGACCTACATGCCCGGCGGCGTTGGCGCAGTAGCCTACAACGCCGTAGTCGCTCAGCGCCCTGCCGATGCCGGCACACTGGTGGCATGGTCCAGCGGCTCGCTGTTGAATCTGGCCCAGGGCAAATTCGGTCGTTTCGATGAAAACGCCGTGCGCTGGCTTGCGGCGGTGGGCACCAGCTATGGCGCCATCGCGGTGAAAGCCGATTCGCCCTACAAAAACCTCGACGATCTGGTCAAGGCCCTCAAGGCTGACCCGAGCAAAGTCGTGATCGGCTCAGGCGGCACCGTCGGCAGCCAGGACTGGATGCAGACCGCACTGATCGCCAAGGCCGCCGGTATCAACCCGCGTGACCTGCGCTATGTCGCCCTCGAAGGCGGCGGCGAAATCGCCACGGCGCTGCTCGGCGGTCACATTCAAGTGGGCAGCACCGACATTTCCGACTCCATGCCGCACATCCTCAGCGGCGATATGCGCCTGCTGGCGGTGTTCGCCGACAAGCGTCTGGACGAGCCGGAAATGAAGAACATCCCGACGGCCAAAGAGCAAGGCTACGACATCGTCTGGCCAGTAGTGCGTGGCTTCTACCTCGGGCCGAAAGTCACCGACGCCGAGTACAACTGGTGGAAAGACGCGTTCGACAAGCTGCTGGCCTCGGAAGACTTCGCCAAGCTGCGCGACCAGCGTGAACTGTTCCCGTTTGCCATGACTGGCCAGGAACTGGACACCTACGTGAAGAAGCAAGTCGCCGACTACAAGACCCTGGCCAAGGAATTCGGCCTGATTCAGTGATCGCCTGACTGACTAGCGGTTGCGCCCGCCAGCGAGGCGGCGCAACCCAGGAGCTTGCACCATGTTGATCCAACGAATTTTTGCCGCGTTTCTGCTGCTGGTCTGCGCCGTCCTGGCCCTGATGGCCTGGCCCTATCAAGCGCCGTTTTCCTACGAGCCGGTCGGTCCGCGGGCGTTTCCCCTGCTGATGCTGGGCCTGATGGGGCTGGCGCTGTTGTACATGCTGTTTCGGCCGACGCCCATCGTCCACACCGACGAAGACCCGAAGCTGGACCGCGAAACCATCATCAAGATCACCGCCTGCGTGGCTTTGCTGCTGATTTTCGCCGGGACGTTCGAACCGTTGGGCTTCATTCTCAGCAGCATCCTGATCGGCATCCCCATGGCGCGCCTGTATGGCGGACGCTGGGTGCCAAGCGTGATCGTGGTGATTTTGATGAGCATCGGCCTTTACCTTCTATTCGATAAAGCCATGGACGTTCCGTTGCCCCTGGGCTTGCTTGACGTTCTGGAGAACTGATCAATGGACACTTTCAGCTACCTTGGCCAGGGCTTCGGCGTTGCGCTGACCCCTTACAACCTGATTACCGCACTGTGCGGCACCTTGATCGGCACCGTGGTCGGCCTGCTGCCAGGGCTGGGGCCGATCAACGGCGTTGCGCTGTTGATCCCGATTGCCTTCGCGCTGGGCCTGCCTCCGGAGTCGGCATTGATCCTGCTGGCGGCGGTTTACCTGGGCTGTGAATATGGCGGCCGGATCAGTTCGATCCTGCTGAACATTCCGGGCGAAGCATCCACCGTCATGACCACCCTCGACGGTTACCCTATGGCGCGCCAGGGTCTGGCGGGCGTGGCGCTGTCGTTGTCGGCCTGGAGTTCGTTCATCGGTGCCTTTATTGCAACCTGTGGCATGGTGCTGTTTGCCCCGTTACTGGCCAGATGGGCGATTGCCTTCGGCCCTGCCGAATACTTCGTGTTAATGGTATTTGCCATCGTTTGCCTGGGCGGCATGGCGGGTGACCGACCGTTGAAAACCTTCATCGCTGCGCTGATCGGTCTGTTTCTGTCGGCGGTGGGCATTGATGCGAACAGCGGCGTGTACCGCTTTACCGGTGACAATATTCACCTGACTGACGGCATTCAGTTCGTCGTGCTGGTGCTGGGGCTTTTTTCCATCAGTGAAATCCTGCTGTTGCTGGAAAAAACCCATCGCGGCCAGGAAGCGGTAAAAGCCACCGGACGCATGATGTTCAATTTCAAGGAAGCCAGTGCGGTATTCCTGGTCAACTTGCGCTGTGGCGTGTTGGGTTTCGTCATGGGTGTCCTGCCGGGAGCCGGTGCGACGCTGGCGAGCGCCGTCGCGTACATGACCGAAAAAAGCATCGCGGGCAAAACCGGCAAATTCGGCCAGGGCGATATGCGTGGTCTGGCTGCACCGGAAACCGCCATCGGCGGCGCAGCCTGTGGTGCCTTGGTACCCATGCTGACCCTGGGCGTTCCGGGTTCCGGCACTACCGCTGTGATGATCGGCGCGCTGTCGCTGTACAACATCACGCCCGGGCCGATGCTGTTCCAACAGCAGCCCGACCTGGTCTGGGGCCTGATCGCTTCGTTGTTCGTCGCCAACGTCATGCTGGTGATCCTCAACATCCCGATGATCCGCATCTTCACCCGCATCCTCAACGTACCGAATTGGGCGTTGGTGCCGATAATCGCGATTATCACCGGGATCGGCGTCTACGCGGTGCATGCCACGACGTTCGACCTGTTCCTGATGGTCGGCATCGGCATCTTCGGTTACATCCTGCGCAAGCTGGACTTCCCATTGTCGCCAATCCTGCTGGGCTTCATCCTCGGCGGCTTGATGGAACAGAACCTGCGTCGCGCGCTGTCGATTTCCAACGGTGCGATGGAGATTCTCTGGTCCAGCCCGATCACTATCGGCGTCTGGGTGCTGACCGTCTTCATGCTGCTGTTCCCGCTGATCCGCATCTGGCGCAAACGTGCATTGCAGCGCAGTGCAGCGACCAGTGTCTGATCGACCGCTCCGGACATGGTGGGCAACCCCGCTGGTCGGCCTGCTGGGCGGTTACCTTGCCAGCCTGGTTGGCTGGCCATTGCCCTGGATGGTCGGCTCGTTGCTGGCGATCATCCTGGTGCGCTGCCTGACGCCATGGCAACTGGCAGAAATCCCCGGCGGCCGCAAATGCGGTCAATGGGTGGTCGGCATCGGCATTGGCCTGCACTTCACTCCGGTAGTGATCGAGCAGGTCATGGCGCATTTCGGCCTGATCTTTTTCGGTGCGCTGGTGACCAGTGTTTCCAGCGTTGTCGGGGTTTGGTTGATGCGGCGCAGCGGGGAGGATCGCGCTACCGCGTTTTTCTCCAGCATGCCCGGCGGCTCCGGCGAAATGGTCAACCTCGGCGCACGTAACGGCGCCATTCTCAGCAGCGTCGCCGCCGGGCAAAGCCTGCGCGTACTGGCGGTGGTGCTCTGCGTTCCGGCGATTTTCAAATACCTGCTAGGCGATGGCACGCCGGCCTTCCATCCGGGCTCAGTTGACTGGCGGTGGCTTGCCATCTTGTTTCCTTTGGGCGCGGCTGTAGCCTGGCTCTGGCAGCGCTTGAAGCAACCCAATCCATGGCTGTTCGGCCCATTGCTGGTGAGCGCGACGGTCAGCATTGTCTGGGATCTGCACATCGGTTTGCCTGACGGCGGCAGTCAGATCGGGCAATGGCTGATCGGCAGCGGTCTGGGCTGTCATTTCAACCGTGAGTTTTTCCGCCGCGCACCTTCGTTCATCGGCAAGACGCTGCTCGGCACCGCACTGACCATGCTCATCGCCGCCCTCGCCGCGCTTGGGTTGAGCGCCGTAACCCATCTGGATCTGCGCTCACTGACCCTGGGCATGATGCCCGGCGGCATCGCCGAAATGAGCCTGACGGCGGAAGTGCTGCAACTCTCTGTGCCGCTGGTGACGGCGATGCAGGTGATGCGCTTATTGTTTGTGTTGTTTCTGGCGGAGCCGGTGTTTCGGTATTGGGATCGGCGAGACTGATCCTGAATAATTCCGAAAACCCGAAATCTCAAACCCCCGGCAATCGCCACTCAATCGGCGTCATCCCGTTCTGTTCCAGATACTTGTTGGCCCGACTGAAATGCCCGCAGCCCAGAAAGCCTTTATAAGCCGACAACGGCGAAGGATGCACTGAGGTCAGCACCAGATGCTTGGTGGCATCGACCAGCTTCTGTTTGCTCTGCGCATGCGCGCCCCACAACATGAACACCAGATGCGGCTGATGGGCGCTGACTGTTTCGATCACCTTGTCGGTGAAGTGCTGCCAGCCCTTGCCTGCGTGGGAGGCGGCATTGGCGCGTTCGACGGTCAAGGTGGTGTTGAGCATCAACACACCCTGATCGGCCCAGGACTGCAAATGGCCATGAGCGGGAATGTCGATATTCAGATCGCGCTTGAGCTCTTTATAGATGTTGACCAGCGACGGCGGTGCCGGCACGCCGGGTTGCACCGAAAAACACAGACCATGCGCCTGACCGGGGCCGTGATAAGGGTCCTGGCCCAGAATGACCACCTTGACCTGATCCAGCGGCGTGGAATTCAGCGCATTGAAGATCAGCGGCCCCGGCGGATAGATTTCCTTGCCCGCCGCGTGTTCCTGGCGCAGAAACTCGCGCAGCTGGTTCATATAAGGTTTTTCGAACTCGTCACGCAGCGCGTGTTTCCAGCTGGGTTCGAGTTTAATGCGGTCGTCGGATGTCATGGTCATACCTTGCAAAACAATGCGCGCGGACGGTGCTGAAACGGGAGCAGACCCTATGAAAGCTCGCCGTCAATGTCAAATACAGCGCGCCACGCTCGGCCGTTTCCTACACTTGATCGCAACTTAACCCGGCATGAGGCAATCAAAACCCTGCTGGATAAATGTATTGCCCTCGAGAGGTCACGATGAATCTGCTCTTTGAAGAATTCCCCGGCCAGGACGGCGCTCGTATCGGCGTTGCCACCCTGGACGCGGAACAGTCATTGAATGCCTTGTCGCTGCCAATGATCCTGGCGCTGCAAGACAAGCTGGACAACTGGGCCAGCGATGACAGCATTGTTTGCGTATTGCTGCGAGGCAACGGGCCCAAAGCGTTTTGCGCAGGCGGCGATGTACGTACTCTGGTGGAAACCTGCCGTGAACACCCCGGCGAAGTGCCGCCACTGGCTGCGCATTTCTTTTCCGCGGAATACCGCCTCGACTACAGCCTGCACACCTACCCAAAACCGTTGATCTGCTGGGGCCACGGTTATGTGCTCGGCGGCGGCATGGGCCTGTTGCAGGGGGCCAGCATCCGCATCGTGACGCCGAGCAGCCGCCTGGCGATGCCGGAAATCAGTATCGGCTTGTATCCGGATGTGGGTGCCAGCTGGTTCCTTTCGCGACTGCCGGGCAAGCTCGGTCTGTTTCTCGGCCTGAGCGGCTCGCACATCAACGGCCACGACGCGCTGGATCTGGATCTCGCCGACCGTTTCCTGCTCGATGAACAGCAGGACGAGTTGATCGACGGCCTGCAACAGCTTAACTGGCAGGAACAGACCTCGATCCAGCTCAACAGCCTGCTCAAGGCACTGCAACAGGAAGCCATCGGCCAGTTGCCCGCCGCGCAGTGGCTGCCGCGTCGCCAGCAGATCGATGAAATCCTCGACGTCGGCAACCTGCCCTGCGCATGGAGCGCCATCAGCCACCTGCAACATAAAGACGACGCCCTGCTGGCGCGCGCCGCCAAGACCCTGATCGAAGGCTGCCCGCTGACCGCGCATCTGGTCTGGGAACAAATCCAGCGCGCCAGGCACATGTCACTGGCCGAAGTATTCCAGATGGAATACACCATGAGCCTCAACTGCTGCCGCCATCCCGAGTTCAGCGAAGGCGTCCGCGCGCGCCTGATTGATAAGGACAACAAACCCCATTGGCACTGGCAGGACGTGACCAAAGTCCCGCAGCCAGTGATCGACGCCCACTTCGCCAAGGCTTGGGAAGGTCGGCATCCGTTGGCGGATTTGTCGGGGTATTGAGCAAAAAACAGTGCTTTTGGGCGGTAAATCTGATGGCTGCCCCTTGATTGAGCGGATTCCTTACCCCAAAGTAAGGAATTCCAATTCAAGAGACCCCAATGATGGCTACAGCTACCGTTACTTCAAAAGGGCAGATTACTATTCCCGCCCAAGTCAGGACTTCCCTTGGCCTGGATACGGGGGATCGAATTGAATTCGTTGATATAGGGAACGGTAAGTTCGCCATCATTGCAGCGACTCATTCTGTGCGAGATCTGAAAGGCTTGATTCGCAAGCCAGCCAAACCAGTCAGCATCGAAGACATGAACTTGGCTATCGAAACACAGGGATCGAAAACTGAATGATCGGTCTGGATACCAATGTTCTGGTGCGTTACGTCGCTCAGGATGATGTTGAGCAATCGGCCATAGCTTCGCATCTGATCGAATCTTTGACCGTGACCGCTCCCGGTTTTATTGCCATGGTTTCAGTCGTCGAGTTGGTGTGGGTACTGCAATCGAGCTACCAATCCAGCAAATCAGAAATCATCGCGGTCCTGGAAACGCTTTTGCGCACCAGAGAGTTGACGGTGGAAAACGTCGAAACGGTTTGGCAGGCACTCAGGCGCTTTACTGAATCCAACGCTGACTTCGCCGACTGCCTGATTGAGCGTTCCGCCCACGCAGCAGGCTGCGACCATACCGCCACTTTCGACAGTAAAGCGGCCAAGACCGCTGGAATGCGTCGGCTGATTTAAGTTCGCCTGCAAACAAAAAAACCGTTCGGACCTCGCTCAATAAAAACGGCACCCCATGGAGTGCCGTTCTTTTTACATCTACCGATCAGCGATGCCCGCCTCGGCCATCTCCTCCGCGACCGCCGCGTCCGTCGCCTCGGCCCGGGCCTCGGCCGTCATGGCCGCGGTTGCCGCCATGATCGCCCCATGAAGGGCCGCCACGGTAGTCGCGACGCGGATCGTTGCGATAGCCGGGATTGCCGCCGCGGTAGCGGTTGTCACCCCAACCATAACCGGGCGGTCTGCCGGGCTGGTAATAACGTGGAACCGGTGGCGGCGCGTAATAGCGCGGCGCCGGGCCGTAGTAGCGTGGCTGCGGCGCTACATAGATGCGCCGCTCCTGGTAATAAGTCGAACGGTAGCCATTGTCATAAGCATATCCACCTCCAACAACCGTTGCGGGCTGGGTATACACATCGGATTCGTAGTAACCGGGACCTCCATAGCAACCAGCAAGAGTCAGAGCCAGTAAAACAAGCAGCAAGGGTCGTCGATACATGGCGGCCTCCCGGACCGCGATAGGGCACAAACCAGCGACGCTGGTCGGCGTTCGCCAATAGCTGGCGGACAGAAAATAAGACACGAAATCCCCCTTCAAGTGCCCCGTAGGCCTAACTATATTTGTGCGCTCGCGCCCCAAGCCGGTGCGTGCGCGCACCATGATCAGCCGATATGCGCCTGCCCGAAACCTGCCCGCGCGCCGCGCGCCCCTCTGTATCGGGCATTGTGACAAGTTGGCACAACTCTCGCTTTAGGAAACTCGTGCAGGAGTCAAAACAGGTTCGCGGCACCACAATTTGCAATAGCCGACTAGGGTTCCGGCTCGTCAATAAATGACGAGTGGCTGGTCCGAGAGTTGGCGACCTCCAGTAGAGGTTACACGGCGGGATAAAAGCCCGGGAGACAGGACACCAGTGGTGTCGCGTTGCTCCTGACCGCCCCTTTTCGCTACTGGAGGTTGTTACATGCAAAAGTCTCGTCTGTTCGGCCTGCTCGCTGCAGGCCTCGTCGCTGCATTGAGCCTCTCTTCGGCGCAAGCCGCCGTGAAAAAAGAATTCAACGTCTGCTGGACCATTTATGCCGGCTGGATGCCCTGGGAATACGCAGGCACCCAAGGCATTGTCGACAAGTGGGCGAAAAAGTATGGCATCAAGATCGATGTCACCCAGCTCAACGATTACGTCGAATCCATCAACCAATACACCGCTGGCCAGTTCGATGGCTGCACCATGACCAACATGGATGCGCTGACCATTCCGGCGGCGGGCGGCGTAGACAGCACCGCGCTGATCGTCAGCGACTTCTCCAACGGCAACGACGGCATCGTCATTAAAGGCGCGAACAAGAAAGTCGCCGACCTCAAGGGCATGAACGTCAATCTGGTGGAGCTCTCGGTTTCCCACTATCTGCTGGCCCGCGCGCTGGATACGGCTGACCTGGCCGAGAAAGACCTGAAAGTGGTCAACACCTCCGATGCCGACATCTCTGCCGCCTTCAATACCAACGACGTCCAGGCAGTCACGACCTGGAACCCGATGCTCGCGGATATCAAAGCCAAGCCCGGCGTTACCCAGGTGTTCGACTCCAGCAAGATCCCCGGCGAAATCATGGACATGATGGTGGTCAACACCCAGACCCTGAAAGACAACCCGGCGCTGGGCAAAGCGTTGACCGGTGCCTGGTTTGAAGTGGTTGCGCTGATGAACGCCAAGTCTGCAGAAAGCAAAGTCGCGCTGGAGCACATGGCGAAGGCTTCGGGCACTGATCTGGCAGGTTTCCAGGCGCAACTGGACACCACCAAGTTGTTCGCCACCCCGAAAGAAGCCCTGGAGTTCGCCACCAGCAAACAACTGCCGGAAACCATGCGCAAGGTCGCCAACTTCTCCTTCGAACACGGCCTGCTCGGCGAAGGTGCCAAGGATTCCAGCGCCGTGGGCATGTCCTTCGCCAACGGCGTGATGTCCGGTGACAAGGCCAACCTCAAGCTGCATTTCGACCCGAGCTACGTGCAAATGGCCGCCGACGGCACGTTGTAATCCGCGTTTCGCACAAAGGTCATTGCCATGCGCTTGATAAATCGCCGCCCGGATCGGGCCAGTCGTCTGCTTCTGGTGATCCTGCCGTTCGCCCTGTTGCTGTTCGCCTATTTCACCGGTTCGGCGACCCGGCTGACGGAAAACCCCAACGACAAGCTGCTGCCCAGTGCCGTGCAGATGGCTGATGCAGTGAATCGTATGGCATTCAAAGCCGATACGCGCACTGGCGAATATTTGCTATGGCAAGACACCGGTTCCAGTCTGCGCCGGCTGGCGATCGGTCTGGGCATCAGTGCATTGCTGGGTTTGTGCCTGGGCATTGCCTCGGGAATCCTGCCGCTGTTTGGCGCGCCGTTGTCGCCGCTGCTGACGGTGCTGTCGATGGTACCGCCGCTGGCGATCCTGCCGATCCTGTTCATCGTCTTTGGCTTGGGTGAGCTGTCGAAAGTCATGCTCATCGTGATCGGCATCACGCCGATCCTGGCCCGTGATCTGGAGCAGCGCGCCCGGGAAATCCCGGTAGAACTGCTGATCAAGGCGCAGACCTTGGGCGCTTCAACCTGGACGCTGATCCTGCGGGTGATCCTGCCGCAATTGCTGCCACGTTTGTTGATCGCATTGCGCCTGGTGCTGGGTTCGGCGTGGTTGTTCCTGATCGCGGCCGAAGCCATTGCTTCGACCGATGGCCTGGGCTACCGGATCTTTCTGGTGCGGCGCTATCTGGCAATGGACGTGATTCTGCCCTACGTGGTCTGGATCACGCTGCTGGCGTGGCTGATGGATTGGGGCCTCAAGGCGCTGACCCGCAAAGCCTTCCCCTGGTATGAAGGGGCGCGAGGATGAGTTTTATTTCCGTGCAAAACGTCTGGCAACAATACGACGATCAAGTGGTGCTCGAAGGCCTGAACCTGAGCGTCGCCGAGGGTGAATTCTGCACGCTGGTCGGTGCCTCCGGTTGCGGCAAATCCACCTTCCTGCGCTTGTTGCTGGGTCAGGAAGTGCCGAGCAAAGGCAAGATTCTGCTCGACGGCAAGGCATTGGCCAGCGAGCCGGATGCCAGCCGTGGCGTGGTATTTCAGCGTTACTCGGTGTTTCCGCATCTGTCAGTGCTGGACAACGTTGCCCTGGGCCTGGAACTGCCGCGCTCGGCGCTGCTCGGGCGATTGTTGGGCACTGCCAAACGCGAAGCTCGCGAACAAGCGGCGGTGTTGCTGAACAAAGTCGGCCTCGGTCATTCGCTGGATAAGTACCCGACGCAGCTGTCCGGCGGCATGCAACAGCGCCTGGCCATCGCCCAGGCGCTGATCATGAAACCTCGGGTGTTGCTGCTCGACGAACCCTTCGGCGCCCTCGATCCGGGCATTCGCAAAGACATGCACGCCCTGCTGCTGGACCTGTGGCGCGAGACGCAGCTGACGGTGTTCATGGTCACCCATGATTTGTCCGAAGGTTTCAATCTCGGCACCCGCTTGCTGGTCTTCGACAAGGTGCGTATCGACCCCCACGCCCCCGGCGCTTATGGCGCGCGCATCACTTACGACATTCCCCTGAACAGCGACCGCCGCGCAGCACGCGCCGCGTTTGATTCGTTGCAACAGGCTTAGAGGATTCTGCTCATGACAACATCCAACACGCTATTCCCGGTCTTCGCCGAAGAACTGCTGCCCGGCGGCGGCCACCGTTCGTTCGTGCTCAAGCGCGGCGAACTGCTGCGCCTGACCGATCTCAACGGCAATGCCAACGTCAGCCTGACGCTGCTCAATGCCCAGGAAAAAACCGAGCGTTTGAACCTGCCGGACAGCCTCAAATGCCAGCACACCGCCAAACTCACCAGCGGCCATTGCCTGTATTCGGACATGGGCCGCGTGCTGGCGGCAATCACCGCTGATACCTGCGGCTGGAGCGACAGCCTCGGTGGTGTGCTCTGCGCTGACGAAGTCGCGGAGAAATACGGCCAGGGCCGCTATCAGGAACTGCGCAACGGCTTCTTTCGCAACGGCACCGATAACCTGCTGGTCGAGCTGGGCAAATGGGGCCTGGGCCTGTCGGACCTGCTGATGACCTTGAACCTGTTCAGCCGCGTCAATGTTGACGACGTGGGCAGCCTGCATTTTGTGCCGGGCAATTCAAAAGCCGGGGATTACATCGAGCTGTACGCGCCGATGGATACCCTGGTCGTGCTCACCGCGCTGCAGCATCCCATGGACCCCAATCCTGAATACGCCCCGCAGCCGCTGCAGCTGAGCTGGATGAAAGCCGATGCCAGTGTCGCCGAACATTGCCGCACGTCCCGCCCGGAAAACCAGCGCGGCTTCATCAATACCGATCGCCTGTTCGCCTGAGGAGCACGTCCATGAATCCGACTTCCGCTACCGCTGCATCCACCACCTTGATTCCGGCCGGCGAACCGTCGCTGACCGAACTCAAGGCCGGGCAAACCCTGCGCATCCTCGATCTGCAAGGCAATCAGGCGGTCGACACGCTGTTCTTCAGTCTCGCCAACCCGCGTGAACGTTACGACGTGCAGCGCACCTTGCGCCGTCAAGGCAGCGTTTACCTGACCACCGGCAGCGTGCTGTATTCCAACCTCGGCAAACCGATGCTGACCATCGTCGATGACACTTGCGGGCGTCACGACACCCTCGGCGGCGCTTGCGCGCAAGAGAGCAACACCGTGCGTTACGCCCTGGAAAAACGCCACATGCACAGCTGCCGCGACAACTATCTGCGCGCCTGCGTGCATGACGGACGACTGGGCAAAGGCGACATCGGGCCAAACATCAATTTCTTCATGAACGTGCCGGTCACCGCTGACGGCGGGCTGACCTTCGAGGACGGCATCTCCGCGCCGGGCAAATACGTGGAACTGCGCGCCGAAATGGACGTGATCGTGTTGATTTCCAACTGTCCGCAGTTGAATAACCCGTGCAATGGCTACAACCCGACGCCAGCTGAATTGCACGTCTGGAATTGATCGCAGCGAAAGAACCAGCCACGACGGACGACCCTCGTGCAGACACATCAATAGCGGGACGGCCCGCTTCCCAGTTTGAGGTCGAAACCATCGACTTCCGGGGTTCAAGCCATGTTTGACACACTGCTGATCGCCAACCGTGGCGCCATTGCCTGCCGCATCCTGCGCACCTTGCGCGCCCTGCACGTCAAAGGCGTTGCCGTGTATTCCGAAGCCGATGCCGCCAGCCTGCATTTGCTGCAAGCCGACCAAACCCACAGCCTGGGTGAAGGCGGCGCGGCCGGGACGTATCTGGCTGTGGATAAAATCCTCGCCATCGCCAAAGCCAGCGGCGCGCAAGCGATTCATCCCGGCTATGGTTTTCTCTCTGAAAACGCTGCGTTCGCGCAACGCTGCGAAGACGCGGGCATTGCCTTTGTCGGCCCGACACCGGAGCAACTGCGGGTGTTCGGCCTCAAGCACACCGCTCGCGCACTGGCCAAGCAGCACGGCGTGCCGATGCTCGAAGGCACCGAACTGCTCGACAACCTCGACACCGCGCTGAGCGCCGCGCAAATCATCGGTTACCCGGTGATGCTCAAAAGCACTGCGGGCGGTGGCGGGATCGGCATGCGCGTGTGCCGCAGCGCCGCCGAGTTGAGCGAATCATTTGAAGCAGTGAAACGCCTCGGGCAAAACAACTTCAGCGACGCTGGGGTGTTCATCGAGAAGTACATCCAGCGCGCCCGGCACCTCGAAGTTCAGGTGTTCGGCGATGGACGTGGCGAAGTGCTCGCGCTGGGCGTACGCGATTGCTCGGTGCAGCGGCGCAACCAGAAAGTCCTCGAAGAAACCCCCGCGCCGAACCTGCCCGAAGGGATGGGCGAAGCGCTGTGCATGGCGGCGATCAAGCTGGCCAAAGCCGTTAATTATCGCAGTGCTGGCACCGTGGAGTTTGTCTTCGACAGCGAGGATCAGCGCTTTTATTTCCTGGAAGTGAACACCCGTTTGCAGGTCGAGCACGGGGTGACCGAGCAAGTCTGGGGGGTTGATTTGGTCAGCTGGATGGTGCAACTGGCCGCTGGTGACCTGCCGCCGTTGAGCGAATTACAAGCAGCACTGAGGCCGAGCGGTCATGCGATTCAAGCGCGCCTGTATGCGGAAGATCCGGGGCGGGATTTCCAGCCGAGCCCCGGTTTGCTGACCGCCGTGAACTTCCCTACCGTCGATGGCAAAAGCCTGCGCATTGATACCTGGGTCGAAGCGGGTTGCGAAATTCCACCATTCTTCGATCCGATGATCGCCAAGGTCATCAGTTGGGCACCGAACCGCGAGCGGGCCAGCGCTGGCCTGGCCAAAGCCTTGAGCGACACACGACTGTACGGCGTCGAAACCAACCGCGATTATTTGCGCCAGATCATCGCCGACGCACCCTTTGCCAGCGGCCAGCCATGGACCCGCTGCCTGGAAGGTCTGATTTATCACGCCGACACTTTCGAAGTGCTCAGCGGCGGCACGCAGACCAGCGTTCAGGACTATCCGGGGCGTCTCGGTTATTGGGCGGTCGGTGTGCCGCCGTCCGGGCCGATGGACAGCCGCGCGCTGCGTCAGGGCAATCGCCTGCTGGGCAACGCCGATGGTTGCGCCGCGCTGGAAATCACCATGAGCGGGCCGTTGCTGCGCTTTAACACCGACGCGGTGATTGCCGTCACGGGTGCGGCGATCCCCATCATGCTGGACGGCGAGATGCAGCCGATGAATACCGCGTTGTTCGTGCCAGCCGGTGCACAGTTGGCGCTCGGCACCATCGCCGGAGCAGGCGCACGCAGCTATCTATGCGTACGTGGCGGGCTGGATGTGCCGGATTATCTGGGCAGCAAAAGTACCTTCACGCTCGGTCAGTTTGGCGGCCACGGCGGCCGGGCTTTGCGGGCTGGCGATGTACTGCACATTTCGCCACTGACTGATCGCAGCGCCGGGCAGCAGATCGCCGAGGATCAACTGGAGGAACTGGCGGACGTTCGGCAAATTCGCGTCATCTACGGCCCACATGGCGCGCCGGAGTATTTCACTGAACGCTACATGCAGATGTTTTTCGCCACGGCCTGGGAAGTGCATTTCAACTCCAGCCGCACCGGCGTGCGCCTGATCGGGCCGAAACCGGAATGGGTACGGGCCGATGGCGGGGAAGCGGGTTTGCATCCGTCGAACATTCACGACAATCCGTATGCCATCGGCGCAGTGGACTTCACCGGTGACATGCCCGTCATCCTCGGCCCAGACGGCCCGAGCCTCGGCGGTTTCGTCTGCCCGGTGACGATTATCGAAGCGGATCTGTGGCAGCTGGGGCAACTCAAGGCCGGCGATAAGGTGATGTTTGCAGCAGTGAGCATCCAGGCAGCCCGGCAGTTGATTTGTGGGAGCGAGCTTGCTCGCGAAGCAGGCGACGCGGAATCGGATTTGACGCTTTCGCGAGCAAGCTCGCTCCCACAGGGGGATGAAACACTGCCTTCGCGGGCAAGCCTCGCTCCAACGGGGGTTCTGACATCCCCAATCATGCTCGACATCGGCCACGACGACACACGCCTGGTAGCGCGGCTCTCCGGCGATACTCATCTGTTGCTGGAAATCGGTGCGCCGGAGCTGGATCTGGTGCTGCGCTTTCGCGGCCATGCGCTGATGCAGGCGCTGGAGGCGAAAAACCTGCACGGCGTGATTGACCTGACGCCGGGCATTCGTTCGCTGCAGGTGCATTACCAGCCCGAGCAATTGCCGCTGCAGCAGTTGCTGGAGATCGTCGCCGGAGAATGGGATGCCGTGTGCGCAACCAAGGACCTGCAGGTCCCGTCGCGCGTTGTGCATCTGCCGTTGTCCTGGGACGATCCGGCCTGTCAGCTGGCCATCGAGAAATACATGACCACCGTGCGCAAGGACGCGCCGTGGTGCCCGAGCAATCTGGAGTTCATCCGCCGCATCAACGACCTGCCCAACCTCGACGAAGTGCAGCGCACGGTGTTCGAGGCCAGCTATCTCGTGATGGGCCTGGGCGATGTTTACCTTGGCGCTCCGGTCGCCACGCCGCTGGACCCGCGCCATCGGCTGGTGACCACCAAATACAACCCGGCGCGCACCTGGACGGCGGAAAACTCAGTTGGCATCGGTGGCGCCTACATGTGCGTGTATGGCATGGAAGGTCCGGGGGGTTATCAGTTTGTCGGGCGTACATTGCAAATGTGGAATCGTTATCGGGACGTGGCGGCCTTCGATGGCAAGCCTTGGCTGCTACGCTTTTTCGATCAGATTCGCTTCTACCCGGTCAGCGCCGCAGAGCTGCTGCGCATTCGCCGGGATTTCCCGCTGGGCCGCTACCCGCTGCAAATTGAACACAGCACCTTGAACCTGGCGGATTACCAGGCGTTCCTGAGCAGTGAAGCCCAAGGCATCGCCGCCTTCCGCAGCCAGCAACAGAGCGCATTTCAGGCCGAGCGTGAGCGCTGGATTGCCAGCGGCCAGGCCAACTTCGAAAGCGATGAAGCCGTGGCGCCGCTGAGCGATGAAGCGCCGCTCAACGCCGGTGAACACAGTATCGACAGTCACCTTGCCGGCAATCTCTGGCAAGTGCAGGTGGAGGTGGGCCAACAGGTCGCCGCTGGTGATGTGTTGGTGATTCTGGAGTCGATGAAAATGGAAATCCCGCTGCTGGCGCCACTCGCCGGTGTGGTTCGGGAGGTGCGCGTACAACCGGGTTCGGCCGTGCGTGCGGGACAGCGAGTCGTGGTCATAGAAGCCGTTTGATGCGGTCTGTTGTTATCAATTTTATGGAATTTCGCCATGAGCCTTGAAGTCACCTTGAGCGACCTGCGCCTGGAGTCGGTCCGCGCGGCCTACCAATCGGGCAACCTTACGCCCCGCGAGCTGATTCTTGCGCTGCGGGAAAAAGCCGCTGCGCTGAACCCTGAATATCACCTGTACATTTACCTGCTTGATCCGGCTGAACTGGAGCCCTACTTCGCCGCGCTGCAGGGCCGGGACATCAACGATCTGCCGCTGTATGGCGTGCCGTTTTCGATCAAGGACAACATTGACCTGGCAGGCATTCCGACCACCGCTGCCTGCGTTGCTTATACCTATAAACCCGAGCGTTCGGCGACCATCGTTGAGCAACTGATTTCCCTGGGCGCGATTCCCTTGGGCAAGACCAATCTGGATCAGTTCGCCACCGGTTTGAATGGCAGTCGCTCGCCGTTTGGCGCCTGCCCCAACAGCGTGCTCAAGGAGTATCCGGCCGGCGGCTCAAGCTCCGGTTCGTCGCTGGCGGTTGCCCTCGGCGTCAGTAGCTTCGCGCTGGGTACGGACACGGCGGGCTCGGGACGCGTGCCCGCTGCGCTGAACAATCTGGTCGGCATGAAGGCCAGCAAAGGCTTGATCTCGACGGCAGGCGTGGTTCCGGCCTGCCGAACACTGGACTGCGTCACGACGTTCACGGTGACTGCCCGGGAAGCCAGCCAGTTGTTGGGCCTGGTCGCCAAACTTGATCCGCGTGACGAATACAGCCGCAGCAATCCGGCATGGAACGATGCCTCGGCTTTCGGTGCGCCGCGACCATTTCGCTTCGGCGTACCGCGCGCTCAGGACCTTGAATACTTCGGCTGCCCACAAGGGCCGCTGCTGTTCGGCGACGCCATCGACCGCCTCACCGCCATGGGCGGCGAAGCGGTGACCATCGACCTGTCGCCGTTCCTCGAAGCCGCCGGCCTTTTGTATAACGGCCCCTGGGTTGCCGAGCGCTACAGCGTCGCTGGCGAACTGATGCAGAGCAATCCTGAAGCGGTGCTGCCGGTCATTCGTGCAGTGCTTGGTAAAGCGCCGCTGGTGACCGGCGTGGAAGCATTTGAGGCGCAGTACCGCCTGCAAGCACTCAAGGCGATCTGCGACCGCGTCATGGACGGCGTGGATTTCGTCGTCACGCCGAGCATCGGCCGCCCCGTCACCTCGGCAGAACTGGAAGCCGAACCGGTAGTGCGCAACTCGGAGCTGGGTTACTACACCAATTTCGTCAACCTGCTGGACTACGCCGCCGTCGCCGTGCCCAGCGCGTTCATGGACAACGGCATGCCGTGGGGCGTAACGGTATTCGGCCGCGTGTTCACCGATCAGTATTTGCTGAGCGTCGCTGACGCCCTGCAACGCCACACCGAACTGCCCTTGATTGGCGGGCTGGCCGGACAGCTGCCCAAACCTGCCGGCATCGCACGCAATGACATGGCCCGGCTCGTGGTGTGCGGGGCGCATCTGGATGGATTGCCGCTGAACTGGCAGCTCAAGCAACGCGGCGCTCGTCTTGTAGAAGCGACCCAAAGCTCATCGAATTATCAGCTTTATGCGCTGGCCGGTGGTCCGCCGTTTCGCCCCGGAATGGTCCGGGTCGAACAGGGCGGCGTGGCTATCGCAGTGGAGGTCTGGGAGCTGCCGAGTCGCGAACTGGGGTCTTTCCTGACCGGCATTCCGGCCCCCTTGGGCCTGGGTAAAGTGCAACTGGCTGACGGGAGCTGGGAATGCGGATTCATCTGCGAGCCCTACGGCCTGGCAGGGGCGACCAACATCAGCCATCTGGGCGGCTGGCGGGCCTATATAAGCGCTTAAATAATTACCGGAGATAACAAAAGTCCGTTTGAGATAGTGGCAGGCCATTCATCGTGACCTGCCAGTATGCCCGCCCATATGAAAGAGCCCGAAATAACACCTGACTCGACTTATCACGAACAAGCCAACGGCTCCGAGCTGGAGCTGCCAATCTTCAATACTGTAAGCAGTGGATCGGCGCAAAAGCAGGACAGCCTCAATTCGTCAGGCAGCTTTGCCACCTCGCCGTTTTATTACAGCCCGGCATCCCCCGCTGTTGCAGCCCCAGCCGCGCCCTCCCTGGCGCTGAAGAAACTCAAAGCGTTAAGAAAAAGCCCGGCGATGAAACTGGTCGCCAACTCGGCGCTGTTGCTCAAGGCTTATCAGCTGGACATGGATTGTCCGCCGACCCTGAGCGAGTATCTTCACCAACAGTTGACGCGACGTTTGCGCCAGCTGACCGGCAAGGCATTGGACCCCGACACGTTATTCATCCAGTTCAGCCACGGCACCCAACCTGCCATTGAAAGTGACGGGCGGGAACATTACACAAAGCAATTCTCGCTGACAGAGCTGGCGGCTATCTCATTCGACGTGCCGACCATGCTGGCCTTATTGAGCGCAACCCTGGCTGATAGCGTTCTGGATGACTCACTGCCCGACTTTACGGCCAGCAATGCCATGGATGTCATTTTGAATGCGCCCTGGGCGGCCGACTATAAGGCCTTGATCAACGCTTTCTGGGCTCGCCACGAAGCGACCTATCGCGCCCTGGCCAAACTGTCATTCCTGCACGATCTGCACACACACTTTGCCCAGCGAAAACTCGGCTGGGAGGGCTATCACCTCGGGCTGGATATCCTCGGGCTGCGAGACTTTCCTGATGGTCCGGAATGCCTGGAATACCCCGCCAAAGGCACGCTCTCCAGCGCAAACATGTTGTCGCTTAACGGCCGCCGGGTTCCCGGAGCTTTTCAGCTTAAATCCCACAACACCTCACACTGTTTTATTCATAAACCGGGGGATGCAACCGAGCCCGTCGAATACATCAGCGATGATCCGCAGCGCATGACACAAATGCTGCTGGATGCGCTGAATGCCATGGGCGAGCTGCAACTACCTGATTCCGAGAACGACGCTGTTGTGGTGCCTGAACTCAGTCGCATTGAAGGCGATATTTTTGTTGCACTCACTCAGGTTCAAAAGCAACGCTCTCTGGATTGTCTAGACCGTGATGCAATGAGCGACGGCAAGCCAGTAGTTGAACACCCGTGGTTGAAACCGATCCGCAGCGCGTTGAATCTGGTCAGCGCCGTTGATCTTTGGCAGACCCGTCCGACTATCCTGCAGCGCGTACCCTCGCCCCTGAAAACCGCCGCGCGGCTGATGCGCAAAGTAATGAAAGAGCAACACGGGCTCGATATAAACCCGGACCAGGTATTTATTCGCTATGTCCGGGGTAACGCATTTACACCACTGGGCAGCGCCCGCGTCCCCGTGACTCAGGTCAATACACCCGACAGCTTGCCAATCAGCTTGAGCGAAGCCTTGATCCGCAACTATCGGGTCGAACATGCCGAGGGTTATCTGGATCACGACGCGCGCACGATGGTTTATATCGACCGCAGCGACAACGGCCACGCAACCGATATTCAGGAACTCGCGGTCACACCGCAAGCCCTGGAAAATCACATCCGCAAGATTGATTTCCTGCGCGTCATGACGCAGCGCGTCCAGCGCTTCTGGAACCGCCATCAGGACCATGTCGAGGAATGTTTTAGAACCCACTTCATGACCCAGGCCGTGCTGTGCCTCAAAGCGCGACTGCTGTTCAGAAGCGGATTCGACATGGTTGTAAAAAATCTGGAGCAGCTCTACGTCAACCCTCGCAGTGGCGCAATCGAACGGACCGTTCTGGGCTTTTACCTGCAACATTCGGTATTTGAGGGCGTGCAGGAAATCTACTGTCCAGGCCTGCTGGTCCTGCGGGAGCCTGGCCGTCCGCAAAGGGTGCTTTACCAGGCTGGCCTGACCAAGTGCTTCATCGAATTCGACAGCGAGGAAGCAATCGTGCACTACGTGCAAAAAGCGGCTAAAAACCAGCAATGGCGGCAATCAGTCCTGAACCATGTTCCGCTACGCCACCAGCAACGGCTGACCTATATCCTGCAAATATGGGCTGGCGACCGAGATCCTGCAGAACCGACTTCCATGCTGCGGCCCTGGACCGACACACTGTATAACCAGGACGCACATATGGCCGCCGCCCATAAGCTGTGCATCAGACACCTGACTGTTTCGCCATTTCGCTACATGGCTGACACCCTCAGACAGAACGGCTTACTGGACGCGCAGGACGTTATCGTGACGTCCAGCGAGGTATTGCTCAATTACTGGACTCGCCAGCTCAACCATCTACAACTCTTGCTGGCGCCGATGTCCTTTTTATTGACCCCGGCATTGATTGCAACACTGGCGACTGAAGCAGGAATCGTCTCACTGAACCTCGCGTCGGCGAACTTGCCGGGCGCACGCTACGAGGAGAAACGGCAGGCCGCGCTCGCCGTCTTGTCGTTGGGTTTCCTCCAGTTGGCACCTTACACGCCGATATTGCTGCGCTCATTGGGCAAACTGGTCGGTTCCGCAAAGGCCGTGAACACTTCTGCCACAATCATTAACCAGACCCGCAGCTTCGGCGCGCTGCTCAATCGCTCGATGCACACTCGGCATACCCGTCTGGAAAAATTCTTCGAAACCGACAGCCTGCTTAAAACCTGGAATATCCCCGGCCATCACCGGTTCGGAACAGTGCCGGTCAAAACCTGGAAGCTGACACACAAGTTTCTGTTATGGACCTCCGACCGGGGCAAGGCTCGAACGCTGGTGGTCAGCACGCACGGCTATTACTTGCCGTGGAGTAAAAACACGCTGATCCCCAACGGTACCGAACTGCACGTTTATGTACCCCATGGGTATACATTTTTCGATCCGTCGCTACATCGCGTGGTACAGCAACAGGTAAAACCCTTTGCCATCCTGGACAACCAGGCCAATACCCTCGTGGCTACGCCGAACACATCCCCCTCTTATGTCCTCACCGACAAGTTGCTGGCCGGCGCATCACAGCCGGGGAAGATCAAGAACTACACGCTTTCCAAATTCCAGTCTCCCGATGACGAAAGCTACCAATACATCAGCCAGGTGGTGCGCAACTCCAATCTGTCGCCATTCAGCGAGCAACTACTGCATCAGCCCATGGACGTACTGACCGTGCGCAAACGCATCGCCATGGCTGACCCGACACTGGAAGACTTATTCAAAAGTTTGTTTGATCACGGCATTCACTACGACAAGATCCTGCTGCTGCACTGCCGATGCTCGGCGCTTAAAACAATGATCGGCACCGAGCCTGTCTACTCGATGTCATGACCAGAGGCGACGCCAACCAACGCCAGGCCGCCGCCGGGGGCAACAATTGGCGATAGCGTGACTAGTGGCGGCAAGCTAGCATGTGGTCATGTCATTTATTTTTCCTCGGACGCCACATGCCTTTTCGCTCCGCCATTACTTCACAACGGTCTTTGTTGCTGACGTTAGTGATTATTTTAGGGAGCGGATTCCTGGCGACTTCATTGCTCAGTTATTACGCTTCGCGGGACTCTATTCGCGACAACATCATCAACACCGAACTGCCGCTGACCTCCGACACGGTCTACTCCGAGATCCAGAAAGACCTGGTGCGCCCGGTGCTGATCTCCTCGATGATGGCCCGCGACACCTTCATGCGCGACTGGGTCGTGGAAGGTGAACGCAATCCCGACCAGATGACCCGTTATCTGAAAGAAGTGATGGATCATTACGGCGCCTACACCGCTTTCTTTGTTTCCGACAGCAGCCTGAAGTATTACCAGGCCAAAGGCGTACTGAAGCAAATCGACGCCCGCGAATCCCGGGACGTCTGGTATTACCGGGTGCGGGACATGGCCGCGCCTTATGAGATCAATGTCGATCCGGACATGGCCAACAAAGACAGCCTGACCTTCTTCATCAACTACAAAGTGTTTGACTACGACAACCGGTTCATCGGCGCGACCGGTGTCGGGTTGACCGTCGATGCGGTCATCAAGTTGATCGACCGCTACCAACAACGTTATGAGCGCAGCGTGTACTTCGTCGACACCTTCGGACGCATCGTCCTGACCGGTGCCGAAGGCGGGCCGCATGGCGCTGCCATCGGCCAGTCGCTTAACAAGCTGCCCAGCATGAGCGAACTGCACAAACAACTGCCCAAGCCCAAGGGCGGGACTTATGAATACCGCTCCGAAGGTCACAAGCACTTTCTCAACGTTCGCTTCATTCCCGAACTGAACTGGTATCTGTTCGTCGACAAGCGCGAAGACACAGCGCTCACCGATATTCGCCAATCGCTGTACCTGAATCTGTTGATCTGCCTGATCGTCACGCTGATCGTCGTGCTGCTGCTGCATCGCCTGATCAATCGCTACAAATACAACATTGAAACCCAGGCCACTCTCGACAGCCTGACTGGCCTGCCCAATCGCCGCGGTTTCGACTTGCTGGCGTCGAAAACCCTCAAGGACACCCAGCGCGAGGGCAAGCCACTGACGGCGATGCTGCTGGACCTGGATCACTTCAAGCAACTCAACGACACCCAGGGTCACCTGGCTGGCGACCAGGTGCTGGCCGGATTCGCGGAGGATCTTAAAAGCTGCCTGCGTCAGTCGGACATCATTTGTCGCTGGGGCGGTGAAGAGTTCATCATCCTGCTCAAGGGCAGCGACATCAGAAGCGCCCGACGTATTGCCGAGAAAATCCGGCTGCTGGCCGAGCAACACACCTACGTGTTTTCTGGAACGGCCTTGCAAATCACTGTCAGTGTCGGCATGGCCGAACTGCAAGATGACGATACATTGCACGCCTTGATCGCCCGGGCCGACCGGGCGCTGTACGCCGCCAAGCAACGCGGCCGCAATCAAGTCTGCACCGAGGACGCGGTAAGCGCATGAACCTGTCAGACGTCAATCCAGATCGCTGCCCCGCCTGTGGTGCCAGCAACCGCTGTTCGCTGGCGGACCCACGCACCGCCGATCAGGCCTGCTGGTGTTTTTCAGTGGCCATTGATCCGGCAATCATCGAAGCGCTACCGCCTGAGGTACGCGCCAAGGCCTGCCTGTGTCCGCGCTGCGCCGGTATCGAAAAAGCAGGCGCGGACCAATCAACTTTGTAGATCGCGTACCCTGTCGCCCTTCCCAACTCATATTGCCAAAGCCATGCGTCTTGATCGTTTCCTCAGCAACCTGCCACGCTTCAATCGCAAAGACGTGCGTCTCGCTCTGGCAGGCCGACGGGTAAAGGTTGATGGCCACGTGATCAGCGATGCGCACCATGATGTGCGTGAGTTCAGTTGCGTCGAATTCGATGGCGAGATCCTGCAGGCTGGCAAACCGGCACGCTACTTCATGCTGCACAAGCCCCAGGGCTGTGTCAGCGCCACGGTTGACCCGCAGCATCCGACCGTTATCGACTTGCTCGACGAACCGGACAAACACGAGTTGCACATTGCCGGAAGGTTGGACTTCAACACCACCGGTCTGATGCTGATCACCAATGACGGGCAATGGTCGCGTCGGCTGACGCTGCCCCAGACCAAGCTGCCGAAGATTTATCATGTTGAAACCGAGCAGCTGATCGACGAGCGCTACGTCGAAAAATTCGCCGCCGGTTTTTACTTCGCCTTCGAGGACATCACCACGCAGCCTGCCCGATTGACCCTGCTCGGCTCGCACTCGGCCAGGCTCGAAATCGTCGAGGGCCGCTACCATCAGGTCAAGCGCATGTTCGGCCACTTCGACAACAAAGTGCTGCGTCTGCACCGCGAAAGCATGGCCAGCCTGACCTTGGACCCCGGCCTGGAGCCTGGGCAATACCGCGCGCTGCGTCCCGCAGAAATCGCGGCTATCGGCTAAAGGCCTACCGCCCGGCAGAACGCGCCGTTCAATGTACGAACGGCACTTGCGGGTTTGCCACTCCCCTGCTTGAATCCAATCGTCGGTCCACATGTGACCGGTGAGTCATGAACGTATTCTAAGAAATCCTTTTGTCGACCAGAGCCCCGGCTCCCGACAAATCGCCCGCCAATAACAATACCTGTCGAACAGATAGTTTCGGATCGACGTTGGGCCCCTTAAGGCGAATGCCAACCTGTCACGAAGCTCGTGCAATTTCGATTGCGCGCAAAACTGTTTACGCCAGGAGACATACGATATGAGGCCAGAAATCGCTGTGCTTGATATACAGGGACAGTTTCGGGTTTACACGGAGTTTTATCGGGCAGATGCCGCAGAGAAGACCATCATTCTGGTCAACGGCTCACTGGCCACCACTGCGTCATTTGCGCAGACCGTGCGTAACCTTCATCCCCAGTTCAACGTGGTGCTTTACGATCAGCCCTACGCGGGTAAGTCCAAGCCCCACAACGTCAACGCGACGCCGCTGACCAAAGAAGCGGAAGGCCAGATCCTGCTCGAGCTGGTGGACCATTTCAACGCCGAACACATCATGTCGTTCTCATGGGGCGGCGCGGCGGCGCTGGTTGCCCTCGCACAGCGGCCACAACGGATCGAGAAAGCCGTGATCAGCTCGTTCTCGCCGATCGTCAATGAACACATGCGCGATTACCTGGAGCGCGGCGTCCTGCACCTGAGTGCCCATGCGCGTTATGAAGTGGGCAACCTGGTCAATGACACCATTGGCAAACACCTGCCGCCATTGTTCAAGCGCTTCAATTACCGGCACGTCAGCAGCCTGGAAACCCATGAATATGACCAGATGCACTTTCACATCAATCATGTGCTGAACCTGGATCAGAACGAGTACCTGAACGCGGCGAAAAACATTAACGTGCCGGTGCTGTTCATGAACGGCGAATGGGACGAATACACCGCCCCCGCCGATGCCAGGCTCTTTGAGCGAGTGGTGAAAGACAGCACCTTCACGACGATACGCGCCACAGGGCACTTCCTGGACATGGAACACAAAGCCGCCTGCCGCGACTCGCGTTTCGCGTTGCTGGACTACCTCACGCCCCCAACGCCAACACGCAGCCGTCAGACCTTCCACTACAGACAGGCCCAGACTGAACATGCCTTCGCCCTCTGAACCCAACGCTCGACCGAGCCGGGGAACCATTCGCCAGCGCGACAACGCCGTAATCGGCGAATGGGCTCCGTGGATATAAGCAGGGTTTAACGGCCGACAGGAAATTAGCGCTTCAATTCAGCGGCCCATTCTGGTACAAAGTCAGCCGCTCAGAGCGGGTGTCGTATAATGGCATTACTCCAGCTTCCCAAGCTGATAACGAGGGTTCGATTCCCTTCACCCGCTCCAATGAATTCCGGCCTTCCAGCCTACCACGCCTCAACTAGGTGTCTGTTAAGGTGTCTGTTTCCACAGTAACCCGAACGCAACAGACGCCCGGCTCAGACGCTACGCCTGCGCTTTCCGAACACGACTGATCACACCGCATCCCTTCATCGCCTGCGATCTTCTTTTCGTCTTGCCTTCGACCGCTGTATATAACAACAGCACAAGCTAGAACTCGACCATGGGCGCCGAACAGAAAGACCAGGAGAGGACCGATCAGAACAACGACCTACGCGTGAGATCCCGAAATTCGACATCTGCCAACGGTTAGCCGACAATCAGCTACAACGCCGCATATATTTAAGACTAGGGAAGAAATCATGGACGTACTTGAGCATTACCGTGCTCTCTTCAAGAACTCGGATGTCGTACTGTCCGGCATGGTCGGCGCAAATGGCGTTGAAGCGTTAATTGCTTCGCACAACTATTTGCTTGATTTCGACGCGATGAAAATAGCTATCAAAGGACGCCCAGAAGCAGCCGTCCTCGATTCCGCAGTGAAAGAATACCAATTTGCGCTCTTTGCGCTGGTCAGCGGTCAATACAGACACGCGTTTGGTGGGCTCAGACTGTTTTTCGAGCTCATGCTTGCCACAGTGCAGTTTTCTGCGCATGAAATCGACTATAGAATGTGGGCAAAGGACTCGAAAGATATAAACTGGAGCGCTTTGAAAGATATCCAGAACGGAGTATTTTCCATAAACTTTATCCGCGCTTTCAATCCGAATTTTTCAGATTTTGGTAAACAGTACTTGGCTATCGCAGAAACTGTTTATCGCGAATGCTCCGAGTTTGTTCATGGGAATGCAGGCACTCACTCAATACTGCCTTCTGACATAGCATTTCAAAAAGAAGCTTTTTTCTCCTGGCATGACAAAGCCAAGACAATGCGACTAGCCATTGTTTTCGCATTTTCGGCTCGCTACTTAAACTATATACCCAAGGAAGAAATGGACCGAATGGAGCCAGTCATAACCGACGTGATTGGAGATTTAGCACCAGTCCAAGAAATTTTCGCACAGCCGGCGGGACACTAATTACCATGGCAGATTTTTTCTTTAGAACCGAGGACATTCGCCCCGAAGAAGTTCTTGACTACTTCGTCGAGACATCAAAAGACCGACAAGTTGTGGATGCACTGAAAAACAGGAACCCCGTTATATTAGTCGGAAGCCGGGGCGTAGGTAAGTCATTCTTACTTCGAGTTGCGCAGAAAGAATTGATGGATTCGTTCGACTCAGACCGTGTTTTTCCGATTTATATTAGCTTCGTGCGCAGCTCACTGCTTCAGTCCTCTGATCCAGACCAATTTAAACACTGGATGCTGGCAAAAATCTGCTCATCTGTGATGAGAGGCTTGACGAAGTTCGGCCTGCTCGGAGGTGTTCCAAAGAGTATTGGCCTGCTCGCCGGCGGAGCAATCACGTCCTCAATAGAGCGTACAAAAGTCGAAGAGCTTGCTGACGCTTATGAGGCATCGTGGAAAACTCCAGATATCGCCATTAGCTCCGACGATCTTCCTAGTATCGACGACTTTAAAGAGGCGTTAGAGGACTTAGGTGACGAGCTAAATATTTCCCGCTTTGCCTTGATGTTTGATGAGGCTGCGCATATTTTCCTACCGGAACAACAGCGCCAATTCTTTACGATTTTTCGAGACCTTCGCTCGCATTGCATAACGTGCAACGCCGCTGTTTATCCAGGCGTGACCACATTCGGCGATACCTTTCAACCGGTGCATGATGCGACAATGCTCACTATTGATCGGGACATACTGTCTAGCGATTATATTGAAAACATGAGGGAAATCGTTCAGAAGCAGGCAGACAGCAACATACTTGCTCAGATTGCTCAATACGGGAAAAACTTCGCAACTTTGGCTTATGCGGCTACCGGCAACCCACGATTACTGCTGAAAACAATTGCACAGTGCCCGAAAATTAGCTCTCAACAAGTAAATGAAACAATCAGAGAATTTTATCGAACCGAAATCTGGGCTGAACACTCCACTCTTTCGGAGAAATACCCTGGACACAAACCTTTAATTGATTGGGGGAGAGAATTTATTGAATCTCAGGTCCTTCTCGATACCAAGGCCAAGAACGAACAATATCTTTCTTCCGACAAGGCCACCTCTGCATTTTTCTGGGTTCATAGAGATGCTCCGGAACTTATAAAAGAAGCATTGCGGGTACTCGCTTATACCGGAATCGTAATAGAGCACGCTGTTGGGATAAAAGCAACACGCGCTGAGATTGGAAAACGCTATGTGATAAATCTGGGCTGTCTTTTCGCGCTTGAATCTTCGCCGACTAGTACAGCATTTGAGATCGCTAGAGAGCTGACGCCAAAAAGGATGAGCGAATATGGCGCAAATCATCCCTCTTATAAGAAGCTTACTGATCACGCAGCTTTAATTCCCGATAATGGTATGGCTTTGGCGCTGAGTACGCAATTGGATCGATCTGCCAGCGTGCTTGACTTGACAGGATGGCAACTGGAGAAACTAGAGGAGCTTGGACTCACTACCGTGCGGGATGTCCTTAATGCTACAGAGGCGAAACTTAAGGAGGCGAACTATGTGGGTGATAAAAGAGCGCGCCGAATGCGTAATGCTGCCGTTGCAGCTGTGCTTGAGTATCTTTCGGGTTGATAGAATCACTCGACCCAAGCGAACCGCTCACGTTGACCTTATGGGAAGGCCGAAAACGTGAGCTTGCTTGGTTTGGATTTCAAGGCTTTTATAAAGCTCATAGGCCGGGTGACCATTATTTGAACTGGTAAAGCAGTTCAACATGATCTGTCACATGCTCATGCTGGCTCCCACGGAGAGGGCAGGGTCTGATGAGCCCGCCTTTGCCACCTAAAACAAACCGCCCAGTGCCGCAGGCTCCCAGTTCATGATCACCAGCTCGCCGGTAACATCGGCCTTACCTTGCCTGTGGTTCGCGGTCGTGTACCGGATATCCAGAGTCTCAAAGTGAAACCCCTCGAACGCCTTGCGGATATCAGGATGGTCGTTGATGCTGACCATCACCTTGCCTTCGCAACTCCGCATGAACTCTGCCATACGCACGTAGTTGTCAAACGGGAAATCCACGCCGTACCCAGCGGTCTGCCAGTACGGCGGGTCCATGTAATGAAAGGTGTGCGGCCGGTCGTAACGCTCGGCGCATTCTAGCCACGGAAGGTTTTCAACATACGTACCAGCGAGCCGCTGCCAGGCGGCGGAGAGATTCTCCTCAATTCGCAGCAGGTTTACGGCCGGACCCGTGGTCGCAGTTCCGAACGTCTGCCCGCTGACCTTGCCCGCAAAGGCATGGTGCTGGAGGTAGAAGAAACGGGCAGCGCGCTGAATATCAGTAAGGATTTCTGGGCGAGTCATCTTCTGCCATTCAAAGATTTGTCTGGAGCTGAGGGCCCATTTGAACTGGCGAACGAATTCTTCGAGATGGTTCTGCACCACCCGATACAGGCTAACCAACTCGCCATTGATGTCATTGAGGACTTCAACTGGAGCTGCCTGGGGGCGCATGAAATAGAGGGCCGCACCACCAGCGAACACTTCGACGTAGCATTCATGGGGCGGGAATAGAGGAATTAAGCGGTCGGCCAGACGGCGTTTGCCGCCCATCCAAGGAACGATAGGACTGGTCATGTAATGCAAGCCTTTACTGTATGGATAAACAGGCGCTAGACTCCCCGCGCTTTGTGCACGAAGCGGGAGCCTTGGCTGGACTTGCAGGAATAGTCTGCGGTTCAGCGTTCAGGTCGGATGTTGACGCATTCGACCTGGACGCTTCTTTTACTTTGTTTTTTTGTGTTGATGTCCGAGCATTGCTCGGCTGACCGTCGATTTTCTGCCCCTCGTCGCACCAAATTGCAGGGATAAGCAGCCTCGATTACTGTATGTATGAACAGTATTTGAAGGCGACAGTCATGCTCATCGACGACGATTCATTTGGGTGTCTCGGCGTTCCGACGCCTCTGGAAATGCTTAAGCAGCAATCAGCGATGCTTTGCGACGAGGTTGCCGATCTCAATGACAGGCTGCGTCGAAGCCGCAGCAACGTCGCCGAACTGATCGAAATGAATCAGCAGCTGGCTGCAGAGCGTGATGCGCTGAGGGTAAAGCTCGCCGCGACCGAGGCCAGGGTCTCGGACTGCTTGTTACATGCCGGCAGGCAGAGCGCACAAATAGCCGGACTTAAAAGCATCGCGTACCAAGTCGATATTTTTCGACGTGATCTTGCCGAGGCACAACGAAAACTCCGCGAATGTGAACAATCAGGGGCCGAAGTTGATAGCGCCTCTTAGCGAGTTGTAGGATTTTTCACAGGCCAATCCCGCTATTCGCGCGCCGTCATACGCTTTCGCCAGTTCTCCCGCTCGCTGGTCAGCCCGCTGGAACAGGTCGGAGAGCACCATAGCGGCGCGGGTGGCTGACGCGCCTCGTTGGGCAGCTGCGGAATCAGCGGCCACGGGGCAGGCGGTGGCGGCAAACCGTCCGGCATCGAGGTGCAGCCGCTCACCAGTAGCGTCAGCAGCCAGGCCATCCGTAACGGCTGCTTGCGTTTCAGTCTGTGCAACATGTCCCACCTCATTAACGGCCATCTGCCGGCGTTGTTCTTCTGTTCGAACGGTGGCCACCGCAGCGGCGGCGCCCTTGGCTTGCAGCAATTGACCGTCGCTGGTTTTCGCCTGCCACCGCAGGTCCGTTACGGTGACGCCGTGCTGATAGGCGCCGAACAGCGCACCCAGCATCAAGGCCACAGCCAACGCCAACACCCCAAGCCGCGCGTACCACGACAGCGCAGTCATGCCAGCGCTCGCCGAACGCCGTCAGCAATTACGCCTGGCGAATACGGATTGCCGCCGTTCTCATGCTTGATGATTGCAGTGACCAGGCCGAGCAGGATGCGCCGATCACGAATATCAATGCTTTCGTTCGCCAGCACGCCGGCTTCGACCGACACCGCTTTGACGTATGCTTCGGTGTTGTTCTCTACCGAAGGCGCCCAGCGGTTGATCGTCTCGCGCACCGTGTCGATACCCTGCAGGCCAATCCCAGGCATGCCGTCCTTGCCCCGATAGTTGATCAGCAGTTTCGCCAAGGCACGGATCCCGTTCTCCGGCGTATCGAATCGGGCAAAGCGCTTTTCGATGGCCGGATCGGGAGGCAACTGACCCTGCCAATCGTTGCGCGGGTTGTAGTCAATGTTTCCCGGATTATTATTTCTGAGTCCGCGAGCTTTGGTCATGTCGGTTTCCTGAGGGCAAAAAGAAACCCGCGCGCAGCGGGCCTATGGTTGGAAATCTGTAGCCGTCAGTCGCTGAGCGAAGAAGCGCCCGGACTTGTCGGCGTCTTCGTGTAGCTCCAGTGGCCGCCCAATCGGACACCCAGAAAGAAAATGCACGCACGCCATCGAGCCGTACCGTCGCCAGTCGTCAGCGCCCGGTAATAGATGTCGTCACACTCGCGGCGGGTGAGCGGACCGAAGGTGTACAGCCAGTCATGCAGGATCGACGCGCGCATCCCGTAGCCGACGAGCAGGCCGTAAATAGCCAGCGCAATGACCGCGATGGCGATCAGCGCCGCACGAATCCACGGGTACGAATCAACCAGCGTTCCGCCAGTTAGCGCCGTGACCGCACACCACCGGCAAATTTCCCGAAGGATGCGGATTGATGCCAGGTCACTGACAAAGGTGTCCGGCACGGTAATCAGGCCGTGCACGGGATCGCTGAACGTCATTGCCTGCCGCATCTCCACGTCCCAGCGGCTGATAAAGCGGATGTCTGGCCGTACGTCGAATTTGCCGATCGATGTCGTCATGCTTTTCTCCAGGCACAAAAAAACCGCTCAAGGCGGCCGGGATAGCTGAAATTTGTAGTCGATGGGTTATGCGGGCCAGCCCTCGTCCAGCATGGCGGTGCTGATCGTGCCTCCCGCGACCGCATCGAGCAGCGCGGCTTCGCGGTTGAAGCATGCCTGTACGTGCGCCCGAACCATCGACGCAACGCCGAGGATCTGCTGGCCGGTCAGCTCGACGAAGCCCGCCGAGGTTTTCCAGTGCAGCGAGTACGCCGGATCGATGATCGCCTGTACCGCTGCGCCAGTGATCAGACCCTGGCTGTCACGCCCGGTGTCGATGGCCATGCCATCAATCGTGGTCCCGGCAATCTCAGCCGTGTAGCGCCGCGCCGCAATCTGGGACGTCCACTGCTCGGCGATCAGCGCATCCCGCGCCGCCTTCTCGGCCGCCGTCATGTTAACCTGCTTGCGGGAGACCTTCACCACCTTGCGCGCGGCATCAATGGTCAGCACTTCAGCGCCCCACTTCTTGTTGACGCCCAGCTCGCCCTCGGTGTTTTCTTCAGGCCACCAGGCGCAATCCTGCACGCCAAGTTCAATAGGGGTCCACGACAAGTCAGCGAGTGATTCGGGCAACAACAGCGGGCTAATAAGGAAGTCGGGGGTTGGCTCGCGAGTGGCGATACCATTTTGTACTTTGATCATCGTTAATGCTCCGACGTTTAAGGCCACAATTCTATTCTCACAAGCCCGCACCCACCGGTCCCGCCAGCACCCGGACCGGCGTTATAACCCGGACCACCGCCACCGCCACCACCAATGCCCCCTCTGCCGCCCCAGGTTGGACCTGCGCGTGTGAATCCAGAGGTGGATTTAAGACCCATGCTTACGAAAACTTCGTCAAAGGCCGCGGCGGCATCTATCAATGTGACACCGGTGCCAGCCGGATAGTCGCCGGGGCTACCGTTGCTGCCTATTCCACCGCCACCGCCACCGCCGGTTTGGGCTGCCGAAGCACCGCCACCGCCCCCGCCATCCCCGCTACCATTAAATCCAGGTTGGGCAGTGCTTCTGTCAATAACGTTTCCCCCATTTCCACCCGTTCCGAACGTACCAGCCGCACCGCCACCGCCCGAGCCAGCAAAAGGGGTATTCGTCGGCCCCGCCATCATCCCACCGTTACCGCCCGGAAAGTTTCTAACTCCGCCGCTAGCAGTTCCGCCCGGAGCGGCATAGTAGGTAGTGCCGTAGACGGCCCCATTTTGACCCGGCCCACCAATAAGATTACCGAACCCTGCTATTACGCAGCCAGTAGACTGCCCGGTACCGCCAAGAACCGTTGCCGGGGCAATGGTTAGCGATAAGTCAAGGATGCCGTTTGTTGACATGACGTCGGTAGATGCTGCACCGCCACCGCCACCTCCGCCACCCACGTCGCCAGAAAATCCAGCGCCCCCCGGACCAACTACCGTTACTCTATATTTTGAATACCGGGTTGGGCCTTTGAACGTTTGGGATAGGTACCCGGTGCCTAAATTAATTACGTCAATAACGGTTGGAGTAAGAGCTGATCCTGACGCTATACCAATCCCCATAGGGTCTTGAAGCGGACTACCCAACGGATTACTCAGATTCATGACATGTCCATCCACTCGGCGTTGAATGCGACGCCAGAAGGCCACGCAATCTGAATGCCGACATAAACTTTCTCGCCTGCTTCCAGTCGCTTCGGGGCGGTCGCGTTGAAGTTGCCGAAAACCGTTTCGGGAATTTTGGCAGTTGTGGCCAACGTGTAGGCAGCCAGCGTTTCCGAGCCGATGGGCTGGAACGTGACACCGTTGTCCTTGCTGCTGTAAGCCTGCAAGCCCGTGGCGGTGACCGTGGACTGCGGGAAGGCTGAGATTTTGGCGAGGTACGCCCCATCAGGTCCGGCCGTGGCGATCAGCTTGAGCGAGGCCAGTGTCGGCGCCGGGATGCTGCCGAGTGCCGCCGTGCAAACGCCGTAGCCGGTCCTGATCTTCTGCGGAAACGGTTTGGTATCAGTCAAAGCCATGATGGTGATCCTTTAAAATGGGCCGGAGGCGGCAATTGCGTGGAGCCGGGCAAGGGACGGTTTCAGATCCTTGAATGCAACGCCCTGTTCGTTGTCATTCACGACGAGTGCTTTACCGGCGTTGCCGACCAATGAAGGAAGACCGGCAGCAGAGCCGGCCGCAGCCGCAGCGGCCTGGGCAGAGTTGCGATAGGCCAGTGCATCCGCAGCAGACTGAGCGGCAGCGGTCGCGGAAACCACGGCAGCCGCCGCCGCCTGTACTGCGCCGGTGCGCGAGAGAGCCACAACATCAATCGTCTCGTTCATCCAGGTGACGGTGAGGTTGATCTGAGTAACCATCGGCGGCAGCGCAGCAATGAACGGGTCGGCCTTGGCGTTGAACGCTACCGGCCCTTCCGCGCGCGACGGCGCTGCCGGTAGTGCCGTAATTGGAGTTGGCATCAGGTCAGCCCCTCAATTTGAAGTTGGCAATCGGAAACGGTCGGCCCGGAATAAACCAAGTCGAACGAAGTGAAAAAGCCGTAGAGAATTGTTGCTTCGTAGGTCTCTTCGCCGACCCAGACGACAGGTTTGGCGCGGACTTCCGCGAGCATTCGTTTGATTTTTGAAACCTTGTCGGTATCGACTGCAACTGGGAATTTCGCGGTGTCGGAGAAAGCGCCCTCGGTGACAACCCACCCACCGAACGGGTCGCGCTCCTTCTTGCTATAGTCGTCAATCCCTACGCCGGTACCATAAAGCGCCGTGCCGATATCGGCAGTTTTGCCAATGACGAGCGCCCCGATCCCGGCCGTTCCGCTGCTGGTGACGGTCACCGTGATGCTGGCCGTCCCGTATGCGGGCAAGTCCAGCGCAACGATGCTGGTCCGGAATTCGATTTCCTCGAAAAACCAGTCGTACCAGTTGTCGACCGAGCCATCGATCAGGCTGTATGTCCGGCTGGCTACGACCCCCTCAACAGGATCGGTCATCACCACTGTTGCCGACTCGCCCACCACGTTGATCAGCGCCAGCGAGTTGATGACCACGCCAGACTGGATCGTAACGGAGACCGACCCAGCGTTTGTGGTGAGCGTGCCAACGATCTCGTCGAACATCTTCCAGCGGTTGGTTGCGCCGAGATCCAGCCACTTTGCCGGACTGGCCGTGGTGACTACCTCCGCACCCGGTTTGACGCCAGCCGGAACAGCAGCAAGCGCCTCATAGTTGCGGTGATCGAGCATTACCTTGTTGCCGATGGCGTAGGTGGAAGTGATCAGCCACAACTGGTTATCCATTTCCGGCACGTTGGATGAGGTCAGCTTTGCCGGCGTGACCTCAATCGGTCTGATAAACCTCATGGGGTCATGCTCCTGCTGTGATTGTCGGAAGGCCCACGCGGTCCCACTTCTTGAACAGCTTGCTGTCCGCGTCGGAGTTGAGTTTCATCGGGCCAACGATCTGCTTGACGACATCAATCAGGACATCGACTTTCTGCTCGAGATTGGCTGTGTTACCGCCACCTCCGTTGAGCATCGCCGCCGTCTGGTTCGCGTTGTATATTCGGCTCGGGCCTGTGACTTCCAGTTGCGAGCCTGACTCGCCGATGCCGCCGCCAGTTGCGAAGGCAGGGATAAAGCCGGCGTTCATCTGATCAAGCATGCCGGTGCCGAACATCCGCACAGCCTGAGCAGTCATCACGTACTCGCCATTCGAGAGGCGAGACAAGATGCTGTCGCTTGTGCCAGTGCCTGGGCCGGTGATCAGCCCGCCAGTGGCATGACCCGGCAAAAGCTGCCCGTTCGCAGCAGCAGACGCCCGAATCGCTTCTACTATCTGCTGGTACGAAGCCCCACCCTGCAACGCGCCGACCCAGGCTGCCGAACCAGCCGCATCAGCGTCTCGCCCGAGCAGGTCTTTGTAGATGCTGTTGACCATCGTGGCGTTGTCGGCGGGAGTAGCAGCAGACGCGCTTCCTGCCCCGCTGGTGGCGGTATTGGTCCTGAGCGCAGCAACAACCGCCGCATTCATCGCGGACACCGCAGCAGCGACACTCAGGATTGAGGTGTCTACGCCGTTGAGCGCATCGAGTTGAGCCTGAGCAAACGTCAGCTCTGACTCGTACCGATCCGTCTCAAGCTTGTAGTTGTCCTCGGCCAGCTTGATCTGATCTTCCAGACTCTCCTGCAATTTCTCCGCTGCGGTGAGCTGCTTGCCATTGATGGCGTTCAGCTCGGCCACGACGTTCGCAGTCCGGCCTTGATCCCGGTTGAAGTCTTCCAGTGACGAGTACAGATCAGTGCTGTTGTCGCTGACCGTATCCAGCGCATCGCTCAGGCCGGTAAAGCCTGCCAGCGAACCGCCAGCCCGCGCGGTAGCCAGTGCCGATTGCAGCGTGGCCTGAGCCTGGGCGCGCAAGGTACGAACTGCATCGTCCGAGTCGCCGCGCAATGCTTTGAGCGCCGAGCTGAGATCGGAACCAACCGAAGTCAGGTCAGAAACACTGCTTGTCGCCGTACTGAGCATGTCGCTGAGCGACGTGTTCAGTGCTTTGTACGAGTCGGAGGCGGACTTCTGCTGAGCCGTGATCGACCGCTGCAGAGTGCCGAACGCTGATGTAGCGCCTGCGATTGCGTTGGACTTCAGCGTTTCAGCCTGCTGAGCCAGGATTGTGATTGCGTCACTGGCGTTGCCGGCCGAACCCTTCAGGAAGTCGAATACCTTCTTGCCGGATTCGCCCGCCTGGCCAGCGGCGTAGACCATGTTCTTGAAGTCTTGATTGGTCGTCGGCAGTACAAGGCCCATCGCGGCAAACTGCGCCGTGATATCGGAAAGCTTGTCGTTGGCCTTTTCAGCGTCAGTGGTGAACAGGCTGTAGTAGTTGGCGTTGGTTGCTGCCTGAGCATCAGCCAGCGCTTTCTGGGCCTCGGTCGCTGCCGTGGCTCGCTGCTCAAGGATCGCGTATTGCGCTGCCGCAACATCCGAATACTTGATCAGTGTCAGTGCTGCCGCTGCGCTGGATTCCTTGGTCGTGTCGAGAGATTCGACCAGAGCCCGGAAGCCTTCGCGAGTGTCCGGCAGCTTGTAGCCCATCGCCGTGAACTGCTTGGTGATCGCTGCCAGCGTATCGTCTGCCTTCTCGGTGTCGCTGAAAAAGGCGTCGTAATACTTCTGGTTGTTGGCAGTGAACTGCTCCATGCCGCCGATGCCAATCAGCAGAGATTCCGCCAGCTTGCCTCCCGCGACCGTCATCCCGAGCATCTTCAGGTTGATCAGTTCGAAGCTGGTGTTTACCTGGACCAAATTATTGATGAAGGTAGACAGGCCTGCGAACGTATAGCCGTCCAGGCCGGCAGTAGCTGCCCCAGCAAAGCCGCTGAACATGGATCCGCCAGAAGATCCGGACGACCCGCCCACACTACCCAGCAATTTCCCCCAGACGGCACCAATCCCCTGCCCGTTATCCGTGCCGGTCAGCCAGTTGCTGAACGACGCCAACAAGGGCTTGGTGGTGAGCATGTGGGCAATTTCGCCCAAGGTCTGCTTGAAGCCTTGCTTGAGCTTGTCCCACAAGTCGCCAGCGCCGTCGCCGATATTAGCCCAGGCGTCGGCGAACACGCTGTCGATACGATCGATCGCACCTTCGGTCATCTGGCCCCAGATCGTGGCCTTGCTCTGGTTGACCTGGTACTCGTTGCCTAGCTTCGCCAAAGCATCTTGGTACGCCGCTGCGTTCTGCGGATACAGCTCCATGGCCGCGTTGAGGGCTTTCTGATCCTCGGTGTAATCCTTGAGCAGCTTGGCCTCTGGGTACAGGCGCTCCATAATGCTGCCAGCTCCGACGGCCCGCTTTGCGACCTCAGCAGCCCAGCTCGAACTTCTAAATGCTATCGCTCGGCGGATCCTCGGCGAGATTCGCACCACCGACACCCCCGCCACGCCAGCTATCGAACACTCCTTGCCAGGAGAAGCAGCATGAGCGGAGTAACTCCAATTATCTGTATCTACCACGGTAACTGCGCAGACGGCTTCGGTGCAGCCTGGGTTGTACGCAAAGCCTTGGGGAGCGACATCGAATTTCACGCGGCAAAATATGGCGCCCCAGCGCCGGATGTGGCGGGCAAAACCGTCGTCATTGTTGACTTCTCTTACCCGAAAGAGGCACTTGCCGCGATGGCAGAGGAAGCTGCGTCAGTGCTCGTACTCGACCATCACAAAACAGCCCAAGCCGACCTGCACGACTTCCCAGCAGCAGAACAATGCTGCTATCACCCGATTGAACTGGCTGAAGGGATACGGGTGCTGTTCGACATGAATAGATCTGGCGCGGGCATCGCCTGGGATTATTTTTTCCCAGGGCAACCACGCCCGGCACTGATCAATCACATCGAGGACCGCGACCTTTGGCTCTACAAGCTTGATGGCACTCGCGAAATCATCAGCGGTTTGTTCAGCTACCCTCACGACTTCAATGTCTGGGACAAACTGCTCGAGCAGGATCGACGCGCACTTCGTGCACTTCGCGACGACGGCCACGCAATCGACCGCAAGCAGCGCAAAGACGTAGCCGAGCTTGTGGCCGCTACAAAAAGGCGGCTAGTGATAGGCGGGTTCGATGTACCAGTCGCGAATCTGCCGTTCACATTTGCAAGCGACGCGGGCGCCTTGATGTGTTCAGGCGAACCGTTTGCGGCATGCTATTGGGACACACCAGAGGGCCGAACCTTCAGCCTACGCAGCTCCGAGCACGGCGAAGATGTATCCGCCATTGCTAAGCAATATGGCGGCGGCGGTCATCGCAACGCATCAGGATTCAAAGTTTCTTTCGACCATACACTGGCAATTTGCGATGCCAACCCGGAGCACACCCTTCAGCGACTAGACAACCTCGCATGGATACTTGCCGAAGGCGTACTGATACTGAAGGATCAAAATCCAGATTACTCGGACTGGTTCACTGAAGCCGAAATCGCACTTGGCGCCCTCACGACTCTGCCGCCTGATCCAGCCAACGCTGCAATTCAGTTCGCCCTTGAAGACGATGATGGCATGGACTTCTTGCGCCTGTGGAATGAAGGCGAATTCGATTCAATCCGACGCTTCTGGCCTGATGCGCCAGAAGACGTGTTCATTGGCGCAGATCCGCTGTATCGCAAAAAAACCGATAACCCGGAGGTCAGACAATGACCACCAACCCATCCGCAAACTACCTCCGGGCAAGCCTACACCGGGCAATCAACCAGGGTGACAGGTCACTGACAGTTTCTACACTGGACCTCAAAGATGTGCTGGCCGAGCTGGAGCGCCTGCAAACCGATCAAGACCTTAGCAAGCCCGAAGCTCCGCTCGTGGGCTGGGCAGACCCATCAGCCATTCAGCAGATGCGCCAAGGTAAGATCTGGAGCCTTTCTGTAACTCGCAAAAAAGTGGGCGCCCGCTCGCAGCAGATCTGCGCATCAACTGCGGGAAAAGTTGCCAACACCATGAGGACGGCAGCATGAGTGTTCAACTTGATCGCTATCTAAAAGAAGTAGAAGTACTGGCGGCGACTTCCCTATCGCACGCAACGCTGTGGCGTGAAGTCAAAGCCAAGCGCTTCCCGGCTCAGGTCCGTATCTCACCCGGCCGCGTGGGCTGGAAGGCTTCGGAAATTGCTGTCTGGCAAAGCGCGCCTGCAGAATGGGGCCAAAAAAAGGCAGCTTGATTTAAGCCTCAATACGGGCCGGTGCCCACTAGGCAAAAGCTATTCAAAATAGCAAATTGCCATTAGAGTGGTCCCAATCTGGGAGGAACAACCTCCCTTAGTGCAAGGAAGTACAACCATGAGCGACGATAAATCAATGAAAATCGGCACTAGCGTGAAACTCATATCAGGCGGCCCCATCATGTCTGTGGAGAAAACGCATGTTGATAGCAAAGGCAACTCCACCGGCAGGGTGACATGCCAGTGGTTCGCCGGCAAAAAACTTGAGAGCGGCATTTTCCCAATTAACTCTTTGGATGTGGTCGTTCCTGAGCCTGCCGCAAAATGACGGGGGCGGACGGCGTTGCCCAATGGATGCTTGCAAAAATCGATACAGACGGATGCATTTATCAGGATGACGTGGTCGACCACTTGGTGAGATCGAAACTTGAGGACCTCTTGATTGAAAATGCCGACGGCAATCTGGTATTGAGCAAGCAGGTTTTAGCAGCGTTCCGCAAACTCACCCCTGACAACGTGGTTTGGGTCAAGCCTGAGAGGTATTGGCGCCATCGAGTTGCGGAAGATGACGAAGGTCGAGACGCAAGAGGCTGAAAGCTCTTCTGCTCAAGAGACCGCTACCTCTGTCGTCAACCAAGCAGCCCACACATCAAGGGCTGCTTTTTTTTCTTTGAAGTAGTCGTATCGGTCATAGTGTTTTGATGAAACATCCGAGAACGCATGCCCCTGAATCCGGTCCCTAATTTCCTTACTGATCCCCGCAACACCCATCAACGTCTTACATGTCCTCCGAATGTCTCGTAGCGTGAACGGTCCTGCGAAATCTTCCTTGTGCCTTGAGTAAAGCTTCGTTACAGCCCGAGAGAGCGAATTCGTGTGTATGGACTGCTGAATATCCTTCCCCGAGAAAGGATATGGATTGTCAGCTGTGATCATCGACAGTCGCTTCAAACATTCCTCGCTCAGCGTGTTAAGCGGCACAGCATGTGCTGTCCGCTCGCCGGCCTTCCCCTTGCCATCTCGGATCAGGACATGGTCCTTGTGATACATGCTGCGGTCAGCCGCGAGTAACTGAGTAGGTCTCTGGCCTCCCGTGGCGATCAGGAACTTGATCAGCTCCGACGTAACGAGCGTCAACTCCTCTGGCAGCAAATTCCATAGCGTGCCCAGCTCTGTCGCCGACAATGCGCGTTCACCTGGCTTTTCCCAGTCTTTCTGAACGGGAACGCCCGCTACCGGATTGTGCTTAAGGCCAAACTGAATGCCGTCTTTCAGGTACTCCCTAGGATTGTTCTCCTGGTTAAGCCCATGCTGAAACGCGGCATGCAACCGAGCCCGCACACGATTCGTGAATGTCGTTATTCCGGCCTGGATCATCTTCGAGAGAATGTCTTTAATGTGGCCCGGTTCAATCAGGGTGGCGGGCAACTTTGCAATCTCTGGATGCGGCTCCGTGACGTATTTCTTGAACGACCATTCCACATCAGCGCGAGATGCAGCGTCCTCTGCCTTCAGCTTAGAAACATAGGAATCTAGCAGTAGCGATAACGAACCACCGGACGCATCGACTTCGCCTGCCTCGTTACACTTTTCTCGGGCGTCAGCGAGGGAGAGCTCGGGCCAATTACCTAGCTTTTTACGACGGATTTTCTTCTGAACGTATCGGACGTAGTAAAGCTCTTTCACGCCGGTGGTTTTAACCTTCACCACCAAGACACCGCTACCGCGTGATCCACGCTGATCGGACCGAGTGTAGTCGGCCTCGCCGGGTTTCAATGAACGAATCTGTTTGTCTGTTAGCATCAGGTATGGTGTCTGTTTGAGGTGTCTGTTAGCCGGAATTAACAGCAGATTACCTGATACGCAGCGATACGAGAAATGCGTTCTTACTACATTGATTTATAACGATTTTTAGCACATCAAGATACGCTATTGAATATCCTGATATTGCACGCTATTCAGCTTCCCAAGCTGATAACGAAGGTTCGATTCCCTTCACCCGCTCCACTGTTTTCAAGCCCTGCAGTTGTGTCTTTAGGCCGTATGACGGCTTTAAGCCCCGGCATCCTCGATTCGAAAATCAGGATGTAGACGCTTCCAATGGCTGCGTAATACGGTCTTCTGGTTTTCTGGCATCTCACTATCCTTCAAAGCGGCGGGCCAAAGGGAACGAGCCTTTGCCATAACGGCTTTCAAATTGGTGAGCACCAAGCGCTGTGGAATATCTCCATACTTCGCCCATCGCTCGAAGTGTCCGAAAGAAACATCGTACCAATTTCTGGTCTTGTCCATGTTCAGGCCATACTGAGCCTCATCCAGGATGTAGGCTTTGGTCACCACGATGTCGTATGCAGGTGAAAGCTCGGCATGTTTGCCATCCCGATAGATCATGCTCCAGTTCTTGAGATGTGCATCGCCGTTTGCCAACAGAATGTTGACCAACAGTCTTATCGCCATCTGCACGGCATCCCGCTGCCCATGAAGCGAGTTCCTGTAAATCAGTTTGCCGATCTGGTCATAACTCGCTCCGAGATATTTATCATGGGCATAAGCGAAGAATATCTGCGCGAAGTCCTCGGAGTGAATGCGCTGATTGCCTGGTAGCCGGTCATATCGGCGGATCCCATAAGCGAACCGTTCGTTGGGCAGGTTTATATTCGGCAGAACCTCGATGTCGCCCATTGAGATTAGTTTTACCTCCGGGATGTCGACGCCGACAAGCTTTGCGAGCGTCATCGCCGTGTATTCATTGAGCGGCAAAAACGGATGGACAGTCGACGGCGTTTTGATAATCCAGTCACCTGGTGTGCCGGGATCGCCTGTGATGTAACGCCCATCCTGATCGCGCATAGAGAATTTCATCTGTATGCCCGCCAATGAAAAGTGCGCTCGGCTGTCTGGGACAGCGATTACCACTGGCTCAATTTTGCCGTGATGCTGCAAGGCGAGTGACGGGATTTCTGCAGCCTCCATCGGCTCAGCAATCAAGGCCCCGGGCAAGTCCCGGCCCAGCCAACTAAACAACGGGAATTCGTTGTCCCTGTGAACCTTCATGGCCTGCGAGAGGAAGTCGCGCAAAGCTCCCTCCGGCAGCAAATTACTCAGGACCGGGTGCAAGCGGTGGCTACTGATGAAAGGATGCCTTCTGGCTAACTGACGGGCCAAGGCCTCGGGTTCGGTGTGGGACAGCGTCAGCGGATGCCGACCTTCGTTTTGTATGTATTCCGGGGACAGGGTGAACACATTCTTCCCATTCGAATACCCAGCGACATAACCGACGAGCTCACCTTGAAGCGTTAGCTTTAATGCTGCCACCGTTTCATCGGCCATCAAAGGTCTCCCCAAGGGCTTTCATCATCCTTAACGGCGTCCAGAGGCTGTCCTTCGGACTCGAGCCTTTGCCGGGAATAGGGATGATCCACATCTGCCAGTGTCTTGCTGGCGAGGATCCTTTCAACGATGTCGACTTTTGATTTCGGGATGAGCAATAGAGTGCAGTCCAGCCCTTCAACTATCTGATCGAGAGAGTTCAGACGGGGATTGCCGCCGGCCTCGATTTTGCCGTACTGCTGCCTGGTTAGTCCGCAGCGCAGTGGCATGTCCTGGATTTTCAATCCGAGAGACTGACGACGCTTACGAATTTGATCAAGCAAGGTAGTTTTCACAGGGGCAGCCTCCGAGACGAACCCCATTATGTAATCTATATGGCTCGCGTCAAGCTTAAAGAGCAATATAGATTTCATGAGCTCATAGCGAGCCTTATAGATTACATATCTTGTTTCTTGAGCTAAATATCGCTCATATCAATAATTAAGAGCCCTCCTGATTCGCGGATAGCCTTGCTCCAACAAGCGGGATTAAGCCTTCACCCGTCGCTCCACGACGATTTCCGGCAGGTCGAGCCGGCGCATATAGACGCGCAGCGGTTCGGTGATGCGCAGGCGGTCGTCGATGTTTTGTTCGAGCAGCAGTTGCAGGCGTTCGCGGCTCAGGGTCATGAGTTCGTTGTCTGCCGGAGCCCAAACGAATTCACAGGTTGGCGTGATGCTGGCATCGGCGACGTCCATGCCGAAGGAGTCTTCGCTGAAGCGCACGATATGGCGATGGGCCTTGTGGTGGTAGCCGACGAACCCGGCGAGTCGGTCGGCGGCTTCACAAATAGCGCTGGAGGTGGTTTTCATCGATGACCTCTGGAGAAGTTCGAGCCCGCGATTCGCCGAATCGCGGGCAGTGGCGATCAGAGTGCGCGACGGAAGATGTCTTCGATCTGCAGTTGATCGGCAGGTCGCGGGTTGGTCAGGCCGCAGGCGTCTTTGAGGGCATTGGCGGCCAGAATCGGGAAGTCTTCTTCCTTGACGCCCAGCGCGGTGAGGCCCGGGGGAATGTCGATGGAGCTCGACAGGCTGCGGATGGCCGCGATGGCCGCACGAGCGCCCTCTTCAGGGGACAGGCCGCGGGTGTCCGCACCCATGGCGTGGGCAACGTCGCTCAGGCGGGCCGAGCAAACACTGGCGTTGAAGCTTTGCACGTGGGGCAACAAGACCGCGTTGCAGACCCCGTGCGGCAAGTCATAGAACCCGCCCAACTGGTGCGCCATGGCATGCACGAACCCCAGGGACGCGTTGTTGAAGGCCATGCCCGCGAGGAATTGTGCGTAGGCCATGTTTTCCCGTGCGATCAGGTCCGAGCCATCCACTACGGCTTTGTGCAGGTTGTCAGCAATCAGCGCCATGGCCTTGAGTGCGCAGGCGTCGGTGATCGGCGTGGCGGCAGTCGAGACGTAAGCTTCGATGGCGTGAGTCAGCGCGTCCATGCCAGTGGCGGCGGTCAGCGACTTGGGCATTTTGGCCATCATCGCCGGATCGTTGACCGACAACAGCGGCGTGACGTTGCGATCGACGATGGCCATTTTCACGTGGCGCACTTCGTCGGTAATGATGCAGAAACGGGTCATTTCGCTGGCAGTGCCAGCGGTGGTGTTGATGGCGATCAGCGGCAGTTGCGGCTTGGCGGAGCGGTCCACACCTTCGTAATCGCTGATGTGTCCGCCATTGGTGGCGCACAACGCGATCCCTTTGGCGCAGTCATGGGGCGAACCGCCGCCCAGGGAAATCACGAAATCGCATTCACGCTCGCGCAGCATGGCCAGGCCATTTTCAACATTGCTGACAGTCGGGTTGGGCTTGGCGCCGTCGTAGACCACGGAGTCGATGCCCTGCTCCACCAGCAATCCGGCGATCTGCGCGGCCAGGCCTGCTTTGGCCAGGCCGGCGTCGGTAACGATCAACGCCTTGAGAAAGCCGTAATTGCGGATGGCTTGCATGGCCTCATCGAGGCAACCCAGGCCCATGATGTTCACGGAGGGTATGAAAAAAGTGCTGCTCATGACGGATCCTCATTGCTAATGATCAGCCGAGCGATTGCACAACAACCCGGCGGGGGGAATGCTTACAGCATGAGCGCTGACCGCGAGCGTGAGGTTGATCCAGCTCAAGGAACCGAATTGTTTTGCTCCCGGCGTCTATCCGGGAATGGTGCGTGTACGGTTGCAGTGCGCCAGGTGAATGACATCGAAGTCGTACCTGGACCAGGTCGCAGCCAGCTGGCTCGGTTTATCGAAATTGAAGCGATACCTCAGCTGAATGCCCGGAATACAGTGGTTCCTCGAATCGGCTACCGAGCGGGAGGTCGCGTATTTCCACCAGCGATCGACCACGCAAACCAGCTGCGAGGCATCCTTGCCCGTCGCACAGACACCTTGTGCCACAGCGAACAGGGCCCGGATTTGCTCGGAGTTCTTACCACGCAGAAATTGTTGCGAGATGATCTGCCCGCGCTCAATGTTGTTGAAAAGTTCGCGACTGCCGCCTCGAACCTGCCTCACGACTTCCGCAAACGGGTCATCGGGCAAGCCTGAATAGTCGTGTTGCGAGGCAGTGCTGACAGCACAAGCCGGTAGCGACGCGGCAATCATGGCGAGCAACAAAGAACGATGGGATTTTCCGATCTGAATGGACATGCTGGAACCTGCGCAAAGGGTGCCAGCGTGTGAATATTCATCCTCTGCGCCAGCTTCGAAGCGCAGGACTCTGCCCGCCGACGGGCTCGGCGAGAATCCGACAGATGTCGGGGTAAGTGATTTTCAGACGGGTCCTACACAGCGGGAAGACCAGCCCTTCAGTAGCGCGAAACTTTGCTGACCGTCAGCTGATAAAACCGTCCGCCACCAGCAAGGTTTCCAGGCATTGTTCCTGAATCCCGTAGAAGCTCTTCAGTTCCTGGATGCGGGCCAGGATGTCGCTGGACTTGAGCGGCTCGGCGCGTTTTACCGCGAGGATCATCTTGTTTTTGTTGGTGTGTTCCAGCGAGATGAACTCGAACACTTTGGTCTCGTAACCGCAGGCTTCGAGCAGCAGCGCACGCAGGCTGTCGGTGACCATTTCGGCTTGCTGGCCCATGTGCAGACCGTATTGCAGCATGGGTTTTAGCAGCGCCGGGCTCTGGATTTGCAGGCGGATCTGCTTGTGGCAGCACGGCGAACACATGATGATCGACGCCCCGGAACGAATCCCCATATGAATGGCGTAATCGGTGGCGATGTCGCAGGCATGCAGGGCAATCATCACGTCCAGCGCGCTGGGCGCCACGCTGCGCACATCGCCGCACTCGAACACCAGACCCGGATGATCCAGGCGCGCAGCGGCGTTGTTGCACAGCGCGACCATATCCTCGCGCAGCTCAACGCCGGTCACCTGCCCTTCGGCCTGCAAGGTATGACGCAGATAGTCATGAATGGCGAACGTCAGGTAACCCTTGCCCGAACCGAAATCCGCGACTTTTATCGGCTGATCGAGTTTGAGCGGCGAGGACGTCAGGGCGTGGGAAAACACCTCGATGAACTTGTTGATCTGCTTCCATTTGCGGGACATGGCAGGGATCAACTCATGCTGTTTGTTGGTCACGCCCAGATCGGTCAGGAATGGTCGGGTCAGCTCCAGATAGCGCTTTTTCTCCCGATCATGCCCGGCCGTTGGCGCTTCACGCTCTTGCTGGGCTTTGCTCTTGAACAGCGTGCTTTTGCCTTTCTTGCCGTATTCGAACTGCACTTCGTCGGTCAGCGACAACAAATGCGCGTTCTTGAATGAGTCCGGCAGCAAGCCGCCGATCAGCTGAACGGCATCGGCCAGCGGTAGATTCTTGGTGATGTCACGGGTTTTGTAGCGATAGACGAACGACAGACACGGCTGATCTTTCACGGTCAGCTGCTTGATGATCACCCGCTGCAACTCGGCTTCATCCCCGACATACTTGGCCAGGACCAGCTTGATAAATGAGTTCTGCGACAGGCTGTTCTCCAGCAGGCCGAGAAACTGGGCGTGGTGATCCTGGGCAGACTGGACGGGAGTTGCAGTGACTGACATAGCTGATTGCCTCAAATATCCTGCCAACCGGCAGAAATAACGATGGCCATTTTAAACCACTGAGCACTGGCGTCGTCATCTTTTTTCGCATCAGTGAAAAACAAAATACCTACCTCAGTACTCGACACATCCTACATAAAAAGTATGCTCAATTTCTCCTTATATAGGCGACTAAGGCTGGCAGCAAATTAATAATGACTTATAGTTAGATCAGCCGGCAGGCAGGTACCGGCCATTACCTTTCAGAGTTTCAACGCACAGGAAGTGCCACGATGCAGAACACAGCACAACAGTCGAACGCCGACACTCTCGAACGAGTCATCAAACTCCCGTTACAATACTTCGATGTTACCTTGAACGATCAGGACAACGGAGGCCGACAACCGGGACTGATTCTGACGAAAGAAGATATCCTTACGCTCAAGCGTTATGAACGAAATAGTTTGTATCTTCCTACGACATTGTCGCAGGTAGAAAATCGCCTGGGCTTTAAAGTAAGCGGCATCAACGGAGTCGAGCCCATCGACTTGCTCACTACTTATCAGCGCATTTACAACCACGCAAAAACCTGGTCAGGCATTGAAAACCAGATAAAGTTGACAGGGGCTGCCGTTGATGCTTTTGCTGACAGCTTCACGAAGACTGGTGAGACCCTCCTGTCGATTATCGACAAGATGGATATTATTGACCAGATCGATACAGCGATCTCCGACCTGACGATTGAAGGCATCGCAAATATCAATGCAGCGCCCTTGAGCGACAAGGATAAAATAATCACTCAAAACCTTTCAGACTTCCTCAAAGAGACGGCCGCAAACATTGACCTGCACCAAACAGCAAGTGGCGAACTTACCGAAAAACTCACTGCATTTTCAGATACCATTTCCCATCAGTTGATTCCAGACGTAAACGAAAAAGTAGAGCTGTCCAGCCGCTCCAATCTGGAAGCGAAAATTGCCGAGTTGGAGAAAGAAATCAGCCAACTGACGATAGATATCGACCAGAAGCAAAAAGAATACTCCCAAGCCAAAAAAAATATCGCATGGGGCGGTTTTGGCGGCGCGGTCGGTTTAGCCATTACCGGTGGTATCTTCGGTAAACAGGCAGAAAAGGCCCGTAAAGAAAAAAACAAACTGGTTACCCAGAAGAATGCCAAAGTAGCGGAGCTTGACGTGAAGCGTCCTCTTGCTGCAGCGATTCGCAGCCTTCAAACCCAGTTCGAAGATATGCATATTCGCTTGCAAGATGCCTTGGACAGCTCGACCCATATGAGAGACCTATGGGCAATGCTGGGGCTCTACGTCAAAAACTCCGCAGAGGCACTCGCCAACATTGAAGATAATAAGAGTCTGTTGTATTTCACCCTACAGTTCAAAAGCGTCATCACTCCCTGGAAGACAATCAAGGGATTGTCCAGCCAGATGCTTGAGCTATTCGACAGTGCCCTTGAGCAATTCCGACTCGAACAAAATCGTTAACCCATAAGGATATGGAAATGAACACCACTACACCTCAGGTCGATTTAAATCTGGACCGCCCCGACACAGCCATCATGAAAAATGCGTTCAGTGCCATTCAGTCACAGTCCACTGTATTGAAATTTGATTTTTTGCCTGTCATTGCAGAAAAGCTTCGGCACCTCGCCAATCAAGCCAGCACCGCTGAAAAAGTATTCAAGGAGGAACTATCCGGCGTCCTTGTTCGCCTTGGCAATGCTGACCTAACGATTTACGATGAAAAACAAAAAAAATTTGACGACGACACTCAACTCACCAGCGAGCAAAAGGCGCAAGCTACAGCAGTGATTGACGGGGAACGACGCCGCACGATTTCTGAGGTGACGGGTACCCTCCGCGAGGCGGCACGCAACATCGCACAGAGTTCAGACGATTTGAATCAGGTCAACTTACGACTGCCCGATGATCATGCCAAGGGTAACTTGATCCGCCAGCGCGATGAATTGAGCAAGCGTGATGAAACATTGAACACCCAGATGAAAGCGCTGCTCGAAGAACGTCAGGTACTCGACGCGACCATCAAAGCCATGGAGAAACACAACGTCGCTGATGAAATCATAGAATTTCTGCCCACTGGGGCAGAGCTGGCCGCTTTACTCAAGGGCGAGCCCGATGTCCAATTGTTCCAGGCCGCCATGGATAGAGTCGCAAAAGTTCTGGGTAAGGTCAGCAGTGCGCTGACATACCGCGATTTAACCGAAGAACGCGACAAGCTCAAAACTCAGCTGGATGAGCTTGTGACGCAATCGCGCGCAACAAACTCGGAGCTACAAGAAATCACCCTGAATCTCGGCGAGCTCACTGGGCTGGACAGTCTGGAACAAAGCAAGGCCGCCTGGGTACGAGAGGCACAGAAAGTGTCTGAATCACTCCGCGCTTTTCTGGATGCACATGATGATGAGGCGTTGATGTCTTCTGTTTTCTCTCAGAGCCTCAATGCGCTGGAGAAGTGGATCGAGACTTTCCACACCATTCATCGCACGGTTTAAAGCGTCTTCGTCCCGTTGAGAGCAGGTGTCAAACATCAACACCTGCTCCTCTATTGATTCTCCAATACCACCAACCGATTGGGCAGTTCATCCCTGATCCGGGTCACCGGCACGTGTTCCGCCAACACTTCCCCGCAACCTTGGATGCATTCGAGAAAGCCCTGCAAAGTCTGACCGTTGCGCACGTGCTGGGTGAAGACGTCGATCAGGGCTTGCCAGGTATCGTCATGCAAACGGCTGGAAATGCCGTGATCAACGAGTATTTCCACGTAGCGTTCGGCCTCGCAGACGAAGATAAGGATGCCGGTACCGCCAGCCGTGTGATGCAGGTTTTGCTCCAGGAACTGCCGACGCGCAAGGTTGCCCGCGCGCCAATGGCGAACCGAGGCGGGAACCAGATACATGGTCAGCGGGCTGAAACGGCAGATTAGCGCGACAACGATAAAGGTCGCGATTTGCGTCAGTAACAGTTCGTTGGCGCTCAACCAGCCGGAAAAGTAATTGAGCAGGCCTGGCACCAGTAAAGCCACCAGCCCGGCCCAGATCAGCGGGACATAGGTGTAATCGTCGGCCTGCCGGGCCAGCACCGTCACCAGTTCGGCATCGGTGCGCAGTTCGACCCGCGCGATTGCCTCGGCGACCTGGCGCTGTTGGTCTTGATTCAGTAAAGCCATGGTTGCGTCACTCATTGATCCATCGATTACCAGCTGCCCGAAGCACCGCCGCCGCCGAAGCTGCCACCGCCGCCGCTGAATCCACCGCCACCTGAGCCACCGGAACCAAGGCCGCCCAGCCCGCCGGCGGTAATAAAGCCACCTCTGCCGCCGCGACCACCACCGCCGCGTCCGGATCTGAGGAAGATCAGGATCAGGAAAACCACTACGATGATCAGCACCGGCACATTGTCGAAACCAGTCCCTTGCTGTTCAGCGCCATCCGTAGCTTGCGGTTGCGCCAATGGATTTCCGCCCAGCACCTGAATGATCGCTTGCGCACCCTGAGTGATGCCGCCAGCGAAGTTGCCAGCTTTGAATGCGGGAGTGATGACCTGATTGATGATCACCGACGACTGCGCATCGGTCAGGCGCTCTTCCAGACCGTAGCCCACTTCGATGCGCACTTTGCGATCATCACGGGCGACGATCAGCAGCGCGCCGCTGTCCTTGCCCTTCTCACCGATGCCCCATGCGCGGCCCAGTTGATAGCCGAAATCCTCGATGCTGGTGCCTTGCAGGTCCGGCAGCGTGACCACCACCACTTGCTCGCCGGACGCCTGTTCGTGGGCCGCGAGCATCTGCGTCAACTGCGCTGAACTCTGCGCGTCGAGCAACTGTGCGTTATCGACCACGCGACCGGTCAGCGGCGGAAATACCAATGCGGCCTGCGCCGACAAGGCGCAGGCCCATAACAAAAGAACCGGCAGCGCGAGCCGCAATGCCTTCATCAGAACTTCACTTCCGGGGCTTTCTCGGAACCTGGGGTTGTCGCTTCAAAGTTCGGGCGAATCGGCAAGTCGCTGTACATCACGGTGTGCCAGAGACGACCCGGAAAGGTGCGAATCTCGGTGTTATAGCGTTCGACCGAGGCAATAAAGTCACGACGCGCAACGGCAATCCGGTTTTCGGTACCTTCCAGTTGCGACTGCAATGACAGGAAATTCTGATTGGCCTTGAGATCCGGATAACGTTCGGAAACGACCATCAGGCGACTCAATGCGCCGCTCAACTGGCTCTGGGCATCCTGGAACTGCTTGAGTCTGGCCGGATCGTTCAAGGTATTGGCATCGACCTGAATTGACGTCGCCTTGGCTCGGGCTTCAATGACCGCCGTCAGCGTGTCTTGCTCGTGTTTGGCATAGCCTTTGACGGTTTCCACCAGATTGGGGATCAGGTCGGCGCGACGCTGATACTGGTTCTGCACCTGAGCCCAGGCCGCTTTCACCTGTTCGTCGTAGGTGGGAATGTTATTGATGCCGCAGCCGCTCAACAGGCTGCTGAGCAGCAGTAGAACGCCGGTTGCCCAGGTATGGCGACGTCCGTTGTGGGACTGGCAACGCTGTAAGTGAATCATTATGTAACTCCTGTAATGGCTATTTATTCCGTATGGCTCAAGTGATTTTAGCCAAAACAGAAGTTCCCCGGCATAATCCGTCGCCAACGCCGGATCATCGGATAAAAGTGGCTGCGCTACAAAGATGCCGGTAATGACAAAGAGTTCAGCGGCATCCCATCGCCCCTGACCGACAATAAGCGCCAAAGGTCTAAAACCCAACATATGGCTGCCTGACATTAAACGTAAGTTGCAGGCAAAAGCCTTGAGAAATCATTCATGAATAAGCTGTGTTTACTCGGTCTTCTGGTCAGTCTGGCCAGCCAGCCAGTGTTGGCTGCAAGCAATGTCGGTGCGCCGGTCGCCATTAATCAGTCCCCGTTGCAGGCGAAAAACGCGTTCATTTCCAATCTGCTCAAGCAAATGACCCTTGATGAAAAAATCGGGCAATTGCGGCTGATCAGCATCGGTCCGGAAATGCCGCAGCCGATGATTCTCAAAGAAATCGCCGCAGGCCGGATTGGCGGAACGTTCAATTCCATCACGCGCTCGGAAAATCGTCCGCTGCAGGAAGCCGCTGTCTCCAAAAGCCGTCTGAAGATTCCGATGTTCTTCGCCTACGACGTGGTGCACGGCCATCGCACAATTTTCCCGATCAGCCTGGGCCTCGCTGCCAGCTGGGACATGGACGCCATCGCCTTGAGCGGTCGGATTTCAGCCATCGAGGCCAGCGCTGACAGCCTGGACATGACCTTCGCGCCAATGGTGGATATTTCCCGCGATCCGCGCTGGGGCCGGTCCTCGGAAGGTTTCGGTGAAGACACCTATCTGGTGTCGCGAATCTCCGACGTGATGGTCAAGGCTTTCCAGGGCAAGAGCACCGCTGCCTCGGACAACATCATGGCCAGCGTCAAGCACTTCGCACTATATGGTGCAGTTGAGGGTGGCCGGGATTACAACACCGTGGACATGAGTCCTACGCGTATGTACCAGGATTACCTGCCGCCCTATCGCGCAGCAGTCAATGCTGGCGCGGGCGGAGTGATGATTGCCCTGAACTCGATCAATGGCGTGCCTGCGACGTCCAACACATGGTTGCTGCAGGACTTGCTGCGCAAGGATTGGGGGTTCAAAGGCGTTACCATCAGCGATCACGGCGCGATCAAGGAATTGATCAAGCACGGCGTGGCGAAAGATTTCCACCAGGCCGCCAAGCTGGCCATCAAGGCTGGCGTTGACCTGAGCATGAACGACAAGGCCTACGGCGAGGAACTGCCGGGTCTGGTAAAAGATGGCGAAGTTTCCATCAAGGAAATCGACAACGCTGTCCGTGAAGTGCTGGGCGCGAAGTACGACATGGGCTTGTTCGCCAATCCGTATCTGCGCATCGGCGATGCGGCGCAAGACCCGGCCGACACCTATTCCAACGATCGCTTGCACCGCAGTGAAGCGCGGGATGTCGCGCGCAAGACGCTGGTATTGCTGAAAAACCAGAACGAAACCCTGCCGCTTAAAAAACAAGGCACCATTGCTGTAATCGGCGGTCTGGCCAAAAGCCAGCTGGACATGCTCGGCAGTTGGTCTGCCGCTGGTCGGGCAGATCAGGCAATCACCGTGTATGACGGTCTGGCCAATGCCGTCGGCGACAAGGCCAAACTGGTCTACGCCCGTGGCGCCAACGTCAGTGACAACGACCACATCAACGAATATCTGAACTTCATGGTCCATGAGGTCGATGTCGATCCACGTCCGGCTCAGGAAATGATCGACGAAGCGGTCAAGACCGCCGAGCAGGGCGATGTGATCGTTGCCGTGGTCGGCGAGTCCCGTGGCATGTCCCACGAAGCGGCGAGCCGCAGCAGCCTGGACATTCCCGGCAAGCAACGCGACCTGATCAAGGCGCTGAAGGCAACTGGCAAGCCGCTGGTTCTGGTGTTGATGAATGGCCGCCCGCTGGTGCTGGTCGACGAACTGGCCCAGGCCGATGCGATGCTGGAAACCTGGTTCCCCGGCACCGAAGGCGGCAACGCCGTGGCAGACGTGCTGTTCGGCGACTACAACCCGTCCGGCAAACTGGCCATGTCGTTCCCACGTTCAATCGGTCAGCTTCCTACCTACTACGCGCACTTGAACACCGGTCGTCCGTATTCTCCGGACAAGGTTGGCAACTATACGTCCCACTACTTTGAAGAAGCCAACGGCCCACTGTTCCCGTTCGGTTACGGCTTGAGCTACACCCAATTCGACGTATCGGACATCAAACTGTCGGCCACCGACATGCCGCGCAAAGGCAAGTTGACCGCCAGCGTGACCGTCAAGAACACCGGCAAGGTTGCCGGCGCGACCGTGGTCCAGCTGTATCTGCACGACGTTGCCGCGTCCATCAGTCGTCCGGTCAAGGAGTTGAAGAACTTCGAGAAAGTCCTGCTGCAGCCCGGTGAAGAGAAAGTTGTGAGCTTCACCCTCAGTGAAGACGATCTGAAGTTCTATGATCCGAGCCTGAAATACGCAGCCGAAGCCGGCGAATTCAAGGTCATGATCGGCCTTGATTCCGACGCGGTGAAGCAGGCGAGTTTCAATTTATTGTAAGGCTGCAACTGCAGAGTAATTCTGTGGGAGCGAGCTTGCTCGCGAAGAAGGCAGTAGGAACAGCGCATTTTTCTGCGTCTGAAATATTGCCTTCGCAAGCAAGCTTGCTCCCACACAGACTGTGTGAAAACGTCACGAGCGAAGGCAAGACAAGGCAAAAACAGGCGGAAAAGCGGAGTCTAGGCGTTCTAAATGAGCATTTTCCGCCTGTTTAGCGCAGTAGTTTTCACACAGTCTGCACAAGTTTTGTACCTGCAACCTGCCATAAATCAGGCAAGCCCCATATGCCATTCACCTCCCGCACCTTACGCATCGTCCTTTATGCGCTGCTGATTCTCGCAGGCGCAGCCGTGTCGGCGGGCCTGGCGATGCGTCAGGCGCAACGCCATGCGTTGTCGGACGATGCCGCAAGGGCTGGCGTTCAGCTGTCCCTTTACGCCAACACCCTGCACACCTTGATCGAACGCTATCGGGCGCTGCCTGCGGTGTTGGCGCTGGACCCGGAAATACGCGCAGCACTCAACGGCCCGATCACCGCGCAGTCCCAGGATGCGCTGAATCGCAAGCTGGAGCGTATCAATGGTGCGGCGCAATCCTCGACCCTTGAGCTGCTGGATCGCCATGGCCTGGCCGTGGGCGCCAGCAACTGGCGTCTGCCCAGCAGTTACGTCGGCCATAACTACGGCTTTCGTCCTTACTTTCAGCAAACCGAGGCCAAGGGCGTCGGGCGCTTTTACGCGGTCGGTGTGACCAGCGGCATCCCTGGTTATTTTTTGTCCAACGCGGTACTGGACGATAGAGGCGGGTTTCTCGGTGCCATGGTGGTCAAGCTGGAGTTTCCTGAGCTTGAACATCAATGGGCGCAGGGCGACGACCTGCTGTTGATCAGCGACGCCAAGGGCATCGTCTTCATCGCCAATCAGCCTGGCTGGCGTTATCGCGAGTTGCAGCCGATTTCGGTTGAGGATCGGGCGCAGCTACTCAGCACCCGGCAATATGACCGGCAACCGCTTTCCCCCTTGCGCCGCCGCGAACTGCGCGAGTTTGGCGAAAACAGCCACCTGACCCGTGTTGACGGCCCTGACGAAACGGCGGATTACCTGTGGCAATCAATGCCCTTGCCTGCCGAAGACTGGACTTTGCATCTGCTGCGCAAACCGCAGATGGTCAGCGAGGACATTCGCAACGCAGGCATTGCCGCCGCCGGTGCCTGGCTGACGCTGGTGTTCCTTGGGCTATTTCTTTATCAGCGCTGGCGCCTGGCGCGCATGCGCGAACGCAGCCGCGACGAGCTGGAGCGTCTGGTTCTGGAACGCACTGCAGAACTGCGCACGGCTCAGGAAGGTCTGGTGCAATCGGCCAAACTCGCGGCGCTGGGGCAAATGTCCGCAGCCTTGGCCCATGAAATCAATCAACCGCTGACGGCCCAGCGCATGCAACTGGCCACCTTGCGCCTGCTGCTCGATCACGGGCGCATAGACGATGCTTATAAGGCGCTGGGCCCTCTGGATCAGCAACTGACGCGTATGGCCGCGCTGACCGGACACTTGAAAACCTTTGCCCGCAAAAGTCCCGGCGGCCTGCGTGAGCGCCTGGATCTGGCGGCGGTGGTCGATCAGGCTTTGCTGCTGCTGGATTCGCGCATTCGTGACGAACACATCCAGTGCGTGCTGCACCTGACCCGGCCCGCATGGGTTCGCGGCGATGCCATTCGCCTGGAACAGGTGCTGATCAACCTGCTGCGCAATGCCCTGGATGCCATGAGCGACAAACCGCTCAAACGGCTGGAAATCGTCATCAGCGCCGAGGAGAATCGCTGGTGCCTGAGCGTCATCGACAGCGGCGGCGGCATCGCCGCTGAACATATGGTCAGTCTGTTCGACCCTTTCTTTACCACCAAGCCCGTCGGCGACGGCCTTGGACTGGGCCTGGCGGTGTCCTTCGCCATCGTGCATGAACTGGGCGGACGCCTTGCAGCACAAAACCATGGTCAGGGCGCGCGCTTCTCGTTCAGTCTGCCCAACGATTTCCTGGAGGCTGAACCCGCATGCTGAATTCCGTGATTGTCGTTGACGACGAAGCACCGATTCGCGAGGCCGTGGAGCAATGGCTGACGCTGTCCGGATTCAAGGTGCAGGTTCATAGCCGCGCCGAGGAGTGTCTGGCGAACCTGCCGGAACATTTTCCTGGCGTAATTCTCAGCGACGTGCGGATGCCTGGCATGGGCGGCCTGGAGTTGCTGGCAAGGTTGCAGGCGCTGGACGCGGACCTGCCGGTCATCCTGCTGACTGGCCATGGCGATGTGCCGATGGCGGTGGATGCCATGCGCGACGGTGCCTATGATTTTCTGGAAAAGCCCTTCAGCCCGGAAACCTTGCTGAGCAATCTGCGGCGGGCGTTGGAAAAGCGCCAACTGATTCTGGAAAACCGCCGGCTGCACGAACAGGCCGATGCCCGCTCGCAACTGGACGCGACGCTGCTCGGCGTTTCGCCTGGCTTGCAGACCTTGCGCCGACAGGTGCTGGATCTGTCGCAGTTGCCGGTCAACGTGATCATCCGGGGAGAAACCGGCAGCGGCAAAGAGCTGGTTGCGCGCTGCCTGCACGATTTTGGTCCGCGCGCCAACAAGCCCTTCGTCGCCCTCAATTGCGCGGCGATCCCCGAACAGCTGTTCGAAGCCGAACTGTTCGGCCATGAACCCGGAGCGTTTACCGGTGCCCAGGGCAAGCGCATCGGCAAGCTGGAATACGCCGATGGCGGCACCCTGTTTCTCGATGAAATCGAAAGCATGCCGCTGGCCCAACAGGTCAAGTTGCTGCGCGTCCTGCAGGACAAACAGCTGGAGCGCCTGGGCTCCAACAAGCCGATCAACGTAGATCTGCGGATCATCGCGGCCACCAAGCCCGATTTGCTCGAAGAAGCTCGCGCCGGACGTTTTCGCGAGGATCTGGCCTACAGGCTGAATGTCGCTGAACTGCGCCTGCCGCCGTTGCGCGAGCGTCGCGAGGACATTCCGCAGCTGTTTAACCACTTTGCGCAGGCGGCTGCGCAACGCCTGGGCCGCAAGGCGCCGGAACTCAGCGCTGCGCAGTTGAGCCAGTTGCTGACCCATGACTGGCCCGGCAACGTGCGCGAATTGGCCAATGCTGCGGAACGCCAGACATTGGGCCTCAGCGCGCCGGAACCGGTCGCGCTGGACGCGGGGCCATCGCTGGCGGCTCAGCAGGAAGCGTTCGAAGCCCACTGCCTGCGCGCCGCCCTCACCCGACACAAAGGCGACATCAAGGCCGTGCTCCACGAGCTGCAACTGCCACGCCGCACGCTGAACGAGAAAATGCAGCGGCATGGGTTGTTGCGCGAGATGTTTGTGTAGGCAGTGGCGATCGGTTGGAACGAGGCTTGTGTGGGAGCGAGCTTGCTCGCGAAGAGGCCAGTACACCCGCACATTTTTCCGCGCCCAATAAGAAGCTTTCGCGAGCAAGCTCGCTCCCACGGAGTATCCCGCGCCTTCATCGGCAACTTTCCGCTCATCACCCGCCACGCCATAAGCGGATTCCCGCTCATAAATCTCAGCAACCCCCTCTAAACCGGGCCTCTTCCCGTTGGCACAGCTCCTGCTATAGGAAGACACGGCCGCATTTTGACGTGCCCTTCTAAAAACAATGAATGTAAGGAATAAGATGGAAATCCCTACCTCCCTGTCGCAAGGGTCGACCAGCGCGCCTGCCGCTGTGAAGACCACCTCAAGTCGTCTCAAATCAATTTTCAGCGGTTCGGTCGGCAACATGGTCGAGTGGTATGACTGGTACGTCTACGCCGCCTTCTCGTTGTATTTCGCCAAATCCTTCTTCCCCAAGGGCGACACCACTGCCCAATTGCTCAACACCGCGGCCATTTTCGCCGTGGGCTTCCTGATGCGCCCGATTGGTGGCTGGCTCATGGGTTTGTACGCCGACCGCAAGGGCCGCAAGGCCGCCTTGATGGCTTCGGTGCTGTTGATGTGCTTCGGTTCGTTGATCATCGCCCTGACACCGAGCTATGAAATGATCGGCGTCGGTGCCCCGATCCTGCTGGTCTTTGCCCGTCTTCTGCAGGGTCTGTCGGTAGGTGGCGAATATGGCACCTCGGCAACCTATCTCAGCGAGATGGCGACCAAGGAACGTCGCGGCTTCTTCTCCAGCTTCCAGTACGTGACGCTGATTTCCGGGCAGCTCATCGCTTTGGGCGTGTTGATCGTCCTGCAGCAAACCCTGACCACCGAACAGCTGTACGCCTGGGGCTGGCGTGTGCCGTTCGTGATCGGCGCGCTGTGCGCAGTGGTTGCGTTGTTCCTGCGTCGTGGCATGGAAGAAACCGAGTCGTTCACACGCAAGAAGAAAGAGAAGCCAAAAGAAAGCCTGATGCGCACGTTGATGCGCCATCCCAAAGAACTGATGACCGTGGTCGGCCTGACCATGGGCGGCACCCTGGCGTTCTATACCTACACCACGTACATGCAGAAATACCTGGTGAACACGGTCGGCATGAGCATCACCGACTCGACGACCATCTCGGCGGCAACGCTGTTTCTGTTCATGTGTCTGCAACCCTTTGTCGGCGCGCTGTCTGACAAGATCGGTCGGCGTCCCATCCTGATCGCCTTCGGCGTAATGGGCACGCTGTGTACCGTGCCGATCCTGACCACGCTGCACACCGTGCAAAGCTGGTGGGGCGCGTTCTTCCTGATCATGGCGGCACTGATCATCGTCAGTGGTTACACGTCGATCAATGCCGTGGTCAAGGCTGAGTTGTTCCCGACCGAAATCCGCGCCCTGGGGGTTGGCCTGCCTTACGCACTGACGGTATCGATCTTTGGCGGCACCGCTGAATACATCGCGCTGTGGTTCAAGAGCATTGGCATGGAGACGGGGTACTACTGGTATGTCACCGCCTGCATCGCGGTTTCACTGCTGGTTTATGTGTTCATGAAGGACACGCGCAAGCATTCGCGCATTGAAACCGACTGAGTCATATCAGTCTGGGTGATCAAGGGCAGCCTCATTTGATGGGGTTGCCCTTTTTTCTGGAAGCTGCTTTGGCAAGGACGCAGATATTCTGGTGCAATTTTTCACTGATAAATCGGCAAATACCGCAACCAGAGTTAACTATTTATTTTGTCAAGCCCGCTCGCTGCAAGACTTTTCAGAGAAATGCACCACCACCGCGCAATAACCCGCGACACGCCCGAAAACCGCGCCCTGTGGCGTACTATCATTTTTGACGATGATCGCTAGCAATCCTATTAACTTCTTAATAAAAGTCAGGCGCGTAGCATTAGCTCCATACCGAGTCGCAAACAAATTCGATGTGGAGTAACTGATCATGAAAACCAACAAACTGATTTTTGGCCTGGCCTTCTCTCTTCTGGCATCAAGCGCTTTCGCCCTTCCTGCCGTCGACACCAGCAACCTGCTCAATTCCACCGTTGTCGCTGAAGGCGGTTCGTCCCACACCAACGCCGCTCACAATCGCCAAGCCGCTGACGGCGCTGATCACGTAGGCGCAAATCGCCTGGCTGCTGATGGTGCTGACCGAGTCGGGCAAAATCGCCAGGCCGCTGACGGCGCTGATCACGTAGGTGCCAATCGTCTGGCCGCTGATGGTGCCGACCGAGTCGGTCAAAATCGCCAAGCTGCCGATGGTGCTGATCACGTAGGTGCAAACCGTCTGAGCTAATCGCTCAACGGCTACACCCAGCCCGGCTTAATGCCGGGCTTAATCGTTTCTGGATGCTGAAAATCTTTCAGCAACTCTGGAATGTCCGATGCCAGCCTTGCACTATGACGCAACTCTGCCCTCTCTTCGCGGTAACAGGAATTGCGCCAATGTCAGATGACATCCACTCGTACGAACCTTCCCAAGGCCATCGCCTGCCTCACGATCCGTTCAATGCCATTGTCGGCCCGCGTCCTATCGGCTGGATTTCGTCGCAGGACGCCAACGGCAAATTGAACCTCGCGCCGTACAGTTTCTTCAACGCCTTCAACTACATTCCGCCGATCATCGGCTTTTGCAGTGTCGGCCGCAAAGACAGCCTGAATAACATCGAACAGACCGGCGAGTTCGTCTGGAACCTGGCCACGCGCCCGCTGGCCGAAGCCATGAACCAGAGCTGCGCACCGGTCTCACCGGAGGTAAACGAGTTTGAACTGGCCAATCTGACGCCGCTGGCATCGCAGATTGTTGCGGTGCCTCGGGTCAAGGAAACGCCGGTGTCCTTCGAGTGCAAGGTCACCCAGATCATCCAGCTGCAACGCGCGGATAAGGAGTTGGTGCCCAGCTGGCTGATTCTTGGCGAAGTGGTGGCGGTACACATCGCCAAGCGGCTGCTCAAGGACGGTATTTACGACACGGCAGCGGGCGAGCCGATCCTGCGTGGCGGCGGTCCTGCGGATTATTTCCAGCTCGGGCCCCAAGCGCTGTTCCAGATGTTCCGCCCGAAAGCCTGACGCGGCAGGTCGCTCACTGCGCAGCGAAAACCAGATTGCCCTCGGCGTCGATATCGTTCAGCCGCTCCAGCTCTGCAGTGGCGGCGAGGTCGGCGTCGTGAGCGGTCTTGAACTTCTGCCCGTCCAGCACGCGATGGAACACCGGCGCGCCGCCAGCGTGAAGGGCTTTGACGGCAATCGCCGCGTCATAACCACCTTCGCCTGGGACCATTGCGGTAACAGCTTCGAAATTCTGAAATTCTTTACGGGCCATGAATACGATCCTGCTGTGCGTGGAAAGCAGGAGATTCTAAACGGTCGGGGCTGCGCTGGGTTACCTAGATTGAGCGCAGCATCTGCTGCACATTGGCATCGGCACCGTCGTCGGTGGCGAAGGTATGAAAATCCAGGCTACTGACGATGAGGTCCTGAACGATCTCGGAAAATACCTGCAAATGCGGGGTATTGAACCAGGCGCTCATGGCCTGCTCATCAGCCCATGAACCGGAAATCAGCCACAGATCGGGATCGCGCGCCGAATGCTGCAAGGCAAACTCCAGGCAGCCCGGCGTGTTGAGCGAAGGCGCGATCAGACTGTCCAGACGCGCGCCGAGCTGGTCGCTCTGACCGATCCGGGCACGGGCAAAAACGAGATGGCTCACCGAAGTTGATTGAGGCATGGTTCTGGCTCCTTGTTTTACGTGCCGCTTGAAAAATTTCGCAGTGCTGCGACAGGAGCTGAGATTAAGGGCTGCTGGCAATTGCCCGGTAGACAGTTCCTGTCAGGTTCTTGCCTGATTCTGCACGGAGGCGATTTTCTGCGCCGAAGCTTCGAGCTATCAGGCAACCACTGAATTAGGGTGCGTACTGGCAAATGGGCCGTCGCATCGCATCGCGCAACACCGCCCGGCAGGATCAGGCAATCATCCGGCAGAAATCGCGTAGCGCTTTGGCTTGCACAAAAATAAGCTGGGCGCATTCACCAAGGATCAAAGGACTCGATACATGTCGCAGCTCGAACGCCACGTTGAAACGCTTAGCGCAGACATGGAAAAGCAGCGCGCCGAGCTGGCTGACCTGATTCGCCGTTATGCGCCGAAGGAAGGCTCGTTCCAGACCGCTATCGCGCCGCTGTTCATGGCTCGCTATGAAAATCCGTCGGAAAGCCTGCCGGCCGTGGCGCAACCGGCTTTATGTATCTTCGCCCACGGCAGCAAACAGGTGCGTCTCGGCGACGAAACCTACACCTATGACCCGCTGAATTATCTGGTGGTGTCGGTGGCAATGCCATTGAGCGGCAGGATCCTCAACGCCACGGTGGATAACCCCAACCTGGCGTTGCGCCTGGATATCGATCCCGTTGAAATCAATGCGTTGATTGCCGAAGCCGGTCCCATGAGCGTGCCAACCCGCCCAAGCGGGCGCGGCCTGTATGTCGAACGCATCGACACGCAGTTGCTGGACGCGGTACTGCGCCTGTCGCGTTTGCTGGACAGCCCGAAAGACATTGCCATGCTCGCGCCGCTGATCAAACGCGAAATCCTCTATCGCCTGCTGCGTAGTCAACAAGGGCATCGCTTGTACGAAATTGCCATCGCCAACTGCCAGACGCATCGCGTAACCCAGGCAATCACTTGGCTGAACGCGCACTTCGGCGAGCCGTTGCGCATTGAAGAGCTGGCGCGGGAAGTCAATTTGAGTGTCTCGACCCTGCATCACCGCTTCAAGGCGGTGACGGCCATGAGCCCGCTGCAATACCAAAAGCAGCTGCGCCTGCAGGAAGCCCGACGCTTGATGCTGGCCGACGGACTGGATGCCTCCGCCGCCGGTTACAAAGTGGGCTATGAAAGCGCATCGCAGTTCAGCCGCGAATACAGCCGACAGTTTGGCGCGCCACCGCTTCGGGATTTGGCGCGCCTGCGCAAGATCGTTTGATCGCTTTGCGCAGTCAGGCGCTCAAGACCCGGCAGGCTTCGGCCGGAATGGTTACCGATACCCGATTGCCGATGCTCAGCCCCGCACACTGATTCGGCGTGCTCAGCGCAGTCAGCGACACGCCCGAGCAATCGACCGTGGTTTCAATGGTCGCGCCGATATCACGAATGAAGGTCACTGTGCCGACCAGCTGATTTGCTGCCGTGGTTTGCGGCAGTGACAGCTGCAGGTCTTCCGGGCGGACCAGAATTTTGAGTTTGGAGCCGACAACGATGCTCTCGCTGATCGGCACATTCAGCGCCTCCCCGCCCGGCATGCCGACTTTTCCGTTACCCAACGCAGTCGCGGCAAAGATATTGCCCGAGCCGATGAAGTCCGCCACAAATTCGTTGGCCGGATTGCGGTAGATCTCGATGGGCGTGCCCACTTGCTGTATCCGATGTTCGCCCAGCACCACGACGATATCGGCCATGGTCATGGCTTCGCGTTGGTCGTGGGTGACCAGAATCGTGGTGATATTCAGGCGCTTTTGCAGCTGGCGGATTTCCACTTGCATGGATTCGCGCAGCTTGGCGTCCAGCGCTGATAAAGGCTCGTCGAGCAACAGCAACTTGGGATGCGAAGCGATGGCCCGGGCAATCGCCACTCGCTGACGCTGGCCGCCGGACAACTTCGCCACCGGACGATCAACCATTTGCTGCAGCTGGATCAACTCCAGCAACTCGCTGACCCGCGCTTTTTGCTCGGGCTTGCCGACGCCGCGCAGCTTGAGCGGATAAGCGATGTTTTCGCCGACAGTCATGTGCGGGAACAGCGCCAGCGACTGGAACACCATACCGAAATTGCGCTGATGTGCCGGCGTATGGCTGATGTCTTCACCGTCCAGACGGATTTCGCCGCCGGTCAGGGTTTCCAGCCCGGCGATCATGCGCAGCAAGGTGGTCTTGCCGCAGCCGGACGGGCCGAGAAAGCACACCAGTTTGCCTTCCGGCAGGTGCAGATTGACGTCGGTTACCGCACACGCCGAGCCGTAGTATTTCTCTACGTTTTCCAGAATCAATCCGGTCATTTTTTGTAAACCTCAATGGGCAATCAGAACGAGACGCCACCTTCGCCAACCAGCTTCTCCAGCGCCCAGATCAGGACGAAGTCGATGAGCACGATCAGCACGGCGAAGGAAAAAACGGTTGGGTCCAGCGACGACACGGTGCGGCTGTACATCCAGATCGGCACGGTCATCACGTCGATGTTGTAGAGGAAGTAGGTCACGGTGAATTCGTTGAACGAGACGATGAACGCCAGCAGCATGCCGGCGAGAATCCCCGACTTCATCAGCGGCACCACCACGTCGACAATCGCTCGCAGCGGCGAAGCACCGAGCATTTGCGCCGCCTCCTCCACTTCGCTGCCGATGGACATCATCGCCGCCGTGCAGTTTTTCACCACGAAAGGCAGCGCCAGGATGACGTGGGCAATCACCAGCCGCGAGGTATCCATGTGGAACGGCAGGTTGTCGAAGATCAGCAACAGCGCCAGACCTAACACCACCATGGGAAACACCAGCGGCAGCGACATCAGTTGCATCGCCACGGCCTTGCCGCGAAATTCGCAGCGGGTCAGCGCGTAGGCAGCCGGTACGGCGATAATCGTTGCAAAAACCATGGTCAGGCAGGCCACCAACAGGCTGGTGGTCATGGCTTTGCCCAGGCTCAGAACATCGCTGGAATCCGGCGAAACAAAGGTGCGCCAGGCCGCTTCATACCATTTGAGGCTGTAGCTTGAAGGCGGGAAATCCAGGTTCGATGCGCCACTGAACGACATGACGATCATGGTCAGGATCGGCATCACCGCCAGCAGCAGGATGAAACCGGAAAGAACCGCCGCGAATCGGCCGGTATCGCCCGGTAAAACCGGTTGCAGGCGAAACCGTTTTTTGGTCGAAAGAGTCATTGCGAAGCCTCCAGCATGCGGCGTCGACGCCCGGTGATGTATTCCGAAAGGGTCATGATCGCCAGCGTCGTGACAATCAGCACCACGCCCGCCGCCGAGGCGGCTGGCCAGTTCATCAACGGCGCGATCTGGTCATGAACCATGACTGCCAGCATCGGCACACGTCTGCCGCCCAGCAGCAGCGGTACGACAAAGCTGCTGGCGTTGTAGGCAAACACTAAGGTGGCACCGGTAATAATTCCCGGCAGGCTCATAGGCAGAACAACTTGCCGAAACACCTGAAAGCGGCTGGCACCCAAGGTCGCGGCGGCTTCTTCGTAGCTGCGGGAAACGCCGCGCATGGCGCTGGCAATCGGCAGCACTGCGAGGGGGAACGCGGTCTGCACCAGGCCCATCAATACGCCGTTCTGGTTGTACAGCATCATGATCGGCCGCGTGATCAGGCCCATGCCTTTGAGCGCCTGATTAAGCATGCCGCCCGGACCGAGAATCACCAGCCAGCCATAGCTTTGCAGCAGCAGGTTGACCAGCAGCGGCAGTAATACGGCAGCGAGAAATATGCGCCGGATGAAGGGCGATTGCAGACGCGACATGGTGTAGCCGACCGGGATCGCCAGGATCACCGCAATCACCGCGCTGATCAGTGCCAGGCGCAACGTCAGCAGCAATGACTTCAAGTAATAGGGTTCCAGCAGTTGGGCATAACTGTCCAGGCTGAAACCGGTCCACTCCGCGCCCTTGGTGCCAACACTCATGCGCAGGACCAACAGGCTGGCGGCAATCAACACCGCCATGAACAGCATCGATGGCATGAGGAATAGCCAGGCGCGGGCGGTGGGAGAAAATGTCCTCGGTTTGCGTGCAACAGCCGCAACTACCGGGCGGATCAAGGATGGGTGTTCCATGGTGGTGTTCTCTTTATTAGTTACCGAGCGATCACCCGATTCTCAAAGGCAACCCGGGACTCGTGGGAGCAAGCCTGCTTGCTTACGAAAGCGATGGTTCAGACCCGCTGAAAGTGTCCGATGCAGCGGCCCTTTCGCGAGCAAGCTCGCCCCCACATTTCTCAGGAAGAGAAAATCTCGGTGTAGCGGCGAATCCACTGGTCATGTACGGAGGCCAGGAAAGCGTTGTCGTGCATGATCGCTTTGTCGGCGATTTGCTCGGGGGTGAGGATGTACGGGCTCTTGCGCGCTTCGGCGGAGATGATCGCCTTGGAGTTGACCGGGCCGTTGTAGATATCTTCAGCCATCTTGCCCTGCACCAGCGGGTCCAGAGAGTGGTTGATGAAGGCGTAGGCCAGATCGATATCCCCCGGACGATTTTTCGGCAGGACCGACTGCATCAAGTCGGTATAAAAGCCTTCTTTCATGCCGAAAGTGGCGCCCAGACCGTAGGCCGGATCGCGAATCTGATTCGGAAAAAACGCTGGAGCGTACAGGCCGCCCATGTCCAGCGAGCCGGTGCGGAACAGTTCGGCGATCTGGTTCGGGTTTTCGCCCAAGGTCACCACGCGATCCTTGAGCTCGGCGAGTTTCTTGAAGCCAGGCTCGATGTTGTGCTCGTCACCGCCGGCCAGTTTCGCGGCGATGATGATCAGGTCCATGGCCTCGGTCCAGTTCGGCGGCGGCAGGAAAATGCTCGGCGCCAGGTCCTTGTCCCACAAGGCGGCGTAGCTGTCCGGCGCCTCCTTCACGGTGCGCGTGCTGTAGATCAGGCTGTTGCACCACAGCAGGTAGCCGATGCCGTGGCCGTTGGCACCGGTGCGGTATTTCTCCGGGACGTCGACGATGTTCGGGATGCGATTGAGGTCGGGTTTTTCCAGCAGACCGGCGGCCGCCAGGCCTTCAGCGCCAACGCCAGCCAGGGTAATCACGTCATATTGCGGGCGATCACCGCCAGCCTTGAGCTTGGCAACCATCTCCGAGGTGCTGCCGGTGCGGTCGGCAATGACCTTGGCGCCGGTCTTGGCTTCGAAGGTCGCCGCAATGTTCCGTAACGCGGCCAGGCCGGTGTCATCGGACCAGGTCAGCAGGCGCAGGGTCTTGCCCTGAAAGCGGGTGTCGCTGGCATTGGCGCGGATGAACGGCATCGACATGGCTGCTGCGGCTACCGATGCGACGCCCACTGTCTTGATGAACTGTCTTCTGTTCAGATCATGCTGGCCCATTCTGGACTCCATTTTCGTTGCTGCATGTTGAAGGTGACGCATCGTCGCGACAGGCGAACCGCGTTCCCGAAGCTCTCGCCAAAGGCCCCGTGTTCCGGGCGCATCAGCTGAGTCGGCGAGGTCATCCTGAGTGCCCGTCGAACCCTCAACAATCGAAAATTTGTCATTGAAGCCATGTGTCCAACGCATGCCTCGCCAAGAGGCATGCGTGAGCCATTCGTGCCCGATCAGGCGGCGCGAATGACGTGCTTTATTTCCTGAAAAGCCTGCATGCCCCACGGCCCCAACTCGCGACCCAGACTGCTTTGTTTGTAACCGCCCCAAGCCGCCTGCGGGAAAATCACCTGCGGCGCATTGATCCACACCAGTCCGGCTTGCAGCGCATTGGCGACCCGCTCGGTGGCCTGCGGATCGGCGCCGACCACGCTGGCCACCAGCCCGTATTCGCTGTCGTTGGCCAGGGCGATGGCTTCGGTTTCCGAGGCAAAACCCCGCACACACAGCACAGGACCGAAAATCTCCGCGCGCCACAGTGCACTGTCCAGGGGCACGTCAGTGAACACCGTGGGCCGCAAAAAATAGCCCAACGGACGATCAGCCGGGCGTTCGCCGCCGCATAACAGCCGCGCGCCAGCCCGTTTGCCCGCTTCGATATGGTCAAGCACGCGCAGGTATTGCGCCTGATTGACCAGTGGGCCCATTTCCACGCCCTCTTGCGACGGCTCGCCCACTTGAATCGCCTCGGCCCGAGCCGTCAGGCGTCGCAGAAACTCCGGCAACAATGCCTGGGCGACCAGCACACGGCTGGTGGCCGAACACATTTGCCCGGCATTGAAAAAACCGCCGCCACTGGCCAGTTCCACAGCCAGATCCAGATCAACATCGGCCAGCACCAGCAACGACGACTTGCCGCCCAGTTCCAGGCTCACGCCCTTGACGGTTTCGGCGGCGCGCTGCATGACCTGCACGCCAACGGCATTGCTGCCGGTGAAGGAGATTTTCGCGATGCGCGGATCGGCCGCCATGGGCGCGCCAACGGCAAGGCCGGTCCCGCAGACCAGATTGAACACGCCCTCCGGCAGGCCGCTGGCGGCGATGATCTTCGCCAGCTGCAGTTCGGCCAACGGCGTGACTTCGGAGGGTTTGAGGACCACGCAGCAACCGGCCGCCAATGCCGGGGCGAGTTTCCAGGCGGTGGTCACCATAGGGAAATTCCACGGCACGATCAGCCCGACCACGCCACACGGTTCACGCCGTAAACGCGCAGTGAAATCTTCACTGGGCAACGCGACGGGCCGATCCTGCTGCTCATCCAGCGCCTCGGCGAGTCCCGCGTAGTATTCAAACGTGGCGATGACATCATCAACGTCGATGGCCGCTTCGAACTCCGGCTTGCCGTTGTTGCTCGATTGCAGCTGCATCAAGGTCGCGCGTTGTTCGGCAACGCCGGCGGCGATAGCGCGCAGAATCCTCGCCCGCGCGGCACCGGAAGTCTGTGACCAGGAAGCAAATGCCACGCTCGCGGCCTGCACCGCCTGCCCCACCGCCAACGCATCGCCGCCGGCAACCGTCGCCAGTTGCGCTTCGGTTGCGGGGTTGATCACGGTCAGCAATTCGTTGCCTGAACGCCATTGTCCATTGATATAAAGGCCGTGTTGCACAGTCATCATGCTCATCAATCTTGCATCCCGTTCATCCAGACCCGCTGGTCGATTTCAATCAAGGTTGGTCCCGGACGCTCATGGGCGGCCTGCAACGCGACCTTCAATTCTTCGACACCGGCTACCGCCTGTGCCGCGCAACCCAAGGCCTTGGCCACACCTACGAAATCCGGGGTGTAGATGTCAACGCCAACCGGTTCGATGGCACGGTTGAGCATGTATTTCTTGATCTCTTCGTAACCCTGGTTATTCCACAGCAGCACGATGATCGGGGTGCGCGCTTCCACTGCGCTGGCCAGTTCCGCGAGGGTGAATTGCAAACCGCCATCGCCAATCAGGCAGACAACCGGATTGCACGCCCCGGAATCGGCGCAGCCCAGCCAGGCACCGATGGCCGCAGGCAAGGCATAACCCAGCGTGCCGTACCCGGTGGACGAATTGAACCAGCGGCGCGGGTGCTCCATATTCAGGGTCAGGTTGCCGGTATACACCGGTTGAGTGGAGTCGCCGACCAGCACTGCGTCAGGCAGGACGTCGAGCACGGTTTGCAGGAATCGGGTTTGCCCGCGTGTTGCGCTGTCCCAGGACGCTTCGAGGGTTTCACGCAACGCTGCGGCGCGGCTGCGGCCCCAGTCTTCAAGGCGCTCCTCCCGATGTTGGCCGACCAGTTCAGTGAGCAAGGCGTTGACCGCGATTTCAGCATCGGAAACCAGCGCGACCGCAGGCGGGAAATTACGCACCGTCTGATCCGCATCGATATCGATACGCAGCAGCGTGCCGGGGATCTTGAAGCTGTCGGTGAAGGTGATGTCGTAATCGGTTTCCGCCAGCTCGGTGCCGATGGCCAGGACCACATCAGCATCCATGACCAGCGCCCGGGTCGCCGCCAGGGATTGTGTCGAGCCGATCAGCAGCGGATGGCGCGACGGCAGCATGCCTTTGGCGTTAATGGTCAGCGCCACCGGTGCGTCCAGTTGCTCTGCCAGTTTTACCAACGCTTGTGCCGCATCAATGGCCCCACCACCGGCAAGGATCAACGGACGTTTGGCCTTGGCCAGCAAACCGGCCATTTGCGTCACGGCCGCAGGTGCCGCGCCGCAGCGGTACACACTGACCGGCTTGCTTTGCAGCAACTCATCAGCCTCCTCGACCAGGACATCCAGAGGAATTTCAATGTGCACCGGGCGCGGGCGACCGGCCTGGAACAAGGCAAAAGCGCGCGCCAGTACACCCGGCAATTCACTCGCCGACATCAAGGTATGGGAAAACGCCGCCACGCCAGCCACCAGCGCACTTTGCGAAGGCAATTCGTGCAGCTTGCCGCGCCCGCCGCCCAGTTGATTGCGCGACTGCACGCTGGAAATGACCAGCATCGGGATCGAGTCGGCATACGCCTGGCCCATCGCCGTGGTGATGTTGGTCATGCCCGGGCCGGTGATGATGAAACACACGCCGGGCTTGCCGCTGGTGCGGGCATAGCCGTCAGCCATGAAACCCGCACCCTGCTCGTGGCGGGGCGTGACGTGGCTGATCGTCGATCCCGCTAGGCCGCGGTACAACTCCACCGTATGCACTCCCGGAATACCGAACACCTGCTCGACGCCATAACCTTCCAGTAACTTCACCAACACTTCGCCGCAAGTCGCCATTTGCCATTTATCCTTCATCGGTTCGAGAACTGTCCGACGTGCGCGCATCAGGTCAGACGCGAGTGGGCACAGTTTGTGAGGGTAATTGGAACTGCCGGGCATGGTTGTGACAACGCATAAAATGTCATGCTTAGGCATGTTCCCCATGCATGCCTGAAATCCCATGAAACGTTTGCCGCCACTTCCTGCGCTTCACACCTTTCTGATCACGGCCCAGTGCTGCAATTTCACGCGCGCCGCCGAACTGTTGCACATCACTCAGGGCGCGGTCAGTCGGCAGATTTCCGGGCTGGAAAGCCATCTCGGTTATTCGTTGTTTCAACGCCAGGCACGCGGTTTGAGCCTCACGGCGCAAGGCCGGGAATTGTTTCCGCGCATTGCGCAGGTCTTCACGCTGATCGACGAAGCGGTGGAACAAGTGGGCGTAAAGCGCGATGCACTGCAACTCAAGGCGCCGACTTGCCTGATGCGCTGGCTGCTGCCCCGTCTGCTGCAATGGCAGAAGGAACGACCGGATGTGCCGGTGGAACTGACCACAACGGTGCAGCACGCGGTGGATTTTCGCCGGGAGGAATTTGATGCCGCCGTGGTCTACGGCGCGCGCCCGGACAGCTCGATGCAGGTTCATCACATTTTCGACGAGCAACTGACGCCGGTCTGCTCTCAACAATTGTTGGCCGGGCCGGTACCGCTGAAAACCTATGCGGACCTGGAACAGCACATGCTGCTGCATCCCACCCGCGACCAGCGCGACTGGGAACAATGGCTGAAAGCCGCAGGCGCAACCGTCAGCAATATCAACAAAGGGCAGCATTTCGACACGCTGGATCTGGCGATGTCAGTGGCGTCGCAAGGCACTGGCGTTGCGATTGGTGATTGGGCGCTGATTGACGAAGACCTCAGCACCGGCCGACTGGTCATGCCCTTCGACCTGAAGGTCCGTACCGGCGCGGCCTATTATTTTGTGTTTCCTAGCCGACCAGGCGCTTCGCCACAGCTACGCGAACTGATCGACTGGCTCCTGGCGCAAGCGGCACAGCGGGCGGACCTATAACCGTTGGCGGCGAACTGGCCATTTGCTAGACCTTTTCTTTCCTACGCCACCGCAGATCGTGTCCTACAATTTCCTCAGTCCCTTTCAGAACTGCTCTGTAGTCGGAATGAGGAAAGCGTCATGAACATAACAACAAGAAAGTGCCTGGCTGTCGTGGGTGTCAGCGCCATCGTTGCCCTTTACGCAGCGGGTGCCTACCGGATCGAGCTGATCCGCGAAGCACCCCGCGTGGCCAGTTGCAGCTTCGGCCATTGCGTGCCCACGGATGCAACCTTCAGCGCATTGCGATGACCTACGAGTACAGATTGTGGGAGCGTTCGGAGGTTACGACGGCCGCGAATCGGTGTGTCAGGTTAAGCGCCTTCGCTGCCTCGCGTTGCTCGGAAGTTCCCACAGGGTTTCTCCACAGGCTATGCATAAGGCAGCTATCGATTAGCAAGCTATCGGATTAGACTGACGGTCTTCTCCTGCCGCAATTGCGGTGGGCAAACACTGTCGATCGGGTCCTGCCTTGACCAACCTTAATCAAACCACGCCGTCCATCCGCAGCGTTCTGTTTGCGTTGATGATGGCCGTATTTCTCAGTGCGCTGGACCAAACCATCGTCGCCGTCTCAATGCCGGCCATCTCCGCGCAATTCATGGATTTCGATCTGCTGGCCTGGGTGATTTCAGGCTACATGGTGGCGCTGACCGTCGCCGTACCAATCTATGGCAAGCTCGGCGATTTGTACGGGCGGCGCAATCTGATGCTGTTCGGGCTCGGGTTGTTTACCCTGGCCTCGCTGTTTTGCGGCATCGCGCAAAGCATGGAACAGCTGGTGCTCGCGCGGATCATTCAAGGTATAGGCGCGGGCGGCATGGTTTCGGTGAGCCAGGCAATCATTGGCGACATCGTTCCACCTCGTGAACGCGGGCGCTATCAGGGTTATTTCAGCGGGATGTATGCTGCCGCCAGCGTAGCCGGACCTGTGCTGGGCGGGTTCATGACCGAGTATTTGTCATGGCGCTGGGTGTTTCTGATCAATCTGCCACTTGGGCTGCTCGCGTGGTGGGTCGCCAAACGCACGCTGATCGGCCTGCCCGTCCCGCAACGCAAACCCATCATTGATTACCTAGGCACGGTGCTGATGATCGTCGGCCTCAGCTCCTTGTTGCTGGGCATCACCGAAATTGGCCAGGGTCGCAGTTGGCGCGATGATCAAGTCGTCACCCTGCTGGGCATTGCGCTATTGGCGCTGGTGGTGTTCGTGCTCTACGAACGGCGCGCGCAAGAACCGCTGCTGCCCATGCACCTGTTCACCAATCGCAGCGCCGTGCTGTGCTGGTGCACGGTGTTCTTCACCAGTTTCCAGGCGATATCGCTGATCGTGCTGGTGCCGCTGCGATTCCAGACGGTGACCGGTGGCGGCGCCGACAGCGCCGCTCTGCACCTGCTGCCGCTGGCGATTGGTATGCCGATGGGCGCGTATTTCGCCGGCCGCCGCACGTCCCTGACCGGACGCTACAAACCCTTGATCCTGACCGGCGCCCTGCTGATGCCCCTGGCGATCCTCGGCATGGCGTTCACCTCGCCGCAGTCGGTGCTGCTGACCAGCCTGTTCATGGTGCTGACCGGCTTTGCCAGTGGCATGCAGTTTCCGACGTCGCTGGTTGGTACGCAGAACTCCGTCGCGGTACGGGACATGGGCGTCGCCACCAGCACCACGAATCTGTTTCGCTCCCTGGGCGGCGCCGTGGGCGTGGCGGTGATGTCCGCGTTGTTGCTGGCCATGTTGCAAGGCACAGAACTGGCTCATGTCGGTGGCGCGGTGGCGGGTGTCGAAGGCGGTTCCGGCAATGTGCTGATGGACAGCCTCAACGCCGTCAGCGGCCCCGCGTTGCAAAACCTGCGCAGTGAACTGGCGCTGACGTTCGAGCAGCTGATGATGGTCAGCGCGGCGGTATCCTTGTTCGGCCTGGCCGCCGCGCTGGCGATGCCCAATAATTTGTTGCGGGGTAGAGAGCACTCGGACACTTGAACCGTTGGAGCGAGGCTTTGGACTACTTGCTGTAATATCCCACCGCCACCAGATAGTTACCCGCTTTGCGCACATAGGCGTGCTTGTTTTCGACTTTGTTGGTGACCGGGTTCCGCCAGCGGTACTCGTATTCGCCCGCATCCTGGCTGGCGATCAGCGTCAGGATCGGCTCGCCCACGGGCTTGCCTTCGGGGTCCTTGACCTTCCTGAAGTCGGTATTGATCAGGCGCAGATTGGTGCCATGGGCGACGTAGCGGTCGTTGCTCAGATCGACCACGAACACATACAGATCATCCTGGAGGAATCCGCCCTGGAGGCTGTTTATTGCCATCAGCGTTCCTTTTTGGTCGCGGGCCAGTTCGGTGACGGCTTTGTCCAGCAACGCCCTTGCCTGCTCGGGTGAAGCGCGCGGTACGTAATAACCCACCGCCAGGATGCGTTCGCCGATTCGCTGGAAGTACACGCGTTTGCGTTCTACCTTGCCGTCAGCCCAATTGTTCCAGCGATATTCCGCTTGCTGCACACCCTTGGTTTCGGGCGTTTGCAGCACTTCCTTGAAAGCCTTTTGCAGGTCCGGTTCCAGCACCTGGGAAACGTCGCGGCCGATCAGCACCACGGATGGCCCTCCACTGGCGAGCATCACACCCTTGGTATCGACCACGAACACGTAACGCTCCCCGTCGACGAACTCACCCTGGCGGCTGAATTCGGCGAAGGCTTTATCCCCCTCTTGCTGATAACGCTGCACGGCTTTTTCCAGTAGCGCTTTGGCCGCCGGCCCTTGATCGGGGCTTTCTGCCCCGGCCCAGGCTTGCCCCAGCCAGATTAGACACACCCACCCCAAAAGCGCTTTTCCGAGCCCGATACTGCGTGGCGACGACGGCATTGCCGATCCCTCTTTTATTGATTTGCACAGAGCTTAGCCAATAACCGAACGATGACGAACTATTCACAGAACGCAGCCAGGCCGGACTGGGCGGTCAGTCAGCCCAGAACCATTGCGTGCGCTCAGGCTTGAGGTGCTCGAAGGTCGGCATGACTTCGCCCTGGTGGAAAAATCTTCGCGAGCGCGCCTTGGCATTGCTGAACCAGTTGCCCGTTTCGGGGCATGGCTGGCCTGCGTTGACGGCGGGCTTGGGCTTGTCGTCAAAGCGCGCATACCACTGCGCGGTCGTCTCCTTGGTGAAACAGGGACCGGGAATCGGATAAGGATGCAGGCAACCGGTGTCTTGTAGACGGATCGGTTTGAGCACTTTGTTTAGTGCTCTGTAGGCCAACGGTGGCGTTTCGGTCGCTGGAAGCAAATCGGGGAGGATCCCGGTCCGGATCAACAATCCGCCGTCGTAGGCGTGAAAGGTGATATCGCTGTGCGAGCTCAGCGTGCCTCGCAAACGGTCGTTGCCACCCAGTTGCCGGACAAAGCGCTGTCCAAGCACGGTGTACCAACTGACACCCTTGATGCGGTCAAGCAGACGCAGGCTTTCCATATGCGGCCCCGAGTCGACCATCAGCCCGTTATTACTGAGCGCCAGGCGGTATTCCAGCGACAGATGCCGATGACCGGCTGACGGAACAATGCACCCCAGGCCACCATAGCCGTGTTCGGCATGGAGCTGGCTGCAGAGGAATTTGATCCAGCCCTGATAAAGACCGACGCCGCCGTTTTCGGTCAGATACGCCCAGGGCAGGACCATTTTCATGCAGCAAAGATCAGTATCCGCCTGTTCCTCGGGCGTGCAGCTCAGGAACAACTGATAATCGGCTACCTGCGAAGTGTCCGCGCTGGATAACGACCACAACAGTGGCTCGTGAGGCGAGCTGTCGAGAACCTGCCGTCGGCATCTGGCAAAGCTGCTCGGCGCCAGCTTGCGCACATGCTGGTAATGCTGCCATTTGAGTAAAGGCCGGAACGCCTCATAGAAACGCGCGAAGCAGGCGTCAATCCGGAACCTGGCATCCAGCGTATGGCCCTGTTTGAAATAAAGGGTGGTGATCAAGCCCAGACGGAGGATGGGCACACCTCGTGCAGAGTCGATCGTCACGCGCGCGGCCCCGTCCCTGAGCCGGCCCAACAAACGCACAGCCTCAGAAAGAGTTTCCGACACGAACGATCCTCCTCATCATCCCGACGCTGCGGCGTGAAAGACTGTCATTGGACTTTTGCCGCAACCCGAGTGCAGGACTTCGGGTGTCAGGAGCGACTTTGAAGCGTTGAGCGGTTGCGAGGAATTTGTCGCCAACGACAGGGCATATAGGCGCAAGGGTGCCCAAAAACATGCAATTTCTTCCCGTTCATGTTTGCTTGCAGCAAAGAATGACGAGAGTTGTACGCAGGAGCAATACGTAGGAATTAGTTTGGGAAATCAGCCACACGTTTCAAGAAATGTCCTACTGACGTCCTACAAGATGGGACTACGTCACTCACAAATGTCATGAAGTTTCATACTGGCATTGCGCCAAAATTTGGCGAACGAAGCGTAGACTCTCCGTCCATGGGCGTGGAGTTCGTTAGGAATGCTGCATATTCGGTGGTAAACCTGCGACAGCCGATCAGTTTCGCAATGCAGGACTCAGGCGCAACATGTCCAGGCCTGCTTCAATCCATTGTTCAGCATTTTTTTCAAGCGAATAGCTCTCAGGAATCAGCAACCACTGGCCGAGCATTCCATCTATATAGGCATGCAACGTGATCGACGCACGCACGCTGTCCAGGTTGGCCGGAAGCTGCCCTTTGCGAACCGCGTTGTTCAGGGCAATGCCGATTCGATCATTGCATTCCAGTGCACTCGCCTGGCGCTGACGACGAAAGTCACACATTTCATCGGTAAACTCGCATTTATGAAACAGAATCTCATTGATGCGACGGGTTTTCGGGTCCAGTGCAACTTGATGAAACAAATGAATCAGCAGTTTTTTCATGCAGCCCAGCGGGTCTTCTTCGTCCTCGCTTTCGCTGGCCCTGGCCATTTCTTCAAGCGGCTCCTGCAGGCTGTCGAGCATCGCTTGCACCAGATCAGCCTTGTTGCTGAAGTGCCAATAGATCGCGCCGCGAGTCACGCCCGCGATCGAGGCAATGTCCGCCAGGGTCGTACGCGCCACGCCTCGCTCATAGAATGCCTGCTCGGCAGCCTCCAGAATCTGGCTGCGGGTAACCTGAGCTTCTTCTTTGGTACGACGGACCATGGCAGTAAAACCTCATCAAATTGCCTGGAGCTGCGAATTGACAGCTCCCAAGCAGAACCGGGCGGCATTTGTATTGCCTTGTCCCGAACCTACAATTCCCGATTCCTGCGGCGTATTGATGCAGGGATGGGTATTTACAAACAACCGTGAATGTAAGTATATTCATTAGCTTCCTACTTATCCAGCCGGAATACATTTTTAACCTTTAACCTTCTTGAGCACTCAGGCTCCTGACCCGAGGATCTTCATGCAATTCAAGCCAGCTGTTACCGTTCTGGTCACTGCCGTCGCCCTGGCCACCCTGCTCGGCGGTTGCAGTAAAAAAGAAGAGGCGGCCCCTGCTCCGCCGCCACCTCAGGTTGGTGTGGTCACTCTGAAAACCCAGCCATACACGCTGACCTCGGATCTGCCTGGCAGAACCACGGCGTTCCGCATTGCGGAAGTTCGCCCGCAGGTCAACGGCATCATTCTCAAGCGCATGTTCACCGAAGGCGCGGACGTCAAAGTCGGTCAGCAGCTCTATCAGATTGATCCGGCCCTTTACGAAGCCACCGCCAACAGTGCCAAGGCGGCCTTGCAATCAGCCAAGTCGTTGGCCGATCGCTATAAGCAGCTGGTCAGCGAGCAAGCCGTCAGCCGTCAGGAATACGACACTGCCCTGGCCGACAGCCTGACCGCGCAGGCCACGTATCAGACCGCTCAGATCAACCTGCGCTACACCAAAGTGCTGGCGCCGATTTCGGGCCGCATTGGTCGTTCGTCGGTGACTGAAGGCGCACTGGTCAGCAGCGCTCAGGCCGATGCCATGGCAACGATTCAGCAGCTCGATCCAATCTACGTCGATGTGGTGCAGTCTTCGGTCGATATGCTCAAGCTGCGCGCCGAACTCGAAAGCGGCAAGTTGCAGAAAGCCGGCGATAACGCGGCCAAGGTCAACCTGACGCTGGAAGACAACAGCAAGTACGCGCTGGAAGGCAAGCTGGAGTTCTCTGAAGTCTCTGTGGACCAAACCACCGGCTCCGTGACCCTGCGCGCCGTGTTCCCGAACCCGGACCACCGTTTGCTGCCGGGCATGTTCGTACACGCTCGCTTGCAGACCGGCGTCAATGCCACAGCAATCCTGGCGCCACAACAAGGCGTAACGCGTGACCTCAAAGGCACGCCGACCGCACTGATCGTCAACAAGGACAACAAGGTCGAATTGCGCACGTTGGTGGCCAATCGCACCGTGGGTAGCGACTGGTTGATCGAAAGTGGCCTGCAAGCCGGAGACCGGATCATCACTGAAGGTCTGCAGTACGTTAAGCCAGGCGCAGAAGTGAAGGTTGCAGAAGCCACCAACGTCCAGTCGGCAAACCCGGCACCTGCCCCGGCAACTGAAAAAGCCGCAGGCAGTAAAGGGGAGTAATTCATGTCGAAATTTTTTATCGACCGCCCGATTTTCGCGTGGGTAATTGCCCTCGTGATTATGCTGGTCGGGGCACTATCGATTCTCAAGTTGCCGATCAACCAGTACCCGAGCATTGCGCCACCGGCCATTGCGATTCAGGTTACTTACCCGGGCGCTTCTGCACAGACCGTGCAGGACACCGTGGTGCAGGTGATCGAGCAGCAGCTCAACGGTATCGATAACCTGCGTTATGTTGGCTCGGAAAGTAACTCCGACGGCAGCATGACCATTACTGCAACGTTCAACCAGGGCACCAACCCGGATACGGCGCAGGTTCAGGTCCAGAACAAACTGAACCTGGCGACGCCGCTCTTGCCGCAGGAAGTTCAGCAGCAGGGCATCCGGGTAACCAAGGCAGTGAAAAACTTCCTGATGGTGATCGGTCTGGTGTCTGAAGACGGCAGCATGGGCAAGGAAGACTTGGCCAACTACATCGTCTCGAACATGCAGGACCCAATCTCCCGTACTTCCGGTGTGGGCGACTTCCAGGTGTTCGGTGCCCAGTACGCCATGCGTATCTGGCTCGATCCGGCCAAGCTGAACAACTTCCAGCTGACGCCAGTGGACGTGAAAACCGCCGTTGCTGCGCAGAACGTGCAGATATCTTCCGGTCAGCTGGGCGGTTTGCCCGCGATGCCGGGCCAGCAACTCAACGCAACCATCATCGGCAAGACGCGTCTGCAGACCGCCGAGCAATTCGGCAATATCTTCCTGAAAGTGAATCAGGACGGCTCTCAGGTTCGTTTGCGTGATGTCGCCCGAGTTGGTCTGGGTGGCGAAAACTACAGCATCGACGCGCAGTTCAACGGCAAGGCCGCTTCCGGTCTGGCAATCAAGCTGGCGACCGGTGCCAACGCACTGGACACTGCCAAGGCGATTCGCGCCACGGTTGCCCAGCTTGAACCGTTCTTCCCGCCGGGCATGAAAGTCGTTTATCCGTACGACACCACGCCAGTGGTCAGTGAATCGATTTCCGGCGTGGTTCACACGCTGGGCGAAGCGATTGTGCTGGTGTTCCTGGTGATGTACCTGTTCCTGCAAAACTTCCGCGCCACGATCATCACCACGATGACCGTGCCCGTAGTATTGCTGGGTACCTTCGGCATCCTCGCGGCCTTCGGCTTTACCATCAACACCTTGACCATGTTCGGCATGATCCTGGCGATCGGCTTGCTGGTGGACGATGCGATTGTGGTGGTGGAAAACGTCGAGCGGGTGATGGCAGAGGAGAAACTTTCGCCTCGAGATGCCACGATCAAGTCCATGGAGCAGATCCAGGGCGCGCTGATCGGTATCGCGCTGGTGCTGTCGGCGGTTCTGCTGCCAATGGCGTTCTTCGGCGGTTCCACCGGTGTGATCTACAAGCAGTTCTCGATCACGATTGTTTCGGCCATGGCCCTCTCGGTCGTGGTTGCATTGATCTTCACCCCGGCCTTGTGCGCCACCATGCTCAAGCCGATCGACCATGAGAAACACGGTCAGCCAAAACGCGGCTTCTTCGGCTGGTTCAACCGGACCTTCGACCGCAGCGTGCAGAGCTACGAGCGTGGCGTGGGCAATATGCTCAAGCACCGCATCCCGGCGTTCCTGGTCTACCTGCTGATTTTTGCCGGCATGATCTGGATGTTCACGCGCATTCCAGCGGCGTTCCTGCCTGAGGAAGACCAGGGCGTGATCTTTGCTCAGGTGCAGACGCCGGCGGGTTCCTCGTCCGAGCGTACCCAGGGCGTGATCGACAACATGCGCAAATACCTGCTTGAAGAGGAAGGCGACGCGGTAGCTTCGGTATTCACCGTAAACGGCTTCAACTTCGCCGGTCGCGGTCAAAGCTCGGGCCTGGCCTTCATCATGCTCAAGCCTTGGGGCGATCGTTCTGCAGAAAACAGCGTGTTTGCGCTGGCCAAGCGGGCCCAGGCGCACTTCTTCGGCTTCCGCGATGCAATGGTGTTCGCCGTGGTTCCGCCAGCGGTTCTGGAACTGGGTAACGCCACGGGCTTTGACGTCTTCCTGCAGGATCAGGGCGGTGTCGGCCATGCCAAGTTGATGGAAGCTCGCAACCAGTTCCTCGGCATGGCGGCGCAAAGCAAGATTCTGGCGGGCGTACGCCCCAACGGCTTGAATGATGAGCCGCAGTATCAGCTGACCATCGACGACGAACGCGCCAGTGCCTTGGGCGTGACGCTGTCGGACATCAACACCACGCTGTCCATTGCGCTGGGCGGTAACTACGTCAACGACTTCATCGACCGTGGTCGAGTCAAGAAGGTGTATGTGCAGGGTGAAGCAAGTGCCCGCATGAGCCCTGAAGATCTGAAGAAGTGGTACGTGCGCAATGCCAGCGGTGAAATGGTGCCCTTCGCATCGTTTGCCTCGGGCGAATGGGTCTATGGTTCGCCGAAACTTTCGCGCTATAACGGCGTGACCGCTGAAGAGATCCTCGGTACACCGGCTCCGGGCTACAGCTCGGGTGAAGCGATGGCGGAAGTCGAAGCCCTGGCCAAGAAACTCCCGGCCGGTATCGGCTATTCATGGACCGGCCTGTCGTACGAAGAACGTCTGTCCGGCTCGCAAGCGCCTGCGTTGTATGCGCTGTCGCTGCTGGTGGTGTTCCTCTGTCTGGCGGCCTTGTATGAAAGCTGGTCGATCCCGATTGCCGTGTTGCTGGTGGTTCCGCTCGGGGTTATCGGTGCGTTGATGGCAACGAGCCTGCGTGGTTTGTCCAACGACGTGTTCTTCCAGGTGGGCTTGCTGGTGACGGTGGGGCTGGCGGCGAAGAACGCGATCCTTATCGTGGAATTCGCCAAGGAACTGCATGAGCAGGGCAAGAGCCTTGTGGATGCAGCGATCGAAGCCTGCCGGATGCGTCTGCGACCGATTGTCATGACGTCCATGGCGTTCATCCTCGGTGTTGTGCCGCTGGCGATTTCCACCGGCGCAGGTTCGGGCAGTCAACATTCGATCGGTACCGGCGTAATCGGCGGTATGATCACGGCCGTTGTCCTGGCGATTTTCTGGGTACCCTTGTTCTTCGTCTCGGTATCCTCGTTGTTCAAGGGCAAACAGAAAGAAACTTCACATGATGAGGCTGGCCAATGAGCAAGTCCCTGATCTCTCTGGCGGTCACCGCGTTCATTCTCGGCGGCTGCTCGTTGATCCCTGAGTACAAGCAACCTGCAGCGCCGGTCGCGGCGCAGTATCCGCAAGGCCCGGCGTACTCGCCGGCCGAAGCGGCGAACGTTGCGGCGGCGGAACAAGGCTGGCGTCAGTTTTTCCATGACCCGGCCCTGCAACAGCTGATCCAGACGGCGCTGGTCAACAACCGTGACCTGCGTGTCGCGGCGCTGAACATCGACGCCTACCGTGCGCAATACCGCATCCAGCGTGCCGATCTGTTCCCGGCGGTTTCCGCCGATGGCAGCGGCAGGCGCCAGCGGGTTCCGGCGAACCTGTCCACCAGCGGTCAGTCGGGCATTACCAGCCAGTATTCGGCCACACTGGGCGTCAGCGCCTACGAGCTGGACCTGTTCGGTCGCATTCGCAGCCTTAGCGAACAAGCGCTGGAGACTTACTTCTCCAGCGAAGAGGCGCGCCGCAGCACACAGATCAGTCTGGTGGCCAACGTCGCCAACGCTTATCTGACGTGGCAAGCCGACCAGGAACTGCTCAAGCTGACCCAGAACACCCTCAAGGCGTTCGAAGAAAGCTATCGCCTGACCTCGCGCAGCAATGAAGTCGGTGTGTCGTCGGCACTGGATCTGAGCCAGTCGCGGACCTCGGTGGAAAGTGCCCGGGTTTCCCTGGCGCGCTACCAGCGCCAGGTTGCCCAGGACCTCAACAGCCTGACGCTGTTGCTCGGTTCCGGCCTGCCGAACAACCTGCCACAAGCCCAGCCGCTGAGCGCAGACCTGCTGAGTCTGGTACCGGCCGGCATGCCTTCGGAGCTGTTGCAGCGTCGTCCGGACATCCTGCAGGCCGAGCATGAACTCAAGGCTGCCAACGCCAATATCGGCGCGGCACGTGCTGCGTTCTTCCCGAGCATCAGCCTGACGGCCAATGCCGGTACGATCAGCCCGGACTTGTCCGGCCTGTTCAATGGCGGTTCGGGTACCTGGCTGTTCCAGCCGAGCATCAACATCCCGATCTTCAACGCCGGTAGCCTGCGCGCCAGCCTGGATTACTCGAAAATCCAGAAAGAAATCAGCGTCGCCAACTACGAGAAGGCGATTCAGACGGCATTCCAGGAAGTCTCCGACGGTCTCACCGCACGTAAAACCTTCAACGAGCAGTTGCAGGCGCAAAGTGATTTCGTTGCCGCCAACCAGGACTACTACCGTCTGGCCGAACGTCGCTATCGCATCGGTATCGACAGCAACCTGACCTTCCTCGACGCCCAGCGTTCGTTGTTCAGCGCGCAGCAGTCGTTGATCACCGACCGTTTGTCCCAGCTCACCAGCGAGGTCAATCTGTACAAGGCCTTGGGCGGTGGCTGGTACGAGCAGACCGGACAGGCCAAGCCAGTCTCGCAAGAGAAGCCGAGCGTCCAGTTGTTCTGATCGCCGCGCCATAAAAAAACCCACCAATTCAGGTGGGTTTTTTTTTGATCTTCAAAAGTACGCCTCAAGCAGCCGCGCGACTCATCAATGATCTTCGTGCAGATACGCCGGCTGTTTCGGCAGACGCAGACTGAACAGGAACGCGATGGCCATCATGACCGTGACGTACCAGTAGAAGTTGCTCTCCATGCCCATGTTCTTCAAGTTCAACGCCACGTACTCGGCGGAGCCGCCGAACACCGCGTTGGCCACCGCATACGCCAGACCAACACCCAAAGCGCGCACCTGCGGCGGGAACATTTCGGCTTTGACCAGACCGCTGATCGAGGTGTAGAAGCTGACAATCGCCAACGCCAGGGTGATCAAGACAAACGCCATGAACGGGTTGGTGGTGGTTTTCAAAGTCATCAGAATCGGCACGGTGCACAGCGTGCCCAACGCGCCGAACCACAGCATCGAATTACGCCGACCGATCTTGTCCGCCAGCATGCCGAACAACGGTTGCATGCACATATAAAGGAACAGCGCGCCGGTCATGATGTAACTGGCGGTCTTGGGATGCATGCCGCCGGTATTCACCAGGTATTTCTGCATGTAAGTGGTAAAGGTGTAGAAAATCAGCGAGCCACCCGCGGTGTAACCCAGCACTGTAATAAAGGCCGCCTTGTGATCGCGGAACAACGCGCTGATGCTGCCGGCGTCTTTATCCTTGCGGCTTTCCGCCGTGGTGGTTTCTTCCAGGCTGCGACGCAGAAACAGTGAAATAACCGCGGCAATGGCGCCAATGACGAACGGAATCCGCCAGCCGTAGGCGCGCAACTCTTCAGTGCTGAGGAACTGCTGCATGATCACCACCGTCAGCACCGCCAGCAACTGGCCGCCGATCAGCGTGACGTACTGGAACGATGCGAAAAAGCCGCGCTGCCCGCGCAAGGCGACTTCGCTCATGTAAGTCGCGGTCGTGCCGTATTCGCCGCCGACCGACAAGCCCTGAATCAGACGTGCCAGCAACAGCAGCGCCGGTGCCCAGGCGCCAATCGAGGCATAAGTCGGCAGACAAGCGATGATCAGCGAGCCGCCGCACATCATCAGCACCGCAATCATCATCGAGTTCTTGCGGCCATGTTTGTCGGCCACCCGACCGAACAACCAGCCACCGATAGGTCGCATCAAAAACCCGGCGGCAAACACGCCAGCGGTGTTGAGCAATTGCACAGTCGGATCGTCTGACGGAAAAAAAGCCGGCGCGAAGTAGATTGCACAGAAGGCATAGACATAAAAATCGAACCATTCGACGAGGTTGCCGGACGAAGCACCGACAATCGCAAATATCCTCTTGCCGCGCTCTTCACCTGTGTAATACGTCGTTGTCATTATTTTCCCCATAAGTGTTAAACAGCATTCAAGACATAATCTGTAACATTGTCGCCAAGCGCGCGCAACATTTTGAAAAGAATTGCTCCGTCAGAGGTCCCTCGTCGTCCGGACGCCGCCGGCGCCCGTTGGAGCATTTCAATTCGATGGCTGTGAGTTGCTCGATAACAGCGACTTGCCCGCTCGCGCCAACTGATTTTGCTAACGAACAAAAACACTCACCCAAGCCGTCGATTTGCCTTTTCGTGGAGGCAGTCGATGACTCGGGTGAGTGTGGTTTGCGGGGGTTAGCGTTAGCGCTCTATCGCCAGTGCAAGGCCCTGCCCTACGCCGACACACATGGTCGCCAGACCCCGGCGGCCACCGCTTTTTTCCAGTTGGTGCAAGGCGGTCAGCACCAGCCGCGCGCCGCTCATACCCAGCGGGTGGCCCAAGGCAATGGCGCCGCCGTTAGGATTGACCTGCGGCGCATCGTCGGCCAGACCCAATTCGCGCAGCACCGCCAGGCCCTGGCTGGCGAATGCTTCGTTGAGTTCGATCACATCGAAATCCGCAACGGCCAGGCCCAGGCGTTCCACCAGTTTTCGTACCGCCGGCACCGGGCCGATGCCCATGACGCGCGGCGCAACACCAGCGCTGGCCATGCCAAGAATCCGTGCGCGCGGGGTCAGCCCGTGTTTTTTTACCGCGTCGGCCGAAGCCAGAATCAGCGCTGCGGCACCATCGTTGACGCCCGACGCATTGCCAGCGGTGACGGTCTTGTCAGGACCATTGACCGGCTTGAGCTTGCTCAGGGTTTCCAGGCTGGTGTCGGCACGAGGATGTTCATCCTGCTCGACCACCGTTTCGCCCTTCTTGTGCGCCACGCGTACCGCAACGATTTCCTCTTTGAAAAAGCCCGCAGCCTGGGCAGCGGCAGTACGCTGCTGGCTGCGCAGGGCGAAAGCGTCCTGATCGGCTCGAGAAATCTTGAAATCATCGGCGACGTTATCGCCGGTTTGTGGCATCGAATCGACACCGTACTGCGCCTTCATCAGCGGATTGACGAAGCGCCAGCCAATGGTGGTGTCTTCCAGCTTCATGTTGCGCGAATACGCCGCATCGGCCTTGCCCATGACAAATGGCGCACGGGACATGGACTCGACGCCGCCGGCAATCGCCAGCTCCATCTCACCAGCGGCAATAGCGCGAAACGCCGTACCGACGGCGTCCATCCCCGAAGCGCAAAGCCGGTTGAGGGTCACGCCGGGAATGCTCTCCGGCAAGCCCGCCAACAACGCCGCCATACGCGCGACATTGCGGTTGTCTTCGCCCGCCTGGTTGGCGCAGCCGAAGAACACTTCGTCGACTTCGTTCCAGTTCACCGAAGGGTTGCGCTCCATCAGCGCCTTGATCGGCACGGCCGCCAGATCGTCGGCGCGCACGCTGGCCAATCCGCCGCCGAAGCGACCAATCGGGGTGCGAATCGCATCGCAGATAAAGACGTCACGCATCACGCTTCTCCCGGCGCCTGGCCGTGAGCGGCAGCGGTTCGCGCTTCCAGATCACGCAGGGCAGTCAATTCGATGTCGGTTGGCTCGGCGGAAAACTCGACGTTCTCGGCAAAGCGCACTTCCCAACCTGTCGCCGCAATCACCTGTTCGCGGGTCACGCCTGGATGCAGGGTGGTGACGACAAATTCGTTGGTATCCGCTTCAGGTTCCATGATGCACAGATCGGTGATGATCCCCACCGGTCCAGCGCCTGGCAGGCCCAGGCGTTTGCGCGAGTCGCCGCCTTCGCCATGGCCGACCGAGGTCATGAAGTCGAGCTTGTTGACGAACGCCCGGGCCGACTGCTTGAGGATGATCAACACCTGTTTGGCGGAACCGGCGATTTCCGGCGCGCCACCGGCACCCGGCAAACGCACTTTGGGATGGTGATAATCACCAACCACCGTGGTGTTGATATTGCCGAAACGGTCGACTTGCGCAGCGCCGAGGAAGCCGACATCAACACGACCGCCTTGCAGCCAGTAGCGGAAGATTTCGCTGGTGGACACAACAGTGTCGGCGGTTTCGGCCAGCTCGCCGTCGCCAATCGACAATGGCAATACCGAAGGTTTGGCGCCAATCGGGCCGGATTCGTAAATCAGCACCACGTCCGGCGAGGACGTCAGGCGCGCCAGGTTGGCCGCCTTGGAAGGCAGGCCGATGCCGACGAAGCAGACCGCGCCATTGCGCAAGCGGCGCGCGGCGGCAATGGTCATCATTTCATTGGTGGAGTAGTTCATTATTTTGCCTCCAGTGCGGCCAGCTTTTGCTGAAATTCGCTGAAATCAGCGGTGCCCAGGATGTATTCGTCAATCCAGGCGTTGAAGCTTGCGCGGTCGCGGGCAATCGCGTCCCAAGCCTGGTAGAAACGGTTGTCGCGCTCGTAGTAACCGTGGGCATAAGAAGGATGCGCGCCGCCCGGCACCAGACAGACCGCGCTCAAGGCCCAGGTCGGCAGGACGCAGGCATTCATCGGTGCTTGCAAGTCATCAACGATTTCTTCAACAGTGACGATGCAGCGCTTGGCAGCCAATGCGGCTTCTTTCTGTACGCCGAGAATTCCCCACAGCAGCACGTTGCCTTTGCGGTCGGCTTTCTGCGCGTGAATCACCGTCACATCAGGACGCACCGCAGGCACCGCAGCGAGCACTTCGCCGGTGAATGGACAGGTGACGGTCTTGATCAGCGGGTTGACCTTGGGCAGATCGGAACCGGCGTAAGCGCGCAGCACGGCAAACGGCAAGCCGGAAGCACCGGCGACGTAGGCATTGGCCAGGTCAGCGTGGCTGTGTTCTTCGATCTCTATCGGTTGCGGCCACTGCTTTTCGACGGCATCACGCAGGCGGTGCAGCGAGCCAACACCAGGATTGCCGCCCCAGGAGAAAATCAGCCGCTTGGCACAACCGGCACCGATCAACTGGTCGTAGATCAGGTCCGGCGTCATGCGCACCAGGGTCAGATCTTTTTTGCCCTGACGGATGATTTCGTGGCCAGCGGCGGTTGGGATCAGATGGGTGAAGCCTTCCAGCGCAACGGTGTCGCCATCGTTGACGAATTGCTTCACGGCGTCGCGTAGGGAAAGTATTTCAGCCATGAGGGTGCTCCCGAACTCAAACCTTGTCATTGGACAGCGCAAGACTTCTGCGCTGGAATGCAATTGAGGTTATGCCGGGGCACGCAGGCAAACAATCCGATAATCGACTAAGTGTTCGTTAATCGCCCGAAATCAGATTTGGCTCAGGTAAAGAGTTGCGTGCTCAGATCACGGCTGGCGTCCAGCATGATCGGCAGGAAACGCTGTTCCAGATCGCTGCGCGCGACCCGCCCGGCGCTGGTGCTGACATTCAGCGCGGCCAACACCTGACCCGACGCGTCGTAAACCGGCACGGCAATGGAACGCAGGCCTTGTTCCAGCTCCTGATCGACAATGCACCAACCTTGCTGACGAACCTGTTGCAGGCATTCGAGCAATTCTTGTTGCGTGCGAATGGTGCGGCTGGTCTTGGGCTGCAAATCCACATGATCCAGGTATTCGTGCAGGGATACATCATCCAGCGCGGCCAGCAGAATCCGTCCCATGGAAGTGCAGTACGCCGGTAACCGGCCACCCACCGCCAGGTCCACGGAAATCAGCCGCTGGGTTGTTGCCGAGCGCGCGATATAAAGAATGTCGTCGCCTTCGAGGGTCGCCATGTTGCACGCCTCGTGCAGCAGGTCGCTCATGCGATCCAGATAAGGCTGAGAGGAAACCGCCAACGGTGTCGACGATAAATAAGCGTGACCCAGAGTCAGCACCTTGGGCAGCAGTGAATAGGTGCGTCCGTCCGTTGTCGCGTAGCCGAGTTTGATCAGCGTTAATAAACAACGGCGCACAGCGGCGCGAGGGATTTCCGTGCGGTGACTGATCTGGGCAATCGTCAGATGCCGTTTACGTTCCTGAAATGCATGGATCACCGCCAGCCCACGCGCCAGCGAAGTCATGAAATCCGGGTCGCCGGTAAAAGCCTGAATGCGCTTGGCGGGCGATGCCACGATGGGCGGCGCCAGCGAGGCGAAAGAATTACGCAGTTCGTCGTTCATCGTCGTTACCTTCACCCATACCCTTTCAGGCCTTATATACCGCCACTTTCAAGGGTTTTGGAACCCGCAGCCCTTTCCACATTGGGCGATTATCGAACAAGTGGCCGATAATCGCAATTGACCTCCTGCGAAGATACTTATACCTTTCACCTGCCAATAAGTGGCTTCTTGGAAATACTGGTCAGGTACCCACTGAGAAGTCCTAGGCGCGGCCTTGCCCACTAAGCAAGGCCGTTTTTATTTCTGTGGGTTGATAGCCCAAAGCCATTCCCTTTCGTCAAACCGTTTCTGCACAAAGCAAAACAGCCGTTACAGTTCATGCCTTCGCAAAGAAGAAAACGTCAGAATTTTGGCCGAGTGCGTCAATATCACGTGTATGAAAGTTTCGTCATATTCATCGCCCACCTGAACTTCGGAACAGTCGTACAGAAAATCCGTCTTTAATGAAGTCATCAGCTACTCAACCCTCACCTATAGTTGACGAGACCGAAGTTCTTGGGAGATAGTGTCAGTCACTTGGCTGGCAATAACGATTCGCAATGAATGCAAGGCGCTCCGCCGTGCACGGTTCTCATACCTGAATCGCTGCACTGCAGCGGTGCATCGCTTCTTGATCATGCGAAATGAAGACTGTCGCCAATACAGTTATCGCGTTTACAACTTGACCTTGTCGCTACGACAGCGTTGTTTCTGGTGTCCGTAGCCGCGAGCAGCAAGAAGACGTTCAGCTTCATGTTCCAGCTCCTGGGGTATCTGTCTGGCCGGTTGGCCACTACAGCGTTGTACGTCGGGATGATCATGTTCGAACACTTCTGCCCTCGCGATATCACCAGAGTTAACTCAACTTATTCAGGTAATAAAGTGACGAAAGATGAACTGCGCGCGGAACTTGAGCGCAAGGAACAACGATTCAAGGATGTTTACGGCGGAGAAATCACCACCTACGCCGCGCAACCAGAGCCAGAACGCAAGCCTTGGCGCAAAAAAGCCAGTCTTCTGGATCAAGCCTTCAAACAAGAATTGCAGAAGATGGAAAGCGACCTGAAAGAAGAGCTCTAACGCCTTGCATTCCCCCGGCGCACGGCGTCTGGCGGACTCGGTGGACCTCTTCAGGGCAATTGCGTGTCTGGGTTGCAGCCATGAAACAAGTGCATTACCGCTTCCCCGACCCACTCAGGGGCGGGTTTTTTGCGCACTGAATTTCATTGTCTGGCGATACCAGTGAGCGGCTGACACATCGATCAGTATTTTTTCTGTCATAATCCCGCCCCCTTCAGACCGGGTCAGAAAACCTTCATGATCGATTTATTCAGCGGGCTAGATGCTTGGGTACTTGTGAGCTTGCTGCTCGCCCTGGCTTTCGTCCTCACCTTCGAGTTCATCAACGGCTTTCATGACACCGCCAACGCGGTGGCGACAGTCATTTACACCAAAGCCATGCCGCCTCATCTGGCAGTGTTCTTCTCCGGTGTGTTCAACTTTCTCGGCGTGCTGCTGGGCGGGGTGGGCGTGGCATATGCCATCGTTCACCTGTTGCCGGTCGAGTTGTTGATCAACGTGAACACCGGCCACGGCCTTGCCATGGTGTTCTCACTGCTGGCAGCGGCCATCACGTGGAACCTCGGCACCTGGTACTTCGGTATTCCGGCGTCCAGTTCGCACACGCTGATCGGTTCGATCCTCGGTGTGGGCCTGGCCAACGCCTTGATCAACGACATTCCGTTGGCCGACGGCGTTAACTGGCAGAAAGCGATCGATATCGGCGCTTCGCTGGTGTTCTCGCCGCTGGCCGGCTTCCTCGTGGCCGCACTGGTGCTGATCGGGCTGAAATGGTGGCGTCCGTATTCGAAAATGCACAAAACGCCGGATCAGCGGCGCAAACTCGATGACAAAAAGCACCCGCCGTTCTGGAATCGCCTGGTACTGGTGATTTCCGCGATGGCGGTGAGCTTCGTGCACGGTTCCAACGATGGCCAGAAAGGCATTGGCCTGATCATGCTGGTGTTGATTGGTATCGTGCCGAGCCAGTTTGTTCTGGACTTGAGCAGCACTACCTACCAGATCGAACGGACTCGCGATGCAACCCTGCACCTGAGTCAGTTCTATAACCGCAACAGAGCGACACTGGGCGAGTTCCTGGCCCTGGGTAAAGCGGAGAAAGGTGATCTGCCGGCCAGTTCAAGCTGCAACCCGGATCAGACCGAACCGACCATCGATGCCCTGCTCGATACGCTGAAAGGTGTTTCCGACTATCACGCGTTGCCGTCAGAGCGCCGCATCGAAGTGCGTCGTTACCTGCTTTGTCTGGACGACACTGCGCGCAAGGTTGCCAAACTGCCAACCCTGGGCGCACGTGAAAAATCCGATCTGGACAAGCTGCGCAAGGACCTCACGGTCACTACCGAATACGCGCCGTTCTGGGTGATTCTGGCGGTTGCGCTGGCGTTGGGTGTCGGCACCATGGTTGGCTGGAAGCGCGTGGTTTTGACCATTGGCGAGAAGATCGGCAAGCAAGGCATGACTTACGCGCAAGGCATGTCGGCACAGATCACCACCGCCAGCGCCATCGCCTTGGCTAACGTGTTCAGCCTGCCGGTTTCCACGACGCATATTCTGTCATCTGGCGTCGCCGGCACCATGGTCGCGAACAAAAGTGGCCTGCAAGGCGGCACGGTACGCACCATCCTGCTGGCCTGGGTGCTGACCCTGCCGGCGACCGTCGGACTGTCAGCCGGTTTATTCTGGCTTGCGTCCAAAGTTCTGGCTTGATCGCCATCAGGTAAGCGAGCAGCGCCATTGCGGGCAATCCGCGATGGCGCTGCTGCTGACTTAACGCCACTTCCTGACTCAACGCCGTTTTTTTGCCCCGCCCACCAACGATCCCATCAAACCCCGCACCAACTGCCGGCCCAGCTGATTGGCGGCTTGGCGCACCGCGCTTTTCATCGCCTGTCCTGCCACGCCGCCCAGCCATTCGCCCGCCATGTCGCTGAAGCTATCCTGTTCCTTGGCGCTTTTTTCAGCCGCTTCGGTTGCTTCAGGCGCCGCAATCTTGCGGGCGATCAACATTTCATAAGCGGACTCGCGATCCACAGGCTTGTCATAACGACCGACGAAGGGTGACTGAGCCATCAGGCTCGCCCGCTCGCCTTCGCTCAGCGGCCCGATGCGCGATTGGGGCGGCGCGACCAGCACCCGCTGGACCATGGCTGGCGTGCCTTTGGCCTGCAAGGTGCCGACCAGCGCTTCACCAATGCCCAGTTCGGTCAGCACCGCCAGGGTGTCGATATCGGGATTGGGCCTGAAGCCGTCGGCCACCGCGCGCAGTGACTTTTGCTCTTTGGCAGTGAACGCGCGCAAGCCGTGCTGAATACGCAGGCCCAGTTGCGCCAACACATCATCCGGCAGGTCGCCCGGCGATTGCGTGACGAAATACACGCCCACACCCTTGGAACGAATCAGCCGCACCACTTGTTCAAGCCGTTCCTGCAACGCCTTGGGCGTGTCGGCGAACAGCAGATGCGCCTCATCGAAAAACAGCGCCAACAACGGCTTGTCGGCATCGCCTCGCTCCGGCAATTGCTCGAACAGTTCAGCCAGCAGCCACAGCAGGAACGTCGCGTAAACCTTCGGCGCTTCGTGCACCAGACGGCTGGCGTCCAGCAAATGAATGCGCCCACGTCCGTCGCGGGCCGGTTGCAAAATATCTTCCAGTTGCAGCGCAGGCTCGCCGAACAAGGCTTCGGCGCCTTGCTGCTCGAGAATTGCCAGACGCCGCTGCAAAGCCTGGCTAGACCCGGTAGTCAGCAGCGAGCTGTCTTCGCCGAGCAACTGCGGATTGTCACGCAGATGATTGAGCAGCGCCTTGAGGTCTTTGATGTCGAGCAGCAGCAGTCCTTCCTGGTCCGCCACCTTGAAAGCCGCGTACAACGCCGACTGCTGGCTGTCGGTCAGTTCCAGAAGACTGCCGAGCAGCAGCGGCCCCATTTCCGTCAAAGTAGTGCGCAATGGATGACCACTCTGACCGTGGATATCCCACAACGTGACGGGATAAGCCTGCGGTGTGTGATTCAAAAAGGGCATGCCGGCGATTCGCTCGGCAACCTTGCCCTGCGGCTCTCCGGCTGCGCCCAGGCCGCACAGATCACCTTTTATGTCCGCGGCAAAAACGGCAATGCCCGCATCACTGAAGGCTTCCGCCAAACGCTGCAACGTCACCGTTTTACCGGTGCCGGTCGCGCCAGCCACCAGGCCATGTCGGTTCGCCAGGCGGATATCCTGAGTGACCGGTTGACTCGCTAGATTGGCACCAATAACAAACTGCTGAGATTCGGACATTTCGTCACCTGTATTTCAACTTTATATCTGAGTGGTCGTCAGGTTTGATAACACCTGAAGACCCGGAAATTTGTCGGATTTTTCTTAAAGGAGTGAGAGAAAGTATTGACCATTTTTCGTAGAACTCCCGACCAGGCAGTCGCTTGACACGCGCCCGGTACGGAATAAACCGTAGCGGACCTGTCACGATATGAATAAAATCCCGGCATTCATAAGTCGAAAAGCTGCATTTGGCACTGCGCGCCTGTCCGGACCGGAACAACAGGCCGCTCGTCTGAAGCATCGGGTCGCAGCTCCCGTATTTAATCCAGCCAGCCCTCGCTTTGACCGCCGCGTCTACCCGAGACGCGACGCCCTCCCCTCAGCTTTTACGCGCCTATTGCCGCGATGCCAGCCGCCACCTTGCGCGAACAACTATTCTTGTCAGTGGTCAACGTTTAGGACGAAGACACACCGGAGGAATGTTCACGTGCATATCGCTGACATGACCATGTTCTACGCCCCAGCCAGCGGTGGCGTTCGTACCTACCTTGACGCCAAGCATCGTCGTCTGGGCCTGCGGCCTGGGGTTCGGCACAGCCTGCTGGTGCCCGGCCCCGGTTTCAGTCAGCGAGACGGCATCTATAAAGTTCCCGCGCCAGCCCTGCCCTTCGGCAACGGTTACCGCTTTCCGTTGCGGGTCGCACCTTGGCGAAATGTCCTGCAAGCCTTGAAGCCGGATCTGATCGAAGTCGGTGATCCCTATCTCACTGCCTGGGCGGCGCTGGACGCACGCCGCCAATTGGATGTGCCGGTGATCGGCTTCTATCATTCCGACCTGCCGCTGTTGGTGAGCAATCGCGTGGGCAGCTGGCTGGGGACCAACGTCGAAGCCTATGTCAGCAAGCTGTATGGCAATTTTGATCGGGTGCTGGCGCCGAGCAAAGTCATGGCCGACAAACTCATTAGCCTGGGCGTCGAGAACGTCTACGTGCAGCCGCTCGGGGTCGATCTGGTCACGTTCCATCCTGGCTTGCGCGATCCCGCTTTAAAAGCCGAACTTGGCCTGGGCGAAGAGACGCGGCTGCTGATCTTCGCCGGGCGTGGCTCCAAGGAGAAAAATCTGCCAGTGTTGCTCGATTGCATGAAACGGCTGGGTGCGGGTTATCACCTGTTGCTGGTGGGGTCGCACATGCCCACGCAGGTTCCGGATAACGTCTCCGTGATCGGCCATTTCTGCGCCGCTTCAGACGTCGCGCGGCTGTTGGCCAGCGCTGACGCTCTTATCCACGCAGGTGATCAGGAAACCTTCGGCCTGGTGGTCCTCGAAGCCATGGCCAGCGGAATCCCCGTGGTCGCCGTGGCAGCCGGGGCATTTACCGAAATACTGCCCCGGGAATGCGGCCTGCTCTGCCCACCCAACAATTCGCAGGCGATGGCCAGCGCGGTGCGCGAGTTGTTCGCCAGCAATCCTGAAGGCAAAGGTCAGGCAGCCCGGCAGTACGTGGATGCGCGCTACAGCTGGGATACCGTCGTCAGCGGCTTGCTCGAACATTATCAAGCGGTGCTGGACTGCCGCACTCCGGCGCTCGCTCATGGTTGACTTCAAGGCAAACGAGCGCAGTGTGCTGTTGGTTCTACATGATGTAGCGCCAGAAACCTGGCCGGATTATCAATCCTTTGTCGCAGCGGTGGACGCTCTGGGTGCAATTCCCATGACCTGGCTGGTGGTGCCGGATTTCCACAAGCGTAACCCGATTGAAGATGACCTGAAGTTTCAGACTCTGCTGCAGCAACGACTGAGCCGCGGCGACGAATTGGCCTTGCACGGTTACTATCATTGCGACGACGGCCCACCGGCGCGTACGCCACGGGACTATTTCATGCGGCGCATTTACACCTGGGAGGGCGAGTTTTATGCACTGGATCAAGCCCAGGCCATGGGGCGAATCGAGTCGGGCATCGAACTGTTCCAGCGACACGGCTGGCCGCTGCATGGATTTGTCGCGCCGGCCTGGCTGATGAGTGACGGCACGCGCCGAGCGCTGTCTCAATTACCATTGGACTACACGAGCGATCCGCAACATCTGTATCGTCTGCCAGACTTTTCCCCGATCGACGCACCGGGTATCGTCTGGAGTGCTCGCAGCCCTTGGCGACGCGGCCTGTCGAAACTGGTCAGCGATCATCGTGAAGCGCAACTACAGACTGCCTCGACGATTCGCCTGGGCCTGCACCCTGTGGACATGCGTCACGACTATTCACGCACCTATTGGCTGCAACTATTGAAACGACTTATCGAAAGCGGCAGACAACCCATGACCAAAGCAAACTGGTTGAGAAAACAGGCGCAAGTTCTGAGGCCGGCGGCGTGAAGCGAATCCTCTTGCTGGGCGCGGGTTTGCTGGTAGCCATCGTGATTCCGTTGGTGCTCGGCGGCGCAGACATGTTTCACCGCCTGGGCAGTTTCCCCTTCGCCCTGCTGCTGGGCATGTTCGGCATGATCATTGTCTGCTGGTGCCTGAACACGATGCGCCTGCGCTTGCTGTTGGGCGAAAGCAGCAGCGCCGTCAGCGTGCCGCGCAGCCTGGGCGTGGTGATGGCGGCCGAATTTGCCTATTGCGCCACACCCGGCGGCAGCGGCGGGCCTTTGACCCTGATGGCGGTGCTTTCGCGCAATGGCGTCGGCGCGGCGAAAAGCAGCGCGGTGTTTGCCACCGATCAGCTCAGCGACCTGCTGTTCTTCCTGCTGGCGCTGGTGGGCATCATGTTTTACGCCGTATTTCATCACTTGGGCGAGCGCATGGAGTGGATGCTGACGGTCAGCGGCTTCCTGGTTGTCGGCGGGTTATGCCTGTGCGCAGGCTTCGGCCACTTTCATCGGCAGGTCATCAAATTCAACGGCCGATTGCTCAAGCGGCTCAAAACCAAAGCCACCACCCGCCGACGATGGGCGCGCAAACTCCTGCATTTCCGGGATGCGCTGGCCGACACCCTGAAAATGCCGCGTAAAAGGCTGGCGGGAGTTTTCCTGCTGACCTGCATGCATTGGGGGCTGCGCTACAGCGTACTGTACCTGGCGTTGCGCGGACTCGGCGTGGATGTGGAATGGGCGTGGAGTTTTCTGATCCAGATGCTTTCCCTGAGCGCCGGACAGTTCAGCCTGCTGCCAGGTGGCGCGGGCGCAGCCGAGTTGACCTCGGCGGCATTGCTGGCACCTATCGTGGGCAAGTCCACAGCGGCCGCCGCGATTCTGATCTGGCGCGCCGTGACCTATTACTTCTACCTGGTGGTCGGTGGGCCGATCTTCTTATTGATGGTTGGCCGCCCGTTGCTGAACAAGCTGATGCGCCTCCGGGAGGCGTAATTCAGCTTTTGTCGTCAGCTTCATCCGAGGTCTTTTGCAGATCCTGCCAAAGTTCGGCGGCACCTTCGAACTCGGTGCCGTCATCCGGCGACAGCGCGTCCGGGTCATAGCGGCTCAGGCAGCCCTCGCCCAGGGTCGGGGGCGCGGTTGAAGTGGCTTTATCAAGAGGATCCGTCACGCGCGTCTTACCTCGCTGTCCGTCATCGTCCGACTGCTGCCAGCCTGTCTGCATACAGCCAGCCGGACTGCTGGCGTACAGATTAGTCGAAGACGACCGTCTTGTTGTTGTGCACCAGCACGCGGTCTTCCAGATGAAAGCGCAGGCCACGGGCCAGAACCATCTTTTCCACATCGCGACCGTAACGCACCATGTTTTCAATGCTGTCGCTGTGGCTGACGCGAACCACGTCCTGCTCAATGATGGGCCCGGCGTCCAGTTCTTCAGTCACATAGTGGCAAGTTGCACCAATCAACTTCACGCCCCGCAGCGAAGCCTGATGGTAAGGCTTGGCGCCGACGAACGAAGGCAGGAAGCTGTGGTGAATGTTGATCACCTGATGTGCGTATTCGCGGCACAACTGTGGCGGGAGAATCTGCATGTAACGCGCCAACACTACGACATCAGCCTGATGATGGGCCACCAGACGCGAAACCTCGGCGAACGCCGGCTCCTTGTCCGCTGGATCAACCGGGACGTGGTAATACGGAATGTTGTGCCACTCGACCATGCTGCGCAAATCCTGGTGATTGGAGATCACCGCCGATATTTCGCAATCGAGCTCATCGCTGTGCCAGCGGTGCAGCAAATCGGCCAGGCAGTGCGACTCGCGGCTCGCCATCAGCACCACACGCTTCTTCTGCGCTGAATCGGTGATCCGCCAATCCATCGAAAACTCTTCTGCGATGGGTGTGAACGCCTCGCGAAAGGCTTCCAGTTCAAACGGCAAGGTATCGGCACGAATCTCGTGACGCATGAAGAACCAGCCACTGAGATTGTCCGAGTGATGACTCGCTTCGGTGATCCAGCCGTTATAGGACGCCAGAAAGTTACTGACTTTGGCAACGATGCCGACACGGTCCGGGCAAGCTATCACCAGACGAAAAGTGCGCATTTGAAAAACTCCAGAACTTCGCAAAGGCCGCCATTCTAGCGACTGCGGGGCAAAACTGCAGTATTCCTGTTGAACGATTCGTGACCTCATTGCGTGTTCGCGTCGCATCAGCACCCGCTTACTCAAGGCTGCCACCGGACAAAATGCCAGGCCGATCACAGGCTGCGTTAACAGCGTTATAGCGAGCAGCTTTACTGCGTCGGCGGCTTCCATCTAGTTTTATGGCACTGTAGGAAACGTGTATATTTCTAAATAATTCAAATAAAACTTTTCTTTAATGTTTACTTGATCAAAGCGCGTGACTATTATTGCGTCACTGTCTCCCTGCCACCTGACAACATAAGGTATCCCTCATGTCCTTGATCAACGAATACCGCGCCACGGAAGAAGCTATCAAAGAACTGCAAGCCCGTTTGAAGAATTTGTCCCAAGACGACAAACTGCAAACCGAGCTGGAATTCGAAGGCAAACTGCGCACGCTGATGGGCGAATATCAAAAATCGCTGCGTGACATCATTGCTCTGCTGGATCCAGACGCCAAAGTTGGCAAGTCCCCGCGCGGCGCAGCGGTAAAAACTACCGGCACCAAGCGTGCTCGCAAGGTCAAGCAATATAAAAATCCGCACAATGGCGAAGTCATTGAAACCAAAGGTGGCAACCACAAAACTCTGAAAGAGTGGAAAGCCAAGTGGGGCGGTGACGAGGTTGAGAGCTGGGCAACGCTGCTGGGCTAAGCCCGAAGCAGGTCGTCTTGTTTCGCGACCCACAAAAACGCCAGTCATCTGGCGTTTTTTATTGCCTGTAATAAAGTGTTTCGTTTTATCAAAGGTCCAGCCGCTGGCGTAAGTGCGCGACATAATCCTGCCATTGGCTCAATACCTTGAGCTGTTCAGGCGTGGCACTAAGGGTCAATTCGGCGAGTGCCGCTGTAAAACCTTGTAAGGTATTAGGAGCCCCGTATTCTGCGGCCTGCAAGCGATCCTGACAAAATTTGCGCCAGTGCTGTTGCTCTGTGCTGCTCAGGGTGTGCGGGAAGTTACGCGCGCGGTAGCGGAATAACAATTCAGGTAACCGCAGGTCATCGAAAGGCCACGACTCGGCCGCCAACTGTTCAGGTTCGGCAGTGCGTACTTGTTCACACAGCCGGCGATCTCGATCACCAATAAAACCGTCATACAGTTGCTGCTCGGGATCCTGACTGGCAGCAAAATCGTCACGCCCGTAAATCGCCTTGAGTTTGTCCTGCCAGACATCCTGCGCGTCTTGTAGCTCGCGGGCCCGCGCATGCAAAGCCGGCATATCCAGTTGTAAGCGCTGCAGATCTTCAGCACGCAGTACCTTTAAAGGTGCGACTACCGGACAACGATTTATATGCAGCAATTTGAGCGGTACCGGCAGCTCGCCATCGGCCAGATCTTCGCGCCGGGTATATAACCGCTGTCGCAATATTTCCGGGTCTTGCTCCAGTAGCGGCGAATGATCCAGATGTAAATCGCAGACAATCAGCGCATTGCGATTCTGCGGATGCCACGCCAGGGGAATCACCACACCCAAATAATGCCGGGCTGCGGAAAATCTTCCGGAAATGTGAACCAGTGGTTCCAGCAGGCGAATGTGCTCCTGGACTTTCTGCTTAGCGCGCAACTGGAAAAGATAGTCATAAAGCCGAGGCTGTTTTTCGCGAATCAGGCGCGCCAGACCAATAGTGGCGCGCACATCGGATAACGCATCGTGGGCATGCCCGTGGTCAATGCCGTTGGCGGCAGTCAGACGCTCAAGTTTGAGCGTCACGCGGCCATCTTCTTCAGGCCAGACAATGCCGTCCGGACGCAATGCGTAAGCGGCACGCACCACATCAATAAGATCCCAGCGGCTATTGCCGCCCTGCCATTCACGGGCGTAAGGATCGAAGAAGTTGCGATACAGACTGTAGCGGGTTATTTCGTCATCGAAGCGCAGCGTGTTGTAACCCGCGCCGCAAGTACCGGGGGCGGACAGTTCGGCATGCACCCGAGTCATGAACTGCGCTTCTCCCAGTCCACTTTCAGCCAGTTGGGCCGGCGTTATTCCGGTAATCATGCACGCCGCAGGATGAGGCAGAATATCGTCGCTGGGCTGGCAATAGAGATTGACCGGTGCGGCAATTTCATTGAGATCGGCATCCGTGCGGATACCCGCCACCTGAAGTGCGCGGTCATTGCGCGGATTGATACCGGTGGTTTCGTAGTCGTACCAGAATATGCTGGAGGTCACGGGCTGATCCTGAACTAAAGATCGGCAAAGTGTAGGACTTCCCATAGGCAAAACGCGAATTAGAGATAATTCGTTGCACATCGAAACCATTTCTTACAACCGCTGCTCTCAGAGTTCAGTTGCTTAGCATCCCTGCCGTGGCTAGTCTTGCTGGCTAGCTGGCGCCGAACCGGCAATAACCCTCAGCATCACACTCAGGTGTCTCGCCCCCGACAATGCCAACCCCGCACGTTTTGCCAAGGAACGCACCGCCACCCGCGCCACTGGATACCCGCACCCGAATCGAAACCCCGGAAGGCATCGATTTGATCATGCGTCCCGCCGGCCTGGTACCGCGCGCTATCGCGTTTGCCATCGACTTCGGTATCCGCGCCCTGGTCATGGCAATCCTGTTCGTGCTGTTCAGCTTCTTCGACAAGTTCGGCATGGGCCTGAGCGCCATGGCGATGTTTCTCGTCACCTGGTGGTACATGGTGCTGTTCGAAGTGCTGAATCAGGGACGCACGCCCGGCAAGCACTTCATGGGCCTGCGGGTCATTCACGACGACGGCACGCCCATTGGCTGGACATCCTCGCTGATCCGCAATCTGCTGCGCTTCGTCGACATGCTGCCTTTGGGCTACAGCATCGGCGCCATCAGTTGCCTGCAACACCCGCAATTCAAGCGACTTGGCGATCTTGCCGCCGGAACACTGGTGGTCTATCGCGACATGCCGTTGCAGCGCCCTGTCCTGCCCTTCGCCGAACCGCTGATCGCGCCGTTCGTCTTGAGCCTGGAAGAGCAGCGTGCGCTGCTCGGTTTTGCGGAACGACAGGCGCATCTGTCGCCCGAGCGTGCCCACGAACTGGCTTGGATTGTTGCCCAACCGCTGCACGTGCACCCCGAACAGGCAGTGGCTCATCTCAACGGAATCGCACGCGGCCTGCTGGGACCGACATGAAACAGAGCCTCTTCGAAATCCGTCACCAGCCGGACTGGCAGCTGTTCAGCGAACAGCTGGAGACCCTTGAAAAGGGTAAGGCAAATGCCGCCACGAGCCTGACTTTTCCCGGCGATTACCGGCGCATCTGTCATCAGTTGGCCCTTGCCCAGGAACGCGGTTACAGCAGCCACCTGATCGATCCGCTGCAACAACTGGCCATGCGCGGCCATCAGCAGCTCTATCGCCATCGCAGCGCTGTCGGCATGCAGGTTCTGAGTTTCATATTGGCCGGCTTTCCGCGTCTGGTGCGTGCCGAGTGGCGATTCGTGTGGATTGCCGGAGTGCTGTTTTTCGGCAGCCTGATCGGCATGGGCCTGCTGGTGCACGGCTTTCCCGATCTGGTGTACAGCGTGATCGATGCCCAGCAGGTCGCCGAAATGGAAAGCATGTACGACCCGACGGCACGGCGAATCGGCCAGGCACTGGAACGCGAATCCAGCGACGACTGGATGATGTTCGGCTACTACATCATGCATAACATCGGCATCGCCTTTCAGACCTATGCGACCGGTTTGCTGTTCGGACTGGGCAGCCTGTTCTTCCTGTTTTTCAACGGCCTGATGATCGGTGCCGTTGCCGGGCATTTGACCGGCATCGGCTACGGCCAGACGTTCTGGTCATTCGTTATCGGCCATGGCGCCTTCGAGCTGACAGCCATTGCCCTGGCGGGCGCTGCGGGCCTGAAACTGGGCTGGTCATTGCTGGCTCCCGGCCGCCTGACCCGTGGCGAAGCGTTGCGACGCGCAGCAAAAAAAAGCCTGCAGCTGATCTATGGCGTGATTCTGTTCCTGCTGATTGCGGCATTCATCGAAGCCTATTGGTCGTCGATGGTCTGGCCCGGTCCGGCCGTTAAATACGCGGTCGGCGCGGCGCTGTGGGCATTGGTGATCAGCTATCTGGTTTTCGCCGGAAGGACCGCCCATGCGCCTGACTGACGCCAGTGTGGCGATTCGGCCACGTAATCCCTGGGAAGCCATCGATCTGGGCGTGCTGTTGGCTCAGGAACACCGCAGCCTGCTGATGGCCAGCTGGGCCATTGTGACCCTGCCGGTTTTCGCTTTGTTGAGTCTGGTGTTCTGGGACTATCCCACCCTGGCAATCGTGCTGTTCTGGTGGTTGAAGCCAGTCTTCGAACCCTTGCCGCTGCTGATTCTTTCCCAGGCATTGTTCGGCCCGGCACCGACCCTCAAAGGCGCCTTGCAGGCGTGGCTGCGCCTGCTGAAACCGCAACTGCTGGCCAGCATCACGTGGCGCAGATTCAGTCTCGCTCGCAGTTTCACCCTGCCCGTGCAGCAACTGGAAAACCTGTCGGGCGCGCAACGCAGTCTGCGCATCGGCCTGCTCAGCCAGAAGGACCTGCGCGCCGCGCGCTGCCTGACCCTGGTGGGCAGTGCGTTGGAGCTGAGCCTGTGGATCGCAATGGGCATCCTGTTTTACGCGCTGATCCCGCAACAGATTGAAATCGATTGGAGCTGGCGCACGTTGGTGGATATCGAAGGCAGCTGGAATTGGCTGGAGCACCTGACCAACGCCTTTTATGCGCTGGTGTTGGTTGTCTGGGGGCCAATCTACATTGCCTGCGGCTTCACGCTTTATCTGAACCGCCGCACCGCCCTGGAAGCCTGGGACATCGAGTTGGTCCTGCGTCGCCTGCGCCAGCGCCTGATCGGCAGCGCGTACGTGCTGATCGCCGGTGCCGGGGTAATCCTGACCACCCTGGCGCCCCCCGCATGGTCGGCACAAGCGGATTTGAGCTGCCCTGTACCACTCCAGGCAGAACACGCCATTCGACAGCATGAAGCCGGGCCCAATACGGCGCGCCTGACCCACCAACCATTGTCCAGCGAAGCCGCGCGCCAGCAAATCAAGGCGCTGCTGGAGCAACCGCCGTTCAAGAACCCCAAAACTGTTTCGGGTTGGCGGTTCGCCGAAGAAAAGCCGGCATCCGACGCGACCAAAACCGAGCACAAACCCAACCCGCCGCTCAAATGGCTGAGCTGGTTGCTCAATGCTGCCAGCGTCGCGTCCGAAATTATCAAAGTGCTGTTATGGGGCGTTGTCATTGCCCTGGTCGGGCTGGTGATCTGGCGCTACAGAAGCTGGTTCAGCACGCTGGTCAATCGCAAGGCACCCAGGGCGCGCGCGGTGCGCAGCACTCCGGCGCAGATGTTCGGGCTCCAGGTCGGGGCGCAAAGCCTGCCCGATGACGTAGCGGGCAGCGCCGAGAAACTGTGGCCGAACCAACCCCGCGAAGCGCTCGGCTTGTTGTATCGGGCACTGCTCAGTCGCTTGCTCACCGACTATCAGTTGCCGCTGAAAAGCGCCGACACCGAGGGTGAAGTACTCGAACGTGTGGCACAGCTGAATCAACAGCCGCTGCACGATTTCAGTATCAACCTGACCCGACACTGGCAAAACCTCGCTTACGGCCATCAGCTGCCACCCGCTCATGTCGGGCAGGAACTCTGTGACAGCTGGCGCGAGCTGTTCAAGACCGGAGCGCAACGATGAGCCGAAGCAGAAGCCTGTTGATCGCGCTGCTGGCGTTGCTGGCCCTGGGACTTGTCGGCCTGTACCTCGTCAAACACCTTGAGCGCTACGAAGAAACCGTCGACCAGGGCCCTTCCCCGCAAGTGCGTGCCAACCCCTACCTGGCTGCCGAAAATTTCCTGCGACAGCGCTCGATTCCCGTGCAGCTCAGCGACACGCCCGGCAATCTGCCCGCGCAGGCTCAGCTGCCGCAGACTCTGATGCTGCTCGACAGCCGGGAAAACATGACGCCCGGCCAGGTCGACAGGCTGCTGCGCTGGGTTCGCGCTGGCGGACGGCTGCTGTTCGTTGCCGAACAACTGTGGAACGAAAAGAAAGGTCGCAGCGGCGACGCATTGCTCGACCGCCTGCAAATCCATCAATTGCTGACCACCGAGCTGCACGAGCAGGAACGGCAAGAGGATGATGAGCGATTCAAACCGGTTATCCCATTGCTTGCCCCGCCCCACAAGGCGCCCGCCATCCCCTGGCCCGAACTCACACGTCTGTATGTCGAAAACGATGAAGCCCCGGCGTACATGAGTTTCGATACCAGCTTCCACCTTGAAGATCCGCTTGATCAGGCGCAGTCCTGGGCCAATAGCGCTGCCGCCACACACATGCTGCAAATGGTTTATGGCGAAGGGCTGATTACCGTGGTCACGGATGCCGAACTGTGGAAAAACCGCGCCATCGCCAGGTACGACAATGCGTGGCTGCTGTGGTATCTGACCCAGGGCAGCGAAGTCACCATGGTGTTGCGCACCCAGCACGACAATCTGTTCAGCCTGTTGCTGCGCAATTTCCCTCTGGCGCTGACCACACTGGCGCTGCTGATCGGCTTCGCGTTGTGGCATGCCGGCACCCGTTATGGCCCACTGCAGGTTCCCGCAGGACGGGCGCGTCGACAGTTGACCGAACATTTGCGGGCCAGTGCCGACTTCCTTCGGCGGCGCAGCGGCCAGCAAGCGTTATTGCGAAGTTTGCAGCTGGATATCCTGCGCCGTGCCCGACAACGCCATCCAGGTTTCGAAACGCTGGGAGTGACCGATCAGTGGCAAGTGCTGTCGCGTCTCACCCGCCAACCGACCAGCGCCATCAGCCAGGCCTTGCGCCCACGGCCCGTGCAGCGAATGTCGAATGCAGATTTCACCCGTCAGGTGGCCCACCTGCAAATCCTCAGGAATGCCTTATGAGCGAGCAACCGACCCACCCGTCGAACCACAACGAACCTGTTGTCGAATTCACGCTTGATCCTGTGCTCGAACCCGCGGCCGCCATGAGCAATCAGGTACAGCAGCGGCAACGCGCTAGCCATTTAGCCCAGGCTTTGCGCACTGAGCTGCAAAAAGCCGTGATCGGCCAGAGTGCCGTCGTCGATGATGTGTTGACCGCCTTGATTGGCGCAGGCCATGTGCTGATCGAAGGGGTGCCGGGACTTGGCAAGACCTTGCTGGTCCGTGCCCTGGCCCGCTGCATTGGCGCCGACTTCGCGCGCATCCAGTTCACCCCCGACCTGATGCCCAGCGATGTCACCGGCCATGCCGTGTACGACATGCAGACCGAGCAGTTCAAGCTGCGCAAGGGACCGCTGTTCACCAATCTGCTGCTGGCCGACGAAATCAACCGGGCTCCGGCCAAGACCCAGGCCGCGCTGCTCGAAGCCATGCAGGAACGTCAGGTCACCCTCGAAGGCCGGGCGCTGCCCATCGCCCAGCCATTCATGGTGCTGGCGACCCAGAACCCGATCGAGCAGGAAGGCACTTACCCACTGCCCGAAGCCGAGCTGGACCGCTTCATGCTCAAGCTGCGCATGGACTATCCCGATATTGGCGAAGAGCTGAACATGGTGCGCCAGGTCACCCGCTCCACCCGCGCCGATATGCTCGATGTGCAGCCACTGCGGGTCATCCTGCAGGCCAGGGAAGTTCAGGTTCTGCAGCGCATCGCCAGCGAGCTGCCACTGGATGAACAGGTGCTCGACTATGCCGTGCGCCTGGCGCGCGCCACACGCACATGGCCCGGCCTGACGCTGGGCGCAGGTCCACGCGCGTCCATTGCACTGGTGCGCGGCGGTCGCGCCCGGGCTTTGCTGCGCGGCGGTGAGTTCGTGATTCCCGACGATATAAAAGGTTGCGCCCTGGCTGTATTGCGCCACCGGGTCCGGCTGTCTCCAGACCTGGATATCGAAGGCCTTTCCGTGGATCAGGTGCTGCGGCAAATGCTCGATCAGGTCCCGGCGCCGCGCCTGTGAAGCAGACGCTGAAACCGTCTGTCACCTTGCTTTACTGGCTGGCGGGTCTGTCAGCAGTGGCCGTGGCGCTGGGGATTCTCTCGGCATTGAATCTCGACGTGCCCAAGGAAGTCGACAGACTGTATTGGGCGTTGCTCGCAGCCATGCTGTTGCTGGCGCTGCTGGATGCATGGCGTCTGACGCGCTTGCCTTCGCCGGATATGCAACGTCACCTGCCAGGCAGCCTGGCGCTGGGCCGTTGGGGCGAGGTGCGCCTGGACCTGAGTCACAGCTACTCGTCAGCCTTGGCCATCGCTGTTTTCGATCATCCTCCTGCTGGGCTGGACTTCGAACATCAGCCGCAGTCCGTGATGCTGCAACCCGGCGCGACCAGCCAGATCGGTTATCGCCTGCGTCCCTTGCAGCGCGGGCTATTCAGCTTTGAACGCTGCGAGATCAGCCTGCCCAGCCCGATGGGGTTCTGGACCGCACGTCGCTACCTGACGCTGCCGGGCACAACTCGGGTCTATCCGGATTTCGCCCGTCTGTATGGCGGGCAATTGCTGGCTGTGGATAACTGGCTGAGCCAGCTCGGGGTGCGCCAGCGGCAGCGCCGCGGGTTGGGCCTGGAATTCAATCAGCTACGCGAATTTCGTGAAGGCGACAGCTTGCGCCAGATCGACTGGAAAGCCACCGCCCGACAGCGCACGCCGATTGCCCGGGAATATCAGGACGAGCGCGACCAGCAGATCATGTTCATGCTCGATTGCGGACGCCGCATGCGCAGCCAGGATGGTGACCTGTCCCATTTCGATCACGCCCTCAATGCCGCCTTGCTGCTCAGTTATGTAGCATTGCGTCAGGGCGATGCCGTGGGTTTCTCGACCTTTGCCAGTGAGCAGAACCGCTATCTGGCACCGGTCAAAGGGCCTGACCAGCTGAACGTGTTGCTCAATACGGTCTACGACCTTGCCAGCACCCAGCGACCGGCCGACTACAGCGCTGCCGCCCGCCAATTGCTGGCCAGACAGAAGCGCCGGGCACTGGTGGTCCTGATGACTAATCTGCGTGATGAAGACGACGACGAATTGCTGACAGCGGTCAAATATCTTGGCCAGCGTCATCGGGTTCTGGTGGTCAGCTTGCGTGAAGAGGTGCTGGACAACTTGCGACAGACGCCGGTCCAGACGCTGGAAGAGGCGCTGACCTATTGTGGCACCGTCGACTTTCTGAATGCCCGGGCGGGCTTGCTTGAGCGCTTGAGCGCCCACGGCGTGCAGGTTCTGGATTCACGTCCAGGACAACTGGGCGCCGAACTGGTCAGCCGTTATTTAAGCTGGAAAAAAGCCGGGACACTGTGATTGCACAGCAAAGGAGTGCGAGCTGGCGAAAAACGCCAGCTCGCAGGTGGCTCTCAGGCTGAAGCTTCCAGCGGATAAAAACTGAAGTACTGGCGCAGCGCACCAATCAGTTCAATGTATTCGTTCGGCGCGTCCTGCACCTTGAATCCCGAGTCGTAGCTCCCTGGGGTTTCATCTTCATGACACCAAAGACAAGTCGCTACTACGTCCAGAGTCTTTTGAAGACCTCGCTCGCCAGGTACCGCCAGACGCAGATGGAAATCAGCGCCCACCAGCACCGGCAGATCGCTGATCAACATCAGTCCTTGCTCGGAAACATTACCCAGGCAACCGATCGGCTTTTTCGTGTACCGATTGACCACTTGCAGGTAATACGGCAATTGATGCCGCTCGATTCGTCGTTCTTTTAACATGGTCAGTCGCCGTCATAGACCATTTAGCATGGCCACGCTAATGCCTTTTTGTGTTGCATCCCTGATCTGCGCCTGACTGCGGGCAAATGCTTCAAGGTCGTGATCTGCAGAGAACGTGCCTGTGACTGACCGGCAGCCATTGAAGTCACGTCTCTCGAGCACTCCACCACGAAGAGCCTAGCGCAAACACGCCGATCGGCCACCCAAAAACGATACCGTCCATCCAATCGGGTGTATCTACCGTGAAGCAGGGTACGTTTTGACCTGTACCCGAGCAGGGTAATGCCCCAGCTGTTGTAACGTATCAAGACGCGCCTGGGCACGGAAAGCGTATTCGTTATCGGGGTACTGGCTGATGATGAAGCGATAGGTCTGGGCCGCATCGACAAACAGTTTCTGCCGTTCAAGGCACTGTCCGCGCAGCATGGAAACCTCCGGCTGTACGTAGCGCCGGGCGCGGCTCTGGCGATCGACTTTGGACAGGTCGAGCATTACAGCTTCACAATCGCCGCGATCATAAGCACGGTAGGCGCTGTTCAGATTGGAATTCATTGACCAACGGGTGCAGCCGCTGATTGCAGCCATCAATACTAAAATCATCACGATACGCATGGGACTCTCCTGTGCTCTGCAATGTATCGACCTGATCGCGGAATTCTTCAAGCCTTGCGACAACCGATTGTCTACTGATTGCCCTGTCGGCCGGCATCGAGGTAGTGCAAAGGAACAATGACTACAGCGCAAGACAGTAGTAGCCTCTCGCTGCGCTTCATTTAAGGAGTTTGTGCATGACCGTACGCCGTACCAAAATCGTCGCCACCCTTGGCCCCGCCAGTAACTCGCCGGAAATCATCGAACAACTGATCCTTTCGGGTCTGGACGTTGCTCGCCTGAACTTTTCCCACGGCACCCCGGACGAGCATAAGGCTCGCGCCAGGCTGATTCGCGAAATCGCCGCCAAACACGGGCGCTTCGTCGCACTGCTGGGGGATCTGCAAGGTCCGAAAATTCGTATCGCCAAGTTCACCAGCAAGCGAATCGAGCTGAAGGTCGGTGACAAGTTCACCTTCTCCACCGCTCATCCGCTGACGGACGGCACCCAGGAAATCGTCGGTATCGATTACCCCGACCTGGTCAAGGATTGCGGCGTTGGCGACGAGCTGTTGCTCGACGACGGACGTGTGGTCATGCGCGTCGACACCCAGACCGCCAACGAGCTGCACTGCACCGTGCTGATCGGTGGTCCGCTTTCGGATCACAAAGGCATCAACCGTCGCGGCGGTGGCCTGACGGCGCCGGCATTGACTGAAAAAGACAAGCTGGACATCAAGCTCGCGGCAGAAATGGAGCTGGATTACCTGGCCGTTTCCTTCCCGCGCGATGCCGCTGACATGGAATACGCGCGCCAGCTGCGTGACGAATCCGGCGGTACTGCCTGGTTGGTGGCGAAGATCGAACGCGCCGAAGCCGTCGCCAACGACGAAGTGCTCGATGCCCTGATCCGCGCCAGCGATGCCGTCATGGTTGCCCGTGGCGACCTGGGTGTGGAAATCGGCGACGCAGAACTGGTCGGCATCCAGAAGAAAATCATTTTGCACGCACGTCGCCATAACAAGGCGGTCATCGTTGCCACGCAAATGATGGAATCGATGATCTCCAGCCCGATGCCGACCCGCGCCGAAGTGTCCGACGTGGCCAACGCCGTGCTCGACTACACCGACGCCGTGATGCTGTCCGCTGAAAGCGCCGCTGGTTCGTACCCGATCGAAGCCGTACAGGCCATGGCGCGCATCTGCGTCGGCGCTGAAAAGCACCCGACCGGCAAGACCTCCAGCCACCGCATCGGGCATAAATTCACCCGTTGTGACGAAAGCATCGCGCTGGCGGCCATGTACACGGCCAACCACTTCCCGGACGTGAAAGCGATCATCGCGCTGACCGAAAGTGGCTACACGCCGCTGATCATGTCGCGCATCCGCTCCTCGGTGCCGATCTACGCGTTCTCCCCGCACCGCGAAACCCAGGCCCGCGCCGCCATGTTCCGTGGCGTCTACACAGTGCCTTTCGACCCGGCAGCCCTGCCTCCGGGCCAGGTCAGCCAGGCTGCGGTCGACGAACTGCTCAAACGCGGTCTGGTCGAGCAAGGCGATTGGGTGATCCTGACCAAAGGTGACAGCTATCACACCATTGGCGGCACCAATGGCATGAAACTGCTGCACGTTGGCGACCCGTTGGTCTAAGACTGCACACGCAACACCCAAAGCCCCGGCTCGCGAGAGTCGGGGCTTTTTTTGTAGCTGATTACTTCTAGACGCCCCTTTGGGAGATTCTATGTTTGAGGGCAACCCACAGACGACGCAGATGTGGTGTCTGCACCGACGCCTTCCCGGATAAATCCGGTCCCACGGGATGACCGCATTTCACCTGTGGGAGCGAGCTTGCTCGCGAAGGGTTAGTAGATCCGGCACATATTCAGCGCCTGACATTGCTTCGCGAGCAAGCTCGCTCCCATACAAGCAACTCAATCACTCGCGCCCCAAAAACACATCCGCCAACACCTGATTGCGCGGCAACCCGGCCAGATACAAGCGTTTGGAGAACCCTTCGACGCTGGCCGGGCTGCCGCATACCAAGGCCATGGTCCGCCGGGACAGCAGACGTAAATCAGCCAGTGCTTCAGGCAAGTCGTCAGTCGTTGTCAGTTGTACGCGCAGGCTGGAATGCTGCGCCGCCAGCTCGGCAAGCGGCCCGGCCAGATAATGCTCACTGCGGTCGCGGGCCAGGTGCACCAGGCGGATTGGCCCTTGGTGCTCCTGATGCAATGCTTCGCGCAATACACCCCACAACGGCCCAAGCCCGGTGCCGGCGGCGAGCAGCACAAGCGGTCGTTCCTGCCAGTCCGGGTCGTACTGCAACGCCCCGCCGCGCAATTCGCCGAGGCCGACGGTATCGCCTGCCTTCAGTTGCCGGGCGACATCAATGAACGCGCCAGACGGGTGGCAATCGAGGTGAAACTCCAGAAAAGCGTCTTGCCCCGGCACGCTCGCCAGTGAGTAAGGCCGGGCTACACCGCTGGTCGTCCAGAGCACCAGATGCTGACCCGCGCGGTAGCGCAAAGGCCGCTCCGGCTCCAGACGCAAACGAAGTACTGAAGGACTGAGCCAGTCACAGCCCGTCACGCGAGCAGGAACTCCGTCGCGCAGTGGATCGAAAGCCTGAACCGTCAGGTTTTCCACGACCCGACACTGACACGCCAGACGCCACCCTTGCTCACGCTTGCCCGCATCCAGTGCCTCGGGAAGCGCATCCAGTGGTTCGCCTTCGCAGCAGCGCACCAGGCAGGCGTGGCAACTACCCGCCCGACAGCTGTAAGGAACGCGCAGTCCGGCCTGATTAAGAGCATCGAGCAAATTGCTGCCCACTGCGACCGACCATTGGTGGTCGCCAACGCGCAAGTCAGGCATCAACGGATTCCCAGGCCGCCACGCAGCGGTTGCGCCCACTGCGCTTGGCCAGATACAACGCCTGATCCGCGCGATGCAGGCCGTCGTCAAGGTTGTCGCCCCAGCGAAGCAGGGTCATGCCGATAGACAAACTCAGACCTGCATCTGGCAAATCTTCGAGCTGGACGCGCGCAAATGCCTCGCGCACGCGCTCGCAGCAGTCGATCAGTTGTTGCTCGGTGCAGTGAGGAATCAGCAGCACGAATTCTTCTCCGCCATAACGCGCCAGCACATCAGTGTCGCGCAGGCAATCTTCGGCATGGACGGCGAAGGCTTGCAGCACCTGGTCACCGACCGCATGGCCGTAGCTGTCGTTAATGCGTTTGAAATGGTCAAGATCGATCAGCGCGAGCCCGTGTAAAGCATAGCCATCGAGCAGAGCAAGCTCCCGGGAGGCCATACGAATAAAGTGACGACGATTGTACAGGTTGGTCAGTTCATCGGTCGCGGCCAGTTCTTCAAGTTGCAGCATCATGCCGCGCAAGGTGTCCTGATGCGCCTGCAAGGCGTATCGACGTTGGCGCATGCGCATGCGCTGGGTGTGAACGTAGCTGGCAAAGAGGCTAAGCCAGAGCAGCATGACGAACAAGGCACTCAGTTGCAGCAGCGCCGCAGCCGGATGGGCCATTAGCCCTTGGGAAAACTCCCAGGCATTGATGCCACCGAAGCTGACCAGCACCAGCACTGAGCAGCGCGCAAACACAATCGGGGTCAGCTGAAACAGCCCGAACAGCAGGATGGGGGCGTATAGCAGCAAAAACGCACCGCGAGCAGTGTCCAGATAGGAAATCAGCCAGGTCAGCCAACCCACGGCCAGCAGGACCTGAAACTCGGTCAGGCTTGCGTCTTTGAAACGCTGATTGAACCGACTGAGGAATACCCCGAACAGTGCAAACTGACTCAACACCACCAAAGCAGTGCCGATGATCGCCATGTGAAGCGGCTGACGAAGTTCTCCGGCATAGATAGCCAACCAGGTCAGCGACAGCACGATTACGTAGGTCGCCGCTGCCAAACCGAAACGTTTCAAAAAAAGGGACTGCGTGGGGGGGGAGATAATTCTCCCGCTCAATGTGCTCAAAAGGATTCCTTCCCATAGCGGCACCAAGCTCAAACCTTAGCCTTGGATCCAAAAGTTGACTAGCTGTAAAGGTAAATACGTTCAAATATGTTCAATTGCAACCGACATAAATCGCCACGAGGCCGCTAAAACCGGCGATTGCGAAGCATTTCGCTTTCAGCCCGCGGGCCCCCTGCTGCCAGGACAAGTGCGCAGTATGACAATACACTCTTGCTAGCCGATGGATGGACCTGCGCAACCAGCGGGTTATACTGCCGCGCCTTTTTGCGCCAGCCGAAGTAGCCATAACAACGCTGATACAACAGCCGCGTTTTGTGATGTTCGGCACACATTTGAATGTTCCCGTCCCCACAGAGGAGCGCGCTCCATGACCGTGATCAAGCAAGACGACCTGATTCAAAGTGTCGCCGATGCCCTGCAATTCATTTCCTACTACCACCCGGTAGATTTCATCCAGGCCATGCACGAGGCGTATCTGCGTGAAGAGTCGCCAGCCGCCCGCGACGCCATGGCGCAGATCCTGATCAATTCGCGCATGTGCGCCACCGGTCATCGCCCGATCTGCCAGGATACCGGCATCGTTACCGTATTCGTTCGCGTGGGTATGGACGTGCGCTGGGATGGCGCCACCATGAGCCTGGACGACATGATCAACCAAGGCGTGCGCCAAGCCTACAACTTGCCGGAAAATATCCTGCGCGCTTCGATTCTGGCCGACCCGGCCGGTGCTCGCCGCAACACCAAGGACAACACCCCGGCCGTTATCCATTACTCCATCGTCCCGGGTAACACCGTGGAAGTGGACATCGCGGCCAAGGGCGGCGGTTCGGAAAACAAATCGAAGATGGCGATGCTTAACCCTTCCGACTCGATTGTCGACTGGGTATTGAAAACCGTACCGACCATGGGTGCTGGCTGGTGCCCGCCGGGCATGCTCGGCATTGGCATCGGCGGCACCGCCGAGAAAGCTGCGGTGATGGCCAAGGAAGTGTTGATGGAGTCCATCGACATTCACGAGCTGAAACTGCGCGGCCCGTCCAATCGTATCGAAGAGATGCGCCTGGAGCTGTTCGAGAAGGTCAACCAACTGGGCATCGGCGCTCAGGGTCTTGGCGGCCTGACCACCGTGCTCGACGTGAAGATCATGGATTACCCGACCCACGCCGCTTCGTTGCCGGTGTGCATGATCCCCAACTGCGCCGCTACCCGGCACACGCACTTCGTGCTGGACGGCAGCGGCCCGGTCGCCCAGGAAGCACCGCCGCTGGATGCCTACCCGGAAATCGTCTGGGAAGCCGGCCCGTCGGCGCGCCGCGTCAACCTCGACACGCTGACGCCGGAAGACGTGCAGAGCTGGAAGCCGGGCGAGACGGTCCTGCTCAACGGCAAGATGCTCACCGGTCGCGATGCTGCGCACAAACGCATGGTCGAAATGCTCAACAAGGGCGAAACCCTGCCGGTCGATCTCAAAGGCCGCTTCATCTACTACGTTGGCCCGGTTGATCCGGTACGTGAAGAAGTGGTCGGCCCGGCTGGCCCGACCACCGCGACGCGGATGGACAAATTCACCCGGCAGATCCTCGACCAGACCGGCTTGCTGGGCATGATCGGCAAATCCGAGCGCGGCCCGACCGCTATCGAAGCGATCAAGGACTACAAAGCCGTGTACCTGATGGCAGTGGGCGGCGCGGCTTATCTGGTGGCCCAGGCCATCAAGAAGTCCCGCGTCGTGGCCTTCGCCGAACTGGGCATGGAAGCGATCTACGAGTTCGAAGTCAAGGACATGCCGGTTACCGTCGCCGTGGACAGCAACGGTGAATCGGTACACATCACCGGCCCGCAGATCTGGCAGAAGAAGATCAGCGAGAGTCTGGCGGTGGAAGTGCAGTAAGAGCCTGATGCAACAACACAACCAGTCTGATGCGAGTCAGGCTGGTTGTTGGCATGCCGGGCTTCCTGCGGCAATCAATACATTCAGATATTCCCCTCCGACGCAATCTGAGCCAGTCGTTCCGCGCCTGCTCGCCCCCACCTGCCGAGCCCCTCGCATCAACCGTAGTTACCACTGCTCTGTTACTTTCCAGCAATTGGCAATAACGCCGATAGCCATAAGTTCTTACGCCTCAGTACTTTGCTTAACCATTGAATTCAAAGAAAAAACCCGACAATCAAAAATGTCAATGTCATTTTTGACAGGTATACCCCGCACTCGATAAAGATTAAAGCTGAAACAAATGATCTTTAAGAGCGTGAATACCGTGGCCGACCAACCTTTCTCCCTACTGAGTAATCTGGCTAAAGCTGAACCACCCGATGCACAACGCAGCGAAGGCAAAGTCGCATTCGTTGATGCCATGCAAGCGATGGGGATCACCTCAGTCTTCGATATCCTGCGTCGGTCCAAAACCGCTTTCGTGCGCGAGCTGTACCCACTCAGTGACGCCAACGGCGAACTGGCTTATGAAAATGCGCGTTGTTATGCCACGCAAATCGTGCGGCTCTATCGCAACCAGCTTGTTTCATCCGGGCGCACACAAAGTCTGACCCGCCGCACAGGGGTGCGCTCACTGGTCGATATCGGCCCCAGCTTTCCTAATCTGTTCAAGGAGAACTGGGATCTGTTTTGCAAAGTGGGGGCGATTGAAGCCAAGGATTCGCCGGTGGCTTACCTCACTTCCCTGTACAGATTTGCCAAAGAACAACTGGAGGGCAGTACATCTGAAGCCAACCGCATCAGTCTCGACCTGCGTCGGCCGGATTTGAAAGACCTGCAAATCGATCAGCAGAGCACTTTTACCCCTGTTCCGGTGCTGAACATCGTTCATGACGTACTGGGCAAAGCGATCCGCAAGTATGTGGACACGGTTCAGGCTGATAAAGACAAGACTCTCTATCAGCTCATCGCTGAAAAACAGCACCCGTTCTTGTTCCCCTATAACTTTCATCATCAGCAAGTGATGCTCGGGCTCAGCGGCAAGAAACCCGCCTTGGGTGAACTGAGTTACCGGATCAGCCTGGAAGTTCCGGCGACTGCGCCAGGCACTGCTGCCTATGGCGCCATTCAGCAGCCGAGCACCGTGGCGCTGTCGCTGCTGGCCGGCCTGAGCCCGGAGCAGCAATTGATCGTCCTGGAGCCCGGCCCTTCCGACATCGCGGAGGACATCGCTCGCTTCTTCATGACCAAATACGGTGTCCAGTACACTAGCGGACTTGACAACCCCCTGAATCAGCTCAAGGTTTTTACCGAGAAAAGCGGGCTCACCACTGGCGAAGTGGAAGCGTTGCTGGCGGTGCGCAACAACACGCCATACCCGTCGCCAAACGTGTTAGCCGATGGTCTGGGCGAAACCGACATACCGGCATTGCTCAGCGATGCGCGCCTGTATGGTGCCTGTTACGTCAACGGTCCTGGCGATGCCCCGACCATGGATATTGTGTTCAGCGCAAGCGAGACCCCTACGCCGATCCTCGTGAATACCAGCCTGGACCGTTTTGATCGCTTGCAACGCATGATTCGTCTGCAGCGCTGGCTGGACATTCCGTTTGCCGAACTGGATACATTGGTCATCGCCGCCATTCGCGCAGAAGGCGCGGACAACCCCAACACGCTCCTGACGCGCAATACCCTGCGCGCCTTGGGCTGCTATCGCTACCTGCATCGCCAGTACAACCTGCCCCCCGAAGAGTTTGCCGCGCTCCTGCACCACCTGAGCGCCTACGCCAGCGAGGGTCGCTTGCCGATGTTCGACAAGGTGTTCAATAGCCCTGCGCTGTTTGATACCCCGTTTATTCTGGACGGCGGCACCTATTCGCCCGCCGAAGCGGACAGCGCAACGATCAAGACCGTCGCCCAGCTTTGCGCCGGTCTGCAGTTGCACGCCACTGAAGACAGCTTGTGGTTACTGACCACAGACACGCGCGATCTGCTGGGCGATGCGGTCCAGGACCTTAAACGTAATCTGAGCATAACGTCTTCGCTTTACCGCCAGGCCCGCATCGCCTCGCTGTTCGGCCTTGCGGTTGCTGACAGCCGGGCATTGATTGATCTGCTGGGTGGCGAGACCTGGCGCAAGCAGGTCGTGCGCGGCCGACTGACACCCCACGAAGGTGCCACTGTCGAGCCCGACATCCTCGATATTCTCATGCAGCTCGACTGGATGGTGACGTGGCTCAAGGACACTGGCAGGGACGCCCCGACCTTGCGTCGGCAACTGGGCGTGGATGGCAGCGATACGAGCGTTTCACAAAGCGTGCAGGAGCAACTTGACCAATTGGCCGGGCAAGCGCGCGCAGCCTTGCTCAATGCCGAGCAACTGTCGGCTTTGAATCTGCCGAATGACAGCGCTGATCAGTCGATTGACTGGTGGCCATTGCTTGCATCGTTGATCGACGAGCCGGGATTGGTACTTGCTCGTCCGTTGACGCTGGTCGAGAACCTGGAAGCAGACCTCACCCAAAGCATCACGGAGCTGCTCAAGGACATCGTTTTCGCCGACGAAACCATAAAGGCCGCCGCCATCGAGCGACTTACAAAGTTCGTGCTCGGAGGCTATTACGCCCAGCACCGGCTGGTTGAGGGCTTGTTGCAAACCCTGGCCGAGCTGCCACTGGATCGCAGTGAAGGCGTGTTGCGTTGGGCGGGCAGCAGCGCCGACCAGGTGTTGAGCGAACTACTGAGTGATGCGTCCCAGCTGGCGCAAACCCTGGATAAATTGCTGCGTTATGCCCAAGTCAATCAACAGTTGGGCCTGAGCGCGCAGGCGTTACGCACCTTCCTGGTCAACCCGCAATGGTTGCACCCGACGCTTGCTACTGCTTTGCCCCTGTCTTTACCCAGCCTTTATCTGCTTGACCGTTATCAGAACTGGCGTGAAAGCGCCGAAAAAGCCGAAGAGCTGCTGCTGGGCTATTTCGTCTACGCCAATGCCACACCGCCGCCCGCCGAACACGCCAGGGAATGCGCTGCGTTGCTGGCGGCCCTGCTCGACTGGCCCACTGCGCAAGTCGCCTCGGCGACCGGGATTCTCACGCCCAACGAACTCGCCCAGACCATGAGTCAGGTCGATTGGCTGCGCCGAATGCACAGCGCCAGCCAACAGACACATCTGGCCAGCGCGTCTCTGCTGCAGGCGACAGACCTGAACCCGGACAGCGCCATGGTCGCCTGGCAAGCGGTCGGTGAAGCGGTCATGGCAGCCAATCGCTGATCGATGTTTTTATTCTCATTGGGAGCCCACCATGTCCCGCTCAATTGAAAGCCAGCTCAATGAAAGTTACCGCGATGCGTTGGTCGCGTATTACCTCAGCGTCGTGGCGCCCAATAGTCCTGAATTGATTGCCGTCGGCCTGAATACTCGCTTGAAGACCGCCAATGACTTGTATGAATTTTTCCTGCTCGATAACCAGGTCAGCCAGGAAGTTCAGACCAGCCCGGTCGCCTCGGCAATCAGCACGCTGCAGCAATACATCAACGGCGCGCTACTGGGCATGGAACCCGGCTTTGACAACTTAAGGCCCGATGAGGCGCGTTTCGGCGAGTGGCGTGAGCGCAGCAGCCAGTACCCGATCTGGGCGGCTAATATGCAACTGGCGCTGTACCCGGAAGTGTACATATCACCCGCCCTGCGCCTGAAAAAATCCAGCTATTTCGCGCAACTGGAAAACGATATCAACCAGAACAAAATCAATATCGATACCACCCAGGAAGCGGTGAAATCTTATCTGGCCAGTTTTGAAGAAGTGGCTAACTTGACCATCATCAACGGTTATATCGACAGCGACAAATTCGCCGAAGGCAAGTACTACTTTGTCGGCAAATCACGCGCCGAGAATACTTATTACTGGCGTATGGTGGACATGAATGAGCGGGCTTATAAAGCCGGCACCGAAGGACCGAAATATGACAACCCGACTCCCGGTGCCTGGTCAGACTGGAAACGGGCAAATATCGGGGTGAACGCCAATACCCTGGAGCGCACGATACGGCCGGTGTATTTCAACAACCGTTTATTCGATTTTACCGAAGCCGACGGTGAGTCGATCATCGGCGGCACCGAATGTTACCCGGAAGTGACGACGGTCGAAAAATTTAAACTTACGTTCAACCTGTCCTATAAGAAGTACGACGATTCGTGGAGTGCACCGCAGATTTATATGGATGTTACTACCGCTAACACCTTTGCTCGGGCAGATAAAGCGGTTGACTTGAAAAGGGACCTTAATACCATCGCTGTCTTTGATACATCCGCCTCGCCAGAGTCGTTATTTATAGCCATGTACGCCGGCGAAACGTTGGCCGCCAACGACACTGACGGCTCACTTTCCACCTATGCATTTCTCGAAACCGCATTTATAGACAAGAATTTCAACTCTGCGCGAGCCTATCCCTCTACAGGGTTTATAGATAACGAAACGCCCCCAGAACCAGAATCAACCCGCATCAAAAAGACGTGTGCGACGATCGCACTGCAAAACAAAAACAACTTTCAATTTACCTCGACGTTGCGCATCGACTTCAAATCAGTAATCACCCATGACCCAAACCCTGATAGCAGTCAATGGAATTTTAGAAACTTACAAGGGCATATTGTTGATATGTTCGCGCTCTACCGACCAATTATTGACCATGACAAATCCACAATAAAAATTTCCACTGCCATCAACGCAGACATAAATAATGAAAATGGGGATCAGACAGCCAAACTCGAGCTAGCGTTGTCCGTAATAATTGACACCTGGAATTTTCACATCGAAGCCAGACCGTTCAACGATCAATACTGGATACTCAGCGACCAATCTACACTGACCGTTAACACAGAGATGGGATTTGACAGTGCATTCCAGCTTTCTCTTATCGCTTTAAGCGCAGAGGGCACAGACCTCGAAATCGGCCTATTAGACTACCTACGTGGTCCAGACTTCAATTTATTCTCGATCAAAGCGGAACCATTTGTTGACACAACCATAAGTCTCGCGAATGGTTACATAAAGAGCAAAACCCTGGACATATTGAGTGGCAACACCCTGATAAACCCTGAAGAAATAACATTCGGTACAATTTATATACTTGGTTGGACAGCAGGTCTCTGCAAAGCATCCTTCACGGTGGATGTACCGAGCCCGTTACTATCTTTCAAACAAGAGCTCAAGTACCCAGAAACCATGAGCGACCCTCATCTCGACCAGATCAGCTACTACTCTACTGCCATCAAGGACTCGTTAACGAAACCCAGTGTCGTAACAGCCAGCATCTCTTTCGATAAGTCGACACTTTTACCCAATCTCAACACAACATTTATTCCCAACTCATCAAAATTTTATATAACGCACGGCGTAGGAATGCACAACAAAGTCACTGGCGAGCACATCGGCAACGCCATGAAGTCAACTGAAATAGAACTCATGTTTGTATCCGAAGGCGGCGTCGACCCCATCGCCCCAAGAATCAGCAAACGCACCGACCCCATTTTAGGCATTGCCGAATACATCGACTTCACCGAGTCCACTATTCAGTTCAGTGACGATTCGACTACTGACAAGCGCGATCCCATCCGCATGAACACCCTGTTCGCCCGCGAGCTGATCAACAAAGCCAATATCGCTCTGGAAGCGCTGTTGTCATGGGAAACCCAGCACCTCGAAGAGCCCCCCATCGGTGATGAAACCGCTCCAACCCCGATGGATTTCAAAGGCGCCAACGGCCTGTATTTCTGGGAGCTGTTTCTGCATCTGCCGTTTATGGTTTCCCATCGCCTGAATCTGGAACAGCAATTCAGCGAGGCCGAGCATTGGCTAGGGTTTATTTTCGATCCGGGCCGTAAAGCTTTGGGTTCGGCAGATGCGTATTGGAATGTGCGGCCTCTGACCGAGGTGTCGGATACGGACTACTTCATGCGCGCGCCCATTGACCCGGATGGTATCGCCGCCAGCGATCCGGTGCGCTATCAAAAGGCCGTGTATTTCCACTACATCAAAAACCTCATCGACCGCGGCGATATGGCTTACCGGCAACTGACCCCGGACAGCCTCGGCGAGGCCAAGCTCTGGTATGTGCGGATCCTCGATTTGCTCGGGCCAAGGCCGGATACGGTACTGGTCAGCCGTTGGACACCCGGCCCTTTGCAAGCACTGGCCGACTCGACCAGCGCGCCGTTGCGCGAATTCGCCAGCCGCCTT
>LNAP01000110.1_pt1 | contig 150696 bp, 183 predicted proteins | sample 602601 | NCBI WGS metagenome assembly LNAP01 (sample SAMN02440304, study PRJNA202911) | soil metagenome | biome: Subtropical and temperate rainforests or woodlands; isolation source: soil samples (1 kg each in a 20% v/v slurry with milli Q water) were... ...
GTTCTGCGGCACGCTTGAGCATCGAATGCAGATCGGTGCTGATTCGGGCTTCGAGACGGGCGGTAGAGATAGCTGCGGGCATGGTTTTGTCCTCCTGATAGAATCATACGGCAATTTGCCGTACAATTCAAGCGGAATTTTCGGCGGTTGCGGCTTACCGTACGATTTTTTCCGTTTTCTGAGGCGACCCCATAAGGCACAGATGCTTCTCAACGGCATCCCGCACGAGCACTGGATACAGGAACTATCCTTCGTCGCCACCGCCGGTTTCACCTCGACGAGCACGCCAATCGGGATCTGGCGCTTCCGGATCGGTGCGCTATTCCCAAAGCCGAGGGGTGAAGTCGAACAGCGTGATATGGTTCCCGAGATCCGAATTGAACTGCTTGAGTCCACGATGATGGATGCCCCCAGAGCGCCAGATCACTTATGCCGAGTCTTCAAGAGACTGGCTGAATCCGCGTGCGTTCATGTGGCTTGGTCCCTCAGTATGGCGGCCGACGAAATCGAGCTATATCGTGAGCAACACGCCCAGTGGCCTATGTCCCTGGCGCTGCCTCTTCCGGATGGCTACGGGGAGATCGCACAAGAGGTGTTTGCGGTCTGTACGACAGAGAATCATTTTGGGATGGCGGTTTTTCGCGATGACCTGTCCGACCAGGAATCCGATTTGCTGCGTATCGTCTGCCGGTCTGGAACGGAAACCGATCAACCAAAGGAAAAGCCCAAGTCACCCAATCGCATGGCGAAGCCAAAGCCGGAGAACCCCGGCGACGTTTTCCTGTTGATGGAATTCGGCCTGACGGCAAGGCGTCCACTCGTTGCGCCTTCGAGTGGGGCCGATGCCGGTGCCAAGTATGTTCGGCTATGGAACCGCCTCGCGGAGGGGGTTATTTCATCCGAATGCAGATGTGCCTGGTGGGGCCAGAAATGCTCCAATACGATGCTTGGCAGCATTGCTGCATGGATGTAGTGGCCCGGTATTGTCAAGACAACGGCGAGGCCGAGGGCCGCACCCTACGCTCGTATTTCCTGTCGGCGTCACTCCGCGTCAGCAATGAAAATCGGGCCGCCTTCGTGTCCTGGAGGGACGGAAATGGGGCTGGACAACGCCCCCTGTCATAAGACATCTTGACAGCTTCTGCTGTCCTTCACGGACGGCGTGAACGCTCAGTTTTCGACTGGCTGCGTGTTCTAGTTTCGTGCGAATTTAATCCAGAAACGCCCCCCCCTCGGTCGGTATCTTGACTACATGGCGATGCGGCATAAAACCGCTCCACCCATCAACTCAGGAGATACCCGACATGCAAATCACCACCACCAAGGAAAACCTCGCCTCTCCCCTTGCTCTCGTCACCGGAGCCGCTGACACTCGCGGCACCGTCCCCATGCTCGGCACGGTGCTTTTGAAAACCACCGACGCAGGGAAACTGAGCATGATCTGCTCGGATACCGGGATGCTGGCGAAGGCGCTTACTCCGGTCGAAGTCAAGCAGGGCGGCGAAATTGCCGTCGACGTGCGCCGGATCAACGAACTTGTCCGCGCCTTGCCGGAAAAGCAGCCCATCGAGATCAGCATCGAGGCCGACAAAGGCACCCTGCTGGTGAAGTCGGGGCGTTCCCGCTTCCGTCTGCCCTCCTTCGCCGCCAGCGACTACCCGCGAATGTTGCCCGCGAAGGAGGAGCGGATTTCGATTACCATGAGCGCCCGCCGACTGGCCGACATGATCGCGGACGTTACCCCTTCGATTGCGGACGCTGATGTGCGCGTGTTCCTCAACGGCGCTCTCTTCACGCTGGATAGCGTTGGACTGTTCATTGTCTCGACTGACGGCCACCGCATGACAGTTAGCCACGAACCCATCGCAGGGTCCGATACGCTAGTTCCCCGCAACGTGATCGTTCCGCGCAAGACGGTCCTGCTGGCGAAGAAGTTGCTCGGTCAAGGCGGCAATGTCACGCTGACGCTCGGCACGAAGAACGTCCAGTTCACCTTCGAGGACGGGACGATTCTCTTCGGGAACTCGGTGGATAGTCAGTTCCCTGCATGGAAAAACGTGATCCCTGCCAGTGCGGAACGTGTCACCGTTTCCGCCGACCGCCTCGCCGCATCCCTGACGATGCTGGTAGCGGCACCGGACGACAAGGCCAAGCAGGATGTGATGAAGCACAAGGTCGAGATCAGCTTCACGAAGGCGACCACGACCCTGCGCCGAGGCGAGGCCGGTCTGTGCGAACTGGACTCCGCGTCCTCGTCGGAAACCCCGTATGAGTTGGCCTTCAACATCAACTACCTGTCTGACGCAGTAGCGACGATCCGCTCCACCAGCGAAGAAGCCGTCATCGGCTACTCTCCCGCCGCGACGGCGATCACGATGCGCCCGAAGGACAAGGACTACCCGCTCACCGTGGTCATGCCGCTCCGCGTCTAACGCACTTCTACGCATCATAGAAGTATTCCAGAAACCCATGATGCAGATGGGCAAAATGCTCTTGTAACCCACACCAATCAAGGAGATTCCGAATGTTCAAAGCCCTGCAACCACTGCTTGCTGAACGCAGCATCCACATCCTTCTCTCGCCCGCCAAGGACGGCAAGGTTGGCGTCTATGTCGAGCCGGTCAAGCTGAACGACAAGGAGGACAACGCCTTCATCACCCCCTTCCGCTGCGAAGGTACCCCGGAAGAACTCGACGCCGAATTGCCCGGTGTTCTGGCGCAATGGCTGACCTCCCGCGCTGCTGTCACTACCTCGCTGCGTGACGCGCTGGCTGCTGCCGATGCCCAAACAAAGGCCGCTGCCGACGAGGCCAAGAAGAAGGCTACGGATCGCAACAAGAGGCCCGCGACGACCACCGACAAGACCAGCACGACTGCCAAGCACGGTGCCAAGGCTACCCCGGCCCAAGCCATTACACCTTCCCTGATTGACGGCTGCGGCGCTGGCGAAGATGGCGACGACAAAACCGGCGATGGCGATACCTCGCAGGGCGAAGGTGCATCCCAACCGGCTGCTACCGCTTCTGCCGAAACCTCGTCGGCACCTACCCTGCGAGGTGCCGACGCCGCCCCCGCACCGGTGCAACAAGCAGCCGAACCGGCTCCGACTACCGCCGCCGTCGTCGCCGACGATCCAGTTACCGCCGAACTGTTCTGACCCTCAGACCAGTACCGACCCCCACCGACACAGGAGATTTCCATGAGCCTCACCCCCCTCGCCGTTCGTCGTATTTTCATCTACAACGGACGCATCCTTCCCGACCCCGATCCGCAGATGACCCCGGAGGCGGTCAAGCAGTTCTACTCGGCCATCCATGCCGATCTGACGAACGCTGCCGTCGAGGGCGGCAACTTCGAGGGTGACACGCAGACCTACGAATTTCGTAGAGGCGTGGGAACCAAAGGGTAAGTCATCCTTCATTTGATAGGTAACGACGCATGAACCGCGAGACATTCGAGGAAATGGTGCAGAAAGCCCTTACAGGGCTTTCCGGCAACATGGTCGATGCACAGGCCAGCCAGAAGCGGAAAAGCCGCAAGGCAGGCATCGGTGGCGTCCGCTACGGCAAGACCGAGAAGCTGGTCGGACAGGCCGTTTCCCGCCTCGCGGCCAGCAGCTGCTCGAACAAGCCTATCGCCATCCCCTCCCCTGACATGGTGCCGCCGTGCTTCTGACCCTGCCTGTATTTGCTCCCGAAGTCCCCGCCGTCATCGAGTTCACCCCGGCGGGTGAGCGGCACCTTCGCCTCGTCTTGGCAATGAGTCGTCTTGGCATGATTTCGGACGACGACCTGGCCGGTCTGCGCCGGACCAGCATGAGCGCAATCTCGATCCGTACCCTGATCGAGAAAGGCTGGCAGCGTGAGGTTGGAGGCGATTACAGCTTCAAACTGATCTCGGCCTATGCGCGGTTGATTCTGCCCCACCGTGACTCCGAGGAAGATTTCTCGACGGAGAACGGTGAGCCGTTGGTCTGTGTGGCGATCAATGCAGGGCATCCCGAATGGATCACCATCGGCAAAGCGTTTTCGGCTATCGAAGCGTTGCAACCGGGCCTTGGCCGGAAAGCTATCGGCATCCTCGAAGGGTCGCTTTGCCACTTCGGCATCCCACATACCGTCGGCGGTGCATTTGAAATGGCGCAAAACCTCTACTGGTATGGCGAGGACGACGAATCTGTCGTGCTGGAAGAGTACGGCGATGAAGCCGCCGACGCCGATATTCCTCGCCGAGCCGACCTGTTCGATGGCATCCCTGAATGGGCCTACGTCAAGATCTCGGACGAGCTTCCTTATTCCACCGACGAGGAGTTTGCCGTCGCTACTGAGCGGCTGGCTGACCATCCAGTTGGAAAGCTCCTCGCGGCCTTGCTGCATCTGGATCGCATCGACTCCGACAACGATCTTTTCGCCACGCCGTACCTGAACGAAGAGTGCATCATCCCCAACGAACCGCCCATTGTTTGCGGCTGGACCGGCGAGACAGATTTCGACCGCATCTACGATGACAATTACCGATACTTTGCCGAGGACGGCGAGGAGCCGCCTTGGAGCGGGTGCGTGATGTTCGCCCCTACGGAAGCAGGTATTTCAGAATCACTGCCTCGCATTCGTCATACTGGCCTTGTCCTCCGGGCCTTGGATATGGCCCTCCATGAAGCAAGGAATCTGAACAATGAGCTTTGAAGTCCACGATTGCGCCGCCATGAGCGTGAAGCTGAAAACGGCGATCCTGCTATACGAGAACAGCAACGGCCATTCCGGCACCAGCTATGCCACGATCCACCCGGTTGATGCTGGTGAGAACGATGGGCCTCCGGTGATTCGTGCAGGTCGCCCCGCTGACCGCTCCAGCCTCGAGTCAGTCTGCGCGTCCCTGCTTAAAGCCTCGCGTGTGCGTTCCGGCGTTCTCATGGACAATATCCTGAGCGTTGGCTTTGAGCATGTGGTCTGGTGGCAGCGCCCCGGCCAGCGTACCTACTTCTTCGATTGCCGCCCCGGTGCCGAGGGTGGCGTCAGCGTTGGCAAACGTGCTGGTACGGGACTCACCCCCGGCATTGTGTTCGTCGCCAAGGGGCAGTCCATGTGGGCCTATGCGGTCAAAGGCGATGGTCGCCCCAATGCGGATACGCAGCTTTGCCATCTTCCCACAATGAACGTGTGGGAGGACGGCAAGGTCTGCACCGGGTCCATGCCGCTCCCGGACAACACCGTGGCCGAATCTGTTGCGGCCTGGGAGAAGTCCTTTTGGGACAGCAATTTCAGCCATCCGAATCACCCGAAGCCGGTGAACTACAAAGGCGGTATTCACCAGTTCTGCATCGATCTTCTGGACGGCAAGTTCAAGAAGTTCCCGCAGCGTGTCCTGCGTTCCATCAAGGGACTGACGCTCGGTCGACTGGTGGATCGCCTCGACGGCTTGGCGGAGGACTGACCATGAACATGCTCGATGCCACCCTTCAAGCGGCCTGCCCCTGCGTCATGTGTCCGCGCTACGAACCTCTCGCGCTACTGGAAGATGACAGCCACCGCTTCCTGATCTGCGGCGATGGCCTTCATGTAGAGGTCCGCCGTCCCTGGATTCACGCGATCCTCAAGGTGATGGATTCGCCCATCCCGTTGCCTTACGGACAGCCTCCCAAGCTCTTTTCGATCAACCTGCATCGTCGCGCTCTGGTCGCTGGGCTGGAACACTTCATCCGGCTGGCCAGAAAAGTCGCCCCGATGGAGCATGCGGCATGGCTCACCTTCGATCCTATCCAGATGGCGGTTGGCTATGTGGAGCCGGAAGTCATCAGTCGTGGGGCCTGGCATATCCGCTACCACCGCCCGGATGCGACACCGCGCTGCTTGCCTGTCGTGGATTGCCACTCCCACGGCAACCTGCCGCAAGGCGCGTTCTTTTCGGACGAGGACAACGCAGACGACATGACCGATGATGCGAAGTTGGCTTTCGTCGTCGGCAATCTCGACAAGCCGGAGGTCAGCGTTGTCATGCGCTTCGTTGGATTCGGGCTTTCGCTTGAATTAACTGAATGGGTACGGGGCCTTTTGTATGCTGATGACCACATACCGAACGAAACCGAATTTAGGAACGACAACAATGACACCTGAGAACGTCCATATCCTTTCTGAAAAGCTCCTGCACCGTGTCGTTGAAATCCATGTCATCGGCTGCGGTGGCACCGGGTCGCAGTTACTTCCGCGCCTCGCCCAACTGAGCAAGTGCATGGTGGCTCTCGGCCACCCGCATGGCATCAATGTGCATGTGTGGGACGCCGATACCGTGTCCGAACACAACTGCCTGCGCCAAAACTTCTTCCCCTGCGACGTGGGCCACAACAAGGCCAGCATCATGGTCAATCGGCTGAATATCGGCCACGGCCTCGCATGGCGGGACGAACCTCGACTGTTCACCCGCGATGCGCTTGAACATAAGTCGGTGGACTTCATCATCGGCTGCGTCGATTCCAAGGCGGCGCGTCGAGAGATCGAAGCCTTTGCGCTGGAGTCGTATTACACCGGGTACTGGATTGACGCCGGAAACGATGCCGTCTCTGGACAAGTGATCGTCGGCCAATATGGGAAGGCCGTTGCCGACAACCCGATGCGCTTGCCGCTGGTGTCGGAGCTTTACCCCGAGATCGTGACCGGCCCGGACGACAACTCCCCGTCCTGTTCGGCTCGGGAAAGCATCCTCAAGCAAGGGCTGGCCACCAACGCGATGGCCGCGACGTGGATTTACGGGTGGCTTGCCGAGGCGCTGCGCCACGGTCAGATCAACTACTCGGGCATTTTCTTCAACCTTGCCACTGGACGCTCCTCGTCCATTCCGGTCAGCAAAGATGCTTGGGATTCGATTCGGCCCGCCGCTCGCGCCCCGATCGCCCCCGATTTGCTGCCCAAGGTGGCATGACGGGTTTTTGCCCAACCATGGCAGGGAAGTTACCCCCAACTTCTGTGGATAACTTCCCTTTGGCTTCGTGGGAATGGCCAACAAATCTGGGAAAGCCGGTCATGCTTAAATTCTGGTCAATATCCATAAAGCATTCACTCTAAAGCCGTGAGCGAAAGGTCGAAAAGCTAGTCTCGGCGCGGTTTTCTGACCAATCATTGCATAAGTCAGAATGAGCAAGACCCGGCGCTGAAGCAGAAGGCTACTTTGGCACCAACAAGACGTTGATCCAGCGCCATCGACAGGATGATCCGGATAGCCTCTTGGGCGACAGATTGATCAGCAACCAGCAGCAGTACCGCCAGCGTCAGCAAGCAGCGGCTGCGGCCACTGGCCGGCAGTTTTCATTTGAGCCTGGCAGTACCAAGCCGTGATTCCGCGCATCGCTGTCTTTTGCGGACACTCTGTCGTCGGCAGCTCCGGCCATCGGCACCGGCCACAATAAATCCAGAAACGCCCCATGCCGATCAGTAGCATTGGCTGCATGGATACCAAATACCTCAACCCTCTCCTCGGGGCACTCGACGACGGATACCGTCATCGGCCCCATGAAATGCTCGGCTTCTTTATCAGCGGCGTGATGTCACTCTGGGGCTTACCCGAGTGGCAAACCATTCCCGAAGAAACGCGTCCCAAAGTCACCGAAGCGATTGAGGCCTACGCTGATATCGTCGGATCTCACGAGCCGTTCGAGGACATCATTGGCCCTCTGTACATGGAAATGGCATCGCGTGGCGGCCGCCAGCAGCTCGGGCAGGGCAATCGCATGAACGTTAAGCCAAACCGAGAAGCTGGGCGCGGTAGAGGTCAGATGTGGCGGCGATGAGTCTGCGGGCTTTGATGCCGCCCTTACGCTTGACCGGGTCGAGGCGAATGAGGTTGAGGGTAATGTGCTTGAGGACGGCGAGATTGTGAGCGGCATGGCCGGTGCGGGCGCGCATCTGATCGTCGGCGAAGGCGACATCCATGCACCAATGCAGGCTGTTCTCCACGGCCCAGTGGGCCCGCACTGCTTGGGCCAAACGCCGAGCATCAGCGGGCAGGCTACTGATGTAGAAACGACGCTCAAGCGAGGTTTTGCCGTTGATGCAGCGCTCCGACTCGATCACGGCAAAGGAGTTCAGGTCTGGCCACTGCTCAGGCTTGGCCAGGCAGTCGAGTTGATCGAAGGCATAGCAACGGCGGGTTTCGAGTCGGCCGTGATCCTTGGCGACGGTTTCGACCGCCGTGTGCGGGGTGCGCTCAGGGTGTGCCTGGAATTGAACGAAGAAGTCTCGTATCGACGCCGCCAAGGTCGGCTGATTGTCCTTCACCGCCAGGACGTAGTCGGCGCCACGATTCCTGATCGCCTGGGCGATGCTGGCCTGGGTACCCATCGCATCGAGGGTGACGATGCAGCCTTCCAGCGCCAGCGTGGCCAGCAGTTCAGGGATCGCCGTCTTCTCGTTCGATTTCCCGGCCGTTGCCCGCTGCCCCAGCACCAGTCCTGCGCCGGCAGCAAACGCACTCACCAGGTGCAGTGGCGTGGCATCCACCTTGCCCGAGCGCCGACTGGTCTTGCCATCAATCGCGACTACGGCATCTGCTCCCAAGGTGGGCAGCAGCGCACTCACCCAGCGTCGGAACGCCGCTTCAAATTCGTCCGGGTCGATCATGCCGAACAGGCGCCCAAAGGTGTCGTGGGAGGGAATGCCGTGTTCCAGTTTGAGGTAACCGCGCAGCCAGTCCCGTTTCTCTTTCGCCCACAACTCGATCTCAACGAAGGTGTCCGCGCCGACCAACACCGCATTGACCGCCACGACGAGCAGTTCGACCAGATCGTGCTCGACCTTCCCTGCCTGCCTCGGGTCCGTGATCGATACAAATACGTCTGCCAAACGCAGCTTGCTTTCCGTCTCCATGAAACACCCCAAAAAGACAGAAAACTACACAAATCAACCCCTTGTGAACAGCCCCCTCGCAACCCCTTGATCGTGAACGGCTATTTCAAGCGTCCACGACATCGTCATTCATGCGATTGCCCTGGCAGCTCGGGCAGTATTTCACGCCTTGGGGCGTGGCCTCGATGATGGCCCAAATGACCGCCGGTGAAAAGCCGGAGGACACCGGGCAACTGATTAAAGTCTGCGACCCGGCATGTGGAAGTGGGGTAATGCTTCTCGCCTTCGCGCACCACGCCCTTTTCAACTGGGGCGAAGATACCTTGATTCGCCTAGCCGTGACCGGGTGCGACATCGATGCCTATTGCGCCCGGGTCATGGCCTTGCAGCTGGTGGCCAACTGCAACATTTTCAACCTCAAGCTGGGCGAGGTCCTGGTTCTCCGTGGCGACTCCCTCTTCCCCGACAAGGGCATGGAGACCATCGTCCATGCAACGGCGCCCACTGCTCCCAACGTGTTGCCAGCGCAAGCCCCAGAGCGCCTAGCTGCCCTGATGGACGCAGCCCATGCCCATCCAGACGTGTATCAGCACGAGCTATTTGCAGCCGCCTGACGGACGAGGAGATGCCTGTGCTCAATAAAGCCTACGCCCCACTGATCGACGCCGCCAGATGCAACTCGCCGGACGGGCCTGAGCTTCTGCGGCAGTTGGGCGAAAAGCTATTCACGGCGAATCACAACCGTCTGGCGTCCATTGACGACGGCATTCGGGCGGCCAAGCTCAACCTGGTGCTCTACGCAAGCTTCTTCCCCTCCGATGTCGCCGCGACCGTGCGTGTCTATTACGGACTGGATGAGCCGCTTCTGCCCGTTTGCTCGCGATCTTCTTTCCCTGCGGCCCGATAACTACTTTTTCAAGAAAGGCATGGGCCAGGTCGGTAAACTGATCCTGTGCCACAAAGGAGAAACGCCATGTCCCGCCCTACGATTTCCGGAACCGTCATCCGCCGAATCGATATGCATCATTCCAGTCCCAGCAAGGACAAGGACTATCGAATCACCATTGCCCAGGAGCCGGACGGGACGTGCCGGGTTTATACGGAGTATGGCCCAGCCGACAAGCTGCAGAACGGCAAGGAGCAGACTAAAGCCCCGATTTCCGCCGTACAGGCCGAAGTCATGGCGAACGGTCTCCGCGACGGGAAGGTCAAGCAGTCCGACTCCTACGATGTAGTCAGCGATCGGCGTTTTACTGCGACTGCAACGTCGCCGCCCAAGCCCGCCCCCGTCCAAGCACCGGCGCGCAAGCTGGTCAGCGCCGATTCCCTTTCCCCCGCCAGCCGCGCCGCGCTGGCCGCCATTTTCTGAGGAGCATCAACATGGAAGTCATTGACAAAAAGACCCCCTCCAAGGCCACTCGCCTCGCCGTCAACCGTGGTATCACCCTGACCACTCCGGTCATTGGCCGCATCACGGCCGGTCATACCATCGTCAAGAACGACAAGGCTCTGCCGGTGAAAGACGATCACTTCACCCTGACCACGCTCTTCCAGGACAAGAGAACCCGCGTCTGGGAAGAGCATCCCCTTCAAAAGACCTTGACAAAGGGCGAAGAAAAGCTGCGCGCTATCCCCGTGCGGATCGCCTACAACGACGTCAATCTGAACCTGCACAACAGCTTCAGCGCGTTCGACCCCCAAAAGGGGCGTGCGCTTTGCGTCGGCAACGGCGACCGGGCCCGCCGCATCACCGAAGATGGGGTGAAGGAAATGGATTGCCCGCGGCCGGAGGCATGCGAATATGGCCAACGCCAGCGCTGCAAGAACTTCAGCCGGGCCTACTTCCGCGTCGAAGGTCAGGATGACGAGCTGGGTGCCTTTATCCTGCGCACGACGTCGTTCAACTCCCTCGATCGACTCGGGTCCCGCCTCAACCAGCTCTCGGGCCTCACCGGCGGCCGCATCGCCAATATGCCCATGCTTCTGATCCTCGAGACCAAGACGACCACCCAGTCTTTCCGCGAGCCGATCTATTTCGCGGATCTGGTGACCCGCCCGGGCCAGAAGATACTGGATGCCGTCAAGGAAGCGCGGGATTACCAGGAGGTCATGGAACAGGCTGGACTGTCCATCGAAGGACTGGAAGAGGCGTTGCGCGCAGGCCTAGCCAACAGCGACTTCGCCGACGACCTCGAGGACGCCGATGAATGGCTGTCCGACGAGGACCTGATTGCCGAAGTTGAACAGCAAGGGCAGCGCACCGGTCTGCGCGGAATGGATAGCCTGACCCAGCGCCTGAACTCCCTGGCCACACAGCAGCCTGGTGGCGATGAGCCCGAGCAATCGACTGCCCAGGGTGGCGAAGGTGCGCCGGCGGAACAGTCCAGCGGGGAGGAAGGCGTCCCCGCTCCGGCATCTGAAATGGTCTATGCCGCGGCGCAGGCGGCGGGCATAATTCCCCCTCACCATTCATAGATCATCTGCAATGCACCAGGAATACTTGGATTTCCTTGCTGACTTCCTGGCAGCCATCTCGGCCTACTTCTGGGCTTGCTCCGCCCTCTTGACATCCTCCCCGGCCTGAAGGCCGTAGATTCCTACGGCGCTCAGGGGCGGCATCGAGCCGCCCCTGAGTCGCTTCGGTGGGTTCCTGCTGCTGGCGGCCTTACCGCACCGCTCACGTCAGCCAGTGGAATCACCGTCCGATCCCGTTGTTGGTTTGGGATATGTTCCTGTTGTTAACGGAACAGCATCCCGCGATGAAGCTAACTAGAAAGCAGCGGCCGACGGTGAAGTAACCGACCGGCGCAAACACACTATTGGGCGACCTTAGTTCGATTCGGGCTGACGGTGCCAAACCCTGCCAAACACACTACTCGACGAAGAGCCTTTTCTTCATCTGGTTCTCAGCGCGCAATCCAGACTAGGAATGCTCCGCCCGCAAATGCAGCAACGGCAACCCAGTATGGTATTCCAGCACGGGCGTTCTTCAGCAACTCGGTAGCGGTCTGGAGCTGGGCTTGAGTCGAATTCCGCTCCTTCTCGAGGCTTTCTGCACGCTCGCGCGCCAGGCGTAGATCTTTGCCGACCTCACCCAGTAGTCGCTGTCGCTGCTGGACGCGCTCCCGGACGTAGGCTCCGGCCTGCGCCGGTGTGTTGGCTGAATAATCGGCAACGAGATCCAGCAGTGTTGCATTCCCGGTGTGGCCCAGGCCGACGACGCGGTGCGCTTTCTGTTCCGCGAGGGCCATGAGGACTCTGGGGTCGTCGAAGACTTCAAAATCGGCGGAATCACCACCACCACGGATGATCATCACGATGTCGTAGGCAGTCGCCTCCCTGATCGCCGTAGCAATGGCCACGGGGTCGAGCATGTTCACCCGGACTGGGAAAACGCGCACGGCGTCACCGAGCTTGGTCAGCTCCGCCATGCAATCGTTGGCGACCTGGGCAGCCGCCGAGGTCGATTGGATCAGGGTGATGGAGATTGAGTCGCGATCCGGGAACGGAACGCGCCAGAGTGGTATCGTCCGCAAGCGTTCGAGGGTCATCCGTCCCTGCTGGACCATCGCAGTGGACGCGGCCTCTTCCTGCTCTCCAAGCTGGATATCCGTTGCCGCCAGCTTTACATCGACGCCATAGTTTCCGGACTTGATCACCAGGCGCCCGGAGAGGATCACGTTCTGCCCAGGGACGATTCCCCTGCTAGCAACCAGCGAGGACATGATTTCGACCTTGGTTTGCGCGCCGCCGTCATCAACGACCTTTGCCCCATAGAAATACTTGCCGCTCGCGCGCCCAGGGTCTGTCCAGCGCCCCCGCAAGCGGATCATCCCCGCCATCTCTGGAAGATTGGAGACGGCCAGGCGCTCCAGGAGCAGCGAGGTGAATTGCTGGAAGGTGCCGGGCGTTACGTCGGCAAAGAGAGCCGAGGCTTCAGGCATCGTAGCGTTATCGTTCATCGTGATCTGCTATCAAGAAAGTGCGCGAATATGCGCACGGTTCTTTTCCTGCCCCGACGTGTCTTGCTGACCACATTCGTATCTGACAGGCGTAACTTTCCCGGCTGCGACAGGAACCATTCCTGAAGCAGCGTCGCCATTGCTGGGCGAACTCGCCACGGGTAGGGCAGTTACGGTTGCCAGCCGTTTCAGGTTCAGCGCCGCATTGCGGTCGCGGTCATGCTGCGCGCCGCATTCCGGGCATGCCCATTCGCGGTCCTTCAGCGTCAACGCTTCGTTCTTCCAGCCGCAGGCAGAACACAAACGGCTGCTTGGATACCAGCGGTCGGCAATCACCAACCGGGTGCCATAGCGTTTGGCCTTGTATTCGATCTGTGAACGGAACATCCCAAAGCCCACGTCGCTGATCGCGCGGGCGAGGCGGTTGTTCGCCAGCATCCCCTTGACGTGTAAATCCTCGATCACCACCGCTTGGTTTTCGCGGCAGAGCCGGGCCGTGAGCTTGTGAGTGAAATCCGCTCGGACATTGGCAATGCGGGCGTGCAGCCTCGCCAATATCGCAGCAGACTTCCTGCGGTTGTTGGACACCGGGAGTTTCGTGCCCTTCGGTAGGCGGGCGTGTGGCGCAAAGCCAGCAGACACCTTGCCCGCTTCCAGCTTGCGGCTGACGCGCCGCCCTCGGATTTTCAGCCGGCGCAGCGCCGCTTTCAGCGGCTTGGGCGCGTCAACAGATTCACCGCTGGAGAGTGTCGCGGCAGCCTTGAGCCCCAAGTCGATGCCGCTGACCTCATGCGCCTTGCGCCGGCGGTAGAACTGCGTATCGGATATTTCGACCTGTACGGCGACAAACCAGCGATCTGCCGAGCGCGAAACGGTGGCGCCAAGAATCCTGCCCTCGAAGCGCAGTACCTCTGTTATGGCGACATTACCGATCTTGGGCAGGCGGATCGTCTTGTTGTCCATACTGAACTTATCGTTCGCCACATAGAAACTGTCACGGCAACGACCTTTTTTCTTGAACTGTGGTTCGTGCGCCGGTTTGCCGGCCTTGATATCAGCAAAAAAGCGGCTCCATGCCTTGGCGAGATGGGCGAAAGGCTGCGCGTGCGCGTCCCGGTGAATGTCCTTCAGCCAAGGAAATTCGGCGTACTTGATGGTGTTGAACTGTTTTTTCAGCGCCATCGCGTTCGGTTTGCCACCTGCCGCGTACTGCTTGTTCCACTCGTTCAATGCCCAATTCCAGACGCGCCGGGCCGTGCCGCAAGCGCGGATGAAATAATCCGCCTGCTCAGGCGTTGGACGGAGTGCGATCTTGTGCGTCAGTTGCATGGTTACTCGTATTCTTCTTCCGTCGAACGCCAGACAATTTCGCCAGTCTCGACGCAGATCACACGAACTTCTTGCTCCTCGGGGTCGTCAACCCCTTCGATTGCAGTGGCTACTGCTGTCGCTTCGTTCTTGAAGATCTCAGCGAACGCACTATTCGGAAGCCAATCACTCGTTAGCGGGAAGTTTGACTCAATGCGGTAAGTCATGTGCCACCCCCTTCCTTCAATGCCTCGTTCAGCTTTTTTCGGTAGTTCCGCAATCCGTATAGCCGCGACGAAAAGCAATGCACGATGGTCATCAGGTCATGCACCATCTCCTGCTCGGGCGATAACCTCTCTTGGTTGAGCACCAGCACCTCGCAGCCGTTCGATTTCGCGTAATGATCAAACCACTCGAACCCGAAGCGCGTCAACCGGTCACGGTGCGCAAGGATCAGCGTTTTGATTTCGCGCCTGCCGATCTCGTCCATCAGCGTCAGAAACCGCTTGCGCCTGAAGTTCAACCCACCACCGACTTCCTCGATGAATTCGACATTCGCCAACCCTTTCGCTACAACAAACTCTTCCAGCACCTTGCGCTGGTTTGCCAAGTCCGGTTTCTGCGCTGCACTGGACACCCGGCAGTAGGCGACCAGTTTCGTTGGTGCCTGCACTGCCTGCCGCAAGCCGATGAACTCACGAATCTGCGTCTCGGTGTAAAGACGGCGGTTACTGTCCGTTCGCGCCACGGGGATTAGCCGCCCTTCGCGTTCCCATCGCTGCAAGGTCTTGACGGACACGCCTAGCAGTTTAGCTCCCAACCAGAGGGGAGCCTTTCAGGCTTGAGGGGAGCAGGTTTCATTGCGGTTCCTTTCCACCCACGAACGTACCAAAAGGAGGGCGTTGGTTCTCAGATTTTTTTTCTGCTCGGGATGTGGTTTCTGTTGTCCTGAGTGGATGTTGAAGGCGTAGTGGCAGGATCCCTACTTTTTCCAGAAACGCCTAGTGTAACTTGGCAAACTATGGCTCAGTATAAAACAAGGAGAACCCGCCATGTCCGCCGCCGTTGCCATTGCTGAAGTACCGGAGCCAGCTATTGTTGATGCGCCACCACCAACATCGCTTCGAGATATTTTTGGGCAGCTGCACTGCCGCCCCGATATCCCGAACGAGGTGTATCACGCTGACCGCTCCTGCGTCTCGTCGTCCGGACTCAAGGAAATTCTGCGTTCTCCAGCGCACTTCCAAGCCTACTTGCAGGGTACCAACCGCAAGGAAACGCCGGCCATGTTCTTGGGCACGGCGGTCCATACCCGACTGCTCGAACCTCATCTGTACGTCGCCGAATATGTGGTTGCGCCCATCTCGGACAAGCGCCTGAAGGAGTACAAGGAATTTGAGATCGCCAACGCCAACAAGAAGATTCTGACGCCGGACCAGATGGCCGTCATTGAGGGCATCGCGCAAAGTGTTTCCCAGCACACTTCGGCGGACACTTTGCTGCGAGCTGGCCTCGTCGAGCACTCGATCATTTGGCAAGATGAAGAAACTGGGATATGGCTGAAGATTCGGCCCGACTGCTTGTGCGTCGACTTCGACACCGGAATCTGTCTGGACGTGAAGAAGACCACGGACGCATCCCGGCAAGCATTCAAGTGGGCCTGCGAACGTTACCACTACGACCTGTCAGCGGCGATGTATCTCGAAGGCCTGCGCCAAGTCTTCAAGCGCGACTTCGACTTCGTTTTCCTTCCAGTCGAAGAGGATGCCCCCTACGGTTGCGCGCTCTATGGCGCACCCGACGACATGCTGCAAGACGGAAAGCGCCTCTTCCGGAAGGCCATACGCGAACTGAAGCGGTGCCTGGATTCCGGTCTCTGGCCGTCGTATCAACCCGATGGCGACTACGAGCTTCTGGATTGGCGTCCCCGCCGAAACTACTGATTCTTTGGAGCAGATTTCATGATCGAAAAGACCATCTCACGCACCCGCGCCATTGGCGCCGCCACCGTCACCGCGTCGACGCATGGCGGCCTGTGGGTCAAGGAAGCCGAGCCGCACAGCACATGAACGACGCAGCAATCAGGGACCACCTGCGGGAAATCATCCGCGACTACTGGGGAATGAGCATGAAGGAAATCGAGCACGTTACGGGCTTTCCGCGCCAGATGCTTCAGAAGAATCTGGATGCCATGCTGGCCGCCAAAACCGTCATCCGGGAGGGAGGGCGCTATGTTGCCCGCTGATCCTTCACCCAACGAGGCCCGCGTCATCGTTCCCGGTGACGAGGAGCGCCTGATCGACGTGGCCACCCGGGCTATCCGTGACGAAATGTTCGTGATCCACAACGGCGCTCGGGTGATTGTGTGCTCCATCATCCCGGTGGGCTGGAAAAAGCTCGCCATCCGGGACAAAAGCATGGCGAACCGTCCAAAACTCCGCCTACCCCCCAGTCTGGAGTGACATTTCTTGGTTGCCGCCAATGATAACGGCACCCAAAATTAGCCCACCATGGAAAATACCCTCTTCTTCGCCTCGCTTACCGCCGCGCAGCAGCGGAAATTCATGGCTTTTGCCGATGCTTACGGTCGCGCCTACGAAAAAGGCCAGGACGGTGGAGATCAAACAAGAGATGGTGGTGGTGATGGCCACGATCAACAAGGCCGGCAACAGCAAGTAAGCACGGTCATTCTCCAGATTTTGGACGAAAAAAAAGCAGCCCGAGGGCTGCTTTAATTTTTGCTACGAAACTTCGCTCCTTAGCGTTTCCGTTTCCTTGATGAAGCACTGGAGACTTCGACGCTGGCGTTCATAAAGCGAGCAGATCCGCTAGCGGACAGCTCCTCCCGGACAGCCCTGACAGCGCCTACCAATGGTGCGAAATATAACCGCGGACCTTGGCGAGCAGCTTGCCAGAACTCATCAATGAAGCCATGCTCTCCTGTCTTCATTTCCACATCTCCTTCACAGATTTAATGGCGGTCACCACCAGATAGATGATGAACAACCCCGCATCTGCTACGAGGATAGCACGCTCGATGAAGCTGAGCACTACGATGGTGAACCCATCGATGTGTGCGGCCTCGAGGGCGTGGACAAGAAGGGACAGGCCCACGGCGGGAGCGCCAATGATTAAGAAAAGGACACTACCGATGAAGGTGTGGCCGGCGAAGTGGACAATCGGAGTCCAGAAAGACTTGTTATTTTTGTTATGCATAGTGTGTTCTCCTTTGGGTTAAAAAAACCCGCGGGAGACCACACAGCATCCCCGTTGGGGACTTGTGCAATCCCCCAACGGGCGGTTAATTGGCTTGGCTCAGGAATTGAGCTTCGCCAGGTCATCACGGCAGCGCTTGAGGCATCGCTTGGCGATGGTGAAGCAGCGTTTCTGCTGCGAGTCGGACTGGTCAGCGAACTTCGAGCACTGCTCGAAATGCACTATTCCTCGCTTAGTCGCCATTCAGGATCGACATCGTTCGCGTCCGACCAGGCGTAAACTTCCCGGACCATTCGTGTCCTTGTTCGCGGGCAACCTGGCGGATGCGCTGCTTGAAGGACTCCTCGCTAACTTCCTTGTGGAGATCGCAGTGAGCGGTCTCCACGGCGAGGAGGAACTGGATATCGGAAACAGAAGCCTGGAGAGCGGCCTGCAGACGCTTGCGGCCGGCGATCTGGTGCCCAATGAGAGCAGCAGCGATCGCGGCAATAGCGGCCGACAGGATTCCTCCAACTGCCTGGATGATGGCGGACTGAACAGCGGGGTCGGTGACGACGATTTCAAAAGCCATGGTGGCCTCCACAATTTGAGCCCGCGGAGAACACCGCCGGAGGCGGCCCCCGGGGCGATTGAGATACCCAGCCGAAGCTGGATTGAAGCGGCTGATATCGCACAGCGCGCAAGCGTTTTCCCAAACGGGAGAAAACCAGACTTTCTTGAGTAGCCTGTCCGTTCAGGACTGCTCAAGAAAGGCCTCTCCCAAAGGGAAAGGCTGAAGACAACCGTGCTTATTCAGCTGTGATTGTCATGGTGCCGTCTGCGTCGAACTGCACGCGGAAGCTGTTATTGCGGAGGTTGGTCTTGCTACCGGCGCCAGCGGTATAGAGGCATTTTTTATTTCACCATGACGTTAGCACCGAATTTGGCTGACGTTCGCTGAGGCTCGCCACAGCGAGTTTCCCTAGGGAACAAGCGGGTTCACCATATGCCGGTGCTTTCCGTAACCCGCTCCGCTTTTCCTTCGCTTGGCTCCCAGCCGACACCTGGAAATCGGGGCTTCTCTAGGAGTCGTCATGGCCAAGATCAAGATCACCAAGTCCGCAGTCGATGCGGCACAACCCCAGGCGCAGCCCGTCGAACTGCGCGACACGCTGGTGCCCGGCTTTCTGTGCAAGATTACACCAGCAGGTCGCAAGGTGTTCATGCTGCAGTACCGCACGAACGCGGGCGAGCGGCGCAAGCCCGCTTTGGGCTTGTACGGGGAACTGACCGTCGAACAGGCCCGTTCGCTGGCCCAGAACTGGTTGGCCGAGGTTCGCAGGGGCGGAGACCCTGGCGGCGATAAGGCGCAGGCGCGCCAAGCACCCACGGTCAAGGAACTGTGTACGAAGTTCATGGAAGACTACTCCAAGCAGCGTAACAAGCCCAGCACGCAGCACGGCTACCAGAGCGTGATTGACCGCAACATCGTTCCGCTCCTGGGGCGGATGAAGGTTCAGGACGTGAAGCGGCCCGATGTGGCGGCGATGATGAAGAAGATGGCTCACAAGCCAGCCGATGCGAACCGCGCCTTCAGCGTCATGCGCAAGATGTTCAACCTGGCCGAGGTCTGGGGTCATCGAACCGATGGCACCAATCCCTGTCGCCATGTTCCGATGTTCCCGGCCGGCAAATCCACACATCTCATCAGCGATGAGGAAATGGGCAAGTTGTTCCGGCATCTTGACCAGTTGGAGGTCGAGGGGCTGGTGTCCTATGTCATTCCGTTGGCGATTCGCTTGCAGTTCGAGTTCGCCGCCCGCCGCTCCGAAATTGTCCTGCTCGAATGGGCATGGGTCGATTTGGAGCAGCGGCGCGTGGTCTGGCCCGACAGCAAGACCGGTGGCATGTCCAAACCCATCAGCGAGGAAGCCTATCGGCTGCTTTCGACAGCGCCCCGTTACGACGGGTCGCTCTACGTGCTGCCTTCGCCGCGCGACCGGATGAAGCACCTGACCACCGGAGAGTATTACAACGGCTGGAGCCGCGCCTTGAAGACCGCTGGGGTGGCGCACGTTGGCACACACGGCATCCGCCATCGTTCGGCCACGGACATCGCCAACTCGGGCATTCCGGTGAAGGTGGGCATGATGCTCACCGCGCACAAGACCGTGGCGATGTTCATGCGCTATGTCCACACCGAGGATGGCCCCGTGCGGCAAGCCGCCGAACTGGTGGCGAACCGGCGCAAGTCGGTGGTGGCGGGCACGATTGCCACACCAGCCTCTGTATCTTGACTGCCCTTCGTTTATAGACGGAAATGACAACATACGAGATTGAACACTACCTAACTCCCGGTTCATCCGTCCAATGTGCCAGCTTTTCCGTCGAAGTCGCAACGGCACCACGTTCGCGCTGGAAGTGGTCAACGGCATTCTGGAAGACGGCGACAAGGCCGAACTGCTGATCGTGCTGCGCTAGATGGTCGAGGCCTTCGGTTGCGTTCAAGCGGTGGCCGAACAGGCACATCTGAACCCAACCTAGCTTTATCGCACGCTTTCACCGAAGGGCAATCCGGCACTCAACAGCTTGCTGGCGATTCTCAAGGCGATGGGGCTGCGACTGGCGGTGTAGCCGTTGGCTGCACCCGCTACGTCGGTTCAAGTTATGTGAATGCGTCGGTTGATGCCGATACCCCTATCGACATGACCATTGACGGGACATGTACTGGGCGATAGGTCAGCAACGTCAAAGGCATTGCGATCCAGCGATCCTTCTGGGCTCCAGGGCAGCACGTTCATATCAATAATCCCCGGTATTGGGCTCCAGCAAGCTGCGCAGGTTGTTTCGGACAGTAGCCGCAAGCGCAGATGGCGAAACACCATGTAGGTGGCTCAAAGCTTCAACAACTATGGCCACATCTGCCGGCTTCGAAGGCCGATCAGCCGTCTTCGTGAAAGGACCATCAGTCTCGGTCAGTAGCCTATCAAGGGGAATGGCGGCGACCATCGACGAATGTCGCTCGTTGTCCAACATCGCTGCGTTGATGGAGAAGTAGCAGCCCAACTCAAGAGCACGTTTTGCCTCTGCCTTGCTGCCGGTGAACCAGTGCAGCACGACCTTGCCTGTTGTCGGCGGCAGGTATGCCTCAATGTGATCCAATACCGCCTTCGCCGCACGGATGCTATGAACTGTGACGACTTTGTTTCCTGCCTCGGCACAACGCCGCAGCACGTGCTGAAAGACCTCTTTCTGTAGGTCGAATGATTTGTAAAAGCGTGGACCAGCGTCAAGGCCTACCTCGCCGATATAGCGGGTCTCTGAAAGATGGGCATCCCAGAGCGCAATTTCGCTCGCCCGTTCAGCGACCAACTGCGGATGCAGCCCAAGCGCCGCCCGAACATGCCGCGTCGCTTGCGCCAGTTCATGGTTTCGTGGCCAGGCCCTCGGCGTGGTCGTCACTGCCAGTGTGAAAACACCCGCCTCATCAGATTCCCGAACCGCCGCTGGATGATCCGGATACAGATCAAGATGGCAGTGGAAGTCCACCAGACCATTTGTCGCGATCATGGATGCCCCGACATCAGCTCGGTCTCGTGTCCACGCCATCGATCAGGCGCGAAACTTCGTCGAGGCCGCGCCGATAGACATCCGCCAGTTGATCCAGCCGCGCGACCTCGTCCCCAAGCGAGCCTGGCTTGTGGATGAGGAGATTCGCGAGGCCTGGGTGTCCGCGCAAACGCTCGATCGCATACTGAAAAGAGCGCACTTGCTTTCCTGTCGACTCACGGGTGTCCAGTGTTTGGGCGCGAAGGTCGGGCACGGTGTATGTGGTTTCGTCTTGACCTGCTCCCCACGCGCTATCCAATGCAGCGCGCCGAATCAGGCAGGGCAGACAGTATCCGCAGTGCTCAATGCCTCTTCCTTGGTGACCTTGCCACCGGGCGTTCGCGGGGTGTGCACAAGACAAAGAATGCGGTGCCAGTTTGAGCAGCAATGCCTTGTTTACGCATGCACTGGCCATTTCTCCCTTGGTCTTGTCCCAATACGGATTCTCGACACGGCCATCGATCCCAAGCTCTGTGAGCAGCTCATTCCAGCGCGCCATGTAGTACGGATGCGTGGTACGAGTGCTGTTTGACCCGAGTCGCAAAGGATCCAGCGGCACATTTAATGCAATTAAGCCATTCTCGGGCACCCTCAGCACGAAACCATTGCCAAGCCCTGTGCCGGCGAATACGCCCAGGGCGAAGAACAAGAACGATCGACCTCTCGTGCTGTTTTCCGAGCCGACATCCTTTACCAATCCTTTATCGAACGTCATGCCGACGCGCAGTCGGTTGAACGCCGAGTTCGCGTATTGCTTTTTCAGGCCCGCAAACAATTTCCCTTGTGCGTCGCTGGTCGCGCCTTCGCCAAAGTGGCTCACCAACAAAGGCGTCGAGCTGGCCTGAAGAAGATCGATAGCACCAATCAAGCTGTCCAACCCACCGGAAAACAGGCTCAGCGAATCAAACGGCGGTGTCAGCAGACTGGGCGGTCCTTGATTCGCAATAGTCGCGAACCTGTCTGGCCGCACCCGAAAGCCTATCGTCCATTGATCGCCCGTCAGAAAATTCAAGGCCTTCGTCAAGGTCGATGTGGCAGCACCCCAGCGCGCCGGATCACTCACCGGAACGACCAGGCGGATTTCTCTTGTCCACGAATCCTGCGACTGTTCCACACGAGAGATGCGCGTGTCCGCGGCATGGACATGTGCGGCGACCACCAGTAGATCAATACCGATCTCCGATGGGAAGACGCCCAGGGCCTTCAGACTGGTCAGCGCTCCACCGATTCCGTGATCCAGCATCTTCTCGCCAGCGACCAGTTCAAGCCGGGTTAGTTGCTCGTCGGCCGCAGTGGGTATGGATGTGCAATCGTCAGGACCGAAGTGCCCCGTTAACAATTGTCGCTTCATTGGTTTGCCTCCGCGTCGCCAAGAGACTGAAGAATCGCGAAGGCGGACTCATATACCGTGTCCACAAAGGACTGAATGCGCTCGGGCGTCAAGTTGGGTGTCGCCTCGCGGGCTTTGCTGAGCGCATCGCTGACCCCACCACGGATGAAGTCCCGCAGCTGTGCTTCTACGCGGTGCGCGGCCTGCGCATCGGCCGGCATCGTGACCGCCTTCGTCCCGATGTCGTTGCAGATCCTCGCCTCAATCGCGTGCGTCGCATACAACTCGAAAACCGTCTGCATCTGGTCCGGCGTGAACGTCGAAAGATCAGTCAAGCCCTCGGTGGTCAGCTCGATGATGGTCTCGACATACGCTTCGCGTGCGATGCCTTCATCGACCGTACCAGCCCCTGGACAGATGTAGTCGGCAAGGCCGACAAAGATCTCAGCAATGGGGCGACCTGCGAGCGCTTCGAGGTCCAACGACCGGAGCGCTTCGCGTACGCCACGCACTTGGGCATCGGCCAGGAAGCCAAGCAATCTCGCCCCGGCACCGCGCGATGCGCCCATGCGTTGCGCTGCCTGACGCGCACCGCCTGATGATGTGGACACGTAGCGCGAGACCGCCCGTCCGAGATTGGCGCGATCTCCGCCACCCGAACCGGCAAAACGAGTGAAGCTGCTGCGTGCGCCGGAGAATCTACTGGGATCGGCCGCCACAGGAATTGCGGGACGGTTCGGCGGCGCGGGTAGCGCCGCAGGGTGAGGCGATGCCGCCTCGTCGCCATTTGGTGCGCCATCCGGCGGAGCTGGGGCCGGAGGCGCACTCCCATCGTCACCCCCCAGCCAGGAAGGCACAAGCGGTGTGCCGCCACCGGGACCACCATAGGCTGTCGACGTTCCCATTAACGAACCCCCTTCGTATCTTTAAGCACCAGTTCTGCGGCGGCTTTGAGGGCCACATTATTGGTGACCTTGCTCCAGTCGTTTAACAGCTTCATCAGGCGCGCGACACCATCCGTGTCTTTAATGACGCCCTGCCACCCACGAACCGCCCAGGGGCCGCATTTGCTGATTGGCAAGCCTTCGAGGAAATCCAACAGCTTCCCTTGTAGCCCGGGCTGCGCCTTTACCAAGACGACGAGCCCATCAACACCTGGGGGCATGGTTTCAAAAGCACCGCTGCCCATGATCTTCGTGCGTACCGCCTCGAACACCTTGTCGGCCTCAGGCTGCACGAGTTGCTTCAGTTCGGCTTCGTATGCCTGGACCGACATCTTTCCTCCGAACAGCTTTTCGACCACGGCAGCGAGATGCCCGAGAACCGACACAGGGCCAAAGTAGTCTTTCTTATCCTTCGTGACGAAGAGATAAGGGCGCAGATCGACCCCCGTCAAGAACGGTTGAACGCGCGCCCAGTCGCGAATCGTCCCCGATGATTTCCATTCCGCCAGCACTGCATTTTCGACATGCGGAGCGACCGCATCACCCGGCTTGGCACCCTTTGGCTCATCCGCCGCAGGCTTGCCATCTGCTTTTGCGCTGTCGGCGTCGATACTCTTTTCCAGCGCGCCGATGTCTTCGCACAGACCCTTCGCATGGACCGCCGCAACGAAGGCAATTTGCTCAAACAGCCTGGGGATGAATCGCTCCGCCAGCATCAGCTTCGCCAGCACCGGCAAGCTGATGTCCGCGCCAAATCCGCGCGCCGTTGCCGTGCGCTCCCGAAGCAACAGCGTATTCAGGAAGCGTTTGATCTGACGTGGGTTGCCCTTGGTACCGCTCGCCAGGATCGGACCGATCTGATCACTGAGCGCAAGTGCGTTGTGGGCTTTGTCGGCCTTTTCCCCAAGTGCGGCCTTGACCGTTGCGGCATCGAGACCGGCGCTCTCCCAAGGCCTTTTGAGGCTTTCCCGCGCCACGGCAATGAGCCTCGCGTAGCTCGCGTCATCGTCGCCGATTTCGGCCCCGGTCAGCAGCAGCGTGACATAGATGCGAGTCTCTGTTTCACCCAGCGCCGGAATGCGGAACGGCACCTGGATGAGCTTTTCCAGATAGTTCCGGGCGTAGTCGCGCGGTCCGGTGGTTTCAGGCAAATCAGGAAAATGCTTGCGTACCGCGTACTCGATCATCGCCTCGTCGGCGGCAACGACGAAGGCTGTGCGCGCGGTGAAGACGAACAGCCGGATTGCTTCGAGTGTCTCGATCGCCGTATCCGGCAAGCATCGGTCAAGGTCATCAATCAACACGATGAGCTGCTTGATGCCCGCATCTTTCAGGAGTCTGTCGAACGCCTTGCGAAAGGCTTCAACCTCCTCCGGCACGTTCCTGGTTTCGCCCGGCTTCAATATCGACTTCACGCCATCGATTGCGGCGGTGAGGTTTTCTTTCGTCGCGACTTTGCTTGGGTCCGCGAACAACCCTTCGAGCGTTCCGACAACAGCGCTGATCTGGTCCGGTGTCGGAATGCCGGTGAATGCAGTCACCGCCAAGCCACCCGCCTTCTTCGCTACTTTGAGCCAGTCGATGCGATTGAAGATATCCTTGACGGCCCCGGCAGCCCTCGTCATTGCCGGGCGCTTCTCCACGAGACCCGTGACGATGCCCTCAATTAACGCAATCTTGGCGTCTTCGAAACCCTGGAAGCGCCAGCCATTGAACTTGAGGCAGAGCACGTCGTCGTCATCCGCGAATCCCGCTTCGATCATCTCTAGGACACTGGACTTCCCCGCGCCCCAGTCGCCGTGGACACCGATCGTGACGGGGTGATCCGGTTTCTCGCGCAGCAGTCCGATGATCGTCGTCGCAATCGCCTCGTTGTTGAGCAAATCAACTTTGGTCTCGTTGTCGGTCAGAATCACCCTTACCTCCTCAGCACATCCGTTTTATTTGACGCTGCTGTTACACGCGCGAGCAGGGATACGAGCTCTTGATATAGACGTGCAAAAACTTCCCCTTGGAATCCGAAGCCATGAAGTCCTGATAGACCGATTCCGGTACGTTGTAGTACTGGTAAGTGCCACCACTCTTGAATTCGATTTCCAGGGTCTCCGAAGCAGCTTCATAACCCGCAGACAAGATCGTGGACGAAGCCACCATTTCGCGTTCCATATCGGCAATCTCCTCAGGTTTAAGTTTTTCGCGCGTATAACGGGCAGCGGCCCACAATGAATTTTGAGCCCGCCAAGATGCCGCGAGCCGCGTGTAGTCTTCGCTGATACGCTCGCTCTTCCAGCGTTTTGCGACTGCGGGGTCCTCACTCTGTGGGCGATGTTCTTCGTTCGGCAAGGCGATGCGGCAGCGCAATGGGAGACGTGCAGCTTCGCCCGTGATGATTGCTTCGCCGGTTCGCAGCACGGGAAGACTTTCGACGATGCCGGACAGATTGTCTGGCAGCGCACCCTGGACTTTGCTCCGGTCCGCAGCGTTGGAAAGCCGTAAGGCGATGAACGTGCCACACTGCGACAGGATCGTTTCATCAACTTCAGAAGGACGTTGACTGACGATCATTGCGCCGATGCCGAACTTGCGTCCTTCCTTAACGATCCTCTGCACAATGTCACGCGCCGGACCACCGCCCTCCTTTGAGAGATAGCGATGTGCCTCTTCCATGACGACAAGCATGGGGCGGTGAATGCCACCCTCGCTCTTCTCGCGTCCCCAGAATAAGCCCTCATAGATGATCTTCAAGATGGCCGCGATCAATTGTGCAAGTACGGCACTTGGTATGCCAGAGAGATCCAGAATGGTTATGGGCTTCCCATGGCCTAGCCAGGTACTCAGCAAATCCGGCAGGTCTTTCTCGGTACTACCGTCTAGCTTGGGCTCCCACGCACCTGGGTGCAGCAGGAAGTCATAGCGTCGATCGAGCAGCCGCGACCGCATCTGATCCAACGGCCGACGGATGCTAAGAACACCGATATTGTTGATGAACGGAGCGGTTGACCCCAAGCCATTTGGTTTGTATTTAGGCGCCTTCAGTGTTTCCGCATCGCCCGCATCTACTAGCGCAGGCTTGGTCTTGGCCGAGTCTTCCCAGGTTTTGATCTCTGGGTCGACCAGCTCAAACCACAACTTTTTCAGATTGAACGGAACAGGGCTGTCTGCCGTCATCGACGTAACGTCCAACCCGGCAAACGACACCGCGTTGGCGAGTGTCATCTTGTAGTCCAAAACCTTATCGAGGATCTGGCTCATGGCTTTGTCGTCGACCTTCCCCATCAGGAAGGTCAACAAGTCTGCGGGGTCAAGCGCCCAAAATGGGATGTGCAACGGTTCTTCGCCATCACTAGGGTTGACCCGAAAGACTGTTGCGATGGATTGAAGGGCACGGCTGTACTCACCGTGGACATCAAGCAGCAGAACACTCGCGCTGGGAAAGCCCCCGTGCGCCTCGTCGGTTTCCCCCATAACTATTGATCGCAGCAGGCTCGCGACCGTAGTCGATTTCCCCGCGCCAGTAGAACCGAGAACTGCACTGTGTCGTGTGACCAGCTTATCGAGATCAATACGGACTGAGATGCCTTCAGCGTTGGCCAAACGTCCAATGACAACCTGTCCACCATCAGCCGAACCGTAGATCACAGCCAAGTCTTCTTCGGTAACCAAGTGCACTTCATCGTTAACACTTGGGTATTGGCTGATGCCACGCTCGAAGGATGCGCCCACGACCTCGCCGACCAATTGAATCGTCATCCAGCGGTCGCCGCGATTATTGGGCTCGCGCGCTGCCTCTGGCGTAGCGTTCGCACCAACCTCCGCAACGATGCCATACAGATCGTGATAGCCCTGTGGGATGCGCACAAAACTACCCACCTGGCCGATGCGGTAGCTCTTGCCACCGATGATGGCAATGCCCGAGGCCACACTCGGCGACTGCCGGATACTGACCGTCGCACCGGTCACGGCACCCACATGCCCCAGCAATGTCGGCTTCGAATTCATACCGTGCCAGACGCTGACACTGCCACCGCATCTTCCGGCGTCTGGGGTGGGGCAACGACAGCCAATGACTCCGCTGTCGGTGGTGAAAGTGGGAAATGCTGGGCGGCACGTGATGACGCGAAGAACCGTGCGAGCCGGTCAAATCGACCCAATTGAAATTGGGCGCCACCGTTCTGCTCATCAATGCCCCAATAGGTGGCCCGAATAGCACCCCAGTCACGCGTCGGCAGATCACCCGGCATCCACGGCGCAGCAATGCCGTTGATCATGGCCTTGTCAGGGGAATACAAACTCATGTTGGCGCGGCGTCCCGCGATGTCACGGGCATGGATTTCTTGTTCCAGCGGCTTAAACTGGAACGCAAACACGCTGGCCGACGGATTGGCGGCCAGGCATTCATCGATCCGAGCAGAGATGTGCGCATCGGCGAAAGAAAACCCGGTCGCGATCAACAACGTATCTGGAGTCATCAGAAACGCCCGCAAGCGGTCAAACAGCGCAGCATATGGCGCTTTCTGCGTCTGGTCGTATTTGAGGTGTTCCGGGAACACAAGATGGGTTGCCGTGGCCCGCCCTGTACGAACCACTTCACCACGTGCATTGGCAGCCCAGCCGAGCGAACCATGGAGCTTCCACAAACGCGTCCAGCGCGCTGGCAGGTCATTGCTCGCTACGGATGAGGGATCAAAAAAGGGCTCACTGGCACCGCTAAAGCCATCGAAAAACGGAACACGGGTGCGTTCCAGCGCTTGCTCGAACAGCAGATCGTAGTTGGTCGTAAAAATTTCCACCGGGTGTTCGCGTCCCGTGCCGCTGATCCACGTCACGAATTCGGTGTACGGCGAAGGACCGTCGTGAAGGGGCTTGTTGACGATGGTGCCAATCTGCTCGCAAATGGCTTCGCTCAGCTTTTTGTATCCTTCCCCGTCGAGGTCATGAACCTTCGTCTTGCCAATGACACCAGCCAAGCTGCGTACCCTAGACAGGATCGTTTCGATGTTCGGGGTTTCGAGTTCGGCACGTACAGCGTCTAGGGTCTTGCCGTAGTCGGCTTTCAACGCGTCCATCACCATGTCGGTGAGGCCTGCCACAGCAGGGATCAGCGGCTTGTCGCTTCCGGGAGGAAAGATACCGGCTGGTGCACCCGCCCCGACCAGGAGGCCGATCCGCTTGCGTCCCTGGGCAATGATTTGCCGCAGACTGGCCATGTACTGGTCTGGATTGTGGACACTGACGGTCATTGAGCACTCCCTTTTTTTACCCAGCCTATGGCGACTTTCGCCTTTGAATTTTCATTGTTACATTTTACGCTCAATTTGTCTCCCAAAGAGAGACAAACTTGCCGTTGGATATCGTTGGTGTTATATTTACTGCGCATTATGTTTCTTTTAGGGGCGCAAATTGAGCGCAAAATATCACTTGCAAACAAAGACGCTAGGCCCACGGGCAGCACAACTCTTCACTGAGCTGAATGAACTGCGCCGGTCTACGTTCACTTTGGCGGATGTCGGTTCGATCACCGGCCTGTCGGCTGCTGCTGCCCGCAACCTCGTGCACAAGGCTCAGCAGCGAGGCTTGGTGACGCGACTGAAGCCCGGTTTGTACAACCTCGTCCCCTTCGAACTCGGCCGGGCCACTGAGCACATCGACAGTCCGTACCTGATCGCGCGTGAACTCGTTGGCGCCGCATCCTACTTCCTGTCGCACGGTACAGCACTTGAACTGCACCGCATGGTGACGCAACCGAACTTCACCGTGTATGTGTCCTGTACGCGGCGCGTGCGTCCGCAGACGGTTGGCGGCTATGACTTTCGGTTTATCCACATCACTGCGGAACAAGAATTCGGGGTCATGAAGCACTGGATCGACAAGGAGCGCTTCGTGATGATCAGCGACATGGAGCGCACGATCATCGACGGCCTGCGACACCCGGCATTTGTCGGTGGCATTACCGAAGTTGCAAAGGGCTTGTGGATGAAGCGGGACGTACTGAAAGTCGAACGGTTGGTGGACTACGCACGACGCCTCGGCGTCGGCGCCGTCGTGCGCCGCCTCGGCTACCTGCTGGAACACTATGGCCTGGCCGATGTGTCGGCGCTGGAACCATTGCACGGCATGCTGACGGCAACGTACCAGCGCCTTGATCCGCTGCTCCCCGCCGAGGGGGCATTTCTCTCACGTTGGCGGCTCCAGCTCAACGTGACTCCCGAAGAACTCGATACCGTAAGACTTGGCTGATGATTCCACAACGCAATATTTCCCTGATCTCGAACACGCTGATGAGCGCCGGCGGGCGGCGCATTCCCGAGGCCGTTATCGAACGCGATTACGTGCTGGCCTGGTTTCTGACCGGTCTGGCCGGTCATCCGCTACGCGAGGTGCTGGCCTTCAAAGGTGGCACGGCCCTGCGGCGCTGCTGGTTCGAGGACTATCGGTTTTCGGAAGACTTGGACTTCACGCTGACCCGTCCGATCACCCTTGAAGATATCCTTGCCGGATTGAGCGAAATTTTTGCGGCGGTTGAGACCGCCTGCGGCCTGCGGATCGCTTTCGACCGCGAAGACCGCCACAGCCACCAGAACAGCCACACGTTTTATCTGCGTTACCAAGGGCCGCTGCCCGCTGCGAACGACGTGAAGGTCGATATCACGATCAACGAAGTCTTGTGCTTCCCACTCCAAGATCGCCCGATTCATCGCACCTACGACAGCTTTGACGATTTACCCGAAGGGCCAACCGTGAAGGTCTACGCCATCAAGGAAATCGTGGTTGAAAAGCTGCTGGCCTTGAGCGACAGGGCGCGCAATGAACCGCGCGATTTGTATGACCTCTGGTATCTGTTCGGTTCCACCGACTTGCGCGTTGCAGAAATGCGCGCCGAACTCGACACCAAGTTGGCGCTGCGGCAGCGCGTTGTCGCAGGCATGGAGCAGGCAATCGCCGCCAAAGAAGATCGTTTGCGGCGACTCTGGACTGCCCGCCTCGCGCACCAGATGAACCAACTGCCACCGTTCGATGACGTTTTTCGGGAAGTGCTGCGGGCCGTTCGCGCTGCCGACTTGCCGAAGGCGGGTGGCTGATCGGCAGCCCGCACAACAAAGGAAATCCCATGGCCGATTTGTCCTCTATAGAACGCCGCAAACTGGAACGACTGCTCCGCATGGGTGGCGGCTACGTGCTTGATTTTTCGGACCGCACATTCAGTGAGTTCTTCGAGGAACACACGCGCCGTGACATCGATGCCGCTGTCTACCGCGAGCGTGGTACTTCCAAAGCCAACCGCATGCGCGGATTCTGGGTGGTCGAAGGCAACCATCTGGTCGGCAAAGTGATCCAGGCGCTGATCTTGTACGGTCAGGCCGAGAACTGTCTGGGCGACGAGCCAGGATTGACCGAACTGACCGACGATTGCTGGAAAATCGCCAGCCGCATGATGCGCGACACACCCGTCGCCGAGCTGGATGCACTGACCGCCACGGTCGACGAGCGCGACTTTGAAACAGTTGCTCAACATGTGCGCGAAGCCATCGAGAAAAACCAGCCCGAAGCGGCTCTGGATCGGCTGCACACGTTCGTCATCAAATACGTGCGCACACTGTGCGAACAGCGCGGCGTTGAAGTCAACCGCGACAAAGCTTTGCACAGCATTTTCGGCGAGTATGTGAAGCGCCTACGCGACGCGGGTCACCTTGAATCGTTGATGACCGAGCGTATCCTGAAGTCCAGCATTTCTGTGCTCGAAGCCTTCAGTGACGTTCGCAACAACAAGAGTCTGGCCCATGACAACCCGATCCTCAACTACGAGGAAAGCCTGCTCATCTTCAACCACGTTGCCAGTTCGATCCGCTTCATCAAATCAATCGAAGCCAGAACGAAACACGCAACTACGCCGAGAACGATCGCGGCACCCGATGACGATTTGCCGTTCTAGTTTGTCCGTATCGATATTCTACAAAACAGCAATATTTACTGCGCAGTGAATCTTGTTGACCAACCCTGGGCATCCCGGCGTAGCCGCCGTCGGGCTCGCGGGCGTTGCCCCGCGCCTCGTGCCGAGTCACGGCCATTCGGCATTGATCCCTGACGCCTCCGGCCCTTTGGGCCTGCGCGCGCCGCTTGCCGTTAAGACGGTGGAGTGTGTGGGGTGGTCTTGCTGTCCCCTTCAATGTACCACGCCGTTCTCGCCGTCAAGGGCTGCGCGTGCCCTGCACGCTGGCGTCCATGCGGCCGTCTGCGACCCCTGACTGCTTGCGCTGCGGCGTGTTCCTCCGGTTCCAGGCAATTCCGCCCGATTCGGACTGGAGCACGATCATGTCGCAACTTACTCATTCTCTCGATTCTTCCCTTCTCGTTCGCGATGTCACGGGCGACTACCGTCCGGCCAATGCCGACGAGGTATTGCAGGCTGCGCAGCGTGTACTCGCAGGACAAATCCGCGACTGCGAAATCCTGAACTCGCCGCAGGTGGTGCGCGACTTCCTGCGGGTGAAGCTGGGGGCACTGGAGCACGAGGTGTTCGCCGTTATCCATCTGGATGCACAGAACCGTGTCATCGAATACGTCGAGATGTTTCGCGGTACGGTGAGCCAGACATCGGTGTATCCGCGCGAGGTGGTCAAGGAGTCCCTGGCCAGGAACAGCGCTGCGTTACTGCTGGTGCATAACCATCCGAGCGGTTCGACCCAGCCGTCGCGCGCCGACGAGATGCTCACGCAGGCACTGAAGTCGGCATTGGCGCTGGTGGACGTGCGAGTGCTGGACCACCTGATCGTCGCCGGTGGCGACATCCTGTCTATGGCGGAACGCGGCTTGTTGTAACCCGAGGGGGGCATCGCCCCTTTTTTTGCTGCGTCCTTGCGTCCGGTAATGGCTGCGCGCTGCGCTTGCCTCCAGGGGTCGGCTGACGCCCACCCCGCCGCGCAGGCTTGGCGCCCCACAGGACCGCCGAACAGGCTGCACCTGATCGGCCAGTACATAGTGCAGTTTTCGCGCTACGCGCTTTGCCCACTTCCAGTCAGGCGTGCTTGCTGCACGCAGGGGCGCTCGCCGCGCGGCGTTGGTTTCAGCGCATCCCCTGGCCCATCGACCGCTGTTCGTCTTTCCCCAAGTTCATCGCTTTCTCCCGCGACCTTAGCCTGCGGTGCCTGGCCGTCAAGGCGCGCAGGGCCGAGTCCTCGCTGCACTGCGGGCCGCACCAACCCTGCGCTTCTTCCTTGACGGCCAGTCCCTCGCAAGCCTGGTTTTTCGCGGGCGATGAACTCAGGAAAGACGGCGGCAAACAGGGACCGGCCCAGGTCTCTGCGCCGAACCAACCAAAGCCACAACGGGCTCCGAATCTCAGCTTTGAAACCACAGCTTCAATCACAGGAGAAAGACCATGCAACTCAGTTCCCGTTTCGCTTCCCGCTCCCCGGTGCTGCGCGCCGATCATCCCCTGTCGGATGACCAAATCCGCACCGTGGCCCCGTCCATCTTTGCCGAGGACAAGCACGAAAGCCGCTCAGACCGTTACAGCTACATAGCGACCGGCGCGGTGTTGTCCGAACTGCGCAAGGAAGGATTCCAGCCCTTTATGGTGTGCCAGACCCGTGTGCGCGATGAAGGCAAGCGCGAGCACACCAAGCACATGGTGCGCCTGCGCCATGCCGACCAGATCAATGGCGCGGAGGCCAACGAAATCATTTTGCTGAACTCGCACGATGGCACCAGCAGCTATCAAATGTTGGCAGGCATGTTCCGTTTCGTCTGCAAAAACGGCTTGGTGTGCGGCGATACCGTGGCCGATTTGCGCATCCCACATAAAGGCGATGTGGTCGGACAAGTGATCGAAGGCGCGTTTGACGTACTGGACGGCTTCGACCTTGTGCGCGAACGCCGCGACGAAATGCGCGCCATTACTCTGGACCGAGGCGAGGCCGAAGTGTTTGCCCATGCGGCGCTGTCCCTCAAGTACGACGACCCGGCTACACCCGCGCCAATCACCGAATCGCAATTGCTGATGCCGCGCCGCCGCGATGACGACCGGCCCGACTTGTGGAGTGCCTATAACCGCGTGCAGGAGAATTTGACGCAGGGCGGACTGCATGGACGTACCGCCACCGGACGCAGGCACAGCACCCGACCCATTCAAGGCATCGACCAGAACGTCAAGATAAACCGGGCTTTGTGGATGCTGGCCGAAGGCATGAAGCGGCTCAAGGCTTGACCGGCTGAATCAGCGAGGGGGCGCAATGCCCCCTCGACAATGAAGGCACACAGCACAGCGGAGGGCGGCCATGCCAGCCAGGCCGCCGCGCGCCCATCCGTTCCGTCTTGGCGCGCGGCGGCGGCGGTCGCTAAGCGACCGCTCGATGGCTGTAGGTGTTCGCCATCGCCGGCAAAGGGAACCGGCCGATAGATGCCAGATGCTTCGCATTGGGTAGTTCTGCGTTCTTGTCTGAATTGTCTTTGCGTCTCCCGGCATCGCCGGGCCGCGCTGTCGTGCGTGGCATCGAGCCGCTGTGCGTCTCGCCCCTCTCGGGCTTCCATCGTTCCCTCCCTGCGGTCGGCTGACGCCTGCGCACTGCGTTTGCCCTCCGGGGGATCGGCTCGTCAGCCCATCCCCGCCGCACTCTGTTTGGCGCCCCTGCAATGCTGCCGAACAGGTTGCACCTGATCGGCCGACCGACATCCAGCTAGGCATGCCTTTGGCCCGCAAGGGCGCTCGCCGCGCGGCGTTGGTTTCAGCGCATCCCCTGGCCCATCGGCCGCTGTTCGTCTTTCCCCAAGTTCATCGCTTTTTCCCGCGACCGTAGCCCGCGGTCCCTGGCCGTCAAGGCGCGCAGGGCCGAGTCCTCGCTGCGCTGCGGGCCGCACCAACCCTGCGCTTCTTCCTTGACAGCCAGTCCCTCGCTGGCCCGGTTTTTCGCGGGCGATGAACTCAGGAAAGACGGCGGCAAACAGGACCGGCCCAGGTCTCTGCGCCGAACCAACCAAAGCCACAACGGGCTCCGAATCTTGGAATCCGGTCAGCTTTGAAACCACAGGAGAGCGCGTATGCAGATGCCGACACCGTGAATCGACACCGAGTTTTGTTTTTCCATTTTTTGTTTTCTTTCGTCCCGACAAGGGACAGGAGCTATCACCATGAACACCGTTACCCACCAAGAAGTCCAAGCCCTTGAAGCCGCCACGCCCTCGCAGAACATGCTGCTGGTGCCGCTGTCGCAGCTTCGCCCATCCAAGCGCAATGTGCGCAAGACCTTGGGCGCTTCCATCACCGAACTAGCCGCCAGCGTCGAGCGCGTAGGCCTGCTGCAAAACCTGACCGTGACGCTTGCCAGCGATGGCGAGCATTACGAAGTGGTGGCCGGTGGTCGCCGCCTTGCGGCATTGAAGCTGCTGGCGAAGAAGCGGCGCATTGCCAAGGATTACGCGGTGCCTTGCCTGCTGGTGGCCGATGCGTCGGCGCGCACTGCCAGCCTGACCGAGAATGTACAGCGCGAAGCTATGCACCCCGCTGACCAGTTCGAGGCGTTCGCCGACCTGATCGCGGAAGGCCGACCCATCGAAGATATTGCCGCTGATTTTGGGGTTACGCCCTTGGTGGTGCAGCGTCGCTTGAAACTGGCGAATGTCTCGCCGCGTTTGATGGCCGACTACCGGGCCGATGCGGTGAATCTTGACCAGTTGATGGCATTGGCGATCACCGATGACCACGCCGCACAGGAAGCCGCGTTCTACGATGCGCCGAACTGGCAGCGCAACCCGACCGCCTTGCGCGAACGACTGACCGAGCGGGACGTCATCCGCTGGTGCGCTTTGTCGGGCTGGAAGCCTACGAGGCCGCAGGCGGTGGCATCCGGCGCGACCTGTTCGCGGATGCTGACCAAGGTATCTATCTGACCGATGCGGCATTGATAGACCGGCTGGCACAGGACAAGCTGGCAGGCATTGCCGACGAGGTGCGCCGCGAGGGCTGGGCGTGGGTGGAGGCCGTGCCCGCCGCCACCTATGCCGACCTGCAAGCCTTCCAGCGCGCGCCGAAGGAACGGCGCAAGCCCAATGCCCGCGAGGCCAAACGCATCGCCAAGCTGCAAGCGAAGGTGCAGGAAATCGGAGAAGCCTTGGATGCCGCCCTTGATGCCGAGGACGAAGAAAAGGTTGAAGCCCTTGAAGAAGAGGGCCGCCGCGTGGGAGAGAAACTGGAGGCACTGGAAGCCGAATTGCTGGCCTATGGCTCGACCGTTCGCGCTGCTGCCGGTGCCATCGTTACCCTTGATCGGCAGGGAGAGCCGGTCATTCATCGCGGCCTGCTGCGTGATGCCGAGGCCAAGGCGTTGCGCACGCTAGCGAGGGTGCAAGGCGGCATCGACCCGGAAGACACCGAGGACGAGGACAGCCCAGAGCCGAAGAAGGCCGGGATCTCCGAAAAGCTGGCGCGCCGTTTGAGCGCCCATCGCACGGCGGCACTGCAAATCGAACTGGCGCGCAATCCGCAGGCATCGCTGGCCGCGCTGGTGCATGGCATGGTGCAGCGGGTCTTGCAGGACGGCTATGCGGTAGAGCTGCCCATCGGCATCAGCGTCCGCCCACAAGACAGGCTGGAAGGCTACGCCCCGGACTGGCCGCAATCGCCTGCCGCTGTCGCCTTGCGGGAACTACAGCAGGCATGGGGTGAACAGCTGCCGGAGGACGATGCCGAACTGTTCGCCGTGCTGCTGACGCTGCCACAGGATGAACTGGTGCGGTTATTGGCGGTATGCGTGGCTTCGACCGTCGATGTCGTTTCCTCGCGGGAACACGATGCCCCCGGTGCGGTGCTGGCACAAACCGTCGGGCTGGACATGCGGGCATGGTGGACGCCGACCGCAGAAGGGTATTTCTCCCATGTCTCCAAGGCTGTGATCTTGGAGGCCGTGCAGCAGTTCGCCCCTTCGCACGTTGCCCGGCTGGCGAAACTCAAAAAGGCCGATATTGCCAGCGAGGCCGAACGGCTGGCGGTGGGAACAGGCTGGATGCCTGCCATGTTCAAGGCTGGGGAAAACACGGTCGTGGAGCAAGGCGAAGCGCAGACGGACGAACCGAACGAAATGCAGGAAGAAGCCCCGGAAGATGCCGCTGCCGAAGTGGAGGACGCGGCCGAGGCGCTGGCCGCGTAAGTTGACAGCGTGAAATGGCTCCGACGCGGATGCGCCGGGGTCATTTTTTTCAAAAAAATCGGGCGCGGCATGTTTGCCGCGCCCGGTCTGAAAGCCGAAAGCCATCCCCAAAAAACAAAAATCGCGCCCCGCCACGGTGGGCGGGGCGATGGGGCACGCTGCACCTTGCTGCGCAAGGTTGTGCGAATGCGTGCCATCCAGCACGCTGGAGGGAATTCCGTTACACGTCACGAAAGACGCTTCAACGACGCACCGCACAGCCTTGCCATGAAGATTCCACGCCACGCCTCAATCCGTTGCCGTCCGGTGCTGGGAGCGTTCCCGCCAGTCGTTCCCAGCCAGACCTTACCGACATCAAGGCGCATGCCGGCGCTGCCTTCCTGCGGGAATGCCGAGTTAGCCATCGCTCCCGACCCCTGCGTCCTTGGCTTGTCGTGAATCCTGGCAAGGGCACGGCTTACGCCTCGGGCTTCATGGCTGCAACCGTCTGGCCCAAACAATTTCCCTGGCGCTGTGCGCCTTCCTCGCGCAACAAATTCTTTGGGCCTCCCGGTCCTCCACGCTGTTGCGGCCGCTATGCGGTGCGGCCAGCCCGTCCCTCGCCGGGCGGATCACCGACAAGGACGCGATGGGCGCGATCTTGCAACCCCGAAAGGAAACTTCATCATGGCTAACATCGGCACCTTCACCGCAGACAAAGACGGCTTCACCGGCACGCTTCGCACCCTGACGCTTAACGTCAAGGTCAAGTTCATTCAGAACGACAAGACCAGCGAGAACGCCCCCGACTACCGCATCCAGGCAGTCAACGGGCTGGAAGTCGGCGCGGCGTGGAAGAAAATCAGCCAGGCCGAGCGGCCCTACATATCATGCAGCTTGGACGACCCTTCGTTCCCGGCCACGATCTACGCTCGCCTGATCGAAGGCGAGGACGGCACGCACAACCTGATCTGGTCGCGCAGCAAGGGCGACTGATCGCCGCCCTCGATGCCCCGCCCACCGTGGCGGGGTGTTATCTGACGGCCAGTGCTACGACTTGGCAGCCGCAAGCCGGCTTTCCGTCGCCGTCATCAAGTCGGCCGCACTGCAACCCAGCGCCCGCGCGATCTTGAGGATGATCGCCAGCGTGGGCATGTGCTCGCCACGCTCGATCTTGCCCATGTGCGAGCGCTCGATGCCGGCCAGGTGGGCGAGCGTCTCCTGGGCAACCCCTTGCTCTGTTCTCAGCGCGCGCACCGCGGCGCCGAAGGCTTGTGCCGGTTCGGCCTCGAATGTGGTGGCGCCGGCCGGGCGGCCACGCTGGATTGATCGCTTCTGCATGTACAGAAGCGTCGATTAACGGCACAATTAAAACCACGTTATCTTTAACTCATTGGCTATTTCGGCCTACCATGTTGGATAGCGGCCTCTCGCTCTTTATTGCGCTTTTGCGCATCCACGTAAAACCGGATTTGTGTTTCCGTGCTTTCGTGGATTCGTTGACTTCCATCTGTACGCTTTTGCGATCTTCCGTAAATCCTTATTGGCACATCCGAGGCTTTCTGTGCATCCAGATACGGTTTCGTGCGTCATCGGCTTTGTGGGCATCCTGGCCGCTCTCAGGTTCACCCCGCAGCGGACAAGTGCGCGCGAGTCTGGCGCACGCCGCTTGCCGTCAACCCCGGCCCGCACCGGACCGTGTTGGGGTATGACGGCTGCGCTTGGCGCGTGCGCCCCAGTCGCCTCGCTCCGCCGTGGAGTGAACCCTTCAAAGGAAGCGACCATGACCCAACCTCTCATCACCGACGAACAACGCACCCAATTGCTCGCCAATGGCCGAGCCACTGCCGAAGGCCAGGACATTGACCCGCCGCCCGTCGTCAAGCTGTTCACCCCGGACGCGCACGCGACCTGGCTGCTCACCGAACTCGATCCCGAGGATGGCGATACGGCCTTTGGCCTGTGCGATGTCGGAATCGGCATGCCCGAGATATCCGAGCTGGCGTCCATCGTCGGGCCGTTGAAGCTGCCCATCGAGCGGGATCTGTATTTCGTTGCGCAGCGCATGCTGTCAGACTATGCGCGGCTCGCCCGCATCAACGGCTCGATCATCGACTGATCGAACTACATGGCCCGCTGCGGCGGGCCATCCAGGCGCTGCCGCCTCCGGCGTACTGTGTCTATTTCGGTCTCAGTTCGGACTTTGATCGCATCAATCCAGACTATGCACCGCAGCGGTGCAAACGCGACCCAAACAGTCACGATGCCTGGCGGGCCTTGCGGCACCGTGGTCGGATACTGCGCACCATTTCCGGTTGCGTAGCCGTCGCATTCGGACACCCCCTGCAACGCTTCGGAGTCCATTGGGCTTGACACTGCCAGTTTATTAAATGCCCCATGACGTTTTGACGATGACTCTATAGCTTCGTAGCACCGATGCCCGTGGCGATTGTTCCTGCTATCCGACAGGAGGTTGCGCCATGGCAGAGTTGAGTTCCGATCATTGGCATCCGAGCGCCGCGTATCTCTACGTCCTGCATCTGGACGGCCCGGCCTTGGCCTGGGAATACCTGCGGCGCGACCCGGACTACCGGCACGACTGGCTACGCCGTCATCGCCATCCTGAGGTGGCGCAGCGCTGGGGCCTGCGCCTGCTGGAAGATCCCGGCCAGGATGCGCGGGACGCGCACCCGGTCTGGTTCCCTGACCACGATACCGTGGTGCAGCTCTATCCCGATGCCGATCCGCCACCCAATGCCAGCCTCTTCGAATTCTGGCGCATTCCCGGCCACAAGCAACTGGTCCATGACGGCCGACGCCTGGTGCTGGTCGTCCGTCAGCCGGGTTACTGCCTGCGCTTGGCACTCGCGCCGGCGCTGGAGGATGGCATGGCCTATGTCTACGCCATCCGCGTCTGCCAAACGCCTTGCATCCGCTATCGCGCGCTGGCGGACGAGCTGGACAAGCTGCAGGCGGCCCACGCCCCCGCGCCTGCGGGAGTGGTCAAGCCGCGTCCATCTCCGTCGTCACTACTGGAACTGCACACCTTGCAGGCGCTCGACGGCACCCTGGCGGGTGCGTCATTGCGCACGGTCGCCGACGTGCTGTTCGGCCCCGATGCCGTGGCCGAGGGTTGGCACGCCGATGGCGATCTGCGCGCCCGCGTGCGCCGCCTGGTGCAACGCGGAAAAAAGTTAATGTGCGGCGGCTATCGCCGCCTGGCACAGCTTCCACCGCTTGAACAGGGACGTTCTACATCGGACGCAAAACGTCCCTGAGCAGAACGCCGCGCTTTCTTGAGACTACCTCCATCCGGTCGCGCTATTGCGGCCGGCGACCCTGACCGATGGAGGTTCACACCATGAGACCAGTTCCCTTGCGGCCCGCTGCCGCACCCACAGCTACTGCCACGCAGCCAGCCCGCTACCTCACCAATGACGAGGCCGCCGAGTTTCTGCGGCTGTCGCCGCGCACGCTGGAGAAGCAACGCGTCATCGGCGGCGGGCCGCGCTTTCGCAAGTTCGGCCGCCGTGTCATGTACGCGGTGGCCGACCTCGAAACCTGGGCGGATGCCCGCAGCTTCGAGGCCACCTCCGACCCTGAATACGCCGAGCACCACTCTGGCGATAGCCGCGATGGTCAACATGGGCTCCGCTGAAGTTAGGCAGGCCAGGCGCACCGGTGGCCCTCGCCATGTCCAGCCCATCGCTGCTGCCAGAGCAGACTATGCAGCAGCACGAACAGCTCGACTTGTTCCGTGCACTGCCGGGCGACATGGCGCCGCGCGACGCCCAGGACCTGATGGCCTATCCGTTCTTCTCGCTGGCCAAGTCGCGGCGTATTGCGCCGATCGACTTTCGTTCCGGGGGCGTAACCGTGCGCGTGGAAGGCACGGCCGAGCACGGTATCGCCACAATCTGGGATGCCGACATCATGATCTGGGCGGCCAGCCAGATCGTGGAAGCGCGGGATGCGGGCATTCGCAGTTCGCGCCGGATGCAAGCCACCCCCTACGAGATTCTGCGCTTCATCGGGCGCGGTACGTCGTTGCACGACTACCAGCGCCTGAAGGCGGCGCTGGACCGCTTGCAGTCCACCAGCGTGGCGACCTCGATCCGCGAAACCACCGGCAGGCGCCTGCACCGCTTCTCGTGGATCAACGAATGGAAGGAGCGGGCCGACAGCAATGGTGTTCCGTTGGGTCTCGAATTGATCCTGCCGGACTGGTTCTATGCCGGCGTGCTGGACGAGGCGCTGGTACTGACCATCGACCCGGCGTACTTCAAGCTCACGGGAGGCATCGAGCGCTGGCTGTACCGCCTGGTGCGCAAACACGGTGGCAAGCAGTCCGGTGGCTGGCAATTCGATTTTCGGCACCTGCACCGCAAATCCGGCAGCTCGGCACGCTTCTCGGACTTCGCCTACGACTTGCGCGCGCTGGTGGCACGCCAGTCTTTGCCTGGCTACACCCTGAGCATCGAGCGATTGCCGGGCGAGCCGGAAATCCTGGCCTTCAAGCCGAAGTTATCCACCGCAAATACGTTCCAGGTCGGCAGGTTGTGATTCTGTGGATAACCTGTGCATATCCTGTGAATGGCCTCGTGCTATCAGGCGCAAGGTGGCTCGTGCTATCGGGAGTACGACTCTCGTGCTATCAGGAGTACGAATCGGCCGCAAAGCCAATAACGGCGCGGGTTGCCGCCTCCCTTAACTTACCTAACTTAAAACCTCTAACTTTTAATAAGAGCGCGCCGGTTCGGTGGACAAGTGCGCAAAACGGCATTGAACCCCTCTTTCAAAACCGTTTGCCAGCAGGAGCAAGGCCATGATCATCGCCTTGCTCAACCAGAAAGGCGGGGTCGGCAAGACCACGCTCGCCACCCACATCGCCGGTGAACTGGCGATGCAGGGCAAGCAAGTCATCCTGCTGGATGCCGATCCGCAAGGGTCATCCCTGGATTGGACACAACGGCGCAGCCAACAAGGACTGCCCAGATTGTTCAGCGCAGTCGGCTTGGCAAGGGAAACCCTGCACCAGGAAGCGCCAGAACTGGCCAGGCGCTGCGATCACATCGTTATTGATGGTCCGCACTCGCGCGCTCCGCGCTGCTGGCGGCCGACTGCGTGCTGATCCCGGTGCAACCCAGCCCTTACGACCTGTGGGCCAGCGCCGAAATGGTGGCACTGATCCGTGAGGCCCAGGTCTTTCGGCCTGCGCTGCGCGCAGCCTTTGTCATCAACCGGCGCGTCAGCACCACCGTGATTGGGCGCGAGGCGCGCAGTTCACTTGCCGATCAGCCACTGCCCGCGCTGCGTGCAGAGGTGCGCCAACGCATCGTCTTCGCCGACAGCGTGGCAGCTGGCCGGCTTGCACGTGAACTGGCAGCAGACAGCGCGGCCGCACGGGAAATCACTGTGTTGGTGGACGAACTATTGCGGTGGTCGCCATGAGCAGCGGACGCGGCAAGCGCATCGCCATCGGCGCACGTCCACCGGCGAATCCGCACGCAGAAGCGTGGATTCGCCAGGGCGACGGCAGCGACATCAACAAGGGCGACCTCTACACCGCCCGATTGACTCTCGATATAACGCCCGCGCTGCGCGCTCGCATCAAGGTTTCGGCCTTCACCCAAAACACCACGGTGGCCGAACTGCTGCGCACCTTACTGGAACGTGAGTTCCCGGAGAAGACACCATGAATACCAACACGCAGGTCCAAGCAACAACAAGCGCGACTGCGTCGCCGCCATCGCTGCGCATACTTGCCGGCCAAGTTGGCAATGTGCCGCTGACCCGCGTGGCGCTCGCTTATGTGGACAGGCGCATCAATCTCTATCTGCGCTTCGGCAACCCGGCGCGCACCATCCAGCTTGACCGCTGGCGGCGCAGCGCGGTGTTCCTGCCGGCATCCGTCTTCTGCCGCATCCGCTGGGAGTCCAACGACTACGGTACGACCCGCTGGCAGCTCATGGTGATGCAGGCCTGCACGCCGCTGGACGCGGTGCAGCGCATTCCCGGCATACAACCCGGCGCACGCATCCTGCTGCACGCCGAAGGTGAACGACAGGTGCAGGCTGTGCTGTCATTGATGGACGCCATCGAAACACTGGGCATCGACCCCATCGACCCAAGCGACATATCGCCCGCGTACTGGCGCACGCTGGGCAACCGTCTCTCCGCACGCCTGGTGTTGCCGCAATACACCGCCGAGCGGCATGCCGCCTGGCTCGCCGGGAGGGAATTGCAATGACCGCGGCAACGATCAAACCTCGCTCGCGCATGCGCGCTCACCTCGTGCTGGCGGTGCTGTCCGCTTGCGGCCTTGCTGCGCTGGCCTGGGCATCCTTCGCGATGCCTTCGGCGCACGTCGTCTACAACCCGTCCAACAGTGTGCCGGTCGGCTGGTATCGCATCGAGCCGGTCAATTCGCCTGCCGACTCGCTGCACGTCGGCAGCATCGTGCTGGCCCAGCTTCCGGCAGAACCCGCCGCATTGGCTGCGCAGCGTGGCTACCTGCCGTCACACGTTCCGCTGCTCAAACGTGTCGGTGCGGTTGCACCTCAACATGTCTGCATCGTGGGCGGTGTCGTGCGCATTGATGGCGCACCGGTGGCCGCCGTATTGCGCGCCGACCGGCTGGGCCGTCCGCTACCTTCCTGGTCGCAGTGTCGGGCGCTTGCAGAGGGTGAACTGTTCCTGCTCAGTGCGACCAATTCGGCATCGTTCGACAGCCGGTATTTCGGGCCGATTGCTGCATCCGCCGTGATCGGTACGGCGCAGCCGATTTACCTGGAGAAGCGACCATGAAATCGGCCGACTGCATGCAGACTGACCGGGAGTCTTTACGGTTTCGTTTTTGCGTTGACGTGCTATCCGACTTGTCGTTGCCGATGCTGGTACAACCTCATTGTGCGTGCAGCTTGAATGCATTTGCACAGCGCTTTTCCTTGCATCCGTTGCTGCGTTTGAGGAACAGTTCTTCGCACGTTTGCGTGCGCCCCAACGTGCAGATGGCTTGCCCCGAGCGCGCCATGCCGCAGGCATGGTTGGCGCTCGTCGGCCGGCAGGCTGCGCGGGACGCAGCGCCGCCGGAGCACCGCAGACCCGTGCCGTCAGGCAGGGGGAAGGTGCAGGGCAAGATTGAAGGGTCCGGCACGCTGCCGGCCCATAAGCGAGTCTGCACGTGGGGGTGGCGCGGCACGCGCTATTTTGCGGCACCGTGCCGCAATGTTTGCCAAAGCCTTGTGGGCATTGGCGAAACCGCGTGCATGGCACGCCCGGGTCGGATGACCTTGGCTGGAGTATCCGCATGAGTAGGCGCGGCAACTCGGACGGTGAAGACCGTTTTCGCGTCCGCCCCGGCGCACCGAAGCAGCGCGGCCAGGCCTTCGTCTCACAGGTGCTGCGGCAGGCCAGCAAGACGGCCAACTCGACCGGACGCAAGCCGGGAAAGACACCCGGCTCACGTCTGGGGCGTGGCCATGTGGCGGCGCGCTTCACCGGGCAGTCGCTATCGGCGACCTCTCGGCGTGCCACCGTCAAGGTGCGGTTGGTTTACCTCAAGCAGGCCGGTGTGCGCTCGACCACCACGCACCTGCGCTACATCGAGCGCGAGGGTGTCGGCCGCGAGCAGGACACCGGCCAAGCCTATGGGCCGATGACCGACCGCGCCGACTTGCCGGATTTCGAGGAGCGCGGCCGGGAAGACCGGCACCAGTTCCGCCTTATCGTCTCGCCCGAGGATGCCGAGCAGCTCGACGACCTGCGCACCTATACCCGCCATCTGATGGGCCGCATGGAAGCCGATCTGGGCAGTCGGCTGGACTGGGTGGCAGTGAACCACTGGAACACCGACAACCCGCACACCCATATCGTCGTGCGCGGCAAGGACGACATCGGCAAAGACCTCATCATCTCGCAGGCCTACATCACCCGAGGCATGCGCGAGCGCGCGGCGGAACTGTCCACCGAATGGCTGGGACCACGCACCGAGCTGGAAATCCAACGTACCTTGTTGCGCGAGGTCGATCAGGAGCGGTGGACCAGCCTGGACCGAACGCTGCAACGCGAAGCGCGGGATGGGCTGAACCATGTCGATCAACCGGCCGGCGACCCGAAGCTGCGGCAGCAGCGCGTGCTGCTGGTCGGTCGCCTGCAACGCTTGCAGCGCATGGGACTGGCGAGCGAACAACAGCCCGGCGTCTGGGCGGTTCACGCCGATGCCGAACCCGTGTTGCGGGCGATGGGCGAACGCGGTGACATCATCCGCACCATGCAGCGGGCGATGGGCAGCGCGCAGCGCGACCTGGCCGTGTTCCAGCCGGGCGAGGATGGCCGCTCAGTCATTGGCCGTGTCGCCGCCAAAGGGCTGGCCGACGATCTGTACGACACGGGCTATCTGGTGCTCGATGGCATCGACGGCAAGGCGCACTACGTCGCATTGCCGGTCAAGACCGAACTGGAGCAGTACCCGGTTGGCGCGGTGGTGGAAGCCCGAGGTTCAGCCGACATTCGTACGGCCGACAAAAATATCGTCGCGGTGGCGGTCGATGGCCTCTACCGCACCGATCATCACCTGGCCGTTGCCAAGGCGCAGGCCCAATCCCAGCCGACAGCCGACCGCGATCCAAGCGAAGTGGTCGATGCCCATGTCCGCCGGCTGGAGGCACTGCGCCGGGCCGGCATTGTGGAGCGCATGGCCGAGGGTGTCTGGAAGGTGCCAGCCGACTTGCCCGAGCAGGGCCGGCAGTACGACGCGCAGCGCCTGGGCGGCGTGGCGGTAGAACTGCGCTCACACCTGCCTATTGAGCGGCAGATGCGGGTGATCGGCGCGACCTGGTTGGACCAGCAGTTGATTGGCGGCAGCAAGGGCATTGGTGATTTGGGTTTTGGCAGTGATGTGCGCGAAGCACTATGGCAGCGGTCGGATTTTTTGATTGAACACGGGCTGGCCGAGAAACGTGGACAGCGCGTGATACTGGCGCGCAATCTGTTGGCGACCTTACGTGGGCGTGAGATCGATGTTGCTGCAAAAATCATTGCCACCGAAACCGGACTAGCGCATAGGCCCATAGCCGATGGGGAGCGCGTCAGTGGCATCTATCGCCGCAATGTTCAGCTCGCCAGCGGGCGCTTCGCCATGCTCGATGACGGCATGGGATTCAGTCTTGTGCCGTGGAAGCCAGTGATTGAGCAGCGGTTGGGGAAAACGATGACGGCTGTCATTCGAGGGAGTAACGTGTCATGGGTGTTTGAACGGCAACGTGGGATATCAATGGGGTAAGTCGCTCGTTCATAATCAGGCCCACTGGACGTGCAAGCAAGGCCATCCTTAGAGCAAGCTTTCAACTGACGTCGACCCAGCCCCACCCAATGCTTGGTACAAAGCGGCGCTATCGACGAGGCGTTGTGACTGAACCGCGATCAGGTTGATTCGATTCTGTTGCGCCTGCTGTTGTGCACATCGCCCGCGTGACGCAGGGTATCGGCCCTTTGCCTTTCATGGCATCGTATTTCGCTTTGTCTGCCTTGAGCGTACTAGCCTTCCTGGTGGTGACGCGAATTGCCATCCCGCCTTTGGTGGTTGCCGAGGCGCACGGCCCTGCTCGACCGCTGTTGGAAATCCTGCGACAGGCCGTATTCATCACGGCACTGATCCGCCAAGGGTGTAGCTCGCCACGACCGGCATCTTGTCGAACAGATTGAGGAGACTTGCCCCAACCGTTGCGGCGATGGCGGCGGTCACGCTGAAGCGCGCCACGACCCGCCAGTCGGCCTGCTTGGCCATCAAGCCGAACTTGAAAATGTTTTTGGCGAAATGCACCGCTGCCGTGGCTGCGATTGCAAGCGGCACCGGGAAGAACAGCGCGAACACCGGCACCAGAACCGTCCCAAGGCCGAAACCGGAGAAGAGTGTCAGGTCGGGCCGCGACACCAATCAGGACAAGTTCCATGTGGGTCTTTACCAAATAATCGAATTTCGTTATCGAATTTCGATTATTATGAACTGATCCTATTGCAAATCAAGAAGGCGAACGCATGACTAACACCCGCACCGATGACCGCAGCCCATGGTCTGTCTTTCTCATTTTTCTGCGCCTTGGGCTGACCTCTTTCGGCGGCCCCATCGCGCACTTGGGCTACTTTCGCGATGAGTTCGTCACACGGAGGCGCTGGTTGTCCGAGCGCAGCTATGCAGATTTGGTGGCGCTGTGCCAATTCCTGCCAGGGCCTGCAAGCAGCCAGGTCGGCATCGCATTGGGCCTGTCCCGGTCGGGCTACGCCGGAGCCGTGGCAGCCTGGGCAGGCTTCACACTGCCTTCAGCAGTTGCCCTGATCCTGTTTGCGCTGGGCATTTCCAACTACGGCGATGCCATATCGCCAGGAGCGCTGCACGGTCTGAAAGTGGTGGCCGTCGCGGTCGTCGCCCAAGCGGTATGGGGCATGGCACGCAACCTCTGTACTGACGTGCCGCGTGTCACCATCATGGCGATTGCGACCTGTGTCGTTCTGCTTGTGCCGTCCGCATGGGGACAGGTCGGCATGATTGCTGCCGCTGGCATCGCTGGATTGCTGCTGTTCAAGCCTACTCAGGACGGCGCACACGATCCGCTGCCGATCACGGTCAGCCACCGTGCCGGAGTGATCTGGTTGTCACTGTTCTTTGCTCTGCTGGTGGGTCTGCCGGTTTTGGCTCAACTGATGCCGAGTCAAACCGTGGCAATGGTGGATGCCTTCTTCCGTGTCGGGTCACTGGTATTCGGCGGTGGCCACGTCGTGCTGCCGCTGCTGCAAGCTGAGGTAGTGCCCTCCGGCTGGGTCAGCAATGAAGCGTTCCTTGCCGGGTACGGTGCTGCGCAGGCGGTGCCCGGCCCCTTGTTCACGTTCGCCTCGTTCCTCGGGGCATCCATGAGCACAACGCCTTCCGGCTGGATCGGCGGCCTGATCTGTCTGCTGGCGATCTTTGCGCCGTCTTTCTTGCTGGTCGTCGGTGCTTTGCCATTTTGGGAGCGGCTGCGCCATAGCATGCGCACTCAAGCGGCGCTAGCCGGGGTTAATGCTGCCGTGGTCGGTCTCCTGCTGGCTGCGCTCTATCAGCCGGTATGGACGAGTGCCATTTTCAAGCCGCAAGACTTCGGGCTGGCTCTGGTGGCCCTTGTCGCACTGATGTTCTGGAAGCTCCCGCCGTGGCTGGTTGTCGTTGGCAGTGGTGCGGCGGGATGGCTTCTGAGTATCGTGCTGTGAGGCCGAAGCAATGACCGACAAAGACCTCTATAGCGGGCTGATCCGTCTTCACATCTTGCATCATGCTGCCGAGGAAGCGATATTTGGTCTCGCCCTCATTGAGGAACTGCGGCATCACGGCTATGAAATAAGTGCCGGGACACTCTATCCAATGCTGCACGGGTTGGAGAAAAAGGGGTATCTCGTTTCTCACGAAGAGCGCACCAGGCAGCGAGGTCGGCGCGTCTACGAAATCACACCCGAAGGCCGCGAGGCGCTGGCGGCGGCAAAAATCAAGGTGCAAGAGCTGTTCGGCGAATTGTTCGAGGATGCATGCGGAAACTCGCACATCCCTCTTTAGAACCAGAGCGGTTTGCTTAACGCCACATCAGCAACCCTTAACAAAAAGTCAGAAACTCTTCAGTAGGTGCCTGCCGGCAGCAACTCTAATATAACCTCTGGTTCAATATTGGTAACACGCCCATGCAAGTTCTGATTGTCGAGGATGAGCCAAAACTGGCTCAGGCACTCAAGCAGGGGCTTGAGGCCGAACATTATGAATGTAAGGTGGCCGCCACCGGCGAGGAAGGTTTTTTCCTCGTCAATACGGAAACCTTCGACCTAATGATTCTCGATCTGATGCTGCCCGGCCGCGATGGTCTTGAAGCGCTGGTAGCCCTGCGCCGTCGCGGCTTGTCCACGCTGGTGCTGATCCTGTCGGCGCGCGACACGGTCGCGGACCGCATCCGGGGACTGGACGCCGGCGCCGACGATTACCTGGTCAAGCCCTTCGCTTTCCCCGAATTGCTCGCACGCTTGCGTGCCCTGATACGGCGCGGGCGTGCTGATGAAATCCTGCGTTTCAAGGTTGCCGATCTCGAAATGGACCTCGTCACGCGCAAGGTAACGCGCGGAGGTCAGCCGCTCGACCTGACGGTGCGCGAATTCGAGTTGCTCGAATACCTGCTGCGCCACCACGGCCAGATCGTGTCGCGCGAGATGCTGGCGCAGGATGTCTGGCGGGAGGTAAGGCGTGCCACGCCGTTGGACAATGTGATCGACGTGCATATCGCCCGATTGCGCAAGAAGGTCGACGGAGATACTGCGCTCAAGCTGATCCACACCCTGCGCGGCGTCGGTTTCGTGCTGCGTGAGGAGGCGCCATGAAGGCGTGGCGTGTGCTGTCCATCCGCGCCCGGCTGGCTGTTGCCTACGCAGCTGCCATGGGCTTGGTGCTGCTTACTTATGCGGTATTTGTCGCGGCTTTCGTGCATGATCGCCTGAACGCAGAAATCGCTCATCGGCTGGACCAGGAAGTGGAAATCGCCGAGCGTTCCCTCACCGTGGATGACGCCGGGCGGCTTGTCTGGCACGCACCTCACGACAATCATGAGGCTTACCAACCGCTCAGGAATGTTTCCTGGCTGGATATTCATCGTCCAGACGGTTCGCTGATCTATCGTGTGCCGGAAATAGGCGTTCCAGAAATGACTGTCGACATCCCATCCTTTGAGGCGCGCACCTCCGGCTTTTTCTCCCTGGTGGCGCCCAAGGGCGCCCATTTGCGCGTCCTGCAACGTGATATCGAGATCGCGGGGCAGAAAGTGGTTGCACGCGCAGCGTTGTCCGAAGATCAGGCCGAGCACGACTTGGCAACGCTGTTCTGGGTTATGGGGCTGAGTTTGCCACTGGCGATTGCTCTTTCCGGCCTCGGCGGCTACTTGATGGCCGGCCGTGCGCTCTCGCCGATTGCGAAGATGACCGCACAAGCCCGCGTTATCAACGCCGAGCGGCTCGATGCCCGTCTGCCGGTGGATAACCCCGGTGACGAGTTGGGGCGGCTGGCTACCACCTTCAACGACTTGTTCGTGCATCTGGAACAATCTTTCGAGCAATTGCAGCGTTTCACCGCTGACGCTTCACACGAACTGCGAACGCCGCTCACAGTCATTCGCAGCGTTGGTGAGGTAGGTCTGGGCAAGCATCACGATGAGGCCGCCTATCGGGATATCGTGGGTACCATGCTGGAAGAGGCTGATCGCCTGACGCTGCTGGTCGAGAGCCTGCTGACACTGACGCGCGCCGATGCCGGACGGATGGCACTCATCCTGCGCTCGGTAGATCTCGGCGCCTTGGCCGGCGAGGTGGCGGCCCATCTTAAGGTGCTGGCGGAAGAGAAAAATCAAATCTTGATCATGGAACCATCCGAGCCGGTTCTGGTTTCGGCGGACATCGCCATTCTGCGCCAGGCCGTCGTCAACATCCTCGACAATGCCATCAAATACACGCCATCGGGAGGCCAAGTGACTTTACGCGTCGCCCGGACGGGTTCAGAGGTCACCCTGGAGATCGCCGATAGTGGCCCCGGCATTCCCCCCGAGCATCACGGCAAGGTGTTCGACCGCTTCTATCGTGTCGACGCCGCGCGCAACCGCGCCGAGGGCGGGTTCGGTCTTGGACTCGCCATCGCCCGCCAGGCGGTCGAAATCCACGGTGGGCGCATCGAAATCGCCGGTTCGCCTGATAAGGGCAGTGTTTTTCGAATCGTCCTTCCGCTGCTTGCTCCTCATGAAACTTAAATCGGAATTGTTTTTCGACACACTGATCCTGGTGGGCGTGGCGTTCGCGATCATGACCACGCCGCAGGCTGCACTATCGGCGTCCGCGCCGGCCACGTTTGCAGAAGTGCAGAGCGTAGTCACGCAGCGCTGCACCGTGTGTCACGGCGCGCAGATGCAGCACAAGAACGTGCGCCTCGATTCCCCCGAAGAGATCGCTAAGCACGCGCAGCGTATTTACCAGCAGGCCGTGGTGCTCAAGACTATGCCGAAGAACAATGCGACACAGATCACTGACGCCGAGCGTGCGCTGATCGGTCGCTGGTTCACGGCCGGGGCCCCAAGAAGGTGACTTGCCAGGCCTCTGTAGATACTTTGGAGCCGGGGTGATTCAGTCCGTCCGCATAGCAGACGCTGGGCAGCGACTGGAACACGCCCTATGAATGAAAACTGAATCGCAGAAGGTCAAGCAACAACAGCTCATGCATGCCAAATAAGGACGTCTGAAAAGAGATGAGAGTTTTATCGCGACAAGTTATCGACAAGATTGATCACTTTCTTGCTAAGCCCAGATTGGTCAATCTGGTCAGCACATCGGGGCTGAGATGGGTTGTGCCATCGCGGGTGTTGATTGCGTTGATGCTGCTTTTTCCGATAGGAGGTGGTATCCAGCATCTGTTTGTTTTTTATGCTGCCGAGGCACAGACACCAAACATCATGGTACTTGGCACAGGCGTATTGCTGCGCATGATCGAGATACTGTCGGGCGTCAGTTTTCTATGCGGATCAGCGCTACGCCTTGCAGCGCTTCCTGCCCTGATTATCTTTTTGCTGCGGGCGGTGGCAAACATGGCGAATTCGCTCACCTGGCTGGGAGATGTCCTGGGTAGCATTATCGAGCCCCAGGGCGATTGGGCCTTCGGCACCATATATATCGGTGCGATAGCGCTGTTGAGTGATCTGTTGCATACCGGGAGCGGCCGTTGGTCAGTTGACTACTGACTTTCAGAAAAACACAAGGCGACCGACAAATCCGGATCGACGCACTGAACCAGCGCATGCCCCTCACACTTTTAACCAAGGAGTTCAGCCATGAAATTTGCCGTGCCCGCCCTCGTCGCAGCGACCTTTGTGATTGTTTCAATAACTAACGCGCTTGCCGAGGCCCCCGAGACAAAACGTACGCAAGCGCAGGCTCCCACACAAAATGAAGCCTATACACCAGGTTTAGGAGACTTCATGGGACAAATTCAGATGCGGCACGCGAAACTTTGGTTTGCTGGGAAGGCAAAGAACTGGCAACTTGCGGCTTATGAACTAGATGAAATCAAGGAAGCCTTCGAGGACGCTGCCAAGTACCAGCCGAATTTCAAAGGCCAGCCGATTGCCGCAATGATTGGGCCAATTACGACTCGACCAATTACCCAACTCGAAAAGGCAATTGACGCCAAGGACACTGTGCGATTTGCAAAAGCATTCGATAGCTTGTCGAATGCCTGTACGTCCTGCCATCAAGCCGCTGGGCACGGATTCATTGCGATTCAACGTCCTTCGTTTCCGCCCTTGACCAATCAACGTTTTGAACTGCCGCACTAAGGCTTATTCCGTGGCGCAAAAGCATGATCCCCGAACTTGAACCATTGAGGAAAAGACCATGAATCCGACTGAAGAAGCCAGAGGACTCAATCCTGAAGAAGCCCAAGCCCGCCTCGCCCGCTTCGGGCCGAACCGCCTGTTCACACCGGCCCCGGTACGCTTCTGGGCGATCGCCGCCGAGGAAATCCGCGAGCCGATGATTCTGCTCTTGCTGGTGGTGGGTGTCTTCTACGGCCTGTGGGGTGGGCTCGGCGATGCGCTGACCATCTTCGTGGTGATCCTGCTACTGGTAGCCGCCGAGGTTGGCAACGAGTTCCGCGCCAAGCGGGCCATCGCCGCGCTGGAGCGCATCGCTGCACCCAAGGCACGGGTGCGGCGAGCCGGCCAGGTGGTAACGATCGACACCGAGACGGTAGTGCCGGGAGACATGCTGATCCTGGTGCCCGGCACGCGGTTCGCGGCGGATGCCAGGCTCATCTCTGCCATCAATCTCAGCGTCGATGAAGCAGCGCTCACCGGCGAATCGCTGCCGGCGGAAAAGGCCGTGGGCGACGTGGTCTACGCCGGCACCGTCGTCGTGGCGGGTGAAGGTGCAGCCGAGGCAAACGCCACCGGCGCGGGCACACGACTTGGCCAGATGGCCGCGCAACTGGAGACGGTGAAGCCGCCCAAGACGCCGCTGCAACTGGCGATGAAATCGCTGGCCGGCAAGCTGGTGTGGGTGGCGGTGTTTTTCTCGGTCGCCATTCCGCTGATCGGCATTGCCCGCGGCGGCAACTTCCGCGAAATGATCCTCACCGGCCTGTCGCTGGCATTTGCCACGATTCCCGAGGAATTGCCCATCATCATCACGATGGTGCTGGGGCTCGGCGCCTTTCGCCTGTCGCGGCAGAACTTCCTGGTCAAGCGCCTGCGCGCCGCGGAGACGCTCGGCGATGCGACCGTCATCCTCACCGACAAGACCGGCACCCTGACCGAGAGCCGCATGCAAGTGGCGGCGGTGTGGCCGCAGGAGCAGCAACAGATGGTGCTCGCAGCCGTGCTCGGCACGGTTTCGCCTGAAGCGCCAGACGCGCTGGAGCAGGCGGTTCTGGAGCGCGCTAATGCGTCGGGTCTCGCGCTGCCGCATGGCGATATCCTGCGCCTGCGCCATCCCGGCGACGGCCGCCGCAGCAAGGCCGTGTTGTGGCGTCACCCAGACGGACTGTGGCTGCACCTGACCGGCGCGCCCGAGGAAGTCTTTCCCCGTTGCCGTGAAGTCCCGGCGGCATTGCGCGAGCAGCTTGAAACGGAAACCTCTCAGGGGCGGCGGGTTATCGCGGTGGCGACGCGCAGGCTCGACGCACAGGACGCCAACCGGCCCCTCGCTGAACTGGAGCAGGACCTCGAACTCGCCGGTCTGGTGAGCTTCGCTGATCCACCGCGCGCCGGCGTCAAGGAAACGCTGGCGCAGGTGGCCAGCGCCGGCATTCGCACGCTGATGGTGACCGGCGACCATCACGCCACCGCCACCGCCATTGCCCGCGAGGTCGGCATCGCGGCCGATCGGGTGCTCACTGGTGATGAGCTGGATCATCTCGACGATACGGCACTCGCCCAGGCGGTGCGCGAGGTCTCGGTCTACGCCCGCGCCACCCCGCAGCACAAGCACCGGCTGGTGGTGGCGCTGCAAAGGAACGGTGAGGTCGTGGCGGTGACTGGCGACGGGGTCAACGATGCGCTGGCGCTCAAGGCCGCCGATGTCGGCGTCGCCATGGGCATCAAGGGCACCGACGTGGCCAAAGAGGCGGCGCAGGCGGTGCTCGCCGACGACAACTACGCCACACTCGCGCGCGCCGTGTTCGAGGGCCGACATTTCTTCGACAACCTGCGCAAGGGCGTCAACTATTACCTTGCGGTCAAGGTCGGCCTGATCGCGACCTTCCTGCTACCTGTGCTCGCCGGGTTACCGCTGCCATTCTCGCCGATCCAGATCATCCTGCTGGAACTGTTCATGGACCTCGCCGCCTCGGCGGGCTTCGTTGCCGAACCGGCCGAAGCCGACATCGCCCGTCGCCAGCCACGCCGCGCCGCATCCGCGCTGCTCGATGGCGCCGCCGTGCGCACCATCCTGTTCAAGGGCGCGCTCTTGTTCGCCGCGGTCATGGCCGCCTACGCTTGGGCAAATTGGCGCGGATTGCCGCCCGCGGCCGTGCAAAGCTGCGCCTTCGCCGCCTGGATGGTGGGCCACGTGGCACTCGCTTTCATCTCGCGCAGCGACCGTGACTGGATCGTCCGCCACGGCCTGTTTGCCAACCGGGTGATGAACCTGTGGGCGGTGGCGGCGATCGGCTTCCTGCTGCTTGCCATCTACCTGCCGCCGCTGCGCGAGGCGCTGCGTTTCGCGCCGGTGGCGCCTGCCGACCTCATCGTGTCCGCAGTGTTGGCACTGCTGCTGGTCGCCCCGGCGGAACTGAGAAAGGTATTCGTGAGATGAACCTGAAAGAAGGACTGTGCCGCCCCGGCGTGCCGGCCGCACTCGGCGACGTGCGCTATGTGCTGTCCGGCACCTGCAAGGTATTGCGGCGGGACGGCTCAATTCGACACCCGGGGGATAAATACGGTTATCGCCGTCATCCTGTTTCCGCTGATCCCGATCTGACTCAACACGGCCGACTGACCACGCCAGATTCCGCCATGAGAATACTCGCAGTAATTTCGGTTCTTGCCCTGAGTTCAAGTCCAGCGCTGGCCGGCCCGCCTTTCATGACCGATGACCCGGCGCCAGTCGATTACAAGCACAGTGAGTTTTACATCTTTTCCACCTATGACAAGGCCAAGGACGAGAAGGGAACTGCGCTTCCCGTGTTTGAATATAACTATGGGGTCATGCCAGATACCCAGTTGCATATCGTGATTCCCTATGCGCAAAGCGCTCCGAATAACGGTCCAATCGAGTCAGGGATCGGCGATGTGGAAATCGGCGTGAAATATCGCTTCATCCAGGAAACGGACACGTTACCGCAAATCGGCGTCTTCCCCATGGCCGAGCTTGCCACGGGAGATTCGGATAAAGGACTTGGTAACGGCAAAACATGGTGGCGCTTGCCAGTCTGGATACAGAAGAGCTGGGGTGAATGGACTACCTATGGCGGCGCCGGGTATGTAATCAACCATGCGGAAGGCCAAAAAAACTATTCCTTCGCCGGCTGGCTGCTTCAGAAGGATATCGGCGAAAAATGGACGCTTGGCGGGGAAGTATTCGCGCGTGGCAAGGACGCTGTCGACGGTCAGGCGACCACCCTTTTGAATTTTGGGGGCTTCTACAAATTCACGCCGGATTTCAATCTGCTCTTTTCCGCTGGCCACAGCGTCCGCGGAGAAAGCCACGCGGTTGCTTATCTGGGGTTGTGGTGGGCCTTTGGTGGTGATGGAAACGAACGGCAATCCAAGGCCAACGCTGCACAGAATCAGTGGGCGCTTTCTCAGCGATAGCCAGGGAATAACCGGATGCCATTCAGTTCTGCATCATCAATCGGCAAAACCAGAGAGCATTCGACTGCTTGGTCGGTCTTTCTCATTTTCCTGCGCCTTGGGTTGACCTCCTTCGGCGGCCCCATCGCGCACTTGGGCTATTTTCGCGACGAGTTCGTCACACGACGGCGCTGGTTGTCTGAACGCAGTTATGCAGACTTGGTGGCGCTGTGCCAATTCCTGCCGGGGCCTGCAAGCAGCCAGGTCGGAATTGCCTTGGGTCTGTCCCGGTCGGGCTACGCTGGAGCGCTGGCGGCTTGGGCAGGCTTCACGCTGCCTTCGGCCATTGCCCTGATCCTGTTCGCGCTGGGCATTTCCCGCTACGGCAATGCCATCTCGCCGGGAGCACTGCACGGTCTGAAAGTGGTGGCGGTCGCTGTGGTCGCCCAAGCGGTATGGGGCATGGCGCGCAACCTCTGCCCGGACGTACTGCGTGTCACCATCATGGCGATTGCGGCCTGCGTCGTCCTGCTTGTGCCGTCTGCGTGGGGGCAGGTCGGCATGATTGCTGCCGCTGGCATCGCCGGTCTGCTGCTGTTCAAGCCTGGTGCGGCGGTGTTATTGAGTGATTTACTGCGTGTCGGCAGCGGCCGATGGATGGTTAATTACTGGCTTTCGCAAAAATTCGAGGCAGCCGGCAAGTCCGGTTCGAAGCGTTGAGGAGATGAACATGCATTTTATTAAGAACATTCGCTGGACCTTGTTTTTCCTGATCGTGGCAGTGTCCATAGGGGCTTACTCCATCCTGGTCGCTTACCCGCCCAGCAAGGGTAAACAAGGACGCGCCAAGGCAGTCGCATCGGAACCGATATCGGCGGCGGAAGAACTGAACGCCGTTGCGCTGTATTCCATGACCTGCGCGGCATGCCACGGCCAGCGGCTAGAGGGCGGGGTCGGGCCGTCGCTCGTCGGCATCGGATCACGCATTCCCCCTACCAAAATCGAACGAATCGCTCAGCGCGGCAAAGGGAAAAACAAACCTGTTTCCATGCCCCCTGGGCTTGCCACGCCTGAAGAGGCGCGCCTGCTAGCGCGCTGGCTGGCAGCCGGGCCAAAGCTCGCCATGGATGCGCCCGAGACAGGTCAGGCGAAATGATGCTCCGACTTGCCGGTCATGATTTATGGGTGTCGTGGCCCTCCCTTCTAGTGACGCTGCGGGCTCTACGTTTCTTCAATCATCGCTACAGGAGAACAGTGATGTCGCATAAACACTGCAAAGCAGCTCTTTTGGGACTCGTTGCGAGCGTTGCGCTGGCATCGGCGCGCCTGACACTGGCTGCCGGGCCGCAGATCGACACGTTCACCCTCGTGAGCGGTGCGGAAGTCGGGCCGAATGGCAAATCATACTTCACCGCCGGAAACGGCCACCATGGCTTCTTCGGGCGAGGCGGGACGATCGACGGTCAACCCAATCCCACCCTGAGGGTCAAGCAGGGTGACACAGTGAAGATCACGCTGCTCGATCTGGACCAGCGTGGGCAACCTGCACAACTCGCCGTTCCCGATCTCGGCCTTGCCACGCCCACGCTTACTCGCTCCGGTCAGAGTGCCACGCTCAATTTTACAGCTAGCAGGGCTGGCACCTTCAGGTACTCCGGCGCGATCGCCTTCGACGGACACAATCATCAGCACATGGTCGGTGAAATTGTGGTCGAAACGAAATGAGCCGGACATTCTTCGACTTTGGTTCAACTGACGGAGGGGAAATGTCGCGCAAGACACTGAAGTGGCTAGGCCTGGCGGCCCTTGCGGCCATCATCGTTGCCGGCGCTGGTGCGGTCTATTGGCGCCAGCAAGCCGCACAGGCGGATGCTTACACCACGGTCAAGGTAACGCGCGGCGATATCCGCGACACCGTGTCGGCCTTGGGCACGCTGGTGCCGTCGCAATACGTCGACGTCGGCGCCCAGGTCTCCGGCCAGCTCATCGAGCTGCCGGTCAAGCTAGGCGATACCGTGAAGCAGGGTCAACTGGTCGGGGTCATCGATCCGACGCCGTACACGGCCAAGGTGGCCCAGGATCGCGCGCAGATTGCCGACCTGCAGTGTCTGTCTATCAGGCGCTGGGGGGGGGCTGGAACATCCCCCAATGATGAAGACTTGGCTGAGGCCAAACGGTGAACCCGTGGGGTTCTTGCTCAATTGGGCAACCGCTCCCCAAGGCCACTTTTTCTGACGAAATGTGCGGGTATGGCTCACGCCAAGGTGCATAAACATGGAACTGCGACACCTCCGCTATTTCATCGCCGTGGCCGAAGAACTCCACTTCGCCCGCGCGGCCGAGCGGCTGCACATCGAACAGTCGCCGCTGTCGCGGGCGATCAAGGATCTGGAGTATGACTTGAGCGTGCAATTGTTTGAGCGCACCACACGCAGCACGCGTCTGACATGGGCCGGACAAGTATTCCTGGACGAAGCGAAGCACGTACTGTCCGCCGTAGATCAGGCCAAAGCCAGTGTCAAGGCCGCTGCCAACGGCTATCGCGGCACGCTGCGCATCGCACTGTCCGACGGCATTTACCCACTCCGTCTCGCTGCTCTACTGGCGCAGTGTCGCGAAGATGAACCCGATGTCGAAATTCGCCTGTTCGAAGTACCCCTGGCCCAGCAGCTAAAAGGACTGCGCGGTGGCCTGTATGACGCTGGATTCGCCCAGGCAGCCGAGGTCGGTGAAGACATCGTCGCTCAGTCCGTGTGGAGTGATCCGTTGATGATCGCTGTTCCGGCGCGTCATCCGCTGCTGGCGCACAAGCGGATTCCGTTGACGGAATTGATCCGCTACCCGCTGGTGCTCTGTCACCCAGAGCTTTGCGAAGGCTGCTACCGGCAGATCGAGCGCATCTTGCGCACTGTCGATGTAGAACCTGTCGTCGCCGAACATGCGGCGAGCTTCGACCTGATGATGACGCTGGTAGCCGCTGGCTACGGACTCAGCTTCGCCAGCGAGTCCCACATGATGGTCTGCCGTCACCCGGAGGTCGTGGCTCGCCCGCTGGCGGGGCGAGCCCTCCTGCTGACCACCTACCTGCTGCGCCCCAATACGGAATCTTCCGAACCGTTGAGCCGCTTCGCCGCCCGAGTGCTAGAGGCAGCCGTCAGTCCCACCATCATCCAATGAGAGGTCATGCGATGAAAATATTCCCTGTGTTGATGCTCACCATAGCGCTAACTTCCTGCGGCCAGTCAGCGCCCACAGATACGGTCGAATCGCTGGCGGCCAACCCTGAACGATTGAAGGAACTGCGCAAGCAGTGCAAAGCCGACCGCGCGAAACTGGGCGACGCGTTGTGCAACGCAGTGGCCGAAGCCACACACAAGCGCTTCATGGGCAACGGCACGCCGTACACGCCTGAGCCGGCCCCGAAGAACTGATCACATCACGCGGATAGCGGCAGTGCGGCCGGCTAATGCCCGTCGTATGGCTCGGTACGCGCCGATGCTTCATATCGGCAAAAAATCTTTCAAAAAATCACCCGACACGCCGCAACGCGCTGCCGTTTGCAGCGATGCGCTCCGCTTTTCCCCAGCTGGAAATCTTGTTTTCTTCGTCTCCGCTATCTCGATAACGGTCTTTGACCGGCACTGAGTTGACACCGAACCTCACGTCTGCGGCACGTCTTTGTGCGCGCGATGTGCAGGAGAAATTCGGAGGTCAAGATGCAAGGGACCAGTGTGCTGTTCGGTCAGGTGTTGACGGTGTTCGGCATCGTCATCGCCGGCGTGTGGGGTGCCACGCAATGGACCGCCGCTGCCCTGGGTTACCAGCTACGCCTGGGCGCGCCCTGGTTCGATTTTTTCGGCACGCCGGTCTATCACCCCTGGCGGCTGTTCGAGTGGTGGTTCTTCTTCGACGCTTATGCGCCGCACATCTTCACCACGGGCGGCATCATTGCCGGTGCCAGCGGCATGGTCGCCATGGTGGCCGCCATCGGCATGTCGATATGGCGTTCGCGGCAGTCCAAGCTGGTCACAACCTACGGCTCGGCGCGTTGGGCCGATGCCAAAGAAATCCGCAAGGCCGGGCTGACCGGCCCGACCGGTGTCTTCCTCGGCCTACATGACGATCAATACCTACGCCATGAAGGGCCGGAACACGTCCTGACCTTCGCACCCACACGCTCGGGCAAAGGCGTGGGTCTGGTGGTGCCGACGCTGTTGTCATGGCCTGCATCCGCAGTTATCCACGACATCAAGGGCGAGAATTGGAACATCACCGCTGGCTGGCGCTCGCGCTTCTCGCACTGCCTGCTGTTCAACCCCACTGATCCCAAATCGGCTGCGTACAACCCGCTACTGGAAGTCCGACGCGGCGCGCATGAAGTGCGCGATGTGCAGAACATCGCTGACATCCTGGTCGATCCCGAAGGCGCGCTGGAACGGCGCAACCACTGGGAAAAGACTTCGCACGCGCTACTGGTCGGCGCGATCTTGCATGTGCTCTATGCGGGCGAAGACAAGACGCTGCGCGGCGTTGCCAACTTCCTGTCCGATCCGGCGTGCCCGTTCGAGGTGACCTTGCACCGGATGATGAGCACGCGGCACTTGGGCGCGAGCACTCATCCTGTTGTCGCATCTGCTGCGCGCGAAGTGCTCAATAAGAGCGACAACGAGCGTTCGGGTGTGCTGTCCACTGCCATGAGTTTTCTGGGCTTGTACCGCGACCCCACCGTGGCCGAAGTCACCTCGCGCTGCGACTGGCGCATTGCCGACCTGATCTCTGCCGAACATCCAGTGTCGCTGTACCTGGTGGTGCCGCCTTCGGACATCAGCCGCACCAAGCCGCTGATCCGACTGATCCTCAACCAGATTGGCCGGCGGCTCACCGAATCGCTCGATGGTTCCGATGGCGTGGAGCGCAAGCACAAGCTGCTGCTGATGCTCGATGAGTTCCCGGCATTGGGTCGTTTGGACTTCTTTGAATCGGCCCTGGCCTTCATGGCCGGCTATGGCCTGCGTGCCTTCCTGATTTCGCAGTCGCTCAACCAGATCGACAAAGCCTACGGCCAGAACCATTCGATTCTGGACAACTGCCATGTGCGCGTGACCTTCGCCACCCCAAACGCATCTCCGAGACGCTGGGCACCGCCACCGAGCTGCGCGCACAGCGCAACTACGCCGGCCATCGTCTGGCACCGTGGTTGGGCCACCTGATGGTGTCGCGCCAAGAGACGGCACGGCCACTGTTGACGCCTGGTGAAGTGATGCAACTGCCGCCGAATGAATCGGTGGTGATGGTCTCCGGTCATGCGCCGATCAAGGCCAAGAAGCTGCGCTATTACGCCGATGCGAATTTCAAGCGGCGCGTACTGCCGCCGCCCACATTGACATTGGGCCGTTATGCCGACGTGCCAGCGGCACGCGTCGACGACTGGAGCGCCGTGGCTGTGCCCACAGTGCCGGCCACTTCGGCGACGGCTGGGCTTGGTGAATCGGCCGATGACGGCGGCCCGCGCCAGCAGCCGGAGTTATCCGAGATTGCCACCTACAGCCCCGAAACCGATCAGTCGGCCAGCGACCTGTCGCTGCTTGATGACGACGACTTTCCGCTTCCCCTCCCGAACCAGCTCGACCCGCGCTTGCAGCGCACGGCGCGGCTGGCCGCTCTCGACCCTGACGATGGAATCCAGCTATGACCCAAGCCCGCCTGAATCTCTTTATCCAACATGACCACGCCAAGCGCCTGGACGAACTGGCCGCCAAGAAAGGCGTGTCCAAGTCGTCCATCGTCGCGGCGGCGCTCGCGTCCTGGCTATCTCCGGATGCGGGTGACCAGCGCGAGGCGGCCACAGCCAAACGGCTGGATCGGCTGTCACGCCAGTTCGAGCGCCTGGAGCGTGACCAGAACATCCTGATTGAGACGCTGGCGCTGTACGTGCGCTACTACCTCACGGTCAGCACGCCGGTGCCGGAGGCACATCAGGAAGCCGCAAAAGCACAGGGCAAGGCACGCTTCGAGCAGTTCATCGAACAACTCGGCCGCCATGTGCTGCGCGGGCGCAGCCTGGTCAAGGAGGTCTACGAGGAAATCCAGCCTGATGCAGCGCGGCTGGCAGAAGCAGCCATGCAAGAGGACGGAACATGAGCGCCGTCCCAAAATTGCCACCCGAGTTGCAGCTTAAGCCGCCGTCATCCGCCGCCACGTCGCTGGACCGACGTATCCGCATGCTGCGTACGGCGATGGGGCCGCTGATCGCCGCTGCGCTGGAAGACCCGGACGTGGTGGAGATCATGCTCAACCCGGATGGCTCCTTGTGGCTTGATCGGCTGTCGTCGGGCCGCTCGCCGATGGGCGTCAAACTGTCCGAGGCCGATGGCGAACGCATCATCCGGCTGGTTGCCGCCCATGTTGGCACCGAGGTGCATCGCGGCCAGCCACTGCTGACCGCCGAGCTGCCGGAAACGGGTGAGCGCTTCGAGGGCATCTTGCCGCCCGCCGCACCGGGACCGGCTTTTGCACTGCGCAAGCGCGCCGTGAGCATCATCGGTCTGGAGCGCTACGTCACAGACGGCATCCTGACCGAGGAACAAGCCGAGTTCCTGTGCCGCGCGGTGCGTGAGCGGCTGAATATCCTGATCGCTGGGGGCACCAGTACCGGCAAGACCACGCTGGCCAACGCGCTGTTGGCCGAGATCGCCGCCACTGGCGACCGGGTACTGGTGCTTGAAGACACCGTGGAGCTGCAGTGTGCCGCCCGCGACCACGTATCGCTGCGCACCCGCGCTGGCGTGGTGTCGATGGCGGAGCTGGTGCGGGCCACGATGCGGCTGCGGCCCGACCGCGTGATCGTCGGCGAGGTGCGCGGCGGTGAGGCACTGGACCTCATCAAGGTCTGGGGCACCGGGCACCCTGGCGGCATCGCCACGATCCACGCCAGTTCCGCTCACGGCGCGCTGCTGCGCTTGGAACAACTGATCCTCGAAGTCGCTTTGACACCGCCGCGTGCGCTGATCGCCGAGGCGGTGAATGTCATTGTTTTCATCGCCGGGCGCGGCCGTGGCCGCCATGTGCAGACCATCGCCCGCGTTGTCGGTTTCGACGTCCACGGCTACCAGCTCGACGACGCGCTCGCGCCGCCGCTTCCAACTCTTTCGCTCCCTTCCTCAACCACCCCTGGAGAACTGCCATGACGTACACCGCGCACGCCGTTTTTTCGACTTCCCGCTTTTCTGTAAATCCACATCTACGGCTGACGTTGCACGTTGCCGTGCTCGCCGCACTGATGCTGTGCCTGGCTTTGCCGGCACATGCAGCCGGCTCCAGCATGCCTTGGGAAGGGCCGCTGACATCCATCCTCGAATCAATCCAGGGACCGGTGGCCCGGATCGTCGCGGTGATCATCATCATTTCCACCGGGTTGGCGCTGGCCTTTGGCGACACCAGCGGTGGCTTTCGCAAGCTGATCCAGATCGTGTTCGGCTTGTCCATCGCGTTCGCCGCATCCTCGTTCTTCCTGTCGTTCTTCTCGTTCTCGGGCGGGGCGGTGGTCGCATGAGTACCCACAACGAATTCGCGGCGGGTTTCGCCAGTGGTTTCGAAATTCCGCTACATCGCTCGCTGACCGAACCGATCCTGCTGGGCGGCGCGCCGCGCACCGTGGCGATTGCCAACGGCACGCTGGCCGCTGCGGTCGGCTTGGGCTTGCAACTGTGGATACCCGGCCTGGTGCTGTGGATCGTCGGCCATTCGCTGGCGGTCTGGGGTGCGCGGCTCGATCCGCAGTTCATGGCCGTGTTTTCACGGCACATCAAACATCGCCCACTGCTGGACGTGTAAAGCGAACGAGGAGAACACGCCATGATGAATCTCGCTGAATACCGCAAACGTCCCGCACTGCTGGCCGATTGGTTGCCCTGGGCCGGGCTGGTCGCACCGGGCGTTGTGCTCAACAAGGATGGCTCGTTCCAGCGCACGGCGCGCTTTCGCGGGCCGGACCTGGACAGCGCCACGCAGGGCGAACTGATCGCCACGTCCGCGCGTTTGAACAACGCGCTGCGCCGGTTGGGGTCAGGCTGGGCCTTGTTCGTAGAAGCCGAGCGGCGTGCGGCCGCCGACTATCCGCATTCGGATTTCCCCGAGCCGCTGTCCTGGCTGGTGGACGAAGAACGGCGGGCTTCGTTCGAGGAAGACCACAGCCACTTCGAGAGCGGCTACCACCTGACGCTGGCGTACCTGCCCGCTGAGGAGTCACGCGCTCGCGCGGCCAAGCTGCTATACGAGAACACACCGCAGGGCGGCGTGGACTGGCGCGACCGGCTGGAGTCGTTTGTCTCGGAGACGGATCGTTTCTTTGACCTGCTTGATGGCGTCATGCCGGAGATCGACTGGCTGGACGACAGCCAGACCTTGACCTATCTGCATGCAACCGTTTCGACGCGGCGCTATCGGGTGGCTGTACCGGAGCATCCTTTCTACCTCGATGCCTTGCTTGCCGATTCCGCCTTGGTTGGAGGTTTGGCACCCATGCTGGGCGACCAGCACCTGCGCGTGGCATCGGTACGCGGTTTCCCGACCTCGACCTGGCCGGGGCTGCTGGACGACCTCAACCGGCTCGGCTTCGCCTACCGCTGGTCCACACGCTTTCTCTGCATGAATAAATCCGAAGCAGAAAAGGAACTCACACGCCTGCGCCGCCAGTGGTTTGCCAAGCGCAAGAACGTCGTGGCCTTGCTGCGTGAAACGATCTTCCAGCAGGAAAGTCCGCTGGTCGATACCGACGCCTCCAACAAGTCGGCGGATGCCGATGCCGCCTTGCAGGAACTGGGCAGCGATCAAGTGGCGTTCGGCTATGTCACCGCGACGGTGACCGTACTCGATGCCGATGCCGGCGCGGCCGACGAGAAGCTGCGCCGGGTGGAACGTGTCATCCAGGGCCGTGGCTTTGTCACGATCCCGGAAACGCTCAATGCCGTGGAGGCGTGGCTGTCCTCGATTCCGGGCAATGCCTACGCCAATGTGCGACAGCCCATCATCTCGACGCTGAACCTGGCCCACCTGATGCCCGTGTCGGCCGTATGGGCCGGGCCGGAGCGCAATGAGCATCTGGCCGGGCCGCCCTTGATCGTGACGCGCACCGATGGCGCCACACCGTTCCGGTTGGTGACGCACATCGGCGACGTGGGCCACACGCTGGTGGTCGGGCCGACTGGCATGGGCAAGTCGGTGCTGCTGGCTGCCTTGGCGATGCAGTTCCGCCGCTATCCCGGCTCGCGCATCTTTGCCTTCGACATGGGGCGCTCGATGCGCGCCACCATCCTGGGACTGGGCGGCGAGCACTATGACTTGGGAATGGATGGCGAGATCGCGTTTCAGCCGCTGGCCCGCATAGACCGGGAGGGCTACCGCACCTGGGCCGCCGAGTGGCTGGAAGGTCGGTTGCTGCATGAAGGCGCAACCGTCGGCCCGGAAGAAAAGGCCATGATCTGGTCGGCACTGGGGAGCCTGGTGGGTGCGCCGGTGGAGCAGCGCACCTTGACCGGGCTGTCGGTACTGCTGCAATCGAATGCTTTGCGCCAGGCCTTGCAGCCTTACGTGCTTGGGGGCGCGCACGGCAAGCTGCTGGACGCGGATTCGGATCGCCTGGGTTCTGGTTCCGTCCAGTGCTTCGAGATGGAAGAACTGATGCACAGCAAAGCCGCGGTGCTGGCCGTGCTGGGCTATCTGTTTGCGCGTTTCGATGAACGCTTCGACGGTGCGCCGACCTTGCTCATTCTGGATGAGGCCTGGCTGTTCCTCGACGACCCTGTGTTTGCCGCCCGCATCCGCCAGTGGCTCAAAACGCTGCGCAAGAAGAACGTCAGCGTCATCTTTGCCACGCAGTCACTGGCCGACATCCAGAACTCGTCCATCGCCCCGGCCATCGTGGAGAGCTGCGCCAGCCGCATCTTCCTGCCGAATCCGCAGGCAACCGAACCGCAGATTCGCACGATCTACGAAGGCTTTGGTTTGAACCGTCGGCAGATCGACATCGTGGCCGAGGCGGTTCCCAAACGCGATTACTACTACCAGTCGCGGCTGGGCAACCGTTTGTTCGACCTGGACCTGGGGCCGGTCACGCTGGCCTTTGCCGGTGCCTCGACGCCGCAGGACCAGCGCGCGATCGACGAAGTATGCGATGCGGTATCCCGTTCGGAGTCGTCTTCCGACTTCGCAGCCGCCTGGCTGCGCCATCGCGGCCTCGACTGGGCCGCCGACCTTGTTCCGTCCTTTCCATCCATTCCACAGGAGAACGCACCATGAAAAAGACCATCCTCGCCATTGCCGCCGCAGCGCTGGTGACCCTCATGCCCGCCGCACACGCGCAGTGGGTCGTGATCGATCCGTCCAACCTGGCCCAGAACATCATGACGGCCGCACGGACGTTGGAGCAGATCAACAACCAGATCAGGCAACTCCAGAATGACGCGCAGTCGCTGATGAACCAGGCGAAGAACCTCACCGGTCTGGACTTCAGCGCGTTGAATGAACTGCGTGCTTCGCTGTCGGCGACAAACCAGCTCATCCAACAGGCGCAGGGCTTGGCGTTCAACGTGTCGCAGATGGAGACCGAATTCCAGCGGCTCTACCCCGACGCGTATTCCGCTTCCACCTCGGGAACACAGATGGCGACCGATGCACGTTCGCGCTGGCGCAATTCGCTCGAAGCGCTGCGCACTGCGACCAAGGTGCAGTCGCAAGCGGTGCAGAACTTCGCGTCCGACGAGCAGACGCTGACAGACCTGGTGAACCGCAGCCAGTCGGCGGTCGGTGCGTTGCAAGCCACGCAGGCGACCAACCAGTTGCTGGCCTTGCAGGCGCGGCAATCAATCCAGGCGCAGCAACTGCAAATCACGCAGGACCGCGCCACCGCTCTGGAACAGGCGCGCGTCGTTGCCGTGCAGGAGCGTGCGCGCGAAGTGCGGCGGCGCTTCATCGGTGATGGCACGCCGTACACCCCGCAGACCATCGATTTCTACAGGAACTGAGAGGCGATGCCATGAACGACGTTTCCGTCATCGACCATTTCCTCAGCGTCTTCTCGCATTACATCGACTCCGGTTTTGGTTTGCTACGAGGAGAAGTGGCTTTCCTGACTACCACGCTGGTGGTGATCGACATGACGCTGGCCGGCCTGTTCTGGGCCATGAGCCACGCCAGCGGTGGCGGCGATGACATCATTGGCAAACTCATCAAGAAGGTGCTGTATGTGGGCACCTTCGCCTACATCATCGGCAATTTCAATCTGCTGGCCGGCATCGTGTTCCGGTCCTTCGCGGGCTTGGGGTTGGTGGCGTCCGGCTCGACGATCACGCAAGCCGAGTTCCTGCAGCCGGGGCGGCTGGCCAAGGTGGGCATCGACGCGGGTGCGCCAATCCTGAAGCAGATCGGCGACATGGCGGGCTTCCCCGAAGTGTTCGTGAACCTTGACGCGATCGTCGTTTTGTTCCTGGCCTGGCTGGTGCTGATCGTGAGTTTCTTCGTACTCGCGGTGCAGCTCTTCGTCACCTTGATCGAATTCAAGCTGACCACGCTTGCAGGCTTCGTGCTGGTGCCGTTCGCTCTGTGGAACAAGACCTCGTTCCTCGCCGAAAAAGTGTTGGGCAACGTGGTGTCGTCAGGCATCAAAGTGCTGGTGCTGGCGGTCATCGTAGGGATTGGCACGGGGTTGTTTGCCGAATTCCAGGTGACGCCGGATGAACCCTCCATCGACCACGCGCTGACCATCATGCTGGCCGCATTGGCGATGCTGGGCCTGGGAATCTTCGGGCCAGGCATCGCGACTGGGCTGGTGTCTGGGGCACCGCAGTTGGGTGCAGGTGCCGTTGCCGGAACCGCGTTGGGCGTAGCGGGAGCAGCGGTCGCCGTGGGTGCTGCCGCCACCGGCGTGAGCGGCGCGGTGGCGGCCGGTGCGCGTATGGCGCCGGGTGCCGCAAAGCTGGCCGCGAGCGGTGCTCGCTCGATGACATCGACCGCCAGCAGCGCGAAGTCCGCGTTCCAGGCCGGCTCTGCCGGTGCAGGTGGCGGACTCAAGGGTGCGGCGGCAGGCCTGGGCAACGTCGCCAAGACGGGTGCGCAATCGGTGGGGCAGAAGGTCGCTGCCGGAGCCAAGTCGATGAAGGACCGGGCGGCGGCGGCCATCAAGCCGGATGCCCCGGCATCCGGGGCTGGAGCTGGTGCCGGTGCGGCCAGCACGGCCAATGGCCCGGCCGCTCAAGGCGGTGCCGATGCCGCCCCCACTGACACCCAACAACCCGCGTGGGCCAAGCGCCTGCATCACCGCCAGCAGATCAGCCATGCCGCCTCGACCGTCGCCCACACGCTGCGCGGTGGAGACGGCGGCGGCTCGGGCAGTAGCCCCAGCCTGCGCGACCCCTCGGATTCATAAGGAGAACATCTCATGCGATTCAAACGTTCATTAGTGCGCTATGCGGACACGCCGCAGCCTGCCACTCCCTACCAATCTGCCGAACAGGTCTGGGATGACCGTATCGGCTCGGCCCGCGTGCAGGCAAAGAACTGGCGGCTGATGGCTTTCGGTTGCCTGGTGCTGGCCTTGCTGATGGCTGGCGGCCTGGTCTGGCGCTCGGCGCAGTCCATCGTCACACCCTTTGTGGTGGAAGTGGACAGCGGCGGGCAGGTGCGCGCAGTCGGCGAAGCCGCCACGCCGTATAAGCCCAACGACGCGCAGACGGCCCACCACTTGGGGCGCTTCGTCACGCTGGTGCGCTCGCTCTCCATTGACCCTATCGTCGTGCGGCAAAACTGGCTGGATGCCTACGACTACACCACCGACCGTGGCGCGGCCGTGCTCAACGACTACGCGCGTACCAACGATCCCTTTGCCCGCATCGGCAAGGAGTCGGTCACGGTGCAGATCACCAGCATCGTGCGCGCCAGTGACGCGTCGTTCAACGTGCGGTGGACCGAACGCCGCTATGTCAACGGCGCAGCCGCTGGACTGGAGCGCTGGACCGCTGTTGTGTCCATCGTCCTGCAAACGCCGCGCACCGAGGAACGGTTGCGCCGCAATCCGCTGGGCATCTACGTCAATGGGTTGTCGTGGAGCCGTGAACTCGATTCTTCCGAAGGAGCCAAACCATGAAACCGTCTTTGCGCATTATCCCTTCTGGTCGCCCTTGCAGGCTGCACCACGCAGGGCAAGCCGCCGCCGACTATCACGTTGGATGAGGCGGTGCAGGCGCAGCCCTTACCGGAGCCGCCCAAGCCGGTGGAAGTGGTGACCGTTCCGCAGCCTTTGCCATTGCCCGAGCAGTTGAAGCTGTTGCCGAATGAGCTGGAGGCCAAGACTGCACCTGAATCGACCGACGAAAAGGTACGGGTCACGCGGGCCAATCAGGAAGCCAGAATTGCACCCACACGCGAGGGCTACGTCAATGCGATCCAGGTTTGGCCGTACACCGATGGTGCGCTGTACCAGGTCTATGCCAGCCCGGGCCGGGTGACAGTGGTTTCGCTTCAACCCGGCGAAGAACTGGTGACGGTCGCCGCTGGCGACACCGTGCGCTGGATCGTGGGCGACACGTCCAGCGGCACGGGGGCCGGTCTGCGTGTGAGCGTGTTGGTCAAGCCCACGCGCAGCGGTCTCAAAACCAATCTGGTTGTGACGACCAACCGGCGCACCTACCTGATTGAGTTGACCTCGACCGAGAAGGCATGGATGGCCTCGGTGTCTTGGGACTATCCGAAGGACCGCATGCTGGCCTTGCAACGTCAGGCGCAGGCTGCACAGGTTGCCGCGCCGGTCGATTCGGGCCTGACGCTGGAGAATATCCGTTTTCGCTACGCGATCACCGGCAGCAATCCACCGTGGAAGCCGCTGCGCGCCTTCGACGATGGCGAGAAGGTCTATATCCAGTTTCCCAGCGGCATTGCGCAGGGCGAGCTGCCGCCGTTGTTCGTCATCGGCGCGCAGGGGGACGGCCAGCTTGTGAACTACCGATTCCGCTCGCCGTACTACGTCGTGGACCGGCTGTTCGGCGCGGCCGAACTTCGCCTGGGCGCGGACAAAGGCGACGTGGTGCGTATTGAACGCACGGATGGAATTGTGAGCGGGACGCGGAGGAACTGACCATGAGCCAAGCGAACAATACCCCTGACATTCCGGTTCCAGACGTGCCGCCCAAGGTGGCCCCGGAAAACGTGACGCTGCGTTCCCAGCCGCGTCCGGTTACGCGCCTGAACCGGCGCATGCTGGCCGTCCTCGCTGGCGGGCTGGCGACTGCCGTACTCGGTGGCACTATCTGGTCATTGCAATCGACGCAGCGCCGTGGTGCTGCCGACCAGAAGGAGTTGTATAACGTCGATCGCGTGTCACGCTCGGAAGGGCTTGATCGACTGCCGGCCGACTACTCCAAACTGCCGCCGACTTTGCCGCCTGCGGTGCCGCAACTCGGCGCACCGCTGCCGGGCGACCTGGGCGGGCCGATCCACAAGGCCGAGCAACAAGCGCAGGGGTATGGTTACCAGCAGCCCGGCCATGATCCGGCCGAGGTTGAGCGCCTGGCGCGTTTGAAGCAGGCCGAGGAAGCGGCGGCTTCATCGGTCTTCTTCCGTTCGGGTGGCCAAAAAGTGGCCGCAGCCGCGCAGCCGCAGGCCTTGCCTGCTGCCTCAGCGTTGGCCGCGAATGCCGCCTTTGATCCGATGGCCGCTGGCCCGGCCTCGACAGCAGCTCAGTCCGCCGATCCCACGACGGTACAGAACCGGCAAGACCAGAAGGAGGCGTTTCTGTCCAAAGCCGGTTCTACGGAAACCCGTAATTCCGGCTCCCTGCAAATGCCCGCATCGCCATATCAAGTCATGGCCGGCACCGTAATCGCCGCTGCGCTGGTCACGGGCATCAAGTCCGACCTGCCGGGCGATGTGATCGCCACGGTGACGGAGCCGGTCTACGACACAGCTACCGGCAAGTACGTGCTGATCCCGCAGGGCTCGCGCTTGCTGGGCAAGTACAACAGCCAGGTGAGTTATGCGCAGAGCCGCGTGCAGGTGGTGTGGAATCGGGTGATCCTGCCGGATACGTCCTCGTTCCAGTTTGACAAGCTGGTCGGCACCGATCCGGCAGGCTATGTGGGTCTGGAAGACGGGGTGGACTGGCACTGGGATCGCGTGTTCGCCGGTGCGGCGCTCACCACATTGCTGGGCATCGGCGCCGAGCTGGCCGCACCGGAGAATCGCAATGGAGGCGACCGCGTGATCATCGCCGGACGCGACAGCCTGAAGGATTCTGTGAACCAGGCGGGCCAGGAGATGACCCGGCGCAATATGAACATGCAGCCGACGCTGACCGAGCGGCCCGGCCTGCCAGTGCGCGTCATCGTCAACCGGGATCTGGTGCTGCGGCCCTATCAACCCCTTTTCTTTGTGCGTGAGGGATCGCGATGAGCACGTTGCCAAAAAAATTACGCCTCGGGCCGCTCCCGAAGACAGAAAGCACAAAGCTGACCTTTGCCTGCCCGGCCAGCTTGAAGGCCGACCTCGATCACTATGCGGTGCTGCACGCCCACGCCTACGGCGAAACAGTGGATGCGGCGACGTTGATTCCACACATGCTGGAAGCGTTCATGGCTGGGGATCGGGGATTCAAGAAAAGGGACGCGCCAAAGCCAGCGTCGCAGAAGCCGCTCCAGCGAGAAGCAACACCTCCATAGGCAAAGTCACAGTGCCAAAGCATCCTTGAACGCGCAGTCTCCGAACTGCGCGTTCGCATTTTGGGGATCAGCCCTTTGTATTGCTCGCATATGATTACGGAGGAAGCGGCCGATGCCTTCATTCGTGTTGCCCGCTCTGGCACGCCAAGACCCGCAACCGCAAGGCTCCTATGTGGCCCCCAGCCGACAAATCTACAGTGAGCTGAAGTCCCCAGTAAACACCCTAAACTATTGCTTTATATAGGGTTTTCGCGTTGCGCCCGTTATCAAAAAAGGCTTGACAGCGGACATTTTTTAAGGGTCTCCACAGCAGGCTCACCGGACAGGATCGCAACCAGCTCGTCAAAGTGATCAGCGTCGATCTCGTAGTCGGTTCCGCAGTACGCATCGTTGGAGTCGGTATAGGTCGATGCCTGGCGCAGGACGTACCCGGCACGAGTGATGCCCTTGGGCACCAGGAACGTGCGGGAGCTTCCCCAATCGCCGGATCCGACAGCCACGGCTTCGGTCAGCAGATGAGTCACGCCGGCGATCGTAACCGCCAAGTTCTCCATCAACTTCACGTCGCCATCGACCCAGCCACCGCTGAACTCGTCTTTGGCCACGACACGGCCGCTAACCTTTACCTCTTCCTTTGCGAGATCTCGCAAGTGCTGCACCGCCCAGTGTTGCGACGGCAGTTCGTGCGAAACGAAGAGAACCTGGGCCTTCTCCGCCCACATGAGGCGGGTGAAATCATCGCCGCAGTCTTCCTCGTCGAAATCCCGGAAGAGCATTACTGCTCCCGATACCACTTGGGCTTCAGTTACCTGCTCACGGCTGTGATACAGGAAGTTGTCACCGTCGCGACACTGCACCGGCGTCTCACCCACGTAGGTAAGTACCTTGGTAGGCAAAACAGGCACGTCCACCATCAGGTCGAGACATCCCACGCGCTTCGCATTTAACCAGCAGGTCTCTACGAAGTCTGCAGCGGACATCTCCGCCTTCTTTGCCACCAGATGCTCCCGCCAGATATCCTTCAGGACCACGTTGAAATCCTTGGCGGCCTGTTGGGGGTCGATGAGGCTGTCGCGATCCGGCATGCGCGGCGTGTATCGCAGGTGGTCCACATGCACGATCGGGCGATTTTCTCCGCGGTAGTGCGAGCTGAAACCTGAGACATTGACCGGCAGGCCCTGGCAGTACACATAGCCCAGGGAATCGAACTCGGCCTTGGAATCGCTGTGAATTCCCGGCACGTGGACGAACCCCACAGACGTTTGCTTTCCAATCAGGTTGGCATGTGCGTGCGGCCGCGGCATCTCTTCTCCCTGCCAGAAAACAGGGATGGCGAAGCCTTTGGCATAGGAGGCAAGCGCTTCGCCCACCTTCACTGCATCGAGCTTGCAGTGCTGCAGCGTGATGCGGGTGCCGCCGATGAAACTGGACGGCTCGACTGCGATTTGACGCTTGGCAATCAGATCCTCCGAGGAGAACACGATCTGCTTGCCTTTGCTTTCGACAAGGACGCTCTCGGCGGCGAAGCTAACCGAGAAAAAGCCGATGCCAAAAGGACGTTCGCTGTCCATCGTTTCCTGTGACCAGCCCGACTCGGCTACCGTGATGAGAGCACGGAAGTCGGCGATACCGCAGCCGTTGTCCGTGATCGTCAGGGAGGATTCCGAGACATCGTAATTGAACACGACTGAGCTGGCACCAGCACGCCGGCCGTTCTGCAAACATTCCGCGAGGACGGTGGTCGAGGTACTGAAGAGCGTTTTCAGGTGCTCCAGGAAGCGGGATTCGTTGACGCCGCTAGTGATGCTGTTGCTTTCGAGTGCTTCTTGGTTCATGGCAAATCTCCTTTTAAGGATTTTTGCGGGCAGCACTCCCCGGCGGGGAGGTGCCCCCGCAGGGTTGAATATCCCCAAGGCCTATCGGCCAAGGGAAGGTTGCGGTCCATAACGCAGGACGCGCGGGCGTTGGCCTCTCACGAGACAAAACCGGTGGTTTTCTTGAAGGACCTGGCTTCCAGGACGCTCAAGAAAACCGCCACGAGGGCGGTAAAGGTGTCATGCATTGGCCGAGACCATGAGGGCATGATGACGAGCCAGGTTCGCACGACGATACTCATCCATGCGATATGCCTGGTAAGTTAAAACATGCGCCTCTTGCACAACTGCATCGAACTCGCGACCAGCACGTGACGAGGTTGTCACGCGCCAGAGTTGTTCTCCGCTGTCGCTTTTCAGCGTTGTTTTTTCCACTTCAGCCAAGTCGATTTCCTGACCAGCAAAGCATACGTAGAGCTTGTAACCTTTTTTTGGCAACGGCTCGACGCATTCCCAACCAGCAAGAATTAAAAGTAACTGGGCCTTTGTGTAAAGCATTTCTCGGGGCCGGCTCATGGTCGCATCCTTAATGTAGGTTTTGACCATAACGGAGAGCCTTGGAGAGAACCAATGCATCTAGTTCTTCCTCAGCATAATCAGACCCGATGCACCCCCAACATTCTTCAGCTTCATCCTTTAGAACCCGACCAGTTGCACGGTCAATGACATAGCAAATCACGCCATAGACGTTGCCGTTCACCCAATCGTTGTACTCATCGAGCACGCCCTCGCAGTATTTCACTGCCTTGGCGTTCATCAGGGATTCCAGCGCCTTCCTGTCGATGGAATTAGAACTCGCCGCGACCATTTGGTCGAGCGCTTCACGCCACTTCCAGCCTTTGCCTTCACCCACCCAGGTTGAACCGTCCAGGGTGAATCTGGCATGCAGCGGATCGGTCTCACTGCCGATAGCACCAAACCAGGCGACCTGGCCGATACCCAATTCCGATAGCACGTTCGACCGAATGTTGTCGATGGCATCATCGTCAGGCACCCAAACCGCCGCGGCGCGGGAGGTGTCCCAGGCGCAGTTCATCCCGGTACCGCTCACGGAGTAAGCGATGCCCGAGTGCTCATAGATATCGAGCGGAACAGCGAGAGGGCTACCCACTTCGCCAGCTGCGAACGCTTCATCCCAGCAGGCATCGGCCTCCGATTCGGAGAAAAGATCCGCCAGTGGCTGAAGAGCATCCTGCAGCTTGCCGTCCATACGATTCCAGAAGCTGACGCCATAGAGCGCGTCAACAACGTAATCAAGGGCGTATTTCCAGCCTTCCTGTTGGATCGCGAACTGAAGCACGGTTTCCAGGGATGCCTTCGATACGGGACGGCCGGTAGCATGCAAGCGGTTCAGCAGCCGCGTGAGGGTCGAGAGATCGTTGCCGAGCCCTTTCATCACACGCTTCACGATCCGGTCCGCAACGGCTTGGCACGAGAAATCCTTGTTGCCGTCGCCGTCGAGACCGAGCGCCGCGTAGTAGCTGCGCCGCTCATCGGCATCTCCACGCCGTTTGCTGACGTGATAGATGTTTCCGTTGGCCGTGCCGGGTTCGCAGGGATTCAGGTAACTCGAATCCTGGTCATAGGCAAGGCCGGCAGCGATGATGATGCCTTTGTTGCTATCGAGGACCACCATGCGCTCTTCGATATCCGGAGAGATGCGCATGCAGCGGCGAACATCAATGGTGTCTCCGTCCGGGTTGTCGCCGGACATCAGAACCTCATCGATGCTGTAAGACACTTCCACAACCCCAGGCAACGCTTGCGCGCGCATGGAGAAGGAGACGTTTTCCAATGCAACGACCGTTTCCGGCCGAAGAATGTTATTGAGTACAGCTTCTTTGTTGCTAAACATGGGACACCTCCGATAAAAAGGGGGCCCATGCTCCCCAGTGGGGAATGTGGCCCCACAAGGGAAAGACGATGGTGATACTCGTCAGTGGCAGGTCATAACGCAGACCAGTTCGCGTCCTCGGACACCCGAGAAAACCAGAAACCCCAATGTCAGGAGGTTATGATCTGTTTGGAGGCATTGATTTGCCTCGCAATTCATCACTAGGAGAAAAACCCAATGAATAAATCCGAACTCGTGGACGCCATTGCCGCCGGCGCCGACATTTCCAAAGCTGCTGCGGGCAAAGCCCTGGATGCAGCCATCGATACCATCACCTCCGCCGTCGCCAAAGGCGATCAGGTGACCCTCGTGGGCTTCGGCTCCTTCAAGGCATCCCCCCGTGCCGCACGCACCGGCAAGAATCCGAAGACCGGTGCCGAGATCAAGATCGAGGCGACCACGGTGCCGAAGTTTTCCGCCGGCGCAGGCTTCAAAGCCGCTGTGGCGAAGAAGAAGTAAGGCTTTCCGCCCGTCCGTTGCCAATAACGGCCGGGCTTCTCTATCTGGTCTTTTCAGGAAAACCGCGCATCGCAGTCGCCCTGAAAAAACCCCGAACAAAGTTCGGGGTAGATACTGAAGGTACAAGTGTCAAGCCATCTGCAGTGCGCCCTTGTTATCGGACTCACCTTGGATTGCAGAACACTCCGTATGAGTTGCTTCCTTGGCGGAATGCCAGGACCGCTGCCCGGCACTCCCGCTGAGATCGATGACCTCTGACACCGAAAGATTGGTGTCAACAGAAACAGCCTCGCACAGCCGGTAGTACAGGCCAGCATCTTGAACCCTGGCCAATACCTCGAACGCTTCATGCGTCATATGCGCCCGTCCCTCGCACGTCGTCAGATCCTTGCCACTCCGGAGTTGGTCGATCAGGAATGTCTCGAAGGGCACTGCCTTCGATACGAACTCCCTAAAAACATCAGCGCCTTTGTTGCGGATAAAGCTATCAGGATCTTCGGTTTCGGAAAGGAAAGCGAATGCCACTTCAGCTGATGTTGCAGTCACGACTTCGATACAAGCTTCCATCGCTTTCACTGCAGCATTGACACCAGCACCGTCACCGTCGAAACAGAAGACGATGCGTCGTGCAGGCGTGCTCATCAGCTTCCGAACATGCGCCGAGGTAGTCGCTGTCCCGAGGGTAGCGACAGTGTTGTTGATGCCGTGTTGGGCCGACATGACGACATCCATGTAGCCCTCAACCACGATCACTTCACCTTGCTCCTCGATGCTCGATCGCGCCTGCCGTAGCCCGAAAAGAGTTGCCCCCTTGTCGAACAGCGCAGACTGCGGCGAGTTGAGGTACTTCGCACCCTCTCCTGCCAGAAGTCGGCCGCCAAACGCAATAACGCGGCCAGACTCGGACAGGATCGGAAAGATGATGCGATTGCGGAAACGGTCGTAGCGGCGGTGCCCCCCTTCTACAGCGACGACTAGGCCCGAATCCACCAACGCCGGAACGTGATAATTCGGGAAAACCGTCTTCAGGGACTGTGATGCAGATCCGGCGAAACCAAGCCCGAACCGGCGCACGCTATCTGCCGTTACTCCACGCTCCTTCAGGTAACGACGAGCCTCGAAGGAGTCCTTCAGGTTTCCCCAATAGAAGCGCAGGGCCTTGCTCAGCATTTCCTGGTGCATGACCAGGTGTTCTGCCATCGCTTGCTCGTCTGCCCGCTGTTGCTGGGTTTGGGGCTTACGAATTGCTTGTTGATTGGCCATGGCGGTCTCCTAGCGAGGAAACACGGCATGTGTCGGCACAGCAACTTTGACCAAACTGGGTTCGGTCGCCATTGTCATGCGACAATTTGCTACGTGTGTTTGCATGGTGATTCCTTCATTGAGAAAGGGCACCATGCCCCCTGTCGGGAGATGGGCCCGACTAGGGATCCTCACCAAACATCGGTGAGGGAAGCAGCTCATAACGCAGAGCCGTAAGCGTTTCCGATCACTCGGGAAAACCGGCCATGCAGCTTTTCGGAGCGACCTCAGCGAAGGCGCTTTGAAAAGCTCCCCAACCAGAGGCCAGGGAGAACTGCCGGGCACCACCTCAGAACCGCGTGCGAAGAAAGGCGGAACGAGCGGCGCCATCGATCGCCATGCGATTGTCGATCACCGAGGAGGCAGAACCAACCGTGGAATCGATGATGATGTTGCCGATGCTGTTTTGCTCGGCGCGAACAGCTTCCTGACGCGCTTCCATCGTCTTGTACTGCGCATAGACTTTGGTGAGACGCATCATGACTTCAGGCTTTTTGGCCTCGCGTTGATCTTCTGGATACTGGGCCAGTATCTGGTCAGCAGCCTTTTCGATTTCGGCGTTTTCGCGCAGCCTGCGTTCTTCGTCGGATTCCTTCGGAGTGACGGCATCCTTCATCGAGGCGACGACTGCATGGCCGGCCTTGCTCAGGAGACGCGAACTCGCATCGACGAGAAGACCGGTCAGCAGATCTGCCCTCGCGGGAGCGCTGGCAGCGATGAGCAGAACAAACAGGACGGACAGGGAGAGACGTGCTTTCATGGTGGAACTCCTTCGTAAACGAAAAAGGGCACCATGACCCCTGTCGGGGAAGGTGCCCCGATCAGGGAAGTGTCGCCAGCGGCGACGGTGAGCGGCTTCGATCACGTCCGAAGCAGTAAGGGACGAGCTGATAACTCAGCCAGGTAAAGAGTCTTGTTTATGCAGCCTGGTGGGCCTCATAAAGAAGACCCCTCAAAAAATCGAAAGGGTCTAATACTGCGAGTTAACGACGATGGGTGGATAGGGCGGGCTTTGCATCACGATACGCATGGAGCGCAGCGGAAAGCTTGGCGCCGACAAATCCGAGGACGAAACCGAAGAGCACGATTTTTCCAGCGAGCAGAGCCTGTTCAAAAGAACGGCCAGCAACCAGATAGGCGATGCTCAGAGCAGCGACCCAGACAATCATCATAACTTTCATCACTGTGTCTCCAAAAAGGGGACACCGTGATCCCTGTCGGGATGGTGTCCCGAGAGGGTGGATACGCTGGAGCGGAATAACCCCGTGGGGCTATTCTCGCTTGATCCAGCGGCGATCAACTTCTGCAGAGTCGATCTGAAGTTCCATTCTTGATATGTACAGCACATATCTTCATGACGAGCGGAAACCGCACGTCAAATGAACCTGATCCAATCAAGGGTCAGCCAAATAGAAAAACTTTGGGGAGTCCGATGCGGGTGCATCGAAAAAATCCATCAAAAAAATGACAGAGAGTTGACCTGGGCGTAGTCCATTGCCAAGGACAGGTCAAGAACTAGCCTACGACCGCAGGCCAGAGTCCGGAAGACGGAAGCTTTGTGAAAAGCTCCGCGACCGAAAAAGCAGGTTGAATATCGACAACCCGTAAGACGCCAGTGAGATTGCACCGGAACAAATGAAATCTTGTGGGCGGCACTGAGCCTTCGCGACGATCGTATCTTCAATTGACTCAAATTGCAAGCCCCCCGTATTGATCCTGGTAATCCCTTGCGGACAAGGAAGATTGGCGCATGCCCGATCGGTATTTTTTTCAGAAATACCGTAGTCGCTTCCATAAGCTGCCCAGGCATGAACACATCTGCCTTCATCGACAACAAGCTGCGCAATCTGGATATCCAGGACCGTCTTGCCCTCGAGCAAATCCAGGGGCGATTCCCCCACCTAGTTACGGCTACGTCGAGGTGCAGGCCTGCGCTGCCCTTGCAGCCTGAAAACAGTCCACCACGACTGGGAAGAGACCCAGAACCGTATCGAACACTGCATCGCCACGACGGATGCAGTCGATTCGGACGGTTACTACGCAGAGTAGAACTAATTCCAAACGCGCCCAGGTCAGGTTGGTAGCCTTGAAAACAGATCAGACATTACCGACCGACGTCCATGCTCACCGAAGACACCAAACAAGAAATCCGCGACAAACTGGCTGCCATCTCCAAGGTCATCCCGGGCTTCCGTTCGCGCCCGGCACAGCGGGTCATGATCGCCGAAGTGGCGAAAACCCTGGGCCGCTGCCCGGACCCTGGCCCGAATGCCGGCAAGCCGGTCCCGGGGCAGACGGTTTTGGTCGTCCAAGGCGGCACTGGTACCGGCAAGTCCTTGGGCTACGGTCTCGCTGGCATGGTCATGGCTATACGCAAGGACAAGAAACTGGTCATCTCCTCGTCGACCATCGCGCTGCAGGAGCAACTGACCTTCCGCGACATCCCACTATTCAGCCAGGCGGCAGGCCTCAACGTGTCGATTGAGCTCGCCAAGGGTCGGACCCGGTACGTCTGTCAGTACAAGCTCAACCAGGCCATCGGTGACATGCAGCAGATCACCATGTTCGACCGCAAGGAAGAGCGCGCCGCCAGCGAAAGCGACTCCGCTGCGATCCGGCAAGATCTTGAGGCCATGGCCAAGGAATTCGCCGAAGGTCGTTGGAATGGCGATCGCGACACTTGTGAAGCGGTAACCGACGAGGTTTGGAAGTCGATCACCACCGACCGCCACGGGTGCCTAAACCGCGCTTGCCCATCCTACAAGAGCTGCGCCCAGATGGCCGCTCGCAAGCGCCTGCGGGATGCGTCCGTGATCGTCGCCAACCACGACCTGCTCCTCGCTGACCTGGCGATGGGCGGCGGCAAGATACTCCCGGCTCCGGAAGAATGCTTCTACGTCATCGACGAGGCTCATGGGCTTCCTGAGAAGGCGGTCTCCAGCTTTGCCTCTGGCCATTTCATCAACGCTGAACGCCGGTCGGCTGAAAAGCTGGCCAACCTTGCCGCATCGCTTCAAGACGCGCTGGGGACGGCGTTCGAGCCCACGTGTGAGCGGATCCACGATGAGGCTGACCGGTTGCGTTCCGACCTCACCGACGCCTACAGCTTCCTCTCGATCCTTGCTCAGCTCCGGCCGACCACCGAATGCCCGCGGCCGACGCTCGAGTTCGAGGATTCCTGCCTCCCCGAGGAATTCTTCGAGATCGGCGAAAACATCAAGAACCTGACGAACAGCCTGGCCGGTCTGCTGGATGAGTGCCAGGGCGCCCTCAATGACCGGCTCGGCACCGATCGCAGCAAACAAGCGATGTTCGAGAAGCTGCTGGCCGACGTCGGCTTCCAGCTGGGCCGGATGGAAGAGGTGAACACCACCTGGACTCTCTTCCTCGAGGAACCCGGTGAGAATGCCCCGCCGGTGGCCAAATGGATTGAGACCGTCAGCTTCAAGAAGAACAGCGTCGACTACCAGATCAATGCATCTCCGGTGTTCGCCGGCGGCTACCTGCGCAACCTCCTCTGGGAAAAGGCTGCAGGCGTGGTGCTGACGTCCGCCACCATGACCACACTGGGGAACTTCGACGATTTCCTCCACCGGACCGGCCTTGCTTCCTACGACGTGCCGTGCGTGGATCTGCCCAGCCCGTTCGACTATGCCACCCAAGGCCTCATCGATATCCCGAAGATGCCGAGCCCCAAAAACTACGACGCCCATACCAAGGCAGTTACCGATCGCCTGGTGGACGACATGACGAAGCAGGGCCCTGAAGGGATGTTGGTGCTCTTCACCAGTCGGCGCCAGATGGAAGACATTGCCGGCCGACTGCCGAAGGAGTTACGTGCCCGGGTTCTGGTCCAGGGCGAGCAATCCAAGGCCGCGATCATCGCCGCGCACTGCGCCACCATCGATGTCGGCAAGCCTTCAACAATTTTTGGCCTGGCGTCATTCACCGAGGGTGTCGATCTGTCCTCTAGCTACTGCACCCAGGTCGTCATCACCAAGCTTCCGTTTGCTGTGCCCGACAGCCCAGTCCTTCGCACGTTGTCCAGTTGGATCGAGCGCCGCGGCGGAAACCCTTTCATGGATATCTCGGTACCGGATGCCGCGCGCAAGCTCGAGCAATCCGTCGGCCGTTTGATCCGCACTGAAACCGACCACGGTCAAGTGGTTGTTACCGACCCCCGTCTGTGGGAATCCCGTTTTGGCCGCGCAATGCTGCGCGGATTGCCGCCCTTCCGTGTGATGGCGATGGGCAAGGAGGTAAGACCATGAGCTCGAAATACCCTGTCACATGGAGGCTTCGCGAATGCATGCAGGCCGCCAAGATCGATACTGTCACCGAGCTGCACAACCGGATCAGGGTGATCGCCCCCGATGCGATCAAGTATGCCCAGCTCGCCCGGATCGTAGAATCGCCGCCGGCGCGCCTCAACCTGCAGACACTGGCGGTGCTGACCATCGTTCTCGGCTGCCGCCCGGGCGACATTCTGGATCCGCGGCCGGACGATGTGGCGTCGGCCGAGGAGAATGCGTCGAAGAAAAAACAGAAACGCCCGTGACAGCCTGATATAAGTGAATCATGCAGTGGCAAAACCGATTTCCCCGTACATTACGGACGTCTATGCCGAATAGTTTCACAACTCGCTGCTCGCCGATCCCGACAGGGATTGGCTGTGGCAACAAACTTGGAGCACACTCATGCTAAAGCTGAACATCCGCAGCTCGCTCGCATCGCCTAATCTGCCCACAAGGCGGAACCGCATGCGTTTTCGCGAAAGGAAAAAGGATTATGAACATTCTGGATAGCTTCTTCGGCGCCTATGCGTTCCGCGAGGACGCTGCTCCGGCTCCCTACGTCGCTCCCCTGGAACGGCGTGACTATGCCGCTGCCGTGCCGCTGCTGAAGGCCGCCATGAACAAGGAAGACGCCCGCGCAATGGGTCTGTTCGCCGCCCTTTCCGCCCTCGGTCGTGGTGTCGATAAGAACCCGGAAGATGCCTGCGCCTGGTTTCGCCAGGCGGCCAACCGGGATCACGTCCCGTCTCAGGCAGCGCTGGGCATGTGCCTGGCCAGTGGTCTTGGCGCCCCGGTGGACCGCAAGGAAGCCGCTTACTGGCTGTACCGCGCCGGCAAGGCGGGCAGTATGCAAGCCATCGAAGCACTGGGCGCGCTCGCCTACAAGGACAATTCGATCGTCGGTGAGCACTTCACCGAGAACGAGCTGTGCAAACTGGTGATGCAGCTGCGCAAGCTGGCGACGCGGAATTCCACCGCTCCGGCGGTTTCGTCCCAGTTGCACTAAGCGGAGGTGACCCAAATGATTGCTGCAAACACTGCTGAAGTAGTTCAACTTACCATCGGCGCTGTGCTCGGTGTCGCGGTCTCCTTCAACCTCGACCGGTTCCGTCTGACTTGGTGGAAGGCGGCCGGCATTACCGCGGCCTTCCTCTTCACCTTCCTGCTCATCTCGGATCTGCTGATCAACTAGCGCGGGACGCTTCTTCCAGGCCCTTGTCACCCTGGCAGTGGCAGTCCCCGCTTTTCCCATCCATCCCGAAACGGCAGCGTCCAAGGCGGACGCATTTCTGGCTACAGAAGACCATGGACGACCGACAGTCTAGGAGCCAGTAGAACACGATCATCACGAACGGCGGACCAATCAGCAACGCATCCTTCATGCACGCGCCGCCCAATTGCCAGACCTTGCCGGAAGCCGCCGGCGTCATCAAGGCGATCCCGATATCCGATAGCAGCAGCGTCAGCGTGGCCACCAGGCCAAAGCGTGGCCACGGCCAATTCGACAGCGGCTTTTTCCCGGTCAGCCGCCACACGGCATAACCAGCCAGGAAGATCATGAAGGGCGCGAGGAGCGAATAGCCCGGCAGCCCTGCGGCACCGTCGGTGACCACCCCTGTTTTCAACAGAGCGAGCTGCCCAGCGACGAGCCCGGCAACGATGAGCGGATCAACCCACCCGAGTGCCCGCCTCCGAATGCTCAGCACCAGGCAGACGAGCAGGTAGATGGGCACAGCCAGCACCGACGGGATCGAACGCGTGGTGATGGCCAGGTCGCCATGTAGGAACAGGATAAGGGGAGGGGCTTCGCAAAAAACCATCCGGCCATTATGCAACAGCTCTGTCGGCGCGGTCGCCAGCTGCCGAATGGAATTTAAGTGGCGTGTCCTGAACGGACGCGGACGCTGATTTCTTGGCTCCACCTTGGTTCTCGGTTCCGTAGAATTCTCAGAAATGGCTATGCCCCTTGCGTAAGATTGGCTGCAGTTCTCGACTGCACTGACCCAACGAAGGAGATTCCCATGGTCATTTGGCCGCAAAAAATCAGCCCCGATAATGAAGGATGGCAGCAGGCCTGCGCACTCATGCAGGTCCTCGCTCTCGACCCGCGTCGCCCTCCGACCCGGGCGGCTCGCCATCCTGGACGCTACTTCGAGTTGGCCGATGACATCCTCGAGCGCCCCAACATCTGGGTTGATCGCCGACTGGTCCCCGCCCCCTACTTCAGTTACTGCCTGCGCTTCAACGTCTCGGCTTCGATACATGGGTCGATCCCCATCGACGACGTGGCCCAGATCACGGAGTTCAAACGGGTGGTGAATGCCGCGCTATGCGGCGAGCTGACAGCCGCAGAACGGAAGAGCTGGGAAGCCAATGATCAGCGCCTGGACGTGCTTCGGAAGGCCGATTCGCGGGATAGATCATCCCAGAACGGCGCTCCCGACGCCGCTGCGCATGCGTTCCAAGCTGTGGCAGCCGATGAATCCGCTAAGGCCTCGCGCCACTACACCTCCGTCCGGAACGAGATCGAGGCACCGAGGCGCTTTGACGGCATTCCTCGCCCCAGCCTGTCCAGTCATGAAGAGGTGCTGGCGGGTCTCGTCCAGCTTGGCACAACCATCCTGCGGGCGGCCTGAGATGATCGAAGCAACGCACCACGCCAAGGCAGTTTGCAAACCCTCTCTTGGCGCCACTGCACTGGAGGCATGGCGCGCCTGGCGCGCTCTCGGCTGGCAAGGACTGCCGTGCTACGGAAACGCCCTGGGCATGGGGGAATTTACCTGGATGTCCGGCGACCAACTGCACAAGGTCCTGAATGTCTTTCTGACTCGGCCTGCCACCCAGTCGGAGGTGGACGAGGTGTGGGATTGCATGCTGACGGGCGCGCTTCGCATCTACACGCGTCGGAATGGGGTCGGCGTAACTCATGCGCCGGTGACCATCCTGCATGAGATGACGGGCAATCCCTTGCCATCGGGGCTATCGGAATGAGCGTGGAAACCGAAGTCCTGGCCCTCCTCGACGGGGAGCATGCGGCGCTCACCCTCTACACGCCGCTCGACGCTCTCTTTGCCGAATACCGGAAGCTGCGCGCTGACATCGAGCAGATCGCCTCCTACGTCGCCGGCGCATCGGATGTCATGTGCTACTTCCTGACCGGCGCCCAGAAGGAACGCAGCATCGGGAACTACACGGCAACGACTCTTTTCGCCGCCGGCCCCGCCCTCCGCTCTCTGGACGCGGACTTCTGGTCGCGAGCGATGAAGCTTACCGATATCCTGGACCTGATGCCGGCTGAAGCCCGCAACGAATGGTCCCGCCAGATCCGCGCTCACGAAACGCCACCATTCGAGCCGGACAGCGTGCGCGCCACCCTTCAGACCATGATTGCCAACCGCGCCCAGTTCTTTGCGGACCGGGTGGAAGGACTGTTCTTCAACCTCAGCGACCACCACGCCACGAACAGCCCCGAGGGCTTCTACAAACGGATGATCATCTCAAGGATGCGGACCTACTTCGGCTCTTTCTGTCACGAGCGCTGCAACTTCGTCCATGACCTGCGGTGCGTGATCGCTAAGTTCTTCGGCCGCGGCGAGCCGCCGTCAATTATCACCACCCGGGTGCTGGAGACTATCCACCAGGCCGGCGAATTTGGTGTCTGGCACGAACTCGACGGAGGCGCGATCAGGGTGAGGCTCTACAAGGTTGGCACCTGCCATCTCGAGGTTCATCCGGACATCGCCTACCGCTTGAACATGGTCCTGGCCTGGCGCAATCCGGCCGCCATTCCTGCTCGGTTCCGCAAGGCCCCAGCCAAAGAGAAGGTCGATCGCCCCCTGCATCACGGACTCATCCCCTTCGACATCATTTCCGGCATTGGCGAAGGGCTGTTCTCCCCGGACGGCAGCCGGGTCTTCTTCCCCTCGCCCGTGTCCGCAAGGGTCGCGGAATTTATGCGGCGCCACGGCGGACGGCAGGACGAGAGCAGTTGGCAATTCGACTACGACTTTGGGACCGCCCTCCATGAAGCAGAGCGAACGGGCCGGATACCCGATGTCGCCTCCACTTAACCCAGAAACAGCTATTGCCGGTTGGCATACTCGTTTCACTTAAATTAGCTCTGCAACGATTCAGAAAATTAGCCGAGAGGCTTGGAAATTTACGACTCCTAACGCAGGCCGTATCGTTTGCTTCAAAGGGGGAGCAATTCAATAAGCGGAGTATTCGATGGAACTTCACCAACAAGCAGCATCTGTTGGCACAAAGGAATCTTTGGTTGAATTTGTTGCAGCACTTCGATGTGATCTCGAAAACAACCCCTCTAATTGGGAGAACGTGACACTCAACCGGTTCTTGATTGCCATGGAAAGTTGGATTGCGGATATGGATCAGTATTACAAAAATACCGGCCAGAAACCGCCCGCCAACCCTACTTGGAAGACGTTTGCCGACATTCTTTACGCTTCTCGGATTTACGAATAAGCAGTTCAATGGCCCGCCTTTGGTGAGTCTTTTCAAAGATCAAGAGCCTGCTGAACTGTAAGCTGACTGCATTCTCGATGGCCACCGGCCCAGAAGATCGTCCAAGGTGCCACCACGCTGTTCCACTACGGCGCCAACGACAACCTGCTGGCCGAAACCGATGCCGCCGGCACGACGCTGAAGGAATACGTCTGGGATGACCAGGGCCGCCCCCTGGCTCAGATCAGCGGCGGTGTCGTCACGTACCTGCACCCTGACCACCTGGGCAGCCCGCGCTTCGCTACCGACAACGCAAAGAACGTCGTGTGGCAATGGCAGGACCTGCCGTTCGGCATCGCAGCACCCACCGGGTCTGTGACGGTCGCTCTGCGCTACCCGGGTCAGTATCACGAGGCGGAGACGGGGCTGTTCCAGAATTGGAACCGGACCTACGACAAAGCGTCTGGGCGATATCTTGAAAGCGATCGTATTGGTCTATCCGGAGGCGTAAATACGTTCGGTTATGTCGGAGGAAACCCACTTCGGAATTCCGACCCTCTCGGACTGGATTGGTCTGACTCTATTCAAAGCTGGTGGCAGTCGTCCGTTGCTGGCTTCCAGTCTGACACCCCAGCTGAGATGGTCTCTCGTATCCTTCAAGGATTGCCAATTGAAGGGGGAGTTGTGGCCGGTATCGGCGCAATCAAACGCCTTGGCACAATAGAGCAATGCTTAGCAAAAGGAACGATAAATCCCAATGCTGTAAAGTTTAGTCAGAATAGTATCAAGGGGGCTTTCTCCAGTGGTGGCTCTATCTCTGAACTGTCGACAGCCTTGCGATCTGGGATTGTTAAACCGAGTGAAATACCTCCGATTAGACTCGTTGAACGCAATGGATATCTGTATTCCCTGGACAACCGCAGACTCGAGGCTTTTCGACGCGCCGGGATGGATGTTCCCTATAGAATGGCAACATCAAAAGAAGCGGCAAATGAAGCCTGGAAGTTCTCTACACTGAACAATGGCACTTCTATTCGCATTAGAGGAGAATAAGTTGAACCTTAACCAGAGCGTTTCCACAATATCTTCACGCGAAGAATTGGCTAACTTTGTTGCTGCTTTGCGACAGGATCTAAAGGATCATCGTACAGAATGGCAGAACTTGACCTTAGAAGACTTTCTTGAATCTTTTGGAGCTTGGGTACAAGACATGGACGGCTATTATTTGAACAAAGGTCTTGATGTTCCTGTTTCGCCTAGTTGGCAGAACGTTGCGGAAATGCTCCTTGCAGCGAAGTTTTACGAGTAACTTTCGACGATGTAAATTCCGTCAGTAATTACCTAAACGCCCCGCCCAACGGGGCTTTTTTTCTGGCATTAGAAGGCCCATACCTACGCCTACGACGGCCTTGGCCGTATTGCCTCGGTCACCTGGACGACCAGCAACCAGGTCTTCACGACAAGCTACACCTGGACGCCGGCGGACACACCGCCCACGTGATGCACGATTTCAACTTCGGCGGCTACATCGCATTCCACCACCCCCAGGTGAAAGTCTTTGCCGACAGCCGGTTTGACCTCTACGGGGACAAATTTGTGATGGACTTCACCAGGGCGATGAACGGGGCGCCGGGCTATGGCGACTTCATCGCCAAGTGGCGTCCGGAGACGATCATGCTCCCCAATGGATCTCCGCTCGGCAGTCTGCTCACCGCCACAGGGCAATACCGGGAAGGGTTTGTCGGGCAGACCCAGACCGTCCTCCTGAGACAGCATCCGTAAGCCTGCCTTTCCGTTCTACTTTTCTCAGAATGTGGGGAGGTGGATCGGTAACCTGGGTGCATATCACTCAGGAGGGCACCGCATGGCCAAGCGAGGCTTGCGCAAGATCCCGTGGATGCCGCCCGAAAGCTGGCATCGGCGATCCCTCAGCGAACCGATCCTGTTGGTACCGCGTATTGCGCGCACCCTGCGCCCGTGCGCGTCCCGCAGGGAGTGCTCCCCATCAACCACAACTTGTCCATTGTGGCCGCCGATAGCAAGACCTTGGACGAGATCGAGGAGATGCTGTCCTCAAAGGATACTAACGAGTGGATGCAGGTACGCCGCCCGATTGGAATCGGAATTCTTCTCGCTGACCACCACGCTTTTGCGGCAGCTGCCGGCCCGTTTGTAAAGAGCCTGCAATCATCGAATCGGGACGGATTGCTTATTCGAGATTTTCAAGAAAGCCCCCTTTCATTTCTGTAGCCTTGATTCATATCCTTTCCAAGGCAATCCCATGTCTGCGCACCAATCCCATATCGATCATGCTGCCGTACAGGCCCCGTCCGACAACACCCTTTATCTCTGTGCAACCAGCCGTCTGGCTCAAACCCTGCGGGCCATCCCGCCGAGCGATGAATGCCGGGTGTGGCGCACGCCTCGAACGCTCACTCTCGGGCAGTGGTTCGCCGATCTGGGTAATGAGGCGCTGATTTTCGGCCTCGACGATCTACCGAATCCTCTGGATACCTTCTCCGAGGGGTTGCTTTGGGAACAGGTGATTGCCAGCTCACTTAGCGATGCGGCTCAACTGTTCGACTTGGGAGGTATGGCCAGTGCGGCAGCGGAAGCATTGGCCCTGCAACGCAACTGGATGCTCCCGGATTCCGGGGCAGAAGTTTCAAGCGAAGGTGGCTTGTTCCTGCGCTGGCGAGATGCCTTTCTTGATCGCTGCAAGGAGATTGATTCCCTTGATCTCGGAGGCTGGAACGAGCGCGTCATTTGTCTGCTCGAAAAAGGGTTCTTCTCGATTCCCGAGCGGCTGAAGGTTGTCGGATTTGACCGCACTACGCCACTGGAGAACCGTCTTTTTGCGGCACTGACGGCGCGCGGTGCGGTTGTGGAGTTTTGCTCCCCTTCCTCGGTTGGAAAGCGTGTGCTGCACGATGATGCTGTCTCGGCGGAATCAGGGCAGACCAACGCCATTGCCCTTGCGGATAGCAATGCCGAGTGCGCCGCTGTTGTCGCCTGGGCCATTGAGCAGATGGCAAAGGGAACGGGCCGCAGCATTGGTATTGTCGCGCCCGATCTCGCCAGCGTCCGCGAAAAACTCCAGCACCTCCTCGATGACGCCTTAGTGCCTGAGTCCTTGCGGCCCGGCTCTGGTGACCAGGCTCGCCCGTTCAATTTTTCGCTGGGCTACAACCTGGCCGAGCAGCCCTTGGTCCGTGTTGCCCTCGATCTTTTGTCGGTGGCAACGTCACGCGGAGTGATCGAACAAACGCGCCTTTCTGGCATCCTTCTCGCTGGAAGCTGGTCCGCAGCGGACAGCGAGGCGGATGGGCGTGCTCGACTTGATGCGGCGATGCGTGAGGAGCTTCCGTGTTTTACCTCCGGGCATGGGCTGTTGCGACTGGCCGAGCGACTGGCTCAGCAAGGCCACGAATTGTGCCCCCTTACGGTTGATGCCTTGCGCGGCTTGCTTGAAATGGCATCCGCCGGGCCGAATCGCCGTCATGCCAGTGAATGGGCTGACCATTTCCGCGCCTGCCTTGGGGCCGCCGAGTGGCCGGGGGAACGGTCCCTGTCCAGTTCCGAGTTCCAGGCGCGCGCCGCATTCGCTGAGGTCCTGGACGGACTTGCAGCTCTTGATGCGCTGCTTGGCCCGATTGGCGCAACAGACGCTGTTCGACGCCTCAACCAGATTTGCAGGCAGCGGATCTTCCAGCCGGAAACGCGCGGCACCCCTACCATCCAGGTGTTGGGTGTTCTGGAAAGCGCCGGCCTTTCTTTCGACGCCCTGTGGGTGATGGGAATGAACGATGACACCTGGCCCCCTGCCCCACGTCCCAATCCATTACTGCCGGCCACCGTGCAACGCGAAGCCGGCAGCGCGCGATCCAGTGCTGAAGTCGAATTTGAATTCGCCCAGCGCGTCCATTCTCGACTGCTGTTTGCTGCGCCTGAAATCACCTTTTCCTACGCTCTGGCCGATGGAAACAGGATTCGTCGGCCAAGCCCACTGCTTGAGGGAATGGCTCAGATCGCTTCCCATTACTCCTACCCGCTCACGCTTGCGTCCCAGTTGGCCAATGCCCATTCGGGGGCTTGCGAAGCGGTCGACGACACCGTTGCACCCCCTGTCGCTGCTGGGGAGGTTGTCGGTGGCGGGAGTTCGCTGCTCCGGGCGCAGGCAATTTGCCCGGCCTGGGCCTTCTACCAGTACCGTTTGGGCGCGAAAGCTCTCAAGACCCCGGTTGAGGGCTTCGACCCTGCTGATCGCGGCACCTTGGTGCACGCAACCCTAGAAGCATTTTGGACCGAAGTAACGGGTTCCAATGCACTTCAGTCGCTGAGCAGCGATGAGCGTGCCGCCGCGATTTCCCGCGCGGCTATCGCCGGCATCGCGCAGTTCGAGAAAAAGTCGCATCAGACCTTTTCCCCTCGGATTCGCGAGATTGAAGCCAAGCGTCTTGAGCGCATTCTTGGGCTCTGGCTGGACATCGAAGCCAAACGTACCGTTCCGTTCACGGTCGTCGCCAAGGAAGAGCAGCGCGTCATCAGGGTCGCGGATATTGCTGTCAATGTGGTCATCGACCGGATTGATGAACTGGCTGACGGCCGCCGTATCGTCATCGACTACAAGACCGGCGCGAGCATCGACATCAAGAACTGGGCATCCCAACGGATCACGGAGCCCCAGGTGCCCATTTATGCGGCCCTGGCCGGTGAGGATGTCTCCGCAATTGCGTTTGCCAAGGTGCAACTCGACAAGCCGGCATTTGTCGGCGTGGCCAAGGACTCGGACATGCTACCGGGCGTGCCTGGAATCGGCGACGACAAACAAAAGCTTTTCCCGCCAGCAGCGTATCCCTCATGGACCAGCGTGATTCAGCACTGGGAAACGCGCCTGCAAGCCATCGCGCAGGAAATCAAGGTCGGTCATGCGCCGGTGCTCTTTTCTGACGAAAAGGAACTCCAGTATTGCGAAGTTCTCCCTCTGCTGCGCCTGCCGGAGTATCGCCGGTTGCTTGCTCAGAGCGGAAATCCCGTCCCCTGAAATTCCAAAACCAGCATACCCACATTGGCAAAATAGGCCCATACCAACTCTTATGGCATGGCCGGGGATCACATGACTACTCCTTTGATTCAGGATACAGAAGCGCGGCAACAGGCGCTTGAAATCAACTCATTCATCGTTGAGGCACCAGCCGGGGCCGGGAAAACGGAACTGCTGACCCAGCGCTTTCTGCGCCTGCTGGCTGTTGTTGAAAACCCGGAAGAAGTCATGGCCCTGACGTTCACCAACAAGGCTTCCACGGAGATGCGAGACCGCATCCTTGGGAGCCTTGAACGCTCGGCCGCCGGGATTGTTCCGTCCGAGCCACACAAGCGCAAAACCTTCGATCTCGCTCAAGACGTTCTGAAGCGTGATGCCGCCCGTCACTGGAATTTGCTGGGGCACCCTGGCCGCTTGCGCATCACCACGCTGGATGCCCTGTGTGCGAACCTTGCCCGGCAAATGCCCTATCTCAGTCATTTTGGTTGTCAGCCCCCCGTGTGCGCGGAACCCGACATCCACTACGCCACCGCCGCCCAGCGCACGCTGGAAATGGTCGACGATGGTACTGCTGACGCCGACGTGGTGGCGCAGGCGCTGTCTTTCATGGACAACCATGCTGGCCGCCTGGAATCCCTGCTGGTGTCCATGCTGGGCCGCCGTGACCAATGGGTTCATCACGCCTCTCGCATCGAGAGCGGTGCTTTGCGTCCCGAAGTCGAGGCTGGCTTTGCTGCCTTGATCGAACGTGATCTGGTGCGCGTGGCCGACTTGTTGGACGCTGCACGTCAAGCCGAGATCATGCCTCTTGCTCGCTTTGCCGCTGCCAACGCTCCGGGTTGCTTTGACGCGCTGCGCAATTGGACCGTTCCGTTTGATGCCTCCATCGACGACCTGCCCGGCTGGCAGGCTCTGGCCGGATTCCTGCTCACCAGCTCCGGCACGATCCGAAAAACCGTCGACAAACGTTCTGGCTTCCCCGCCGGTGCGGACAATGCCGACCAGAAGCAGGCGATGCTTGAATTGTTGCGCAGCCTTTCCGGGCTTCCCTGCCTGGCTGACGCCCTTTCTGTTGTCCCTTCCTTGCCTGAACCGCAATTTGATCGCGCGGACTGGGCAACGGTGGAATGCTTCTCCCGTTTGCTACGCTTGGCTGCGGGGCAGCTATGGCTCGTTTTCCAGGACGTTGGTGAAGTTGATTTCATCGAAATCGCCGCCCGCGCCGGAATGGCTCTCGGGGACGAAGAGGCACCTACCGATCTGGCGCAAGCGTTGGACTACCGAATTCAACATCTGCTGGTGGATGAATTTCAGGACACGAGCCCAAGCCAGGTGGCGCTTCTGGAAAAGCTGACGCGAGGCTGGGTGCCGGGCGACGGTCGAACCCTCTTCGTTGTCGGCGACCCTATGCAGTCGATCTACCGCTTCCGCAAGGCGGATGTCGGGCTGTTCCTGCGCGTTCGCGATTTTGGGGTCGGCGACATTAGTCTTCAGCACCTGCGCCTTTGCCGCAACAACCGCTCTTTCCCGGCGATTGTTGACTGGGTCAACAACACGTTCCCGACGGTTTTCCCGGGCGAAGACAGCCCAGAGGCCGGCGCTGTGCGCTATTCTGAATCGGTTGCAACCAAACCAGTGCGAACCGACGCCGGGGTAACGGTGCATGCACTGATCGAACGCCCTGGGTCGGATTCCGCTGGCGCTGAAGCCGCCTATGTTCTCGATCTGATTATTAACGCACGTCAGCAAGCGCCGACCGAGAAAATCGCGGTTCTGGTTCGTGCCCGGAAGCATCTTGATGCGCTTGTTGCAGAAATCCGGCACAGAAGCCCCTCCCTGCGCTTCCAGGCAGTCGATATCGAGGGCTTGGATGGGCGGCAACACGTCCAGGACCTTCTCACCCTGTATCGCGCCCTCTGTCATCGTGCTGACCGGGTGCATTGGCTTGCCAGCTTGCGCGCCCCTTGGTGTGGCCTGACGCTGGCCGATCTGCATGCCCTCGCCGGCGACGACCATGCCCGGACGATCTGGCAACTCATGAACCAAGAGGATTGCGTACAGCGACTCTCCCAAGACGGTCAGGTGCGACTGTTGCACGTTCGGGCAGTGTTCCAACAGGCTTTCGCCAATCGAGACCGTCAATCCCCCCGCCGTTGGCTTGAGGGTGTGTGGCTGATGCTCGATGGTCCTCGTTGTCTCGATATGCCGTCGGCCATGGCCGATGTCACTGCATTCCTTGATCTGATGGATAGCCTGACCTTCGAGCATCAACTTGACGCCGACGAGCTGGCTGATCGCGCAGCAAAGCTGTTTGCGCCTGCTGATCCCCTGGGGGACGCGGTACAGATGATGACCATCCACAAATCCAAGGGTCTGGAATTCGACACGGTAATTATCCTCGGACTGGACCACGAAACGGGAGGAAATGACAGTTCTCTCCTGTTGTGGGATGAAGTTGCAGGCCCTCATGGTCGATCCAATCTGCTTGTTGCCCCGATGCGCCGCAAAGGCACCGGCAAAGACCCAATCCCCTATGACACCTTGCGGCGTCTTGAAAATGAACGCGCTGCGCATGAAGACGAGCGCCTTTTATACGTTGCCGCGACGCGGGCAATCCGCCAACTTCATCTGGTTGGCGTCGCCAAATCCGACCTGACCAAGTTTGACGGCTTGAGCACCCCGGCTTCCGGGAGTTTGCTCGCCCTGATCTGGAACGAAGTTGCGCAACCCGTGTTCGCAGCTGCTGCGCTAGATTTGTCGGTCGACGCCTCCCAGTTGCCGGTGAATCCCGCCGCCGCATTCGTGCCGCCGTTGATTCGGCTTCGCCAGCCCACAACTCCCTTGTTGCTGCTGCAAGGTCAGGACTTGGCAACCAACAACGACAATCCTCCGCTCCCTCTGGAAGGCGCGCAACGCCTGGAAGCATCTGTAGGCACCTTGGTGCACCGGGTATTGCAACAGATTGTTGTCGATGGGATGGCGAACTGGCCAATCAGTCGTGTCAAAGCTCTGCAACCTGCTTGGCAGCGCTGGCTTGCTCGGCAAGGGCATGCGTGGGACGCTATTGCTGGTTCGGAAGCAGCAGCAGAAGCAATCATACGGACGCTGAACAGCGAAGTCGGTCAGTGGCTACTGACGGATCACCCTCAGAGTGCTGCCGAGGAGGCATGGTCTAGCCTGGGCCAGAAGGGAACGTCAAATCATGTGATCGACCGCACCTTCGTTTTCGCGAATCAGAGGTGGATCATTGATTACAAGACCGTCCGGCTCGCCAATGAAGTTGGCCGTGAAGCCCTTGCCACGCGCGCCGAATCTTTCCGCCCCCAACTGCAACGGTATGCGAACCTGTTTCAATCGGATGCGCATTCCTTACGGACGGCTATCTACTTTCCGTTGCAGGATGAGCTAGTAGAACTGTGACTGTCGCGGGGGCTATTCCCGTTCTCCTACACAGTGCTGCCTGTCCGTTTCTGATGCGGAAACTATCCCAGAAACGGCATAGGTAATGGCGTACGCTGTCGTCATTGCCTTTCAATGCTCAAACCACCCTCGTTACCTGCACCGTTCTCACCTACACCCATCCGCAAAGGACGCTCTCATGGCAAATATAGTCACCCTGCAAATTCTGGTCGATGAAGACGATGATTCGCGCATCGCTGACGGCCTCAACGACATGCTGCGCACCGCCGCCCAACCGGTCGATCCGGATGATGCTGATGCTCGCAGTTGGATCATCGACTGGCGCCTCGCCTGGGCCGGCGACAAGATGCTCCTGCAGCCGGTACCGGACGAGATTGGCGACGCGATCTGCAACGACACCTACATCGAAGGGGATGCCTTCCCTGGTCAGGCAGTCTCCCTGCTGCCGGGCTTTGAGTACAACCTGATCGCCACTGACCACAAGGCGATGGATTCGCTCTGGATCACCGTCCCGGCCCACCGCTCAGCGGATGAAGGCGGCGACTTGTCGGTGCTGGTCAAGCGAACGCATGAGGGCGCAATCGTGGATATCTGGCCAACCAGCCAGGAAGATGGCAATGAATGCCTTTCCACGGCCGCAGCTGAGTTCATTGATGCCTCCTGCGCGGAAGATTCCGCCCCGATCCCCGCGTAATAGGCAGAACCAGACATGCCGCTGGCAACACCACCCTCACGATCTCGGGGAAAGAGTGGTGCAGATGACTCAATCCAGTTCCCGCTCTGTCGGTCGCTGCAAGGCTTCTGTCCGTATGGACGACGCCTCGGACGAAGGCTCGATGTTCCCGAAGTGGCTCACAACGCCCCTTCCGACCGTCTATGACGGCCTCAAGGTGAATCTTTCTTCATGGGCATTACGTCCTGAGCGTGACACTCTACTTAAATCAGAACCACTAGGGTCTGATTGGCAAAATGACATGACAGTACCCATCCTGAATAGAGGTTTGACAATGAATACTCCCGATGTATGCCACGACCACTACACCTGCTGCGATTGCGGCGGTAATGATTGCGGGTGTGGTTATTGTTTTTCGTGCAACGCCTGCGATTACTGCAATAGCGGCGAAGGCGAGCATTGCGAGATGGTCAGTGATGACGAGTTTGGGGCTTCGGATTTTCCGGTGGACAAGCCCTGATTTAACCCCTCGCCGGCCAATGAATAAAAACCTTGTATAACACTCGCATTGCGAGCATAATAAACATTATTGAAATGGAGGTTGGCATGAACAACGACATCACCAAGATTTGCGAGCGTCTTCTGGACTCGGAAGAGCATGCGACAGAGGCGGCTGTCCCGCAGGTGGCAGAAGATGCTGTCGAGATCATTCAAGGGTTGGCGGCTGATGCGATGCGCTTCCGAAAGCTCTGCGCGATTCTTCAAGGAGCATACGATGGCGCGTCGTTCGAGGCTGGCGGGCTTACTGCCCACTGTTCGATGCTCTCCGGCTGGCGCAATGAGCGATCTGTCAAGGCTGAAATTACGTGGCGTGAAGAGCGGGATGCCGATCTCGATCTGGCGTCCGTTTTGGACAAAATCAACCTGTAAGGAGTGGCAATGGGACTCTCTGATGTTTTTCTGGCGATAGTGTGGGATGAGGTTGAGCGCTGCAATCTCTGGGATTGTGAGGCGTATGCAGTCCGTAATGCCCTGATGGGCTATCCGGGATTCTGATTGTGGCCAATCAATCCAAAATCGTCCAAATTAGAAGCGAGTGGTTTGTTGATGTCATGGTCGCCAAAGGATCATGGAAGAACCATAAGGTCTGCAAGTCAGAGGATGACGCCATGAAATCCATCGAAAACCTGCACCGCTATTGGGGTACAGAGTTCGTCGGCATTGAACGTGATGCGACTTTTAAGCCGAAGGCCAAGGGAGTGATCCATGTTTGAGATCGAGTACCGCACCACCAGCCGCATGGGTTTAGTTTATCCATCACGGATTGCCCTGGTAGGTTGCCATAAGGCATCCCCCTGTGAGGAGGCAAAGGCTGGATTCCTGTCGAGAACTCCAAACGTCGAGATCATCGACGTGCGCTTAGTTGGTATTTTCTGATGTCATCAGCGGCCTTCCTTGCCACGTTCAACGCGCGGTTTGCGTGCAGCGTCAGGCTGCGCAGCGGCCATGAGTTTGACCGGTCGGGACAATCTCATGCCAAGGGTGGTGCATGCGCCAACTGTTTTGGTTGCGAATCCCGTTCGGGAGAAATGGGGATGGCCGATGCCGGTTTTTCGCTTGAGCGTAAGCATGGTGTCCTTCGTTTATCGTGGGCCTGCCCTGGCTGTGGAATTACTGTCACTGAAGATACCTCGTTGATGTCGTCTGCCGCTGACGCAAAGGTGGTTGCATCCGATCCGCTGTGCCATCACTGCCGAACAAACAAGAGATTGGTTTGATGGGCGTGACCAAGGTGATCGTGCTCGACACATGGGCTGGGCGCCGCTACTACCCGGTAGATATTATCGGCGAAACACCCAAGAAGGCGCGTGTTCTGATTCTCGCTGCCGGTGGCGTGATGCTGCCTGGGCGGCGCTATGCTCAATACGGCGAGGAGATCTTAGTGCCGAAGCACGCGGTTGTCGACCTACCTGCCGATGAGCACAAGATCGAGCATGGCTACTACGACGGGCATGTTGCTGGATATGGAGGAGTTGGCGATGCAAGGTAAGACTGGTGAGATGTCGCAACAGAAGGACATAAAGCCTCGCCGCAAGAAGCGTGATCTGGAATTCCTCAAATTCCGGGCGCGACTGTTCTCGGACGAATCCTTGCTGTCTTTCGGCACGAACGAGAAAGGCGAGCGGGTTTGCTACGGCGTCAGCATCGACAAGCTGTGCAAGGCTATCGACGAAGGGAGATTTTGACGATGAAAGAACTGGAATATCGGCTGATTCAAGACCGTCATAAGCAACCGCTGGTAATGATTGAAAGCTCGCTTGGCAATGGGCAGGAACTCCATCCCGGGCAACTCCGCAGCCTTGCTGCCGCACTGGTGAAGATGGCTGCTGAAGCTGAGGAACGCGATATGGGCAAAGGTTATTGCCCGTCACGACACACGATCACCTATTAAAGGAGTAACCATGGCGTCCATGAAATTCTATCTGCTACCTGCCAGCGAATGCGCCAAGGCGCTTGAACTCCATGCGCTAGCCAAAGAAGATGCTTTGGCGGCAAAACGCGAATTGCTGGCGAAGTATGGCGCCGATGCAATTCTGAGGTCGGGAGCCCATGTTGAAGCCCTGGCGTGGCGCGACAAGCCTATTGCAATGACAGGTTTCACGGTTCCGAGATGGGATGCCGGGCAACAGGTTTGGCTCCAGAAGCCCAAGAAAAACACCTTGCGCGGCAAGCAGGCCGCACTTGAAATGGATGAAGTTGGCGAGCTGCTGGAAATCTGGCAGTGGTCGCTTGAACGCTCGCTGGGCGTATACGGTAGCGTGTTCGGCTACAACCACGGCAGCCGAGTATTTCTGAATGCCATTGCCCGCCCGTTGGCCGATGGTCGCGTAGTTCTGAGCCTACCGGTACGTGACCATCGGGATGGTGAACGAGGCAATTCCGGAACCGATCCGCTCGCACCTTCCTATGCTGTGGAAATCACCCAGGCAGAAGCCGAACAATTGGTTGGCGAGCCTATCGCGGAAATGGCGTAGCTATGGCCTTCAATCCTTCTCCGAAAGTGGCCGACTGCCGCGACATTGCCAAGAAGTGGAACAAGCCGCAAATCATCATCCTGGCCATCGATCCGATTGCTGGTACGCTGGAATACGCGAGCTACGGCGAATCCAAAGCGCATTGCGACGAGGCCAAGCGGCTGGCGGATATTGCCTATCAGGCGATCATGGACAAGTACGAGGAGTAACCATGGAATCCATCCAGCAAGCCATCAAACAGGCGGTTGCCGAGAATCGCATGCACGCCCAAGCGCCTACCGACTTTGCGACCGCTGATCATGTCTGGATGGCAGTGCAGCAGGCCATGAAGGCTGAAGGCATGATCCTGTTCGACAAACCGGTAACCACGGCCATGCTCAACCGGCAGATCGAAGAAACCTGCAAATTTGAGCAAGCGCTGGCCGAGGTTGCGCAGGAACTCAATGAGGCCATCGGCAATTTTGACTATGCAACATCCGGGGAAGAAGCCAGCAAAGCGCTCAAGGCGCTAGTTGAAGTGGCGCGGCAGGCAGTCAAGCAGATCGAGCAGGCCAACCCCAACTGGCCGCTCCACAAGCAGCCGCCGCAGTCCGCAGAGGACAGGCTATGGGAGCGCCATCTGTTGCGCGGCACGGCGCCAAGCGACGAGGTGGTGCATGCCGTCAGAAAGGTGGCGTCATGACCAAAAACGCGGTGGCTGTGTGGCCCGAAGTGAATGCGGTGGATGTAGTCTGTCCTTGGTGTGGATTGAGCACAAAAATCGATCTTCGCTCCGTCAAGGAGTTCGGTGAAGCCAGCCGGCTTGACCAGTGCCGGTCATGTATGCGCGACATCATCGTGGAGCCCACCGCCAGCGGTGTTGTTGTCAGTCGTGGTATTGATGTCAGCAAGGAATACAAATGAATTTCAAAAATGGCGATCTAGCTATAATCGTTGGTGGCCCCTGGCAGGAGGCCATCGGCCGTGTTGTGAAGATCATCTGGAAATGCAGGGCTTATCACAACAGAGGGGTCTCTGCTGACGGACTGCAATACTGGATGACCGCAGACGGCCCAATTTATCTGGTCAGGACCGTTGGCGGGTTGCCATTGCCGGCGGGGAAGCACACCGGCGAAGTTCTGTATAGATTGAAACGTCGCCCGGTCTGCGGATGCTACATGCGCCCATTGCTGCGCTCCGACACCGAAGTCGCTGAACGGGAAGGTATTGATCTGCCCAGCCAGGTTGAGAATGAACCTCAAACGGCATAGTTTGAGCTCGCACCTGGCAAAGCCAATCAGTGAGCGTATTTCGCAACCGACACCACAGGAAATCAGATCCGCTAGAAAGGCGGCTGGGCTGACTCAGGTGCAGGCTGCTGCATTAGTGTCTCCAGCCCAAGGGAAATCATCATACCGGGCGTGGCAGATCTACGAAGTCGATGCAGGAAAGCCAGATCACCGTGCCATCCCGTTGCCAACCTGGGAATTATTCCTGCTGCTGACCGGGCAGCATCAAACGTTGAAGCTCGCTGAAAAGCGGGCGTCCACCAGAAAATCCGAAGCCCCACGAGTTTTGCCGTCTGACCGATGCGCAAAAGAAGGCGATTGCCTACGAAAGCTAGTCCCCCGACAAATTCAGACGCCCAAATAACTCTTCGCTTCGGGCCGCCGAATCCGTAGGGATGGGCACCGACTCTTTTGACGGCCTTCGGACCTTTGCTGATGTCCGATTCATGCTGGACTTGGTGACATCGCACAAGGAACTTGCGGCCCTGAATGATGCGATCAACGAACGATTCATGCACGATCGCCAGCAGCTGACCATGAGCGATGCAGACTGGGGAGAATGGACGCGCTTGGTGCGCGAAAAATCCGCTGCGATTGGTGATATTGCCGCTGTCCGTTAGCGACGAAAACCCTTACTGGGTGAGGATTCGGCGATTCTATTTAATCCAGAATCGCCCGATCTACCTGCGTAGGATGACTCCTGTAACTCAACCATTACAGGAGCCGCAACATGAACGAATCAATCCGCCTTCTCTCCACCAAAGATGGGGCAGACAAGGAATACCGCGTCCAGCTTGAAGCAAAGGACGGTGGTTTCATTGTCACTGGTTTCAACGGCCGCCGCGGTGGGCCGCTGAAGGCTCAACCCAAGATCGCCACCCCTGCCACCTACGACGAAGCCAAGAAGGCGTTCGATGCCTTGGTGAAAAGCAAGCTGAAGGGGGGGTATAACCCTGCCGATACGGGCGCAGCTTACGTGGTTCCTGCCGATGTCGGCACGCTGACCGGCATCAAGCTCCATCTGCTCACACAGGTTCCCGAGTCCGATGTCGAGCTTTACATCAACGATGATCGCTATCTGGCTCAGGAAAAGTACGACGGCGAGCGTCGCCCGGTCGCCCGCCGCGAAACTGTGATCGGTAGCAACAAGAACGGCTTCCAGACCACCCTTCCGGCTGCTGTGGTCGATGTCCTGACCGCACTTCCCCAAGACACTGAGATCGACGCCGAACAGGTCGGCGAGGTACTGTACGTGTTCGACGTGATAAAAATCGCGGGCGAGTGTCAGCGCAACTTGGCCTGCCTCGAGCGCAAGCGCAAGGTCGACGTGCTGGTGAATCGTCTCGGCAACCCGGCCAACATCGTGTCCATCGAAACCGTCGTTGGCACTACCGCCAAGCGCGCGCTCTACGCCCGCCTGCGGGCCGAGCGGAAGGAAGGCATCGTTTTCAAGTTGGTCGACTCCAGCTATGGCGAGGGCAAGACGGATGACCAAATCAAGATTAAGTTCATCGAGTCCGCCACCTTGCAAGTGGCTTCAATCCACCCGACGAAGCGCAGCATCACCGTGCAGGCGATCGACGACACGGACACCGCTGTCCCGCTTGGATCGGTCACGATCCCGGCGAATTACCCTATTCCTCCCGTCTCCGCTTTGGTGGAGGTGGAGTACCTGTACGTCGTCAAGAGCCTTGTCCAGCCGATTTATCGCGGACAGCGCACCGACCAGACCATCGCCGCCTGCAACCTGCGCCAGCTGAAGTACCGCGCGGGCATCGGCGAGGATGAAGTCGACAACTCCGCCGAACTGCTGGCGGCCTGACCAGCGCACACCGGGGCCATGCGAAATCGTGGCCTCGGTTTCGTTCTACTTATCCCAGAAACGGTGAGTGCCGATCGGCAAAATACCCTCATCGACTTACAGCACAAGGGAACCCCATGAACGACCATATTTCGCGCATCAAGGCCATCGACGGGCAGTTGAAGGCGCTCGATCGGATCAGCACGCAGGGCGAATACCATGCCGCCGGCCTGTCCATTACCCTGGCCGTCGGAGTGCCCAACGAGGGCGATCATCCGTCGCTGAATATCGGGCTGTGCAGCAACCTCGACCAGATTCTCGACGCGCTCAAGACCGGCCTCCAGCAAGCGCGCAACGAGCGCACGCTGATGGCCAAATCCGAACTCAAGGAGCTTCAGGCCTTCTTCGACAAGGAAGGGAGCTAATCACCATGCAGATCACAACCCACCTCACCTCTTCCGAGCATGGCTTCAATGACTTCGATGTGTTGGGACTGCCCCATGTCCACCGTGTCTGTGTCGGACATGGTATCAAGAATGGGGACATCTTCAACGTCTATTGCGACGACGGCAGCAAGCTCGGGGCCACCTGGCGTGGCTCCCTGGAACGCTCCCTACTCAGCTTCTCCATCGCTCACGCCGGTTATCGCGGCTTGGTCGAGGCTATCCCTACCAGTGGAGAGGATGGTCGCCAGTTGAGCTACCGCCGGACGAGGTGCACACCGAACGCCACGCAGGAATTTCCGTTGGGGACTTCGTGACGGCGAAAGGCTGGGATGGCGAGTGGATCGTGGAATCCATCCTTTTGTCCGATGGTGGGCAGACCCGCGACAACCCGTTCCAGCTCTGTTCTGTGGATAGCGACGACTCCGAGGGCACCCCACCACCTACGGAACCGTGCCCAGTGGGGACAAGCTTAGCCAGTCGATCGACGACGGGAAATTCTAGTGGGAAATCCGGTCCTTTATGGACCCGCAACCCTTGCCATTGCTTGGTTTCCGAGATTCCAATTAAATCAGAATCAGTGAGGGTAGATCGGCAGAATTCTTCCTGTAGGCAGCAGACCTCCTGCAGCCCTTTCATGAGGAAGAAATGATGCAAGTAGCTACCGATGTTCTGGCCGTCCTGAGCCGAGCCCAAATGAACGGCAACGCTCTGAAGATTGACGAGCAGCTGGACCGCAACATGTACCAGCGCACCAACAAGGTTCTTGAGGCCGCCGGCGGCAAGTGGAACCGCAAAGCCCAGGCCCACATCTTCGACGAGGACGCCTTTACGCGCATCGACCAGATCATCCTCACCGGCCAGGTCGAAGTCCCCAAGGACGAGTTCAATTTCTTCCCGACCCCGCCGGCCGTCGTCGGCCGCCTGATGGAAATCGCCGGCATTCGCCCGGGCATGATGGTTCTGGAGCCGGAGGCCGGCCGCGGCGACATCGCCTTCGCCTGTGTCGATGCCGGTGCCGTCGTCGATTGCTACGAGCTAATGCAGGCGAACTTCGACTTCCTGGTCAGCAGCGGGCGCTTCAACTCTGTGCACCACATGGACTTCCTGGCAGTCGAGCCCATGCCGATCTACGACCGTATCACCATGAATCCTCCGTTCCTGAAGCAGGCCGACATCAAGCATGTCCAACATGCGCTCCGCTTCCTGAAGCCCGATGGCCTGCTGACCTCGGTGATGTCCGCCGGTGTCTCCTTCCGCGACAACAAGCTCACTCAGGATTTCCGCGATCTGATCCGCGCCCGCGGCGGTGACATCGAAGCCCTGCCCGAAGGCGCTTTCAAGGCCTCCGGCACGATGGTCAACACCCTCATCGCGACCATTCCCGGCGGCACCTTAGCATGACCATTACGGAAGCCATCCGTAAGCACGGCCTCGAGTTCCTGCGGGGTCGTGTGGTGACCAACGGCAATCAGCGCCTGATCATCAACGACAAGGATCTCGATGCCGCCATCGAGCTATGGGAAGATGAGCCGGAGAACGCCCATCGCCAGCGCCGCTTCTACGGCTCCGAGGTCAGGAACGATCCGATGCACTGCCTCTGGATCTACGGCTCTTTCCAGGTTGAGGAAGCCGCCGAGGCTACGCCTTCCGCAGCATCCTGAAGCCGAAGGCTTCGCGGGGAACACCGGCGGCCAACATGGCCTTGGCCAGCCGGTTGTCCACCACCAGGAGCACCAAGGTATTGATCCCCGGCAGCACTGCCGCTAAGGCGATGCGGCGGGAACCAGCAGCCCGAGCACCATGGACGGCGAAATAGACATGGAGCGGCATGACAGTCATGACCAGCACCCAATTGCTGAACAGAGACAGAAGCTCGCCCTTCACACCCCATGCATTCAGGGTAGCAACCTCCTAGTAGCGAGTCTGGTAATCGTCGCCACGAGAGAAGCGGCTGTTCCAGTGTTCCAAGTAGCCCTTGGCAAGCTGAGGGTTCTTCCAGACCACCAGCACGTTCTCGCTGTTCTTGTTCGCCGCCGCGCCGCTGTAATTGAAACTGCCGGTCTCGACCGTCTCCCTGTCCGATACGACGATCTTGTCATGGTGAATTTGGTAGATCGAGATCGTCCGCACGCGACAGCCAGCATTGACCAAGGCTGAGAGCGCAGCCCTTGCCTTGCCCGACTTGTCCCCAACGACGTTGTTCTTGTAGTCGGAAACGATGGCGACATCGACGCCCCGCCGGCGGGCCGCGATCAGGGCTTCCACTACCGGTGCCGAGGTCAGCGAATAAGTCATCATGCGGATCTCGGATTTGGCCGAGCCAATCACCTTCAGGACCAGCTTTTCGGCGCCTTCGTGGGGACTGAAGGCATATTCGATGGCCCCGCCATGTTGGACCGTCGAGGTATGGTCCTCGAAGCCCTGGGCGGCCTTCTCGGCAGCTTTCAGCCAGTTGGTTGCGCTGGCCTGGCCAGCGAAGAGAACGAGTGCGAGGGCGGCTGCCCGGAGTACGGCATGCTTCATGTTGCTTCCTTTCGAGATTGAGCCGCTTGCGCGGCGGGAACGGTTTTACTCCCCCTTGCCCTTGGCTTGGCGGAGGGTGATGAGTTCTTGGTACCGGGCGATCACTTCGCCGTCCGTGGTAAAGCCCACGGAGATGCCCAGGATGTTGGCCACCGCCAGGCGGACTTCGGCGATAAGCTGGGCTTCCTCCTCGGTCGGCACGCAGGTTGGCCAGCCAGAGGAATAGAGCAGGTGCGCCGGCAGCCGGGATTCGGCCTGGACGCGCAGTTCGGCACGACGCTTTGCATCAGCCAGCCCCTCCCGCTCCTCTGCGGACAGAAGATGCGGAGCCACGTCGCCGAGCCACTTCGCCCCCTGCAGGGCGAACGTCGAGGCGATCTCCAGGCGCACCATTCGGCGGTAGATATCGGCGTTGTCCGGGCAGGACGCCGATGCCTTCAGATCGCCAGCCGAGCCCATGATGCAGAACGCGCAGCTGACTCGTGTGCTGCCATACACCGTGTAGGCCTCATGCAGCGGCTCCTGCTTGAGCGCGATGTAGTCATAGACCGATGGCGTCGACCAGGGCGCGATGGGGTTCCAGTTCATCCCTTGGCACCCACGGGCCGAGAGTTTCGGCTGAGGCGAGGCAATAGACATCTTGGAGCGGGCGGCGCTTTCGTCGTGACGGACGCCCGTTGCAGACAGGATCTTCTGGCCTGGGTACCGCTTCGTTAGCTCACGGCAGATCAAGTCTGTCTTGAGCTCGCTTGTGCAGAAACGCATGCCAGGGGTCGACCATGGGAGGATGATTTTCACGCATGACAAGGTGGAATAGCGTTCCAGGTTGCTCGCCCAACGTGCCTCCCAGCGATCCATCATGTCGCCGGCGGAACGCCGCAGGACGATCAGATCCCACCCCAGGCGCTTGGCCAGGCGTTCGCAGACAGGAAGGCTGTCCTTCCACTCCACGACGCCCAAATCACTGTGGATGAGCACGCGCGGGCCTTGGTGACCGATATGATCCAGGTATTCGGCCAGACGGATGGCCATTGCCTGGCTGTCCTTGCCGCCGCTGACCCCCAGTGCGCAGACGGCGCCGGCCGCCAGCCACTCGCTGACCTCCGATGTCACGGCCACGTCGTACTGGCCAGCCGCGGCGATTGCCGGGGCGAATAAGTCAAGCTGCTGCAGTCGGTCCATCAAGTCGCACTCCGTTGGCTTGAGGGCGCCCGTTGGCTGAGGGTGCTGTTGAGAGCTTCCGGCGGGGGGCCACCACCCAACTTCCGGTGTGCCCACAAACGACGATGGGGCGATGCCACGCGGCGTAGCGCCAGGTGGCCGCGTCGATGTCACGCTTCAGCAGCAGGAGGAACAGGGCGAATTGGTAGTGCAGGTAATTGCTGATCATGGTGATACTCCAAAGAGGTTGGTATCAGCCCCCGGTCTTTTTCCATCCGACTCGGCGAACCGGATCGAAAAAGAGGCCTCCAGGAGGAGAGGAGGCCGAAAGCCTCAAGGTGAGGCCAGCGGGGGAGAACTGAAACCAAGATTACATAGATGGCATCGGCGATTCTGGGAAAAGATCAGCCTGTGCCTTGGATACGTCGGCGCCCGTAAGGGACGCGCTGTGTGCGTTCCCCTCCCCTGCCCTTGATGTCCGGCAGGGTCATTCACGAAACCGATTTGAAGGCGTCCTTCATCTCGGGCAGCCGGACGATCTCGGCCCACTTGCCTTGGAAGCGGCCGCGCTCGATGGTGAGCACCATGAACTGCTCTTCCCGGCGGATCACCAGGCCATCCTCGGAAAGCACGTCGCGCAGTTCAACATCGCGCTGGGAGCCGCCACAGTCAGGGGCCAGTACATCCATACGCGGCTGCTCCTTCACCGGCGGCATGCCGTTGTAGCAAAGCGGCCAGCGGGAATGCCAGTTGCCCAGGCTCTCGCAGGTGGCGTACCAGAGGGTCATGTCGTCGCTGACCGAATCGAAGTGTCCATCCAGGACAACATGCTCAACCCGGTGGTCAGCACGGTGTCGGCGTTGATCGCCCAGCGTGTCACCACGGTATAGGCACTCAGGAACTTCTCGGTCTCGATGAAGAGACCGGCCACAGCCTTCTGGCCAACCTTGCGGCAGCCCACCCAGTAGCACTTGTTCGGGTAGGGCCGGCGAATGGTCAGGTCCTGGTCGCCCTTGAGCACCAGGCCCGTCTCCTCGATGGTCAGATCGACGAGTCGAACGGCGGCATCCAGTCCGCCAGGGACGTACAACTTGGGTAGAACATGGATCAGCATGTTAATGCTCCTTTGTGATGAACGGGTTCTTTTCAGGAATCGCTCGGTTGAACGTCCTGAAAAAAACGCCCCCAGGGGAGGCGAAAGGAACTGCGTGGTTTTAGTGGCCCCGTGGATAGAACTTCACGGTGGCGGTCTGCAGCTTGATCAGCCTTGCGTTGCAGCCATAGACCGGATCGGTCGCCGGCATGCCTAGCATCTGGATCGAACGGCGTGCGCGCGCATAGACCGCATCCGTGCCAGCCATCTCCCCCTCATAGACCGGGGTCTGCTCGATGATCTCGTCGCCGTAGGTGAAAACAGCGGTTCCGATCATCACAGGCTGCACAGCGTCGGCCTCGCCCCTGGCGATACGCAGCAGCGCATCGGCAAAGCAGGTATGGCCGGGCATGCCGGTCCAGACCTTCCTCACCGCCATGCGCTCGGCGTCCGTCATGGACAGCTCCACGAAGGGAAGCCGGCTGTCCCAGATTTCCTGGGCACGTTGCGGGCTCACGACTCCACCTCTGTCTCTTCGTCTTCAGGGACAGCGATGAAGCTGTGATTGCAGCGGCAAACATGGACCTGCCAGCCATCGCGGGGCAGCTCACCGAACTCGGTGCGCGAACCGCAGAGCGGGCAATGGACCATCTCTTCACCGTAGCCATACAGTACGAACTCGCCGTGGGCATCGGACGGGACAGCAACATGAACCTTACTGCCCGGGTGAGCCTCGGCACAGATCTCCATCGCCTCCTCGCGGTCCTCCGCTTCACAGCGGTGCGGTACCGAGCAGTCGCCATGAAGGACAAACCAGACCTTCGGCACGTCCGAGGCGGCAACCTCGTCGAGGATCGTCTTGGTCTCGTCGGTGAGCACTGCGAGGTTCGGCCAGTCGAGCGTGACTTCCACGCCTTCATGACCATATTCGCAGTTGCCAGTCCCTTGGAAACCATCACCGTCATCCACGCGCAGAGCGGAGACATCGGCGTGCAGGCTCTTCAGCATCAGGATCGCGCGACAAGCGAGCGACCACTGGGCTTCAACCTGCTGGCGGCGGCGAAGAATTTCACGTTCTGTGGCCTTGTCCGCACCTTCCGGAACGACAAGACTTGCCAGAGCGGCTTCATGCAGATACTTCAACATCATAGATACCTCCAATCAAAGGGCATCCACCCCCTGTCGGGAGAGTTGCCCGACACGGGAACCCCCACCAGAAGGCAGGGACAAGAGCAGGTCATAACGCAGACCAGTAGGCGTTTCCGATCACTCGGGAAAATCGGTGTGTTTTTCGGCCAGGCCTCATCAAAGCCGGGCTGAAAAACCCCCTCCAAAGCGGAAGGGGAAACCGGAAGTCCGGTGCGGATCATTAGGCGGCCGCCGGTAGTTGGCGGACCTTGTGATCACGGGAAGCAGCGATGGCCGCATCCCCATTGGGGAAGTAGCCCAGGTAGTCGCGGTCGTCGTTGGGATTCCCGCCAGGCGGGAGGACGTAATAGCCCTCGACATCCACGCCCCGCTTCGAGATGACGTAGCCGGTGAGATCCGGTACCGCCAATCGGTCGGTGGCATCCTTCACCAGCTTGAAGTTGACCTTCATGCTGGAGAGGACGGTTACCCAGTCCAGTGCGACTGCTGTTGCCTGGGACTCTGCATAGGTCTGACCTTCCCAGCTGCGGTCCTCGAGCACAAGGCCAGAGGCAGTGGAAACCAGCACCTTGTCCATGCCGGACAGGATGGTGACTTCCTCCGTGAGGGAGGTCTGACGATGCCAGTTGTACTGGCGGGGCACCTTGTCGGTCATGGCGACCAGCTGAGGGACCTCGTTCCAGTAGATGATCGAGTTGAGCGCCGCGTCGATTGCCCGGGCGATCGCCCAGCACTCGTCGGCAGAACCGAAGCTCTTGATCCAGGTGAGGCTCTTGAAGACATCCCCACGCAGGTACAGCATCACCTCGATGATCCGGCCTTCGTTGGCACCTTCGCGCACATAGCACGCGACGTGGTGAACACAGTCGTCGGCGACACCGGCGCCGGGAACGCGATCATCACGCTTCAGCGCCCGCCCCCGCCCGAACTGGTTATCGGCGAAGTATTCGATTCCGTTCTCAGGGAAGAGAACATTCACGAACTTCTCCAACCAGACGACGAGTTCGCCAACAGTGCCATCGCCAACCGCATCGGCTTTGCAGGTTGCATTGAAATACGACTTCATAGGACTAGCTCCTCAAATGCGGTGGAGCCAATCCCCTGTGGGGAATGGTCCCCACCAGGGTCAAAATCCTGCCGGACAGCGCAGGGTGGCGGCTCATAACGCAGAGCCGTAAGCGTTTCCGATCACTCGGGAAAACCTTGCTTTTCGCTGTCTCCTACGGACAGGGAACACGGAAAAGCCCCCTCCAAGCGGAAGGGGAAGACAGGATTACCGGCGGGCGAGGGTTTCGGCCGCACGGAGTTCCTTGGCGATATCGTCCAGCAGATGGCGGCCGCGGGACATCAATTCGCTCTCGGGGGGAAGCACTTCGCCTTCCAGCACATCTCCCGGCAGGACCGGGTGAAGTAGCCGGGCGGCGTAGCTCGAACCGATCTTCATCTCCGTCTCAACCAGGTAGGCGTCGATTTTCAGGGCGACAACCTTCTGGTCGAGATCGAACGGGATCCAGATGTCCCTGGCGGCCAAGACGTTGTTGCCTTCGCTCCAGTACGCACCATTTACCCACCATTGATCGTTCGATCCAGCATCGACACGAATCTGAGCTTCCTTGCGACCCACCGCGGTCGCGAAGAACTTGTTCATCACTTGCGGCGCGGTGCCGAGTTTTTTCCAGCCAGCATCGATCATCTTGCCGACAATGATGGCCAGTACCTTCTGTTTCAACTCTTCTTTCATTTTCTCGCATCCCAAAAAGAAGGCCCCCAAGCCTTTCGGCGGGGGCACAGGCTTTAACGCAACATACTGATGTTCACGTAGCAGCACTCACCGTTCGGTTTGTCCGGGTCGAAGCCAAAGTAGGCCTTGAGTCCGAAGTCACCGACCAGCATCGTGTCGCCAATGGTCACACCGCGCGTGGTCTCGAACCAGGCAAGAACCCGATCCAGGCCGACCTTGTGGACCAGAGGCAGAGCCTCGGGCGCCAGGTTGAATCGGCCCGACAGGCAATGCCGGTCGAGCGCGGACTGGGGTACTGGCCACCAATCTTCGGCAACCGGATGAACGACCGCCCCGCAAGCGGGACACTCTCCAACCGGTCTCGGCTCGCTAGGGGCGACCCGTTGCTCCAGATCATGGACGGGCCTGAGCTCGTCCAGCTTCCGATACCCGGCATCGCAGTTGTACACCGGTAATGCACGATGTACTCAGCGATGTCGTCCAGTACGGACGGCGCCTTTTCCCGGAGCAGCGCCTTGTGGGCGTCGCTCATGTCCGGGGCCGGATCACCAGCTTCCAGATTCTGGAAGTCGATGACCACCACATCCACCTCGGGGCTGGCAACGTGCTCGACGATGCCGCCCTTGGTCAGCCACACGACGACGGCGTTCATGCCTGACCTCCCCAGGGGAGGAACAGACCGATGATGCCGCAGACGAGGGTGACCTTGAACACCAGGGCGTCCAGCTTGTCCCGGTTGTTCCAGATGGAGTCCTGCGTAAAGATGTTGCGATTGAAACGCGAATAAACGACGGCTTTCATGGTTACACCTCACTTAAAAGCGGGGCGCAATCAGCCCCTGTCGGGGTTGTTGGCCCCAACAGGGAAAGACCGCAGACCGCCGAGGCGGTACCGCGATAGAAACCTGCAACAGACTTCGCTGCAGGGAGTCCCGGTCGAACAGCACCGGAAGGAGTCGGGATAAATCGGGGCGTATCCCGCGACACCACAGAACATCGGTTGCGCCAGGGCGCTTGCCTTGATCGCCTGACCAAGGGAAGAGTCCTGACCGGACTCTTACGCCACCTTGGGCAAGGTACCTTCCTCAAGCACCTTCGCTTTCAGGGCTTCGCGCTCATTGGTCCAAATCAACTGGAAGTGCTCCCGGATCCTCGCCACCCGGGCGGCCCCCTGCGCGGCGTTCTTGCCATACAGCTCACAGGTTTCCTCGAACTCCGCGACCGCGGCGTCTTTGCCATCCCGAAGCCGCGTCCTGATGTACCGCTTCACCAGGGACGCGGACTCGCAGTAGGCCATCCACTCGAAGCCGCTCCGATCGACCGATGCTTTCCAGGCATCATCAAACGGGTACAGCTGCTGGCTGGTGGCCATGGGCACTCTCCCCAAAGAGACCGAAATCGAGGGGTGCGGAGAAGGAACCCACCGCCAGGACCTGCACCCTCCGATAGAACGTGTCGAAGGTTGAGTGGGGAACGCCCATCAGGAACCGCTGGTGAAACGGGTTCGGTGTCTCCGGCCTATCCTCCAGGAAGTCGTCCTTCCCGAGTTCGTAGGCGACATCCATGGAAAAGGAGGCGATCGCTTCCAGATCCATCCGGGACATCTCATAAATCGACTTCCCCGACCAGGAGGGAGGATTTCCAGAGTCGGGGATATAGACTGGTGCGTGGTCGGGTTCGCCGTTCAGAACGATGGTAGCCATGATGCTTGTCTCCTATGAATGGACTCAGGCAGCAGCGAGCGAAAGACGCTCGACTTGCTGGCGACAAGTACGAATTCCATTTCAGTCTTCCTTTCCTTCTTTGCCTTGCTTGTCCGCGCTGGACAGCGAAAGCGGGTTGAATTTGTAGGTCATGCTTACCGGGGCCTGGCGCAGCGCGTGTCCGTAGCTTCCGTAGTATCCGGTGGTGACATCGATACGGCCATGGCCGAGCGCTCGAGACACGGTGATGCTGGCGCCCCGGTGCGTCTCGCGGTCGATCTGGCCAAGCGCACCTCCCTTGATCGGGCTAGGCAGGCCACCTGTCTCATCCTCGTAGTTGCGCTGGGCATAGCCGTGACGCAGACCGTGGGGAGTGACACCGACAGACTTGCCGGAGATGCCGATACGGTTCCGGACATAGTGGTAGAACCTGCCCTGCGCCTGCGTGAAGGTGCAGTCAGGCCAGCGCAGTCGCTTGGTATTGCCAGCTTCGGCAACCTTACGCGCCCAGGCGATCACTTCGCGCTGCTGATCCGACTTAATCGGCACTCGACGGACACGGCCGCCCTTGGTGCCCTCATGGATCTCCAGCATCTTTCCGCCATCGACCACAGCATTGGCCGGACGCAGTTCGATGCTCTCCTTTACCCGGAGACCAAAGAAGTGCTGCATGGACAGCATGACGGACAGGCGCTCATCGATCTGATTCGCGAGCTGGATGATCTCCAGCGGATCGACGTCTTTCGCGTCCCAGGCCTTCGAGACCTTGGCAACTGTGTTCCGGCGGACAACCTCGGCAGGCAGGTAGGCGGTGATGTCCTTCACGACGTTGCGCTTCCCCAGCCAGTCGCAGAGGACTTTGATCATCGACAACCGGGTGTGCAGGGTGCCGGCGACGATGCCCTTCTCATGCCAGTAGGCCATGAGGGCTTCGACGTGCTTTGCGGACAGGGACTCCAGTTTGCGAATCCGGTATCCCAGTTCCCACAGCTCCGCCACCATCATCAGCATGAACTGACGACGTTCGGTGCGCATCTTGGCGGAGCAGACGCCACCACCCTTGGCGCGCAGCCGCAGGTACGGGTCAATGGTGCGATGTACGCCGTCGATTACGGATTTCGGCAACACATGGTCTGCAAGGGACTTAGCCATATGCCACCTCCGGATTGTGGACGACCGGAATGGACACGCGCTCGATCCAGGCTTGGAATTCCGGATGGTCTCGGCGGACTGCCTCATCGGGCAGTTCGGTCAGCACACAGCCTTCCAGAGAGACAGCCTCCAGAGACTCTTGCTTGACGGGGGGAAGCTCGATGCACTCGAGCGAGCCCGCTACGACATCGATGCCGTAGCGGAGCAGATCGTTATGGACATCTTGCGGCAGGAAGCCGCGATTGGTCGAATCGTTGGTCATGGTCGTTCTCCAGGTGTTGATAGGAAAACCGACTCGGTCTTGTCGGAGCGCAGATGTGCGCAGTCATCACGCGGAGCCGCGCGTGAAGAGAAATTCGGGTACAGCAGGAATGGCGAGAGAGTTTAGAAAGGTGAATCAGAGTGGCGACGACAGGTTGCATTTCTGGAACCCAGCGTCAGCGGCGGCGCATCACAGCGCGGCACGCCCAAGTCCGGTAGCCCAATCCGCTCGCAGCGGTTGAACCCATTGGTGTCGAATCACATTCGACGGGAGCACCCCAGAGGAATACCCCCAGGCGGATTTTTGCCCGCACCGGTCCTGTCCTGTCTGCGACCACGCGTCCGTAATGGACTCGCTTCGCAGGCCGATCGTTATGCCCAACCAGGCAAGGTGGTCGTCTAAATACTCAGACGACTCGATCGCTTTTCCGTAGAAATCGCTCCGGCCCGTAAGGGACTTTTGCCTCCTGCCACCAGAGGCCTCGGGTGCGCTGTCCAGGTGGAGTTTCCGGCATCTGCCGAATGTCCACGCCGGGGGTCCATCAAGGACGCTCGCGCTGCAATTTCAGTGTTCGAGTGTCGGCCAACGGGTGAAGTGCATAAGAGACAGGGACCGCCCTACTCCTGCAACGACATGCCAAAAGGCCAGGAAATTTGCCACCCATTACGGATGACGATGATGTGAGATGAACAGCAACTCGTAATGCCCTTCAAAACGGGAAGGATGCCTCAATGGGACATCAATGACCGCAGCCAGTCCATTAGCTACGGGGTTCCGGCGCGGCTCGCACCGAAATAGCAACGGCTTTGTTGGTTTTGCCTGCACCCAACTCCAGGAGGCCGTCGTGATCCTGGGTGGTCCATCACGGACACACAATGGGCGAATTTTGATCACTTTTCCCTGTCCGTGTCAACTCCGCCATTCATTCAATGTTTAATCAGGTGATTATCATGTTTGAATGTGACCCCGCAAACTTAATCCAGAAGCGGAAATCGATCCCCGTCAGGTTCAAGTCGAATTTTGAGCGGACCTCGAATTACTCCATCCCATCGGGTGAATTTTCGGCGTAATTTCCCCTCATCGGCCTCCGTTTCCACGTGTAATTCCCGCTGCACAGGCTGGTTTCTCTGGTTGGGATTCACTGCCTATAGCGATCCGGTTGCCGCCTTTCGTCACCACTGCGTCACCGCTACGTCTCCGCGTTGGAGACCTGCTGTCGCCACATAGCAAACCCTCTACCGCCACAACGCCATTTAGCCGTCTTGGTGCCGCTCCGGTGCCACCTTGTCACCGCTGCGACACCACCCGCGCCAATCGCGTAAAAGAGTTGCTGCCACGTGTCCATTTCTACGCCTACCCCCCTCGAATCGTCGGTATTTCCGACTTCCTCCCGCCCGACTGGATGCCGACAATCGCCTATCCCATATAGAAAGGCCCCTCATGTCGCTCCTCAATTCGCTCATTGCCCGTGCCATCGACGTTGGCTACGGCCACATCAAGTTCTCCGACGGCCGCGACCCGACGAACAGCAACACCATCCGCACCGACTCCATTCCATCCCAGTCCCCTACCGCCAAGCCCAGCGTTAACCTCGGTGCCGGTGTCATGAAGCAGCGGGACACATTCCTGGTCCCCGTCGGCGATCGCCTGTTCGAGGTCGGCCGTGACGTTCATCTGTCTCTCCACGGGAAGCAGGAGACGGAGGTAATGGACGAGAACTTCTGCCTTGGCGACGCCTACGCTGCCCGACTCTTTGGTGCGATCAATTACATGGTTCCGAACCTACCGGCAGATGTCATTGATGTCTTGGTATTGGGCTTGCCTCTCAATACCTATCGGAAGCACCACGCTGCGCTGGCCAAGCGCTTCGTCGGGGAACAGGTCATCGATGAGCGCGGGGGTAAGGTCCAGATCAAGACCTGCCATGTTTATCCCCAGCCGCTTGGCAGCTACATGTCCTACCTGGCGGCCAATCCATCTTCCGAAAAAGCTCCGTTGGCTCTATCAATCGACTCCGGCTACAACACGGTCGACTGGTTCGTCTGCCAGGGGATGTCCGCTAACGATTCATTGAGCGATGCCGTGCCGCGCGGCATGGGCGCCGTCCTTCGTGTCATCGCCGACGACATCATCAAGACGCACGGATTTGACGCAACCCCGGTGGAGCTCATTCGTGCCATTGATCGATCCCTCACCACCAAAACGCCGTTCGAGCTTTATGGACAGCACTTCGATCTCGAGAAGCACCTTTCGGCCGGCGACGACGTGGTTCATGAAGCCGCTCAGGCAATCAAGAATTCGGTCGGTTCTGGCTCGGATATTCGCGTCATCATCCTTACGGGCGGCGGAGCTTCGTTCTATGCGAAGGCGGTCGCTGACAAGTTCCCGCGCCATAAAGTCGTGACGCTGGAGGAGCCAGCGCTAGCCAACGTGCGCGGCTTCCATCTGATCGGCGAGAAGTTGGCCAAGTCGCTCGGGCATGCGATGAAGATGAACACCGCAGCGACAGCATGAGCGACAAAGACGATTCTTCCTTTCGTGTCCAGGCACGCTTCAATCGGGTCGAATATGCCGACTTGGAAGAAGACCTGAACCGCTTCCCCCCGGGCACCGACCGCTCCGGGCGGATACGCCTTCTGATGCGTCTCGGACTGGAAGTTTCCAAAGGGCGGATGCCTTCATTCCCAGCGGACGAGCACACCCACCAATCAGCCCAGGTCGTCGACATCCACCGTGGCCCGCGCAAGAAATCGGATGTTCCGGTGCTGGTGGCCGCCTCGGCTGAGCCAGCCCCGCAGCCAGAGCCCGTTGATGTTCTGGATTCCCTAGGGCTCGACCCAACCTCATTCCGATTCGGCACTCCATCATGAGGCTATCAATTGTCGTCCCCTGCTACAACGAGGAAGCTGCCCTCCCGGTCTTCCTTTCCACCGTTACCCCGATTGTCCAAAGCACCGGCCTCGACTACGAGATCGTCTTTGTTGATGACGGTTCTCGCGACGCCACCGTGGCCACCATCGTCGGCCTCTCCTGCCTCTACCCCCAATTGCGATTGGTCGAACTGTCCCGCAATTTTGGGAAGGAAGCCGCAATGACCGCCGGGTTCACCTATGCGACGGGCGACGCCATCATCCCAATGGACTGCGATCTCCAGGATCCCCCCGAGTTGATCCCTGACATGATCGAGAAGTGGAAGGCTGGCTTCAAAGTCGTCCATGCAGTCCGACGGTCCCGCCATACCGACACCTGGCTAAAGCGTGCCACGGCCGGCGCCTTCTATCGGATGATGGAGGACATCACTGATGTAGCGATCCCATCCAATTGTGGGGACTACCGTCTCATGGACCGCGCAGTGGTCAATGCCATCCTGTCCTTTCCGGAGCGGAACCGCTTCATGAAAGGGATCATGGCTGCTGCCGGCTTTAAGGCTGCCCAGGTCGATTATGACCGTCCGGAGCGCGCCGCCGGCGAAACAAAGTTCAACTTCTGGAAACTGTGGAATTTCGCCCTCGACGGCATCACCGGCTTCTCCACCGTCCCCCTCCGGGTGTGGACCTACATCGGCGCCATCGTTTCCTTGTTCTCCTTCGCCTACGCCGGCTGGATCATCACCAAGACCATGGTCTGGGGCGTGGTGACCCCGGGTTTCGCGACCCTGACCAGCGTCATCCTTTTCCTCGGCGGCATACAGCTGATCGGTATCGGCGTACTCGGCGAATACATCGGCCGCATCGTGGCCGAGACCAAGCGCCGCCCTCTTTTCCTGGTCGGCGCCCTCCATGGCTTCGAGGACCGCAACGTTGGTCCGACCGTTGTCCCGCTTGAAACTGCATCCGCTGCTCGAGGAACACTTTGATGTCTACTGCTGAATTACGCCAAGAACATATCGCCTTCCAATCGAACCTCTACGAATCCAACAACCCGACCCGGCGTTGGCTACACAACGTCCGCCGCGATTGGGTCATGCACGCACTCGAACAAGTAGCACCGTCACAGCCCCATTTCATCGAAATCGGCATCGGCTGCGGCATCTATACCCAGTTGATGGCTGCCCACGGTCAGGTGTTCGCCATCGACATCAACTCGGACTTCGTGGAAGCCGCCAACCAAATCCCGCATGTGGTTGCCCGGGTTTCCGATATCACCACTGACCAATTTGAGCCGGTGAACGACGTCGCCCTGTGCTCCGAAGTTCTCGAACACGTTCCCGATTCGGCATCGGCTCTCAAGAACATTTATTCCAGCCTCAAACCGGGCGGCTACCTAGTCCTGACTACCCCGAACTCCTATTCGACGGTCGAACTGACCGCACGGCTGCTCTCGTTTGTGCCGATCGTGAAACTGGCCCGCATGATCTACGGCGAGTCCGTCGACGACTTGGGCCACATCAACCGAATGACCCGCTCACAACTTCGGACCCAGATTGACGCTGCCGGCTTCGAGGTTGTGCGCCAGGACAACATTGCGTTCTACCTTCCGGTGATCGCAGAGTTCTGCGGCGAGCCCGGGACCCGGATCTGCAAATGGTTTGCGCAGCGGCTGGCTGGCACCAGGTTCGCCTCCCTGCTCTGGACGCAGTGCTGGATTCTGCGCCGGCCGCAATCATGATCGACCGGACATTGGTCAGGTTCCTGGCCGTCGGCGTCGGGAATACCGTCCTCGGTTTGGCGGTTATCTTCGGTGCCCGACAGTTCTTTTCCGATGTCGTGGCCAACCTGGTCGGGTACCTCGTCGTAGTGCCAATCTCGTTTCTGACACACCGCGACTTTTCCTTCCGGGATCAGGGCAACAGACTCAAAGCTTTTGCTCGCTACATTCCGACCATCCTCGCTGGCTACTGCGCCAACTACGCCGTACTCACCGTGGCCTTGCGCGCCGGCTTCAATCCTTACCTCGCACAAACGGCAGCTATTGCTTGCCACGTCGTTGTCACATACCTCTTGTCCAGGATCTTCGTGTTCCTGTCCCCCGAAGAAAGCTAAGAATGACTCCTCCGACCCCCGAACAAATCCTGGCCGATCCTGCTGCCTCCTTCTGGCTGAAGGAGGCCTTGCATAAGGCCCTGACGCGCGATCCAGTGGACGCGCTCAATGACGCAGAAACCCTCACAGCAGTGCTGCAGGGCAGGCTCAACAATCATGCCCAAGAGTTGATGGCATGACGGTCTCGATCCCCTTTATTGTCCTCGCCTGCCTGTTTGCTTATCGTGCCCCGTCCCTCGCTGGATCGGGTATCACAGACCCTGATTATTACTGGCACGTCGGCTATGGAGAATGGATTCTTAGCCACGGACGCCTTCCGACGGAAGACTTCTGGTCATGGACCGTTGATGGCCATGCGTACCGCCTGACGCAATGGCTCGGTGAGGTGTGCATGGGATTCGTCAACCAGGTGGCCGGCCATTTGGGAACGTCCGTGCTTGCTGCCCTGCTCGTCAGCCTGACCATGGCTGCATCGTATCGGGCGACCCGATGCTTCGTGGACAATCGCCTCGCCGCCTTGGCGGTCGCGATTGGCTGCAACTCAGTTCTGATTTCGCTGGCTTGCCGCCCGCATCAATTTACCCACCTGGGCCTTGCGGCCCTGACCTGGGTTGTTGCCGAATACCAAACCGGGAATCGCCGAGCCCTGTATTGGCTCCCTCCCCTCTTTGCTCTCTGGGTGAATCTGCACGGCGGCTATGCCTTCGGCCTGACGTACCTGGGCATGATTGCCACCTTTGCTGCCGTCGAGGCCTACATGCAGCGCGACATGGCAACGCTTCGAGCCTCTGCCATGCCGCTATTCATCGCCGCCGGCGTCAGCCTTCTGGCTACCATCCTAAATCCTTACGGCTGGGGCGCGTGGCACTACGCTATTCAAATTGCGGCCTTAAAGTCCTCGTCCGCGGGCATAGTCGATGAATGGGCGGCCACCAGTATCAAGACCGATGCAGGTCTCAGTTTCTTCCTGGTCGCTTCCACTGTAGCGGCAGCGATGTCATTGACCAAACAGCGTCCCTCGGTCAGCCAGGTTCTGACCGCACTGGCCCTAGGCGCTATTGGCTGGTCTGCGGTCCGATTGTCGCTTATGGCGACTGTCCTGATGGTGCCCCTGCTTGCCTCAGCCATTCGCAGCACAGATTTCTACGACCTCGCATTCTCCGGCGAAGCCAGACGGTACGACCGCCCTGCCCATATCTCCATCGCCATCGGAGCTATCGCCCTGGTGTTGGTGGCCTCTGTTGGGATGTCGATGATCGACAAGACGACCGAGCGATACATGGCATCCAAGCTACCAGTCGAAGAAGTCGCCTTTATGAAGCAGCATTCCATCGACGGAAAGATCCTTAACACCCCTGAATCCGGCGGCTACTTGATCCGCCAGCTCGGCGCCAAGGTTTCGATCGACACCCGCCTCGATCTCTATGGTGACCGAGCGCTCTTCGAGCTGTTGTTCGCTATGCGCGGGGACGCGGGATGGAAAGAGTACGTTTCCCGCCTAGATCCAGACGTTGTGTTGCTCAACAACCCATCGCCACTCCGACACCACCTGGCGGATAGCGGGCTGTATCGGGCCGTTTTTGAAGGACCGGCATATACCGTTCTTGTACGCCGAAGCTACCGCCTCGATCTCCCGACCGTTTCAATGACCCCCGCCAACCAGGCGGTTCTTGACCTGCTTTAGGAATTGGATTGATTATGTCTTTTCGCTTTCCCACTACTGTAATTGCGTTTCTCAGCATCATTTGGCTGAAGGCAATCTACCCCCCGGCATCCGGACTAATGGATACCGATTTCTTTTGGCATCTGACCTACGGTCGCTGGATGGTCGAACATGGCGCAATTCCGACCGTCGATTTTTTTAGCTGGACGTTCTCAGGCAAGCCCTACCAAATCACTCAATGGCTCGGAGAGGCAGCCATCGGCATCGCTTATTCATTAAATGGATTTGCTGGGACCAAACTTCTGTCGGTTTCACTCTCCGCAATTACCATTGGCTTCGCATGGAGAGCCGCAGCACGATACGTTCATACGTCTGTCGCCCTCTGTATTGCTCTTGCGTGCAATTGGCTTCAAATCATCACGCCAATGAGGCCACAGTTATTCTCATTTGCGATGTTGGCTATATCGACTTACTTGGTCGTAAGTTGGATGGAGACTCGGCGTCTCAAATTTTTAGCCATCTACCCACTTGCAATAGCCGCTTGGGTGAACATGCATGGCGGATTCGTTGTTGGACTAATCCTCATTTTCTTGCTTGCGGCTGGCCACTCTATTGAAGCTGTAGCCGGGAAGAAACTCGGCGATAAAGGAACTCAGCAAGATCTACTCCTTCTTTGGGCAACTGGATTGATCTCCGTTGTTGCCACTTTTCTGAATCCATATGGCTACAAAGCTCTCGCCACTGTGATCATGATTGGCGGGCTTCAGAGCTCATCAGTGATCATCGAATGGCAACCCGTAAATCTGCTAACAGGATTAGGTTGGGCCTATCTTAGTGCCCTGATTCCATTCGTCGGAATAATCGCTCTAACTGGCGTCAGGCCTAGAATTTCACACGCGCTGATGGCGACGTTCTTTCTGATATTTGGAGTAATGGCTAATCGTCAAGTTGCTCTATGCGGCGCTGCCATGGCTCCGTTAATAGCGGCTGTACTAGCGAAAACTCCCCAATATAAAAAGATGCTTCCGACATTTAGCAATCCGAGCCACCCGATAGCTTATGTTCTTATCGCCGTCGCTTTAGCGTGCTCGTACCCCACTATTGCAGCCATCGGCGACACCAATCTTGAAAAAAACATCAACCACCAGCACCCTGTAGCCGCAACCGATTTCCTAGAAACCCACAAGCTGACTGATCGCGTTTTGTCCGGAACGCTGGAATCAAGCTATTTGATTCATCGAGGCATTCCAGTTTTCATTGACGGACGCATGGATCTCTATCAAGACCAGTTTTTCTTCGAGTGGTATTTGGCTTCCAAAGCCACAAATGGCTGGGATTTGTTGATAGCCCGCTACAAGCCGAATTCAATGCTGCTTCAGGTCGACGTTGCTCTTCGACAAGTAGCATTGGCATCTGGTGATTGGAAGCAAGTTTATGAGGACGAACGCTATTCGATTCTTGTCCCATCACGATCACATCTTCCGGAAGAACCTCCGCATCGCCTGAAGTACCTCGATGGCAGCGGTCATCTTATCCGTTACTTCATCCCTTGACTACTGATACGGGTAACGCAATGTCATCCAACATAATCCAAAAGGTGCGTGTGCCGAAAATTCGCCCTCCCGAGGCATCCCCGAAGGAGCGAGACGCCTGGGCTAACTTTTTGGCCATGGCTCAGGAGTTGCAAGGCAACTCCCAAGAGATGTCACCTATTGTCCGTTCCGAACTGGATCGCCTTGTCAAAAAGGGCAATCCTCTAGCGATCAGCTTACAACGGCGAATTGATGTCGCTGCTTTCAAGCCGCGTGCCGCTGACGACCAACCACTACCACCTCCGGCTCCTCGGCGCATAAGTCGACTTCAATGGGGCCGCCCAAAACCATCGAACGATCGAAAATGACCAGGCTCGCGCTATTCCTCGCCGGCGCGCCCGCTTTAAGCCTCAAGGCATCGCGCTGCCTGGCGTCAGCAAAGGTTGGGCGCCCGACGCTTGATGTATTGAAGGACGAAGATGGCCGATGTAATGAAAATCCCCCCAATGGCGCCGGTCTTCGCATACAAGAACCGCACACTCCAGGGTTTTACCCCTGATCGACTGCTCAAATTCGTTAAAGAATAGGTTTTCCAGAACTGGGCAGAGCGAGATGCTATCATCCAAGCATGAAAACTGCTTTCCATTTCCTCTCTGCTGCGTTCCGGCTTTTGGTACTCAAGCCGTTCGATTTCCTGCTTTTCGGGGGGGCTGGCGTGCTGACGATCCCACGTGCAGAATGGCAGAAGATGATCCAGAACGACGTCCATTCTTCTGGCCCATGTAAGGCGCAGATTCGTGTCGACGACTGGGTTGAAGAAAGCGCTCCGTTCCCGAAGTTGGTCACCACCAACCTGCCGACCGTCTATGACGGACCCCAGGGGGATTCATTCTTCATGGACATCGAAAAGTAATTGGGCGCCGATTGGCGCCCAATTCACTTTGGTCTGCTGAAATTCTCGGATTTACCTTTTGCACCGGCATTCCTTGCCGAGCACCTGCATCCGCTCGACGTACCGTTGAATCGCTTTCTTCTCGTAGGGGGCATACTGAGACTGCAGGTACTGGCCAAACTCTGCAAGTGAGGTACGCCCAGCAATCGTCTCCTTCTGCGCAACCGGCGAAGTGTAGAAGGCGAGAAGCTGATCCAGCTCATCGTCTGTGAAATTGCCTCCGTAAATACTTGCCCAGATATCTGTCACATCCTGTGCTGACCAAGGAGGCTGGAGAGCAGAAAATAGTTCCTGGGCCGCATCATTGAACTTCTTCCGGAAGGAAGTGTTCGGTTTAAGACGCTTCAGTGTTTCATCCACCATCATTTGAACGCTGTGCCTGCTGCTTTCTTCGCGCATCCGCATCTGCTCGTCGAAGGTTGTCATCATGCCTTGCGCATTGAGGAGCTGATGAACTTTTGCATCCCTCGGCGTATCACCTGCATGACAGAGGCCACTAGCGAGAAAAACGGCCCCGATACAAGCAATCCTGCGTATCACGTCACTTCCCGATTCCATAGTAGTCCTTCACGTTTTGGTAACCTTCACTGATTGTGTCGCTAGCCCTATCCACCAATCCGTCTCTTCGATTTTCGGTCAGGAACTGCTTGTCATCATCGGTAACACGCCCTTGACGACCAATCTGCTCGAAACGGGCGTTGAATTCTGGATTTGAATCCGCCATTTGCTGAATGGCAGCTCGATTTTCTTCGTGTGTCCTGGTACCCAAACCAAAGCCCAGAGACGCCCCAAGTAGCCGCCCGAATCCAGCCTGGTCAGCGAACGCAGCCTCCAACATGCGATTTATACCTGCCTCACGGGCCGCATTGCGCTGCCCAATGGCCAAGCCACGTTCTGCCGAGCCCTTGTTGGTATCGAAGACCTTCTGGGCAGGCGTTTGATCTGGCATAGCAACAGACGTCGGCGCTCCCATCGACGCTCGGTGTCTATTTGCCTCGCGAATGTAGGCTTGCCCCGCTCCCGCAGCAGCCCCTTGATCCTTCCCGCGCTGATCCTCTACATCAACTTGACCATCGTGACGCTGCTGATCAACGCTCTTGGGAGCATCAATCGGCTTACCGTCCATACCAACAGCCGCGCCGCCACGAGGCGCGACAAAGCCAGCGATGTCTGGAGCAACTGCCCCAGCAACTTGATCCCGGAAGCCTGGGTTTGTGACCGACTGCTCAAGCGCACGAGCCCCGCTGCCCCCGGCCTGGCGTAGTGCTTCGGCACCGTACCGACCATTGTCGTTGACTTGGACGGATGCTCCGTTTGCATCGGTACGCGAATTCGTGTCGCTCGCAGTCTGCGTGTAGCTCTGGCCGACATTGGTTTGGTAGGTTGCGTCGGTAGATCTGGCCAACGAGCCGAGGAAGCTCTGCATTGCGGCCCGCTCTCCAGAATTGCTGGTTTTGCCGATAAGCCCTTTGATCGCCTTTGCTGCTTTGTCGAAGTTCTTCTCCGCACGCTGTTGCACTTCTGTGGAATTGCCTCGCTCGCCGGACCAATTCTGTTGCTCACCATCCCGCACACCGTAGCCGTAATTGGCCGATGGTCCATAAGACGAGCGGGTAGGTGCCTGTCCAAGTTGCTGGGCTGCACGATTGGCCTTGCCTTGAAGATCATCGGCCGCACCCTTGGGTAAAGTGCCGGTCGGCTGAGGACCAGCCCCGCCCTGCGTCAGAGCTGCTGCGCCACCAGCTGGCACACCGGCCCCAGGAGTTGCACCAGGTTGTTGGACCCCAGCTGGCGCCGGGGCATTGGTGCCGCCCGCTGCAGCCGATGTTGCACCTCCTGCCGGGGCCTTATACGGATCACCATTGAGAACGTGCCCAGCGCCCTGAGCGTTTCGGTTGTCCTCCGCACGATGAACTGGGTTGTTGGCAGTCTCATCCGCTCCTGCCTGCACCGCGACACGCCCACCAATATCCTGGTTGCTGGTATGCGCAGTACCAGTAGTCGTACCGCTGCGATCGGTGGCTGCATTTGTCTTTCCAGCTCCGTCCCTTTTCAACCACGACCAGTCTCCGCCAACGCTGCTCTCTAGGCTCTTCTGAATCTTCGCAGCAGCAGCAGCACCTTCCTGATGCGTAAATTGCCCAGAAGTCCTTTGAGCGAGTCCCGACGACGTACCCTGGGTAAGTTCTGCACGATCGCCGCTGCTGCCAACCTTCGCCGCCTCCACCCGAGCGCCATGGCTACCTGTGACCCCAAGATTGCCAAATTCGCCCGTGAGATTCCCGACTGCATTTGGCGTCCCTGCCTGGCTACCGCGATAGGTCATGGAGCCGAACTCCGTCTGGATATCGCCACGGTTCGGCGTTGTGTAAGCAAAGGCCGTATTGGAGTGGTTTGCGGAAGCATTGTTAGCGTTAAAGTTACCCCATGAAATATTGCCGGCATTGACGTTGCCGGAGCCTACCTGCTCACCAACCTTGTTTGCCGACCTATCAGCAGGGCCGGTAATACCGGCGCTGATCCCAGAAAGCGCCGTTTCGCCACCTTTGATGATGGCCAGAGCGATCATCGGGACGCTGATCGTCAGCATCCCTGCGATGGCCTCCGCAGAAATTGTAGTGTTCAACAGTTGCGCCGCATTGGTTACCGAAATGCCGTCAACGGATGATAGAGCCGCCTTCATCGACTTAGCTCCCGCCATCGTGCCAACGTAATTGACGATTGCGTAGAGCGGTGCCCACAACTGAATCCAAAGCATTGTTATGACGTAGGAGCGGAGAACCATCCCCCCCTTGGAGCCGGCAATGATGATCAAGATCAGCACGATCGGAAACACGCCGAGCACCACCAACTCGATGGAGTTGCGCACAAGAGGCAGGGTCTCCTGGGCCAGGCGAGCCATCACGGCGTAAGCCGTGTTGGCGTTCGATGTCGCCATAGCCGCCCCAAGCGCCGTTTGCGCAGCTGAAGGATCGTTCATGATCTGCGCCATGTTTGCCGAGGTGTCATTGAGCATGTTGATCATCATGCGCTGACGGATCCCTTCCGTCGTCGATGCGCTGGATGTCATGATCAGGCTCTCTGCTGCCGGCAGGAGCGCTGTCAACATTGTCTGGGCGGTTGCGGCCGGTGCGTTGGGACTGAGCATTTGCGCAATGCGCGCGAACTCACTGGTCGCAGCAGGCGCAAGGCGTGGACCGAGCTTGTTCGTGTAAGCGTCATCACACGTAACCGCCCCGGTTGCTCCGGAAAGGGTCACCATCCGCCCAGGGTTGAGGACACCAATCCCTGTCGGGCCCAAGTCGTTCCAGATGTTCGTGGAAGTGAGAAGTGCGTTCACCAGCGTGGGTGATGCAACGAGCTCCGGGTTGATGCAATCGCGCATGAAATTGATCATGTCCTGCGCAAGCACCGGATCGGGCATCGCCGCGGATTGCGCCACCCGCATTGCGCGGGGACCTCCCATCAAACCGTGTTGGCTAAGCTGCAACGATGTGTCTGGAAGAGAGAAAAATGTCTCCATCTTCTCCGTCAACCAATAACCGATATGGCTAGTCGAAGAGGCGAAAAAAGCCAGTCCGAGGGGCACGTTATCCACAACAATCGGAGCTCCCGTGCCGGCGCCGCCGTGATCCTCGATTTGGACTGTCACGCGAGGAACAAACAGGGTTGAATAGAAGATGGCGACCATCAATAGGTAATGAGCCGCATCTTCGCCACGCGCCCGCAGAAATCCGTAGCACACGGCCATGAACAAGCCCAAAATGGCTGCTACTCGGACGAGACTCAAGTAGTCTCCATCCACTCCACTGGAGCCAACGAGCATTACAACAGCATTGAGGATGCCTTGAATCTGTTCGCTGTTGAAATAGCAGTAAATCGTATAGACGCCTCCCATGACTACCCCTTACTGGCGCTTGCCGAAGCGCGCATTGGCGGCGAGCATTGTGTTGAGGTTCGCGTACATAGCCCGCTCTGCCTCGTCCAACTGATCAATCTTCTCGTAGGGGTTGCCCTTCTGTCGGTAGAAGTGGGTTACTTGCATGTGCATGTCGGTCTTGATGTCCGTGATCCGCTGCCGCATAGCTTTCATCTCGGGTTGATAAAGAGCCGGCACTTTGGCGCTGACCGACGCCAATGCCTTATCTGCAGCCCCGAGGTAATAGTTGACCATATGAACAGCTGCATCAACTGCCGCGTAATCGGCCAGGTCATAGGCAATTTGACCGCCGACAACGGCGGCTACCCCGGCGCTCTCTGCCATTGCGGCCGCGCGGTAAATGGGGACCGATGAAAGCTTCAGCACCAGGATGTGCTCCGGATCAAGTGCCGTCGCAACGTTGCGTGTCTGAATGTTGGTACGAATTCGGTTGATCGCTTCCATGGCACGAACCGAGAACGATTTGAATGGCTTGGGCGAATGCGTTGGATTCAGGCACTCCGGCAAGCTGTCACAGGTCAAGGTATCCAGATTTCCTGGGGTTGCGGCACCCAACACATCCTCCCCAACTAATTGCTTGAAATCGAGGGTCTTGGGAACTGCGGAGGGCTGGACATTTTCAGTGCCATCGGACGCATTGGCCGGACGCAGGATCAAGGTTGGGCCGATAAGGGACATCACCAGATCCTTTTCGTCATCGCTCATGTCAATTGGATTTGCGTTATCCAAGGCATAGCGCAAAACGTTCACGTAGACTGGAAGGAATTTCCCTGCATCAGCCGCCGTGAGAGAACCACGCGGTCTTCCGTAGTTCTGCATGTACTTTTCTTCCATGGTCTTGTTGCCGTTTCCTTCGATTGCGAAGGCGGCATCGAATTCATCGACGAATTCACCAGCAGCCCGTGCGTACCCGGAAGCATCCCGGGCATTGAACTCCATCCAGTCGCCGGCGAGGGAATCAACAGATTTCTTTGCCGCCTTGCAGGAATTGATCGAGAACTGATTGACGCGAGTGGCGAGGTCGTTGATGACGTCTAGGGTAACGGCGATCTCAGGTGCCATCGTGCGCAGCGCAAGCTCGAAGAAATACCCGATAGCAGCTTGTCCAAAGTTCCGCAGAGACTGGACAAACGCATCCTTGTTCGGGAAGCTGAAACCACCAAGGTATGCGTCAATACCGCCGCAACCGGCTTTCAAAGAAGGTGGAGTAATCGAGAAAGGCTGGAAGTTCTTGTTAGGCACGCGCCATGACAAACCACCACCGGAGTAGCCTACGGCTGACTGGGTGGCAATTGCCTGTGGGGCGGTTACATTGACCGCGGCGCCTGCGGAAGAGTAAAAATCGCCAATCCAGTCGGCCCTGGAGCCGACCGAGCCGAGAGACAGAGCAAGAGCGACAGCTGATACGGTAATGCGGGTACGCAATTTCATGGTTTAGAACTCCTGACCTGGGGTAGTCGTGGTCAATACTCGAATGCGCTCGGCCAACTCCTCGCTCGCGATAACGCCTGTTCCCAGCGGAATCATTTTCTGGGTCTTGCGATCGATCAGGAAAACAGCCGGTACTGTCTGAATGCCATTCCCACTCGATGCAATCATTGAGATACCGTTATCGGGCTTGGCGTCAGGGAACATCGGGATGGGCTTTCCATCCAGGGAAACCGTCAAGACCGGCATACCTGTCTTGAGGCTGAATGCCTTGAGGATTGGTGCCTCGTCGTGGCAGAAATCGCAGTCAGATCGAGCGAAGAACAAAATGCCGTGGGTTTCGGAAAGGCTCTTCAGGTTTTCGTCACGCTTTGCGTCGGTTCGGCTCTTGGCGCGGTCGCGTGCAAAGTTCACCGTGGGTGACCGAGCAGAGTAGTTCACTTCCGGATTGGCCCACACGACTCGTCGGGAGACATCTGCGAACATAGAAGCCTTGTCCATGACGAAGTTTTGGGCTTTGAGGAAGGCCAGGACGTTCTTCTCCGTCGGATTTACAACGGCCTCGCCCTTCAGCCGATCGAGCTCCTTCTTGATATCGTCGAGTGAGGTCATCTCGTAGATGGTCTTCGGCTTCTCCTCAGCCTTCTTCTTTTCTTGTGGCTTGATCTCTTCCTTCGGATCGGGGTACCAGTTGAAGCCGCGGTCCGGATCAGCCCACGGGTTTTCGTCCCACCAACTTGCGGGCCGTCTGTCGTTGGGTGCTGCATGAACGGCGAATGCAAATAGGCAGCTCACGGCTGCCAACAGGATGGATGCTCTACGCACTTACTTTGCTCCGATATGGGCAGCTAAATGGCTCAACGTCCCTCCCCAGGAGCATGTGCTGGACCTTGTTCGATACGTCGCCTAAGCTCCCGGCCCTGAGTTGGTCTTGAAGAAACTGAATATCACCGAGGGTAAAAAGCGCTTTTGCCGACGCCAGCTTGTGTTGGACGACGGTTGCCTCGAGAAGGACCTTGCGAAGTACATGAATGGTGCCCGGTTGATTGCGACAAGCCAGTACATTTGCAGCCACAAACGGTACATCACCGACCGTCGGCGATGCCACGGTAGTCTGGCTTCCAGGGCGCAACATCTCCGCGATACCAGCGTCGAGGATTTGGATGTATAGCTCGGATGACTCGTTCACATCATCGACAGAAGCAAGCGCCCGAAAGATTTCCCGGTCGGCTCCGTGCCACGCAATTAGTGCATCACGCTTGCTAGCCATTGGCAGAAGACGCCGAAGATCCTCCGCATACTGCCGCGCGTGATTTTTCTCTATCCAAAAAGCAACTGCCTTCATTTGAACGACGTCGATGGGCGTGGTCGGCCTCGTCGCCAAGCGCTTGCGGATGGCTTCCTCTGTCGGTTCGACAAACTTGACCGCCCAACCGTCCATGTGGAGTTTCTTGTGCCCGTTTGCACCACCGTCAATATCGGTATAAACGGCCGAGTCTGCATCGAACACCACGCCATCGGTTCCAACGAGTCGCTCATCCTTGCCGTCACGGAATTTCTTGTGAAACTCGCCGGCGCACTTGAGCGCCGCCTTGTCTCCGACATATTGGCCGCTGATGTAATAGTTCGGGTTGGATCTCACCATCGTAGGATTTATCAGCTGCAGATAGACCCAATCATCGCAGTCTGCTCGTCGGACAATCTCGAAATACTGCGTGACGGGCACCTGTCCCGCAAAGGCGACGTAGTACCCGCTTTTCGCTGCTGAGCGCAGAACTTCGATACCAGGCTGGCCGATCATTGGCGCCCGCCCTGGAGAAGGTTTCAGATCGACATGGGGTGCCGGATTTTCTGGGTCAGGAAGGACGCTGTTGTTGACGTCCCGCCCCATGATCGACGCCGCCGCAGTACGCATTTCAGGTGGCGACTTCGGGACATACGGCTTTGCCGTCCCAAGACCGGTACAAGCGGCGAGAACCGTAATTAGTGAAAAAAAACAGAGAGGGCGGAGCATGCCTGGAAGATAACGCCCCGCTTCGCCCTACAGCAACGCGGAAATGCCGCTCAAATGATGGGGGTAGCGTGAGAAATGGACTATTGAGTCCTGAATTTCTGATTTTTCTGTTGCTGCGGTTGAGAATCAAGCCCTGATTGCGAAGTCCTAGAGGCCTCAGCATTTGCCTTTATTATCTTTTCGTTCAGATCCATCTCATTTTCCGTGCCAGGGGGGAGCCCATTGCGACACATGTTGAGCTTCATGCTCATATCGAGCATTTGGGTTGACCCATCCGACATTGGAAGCAACGTACCCGGCGTAGTAAACCGGATGTTGAAGCGTTTGCATCCATCCTGCTTCAGCTGCTCGATTGTAGAAACCTCCGCTAAAACTCTCGCGTTCGGTCGATTGATCTGCTGTCGAATCATCTCGGCAATTTTGCCGGTCACGTCGACGACAACCCTACCATCCTTTGCGTCCATTGCTTTCAGAAGAATGTCTCGGTAGTCAGTCCCAGTTCTTGCTGTGACGGGCATACCCTCACCTGCGGCAAATGCAATCGCAGGAATGACCAAGCAAATCCCGACAATAGTTCTGAATCTCACTGTGATTCCCCCGTTGCTGCTGGCACTTGTGGGCGGATGTCATAGAACGGCTTGAGTATGTTTTCCACCGCGTCGGCCACCACCAAGTCGAGGACCACCTTTGAGTCCTGTGCCTTTTCCTGAATCCACCAATGACCTGAATTACCGTTCGCGGACATGATGACCGTACTGGTGTATTTGTTGCAGGATTCTCCTACGCAAAATCCACGAGGATCACCTGTCAGCAGCTCGTTGAAGCGACCGGCGATACCCGTTTTCTGCCCCAACCAACTCACCATATCTGTAATGGAAATTGCGGACGCGATACCAGAATAAGCTGCCGATACTCCAATTTGGAGGAGATCGACATTTTGGTGTTTATAGTCTGGTGACTTCCCGAGGTCATTACTAATTGATGATTCGAGCAATTCTCCAAGCTTCCCACTTGCTTTATCCTTTCCTGCACCTGAAAGCATAAACATCCCTGTGAAACGATATTGCTGGTCGGCCTCCTCGGGCTTTTCCACAATAGCATAGCCGCGAGTCTGGAGCTTTGCCTTCAGCACGCGAGTCATTTTTGGGCTGCCATCAAAAACGATAAAAATACGCTTTTGTCCCAACTCTGCATTTGGAATTACGTTGTAATGAACCTCCCTTTGAATCTGGAGATCAGGCGCGGCGCTGTCGTCAGCAACCGCCGTAATTGAAGCAATAGCAACAGCTATTGCGGTGATTGTCTTGTTAATTTCCATAGTAACTTTGGGCCTTCTGCTGCAGTCGATCAGTAGCGAAGCTGGGCGACTTTGTTGGGGTATCGATACTGCTGAGGAATTCTGACAAATCCATCAGGTCAAATCTTAACAATTTGAGTTCATCGAGGGTGAAGCCAGAGCAATCCGGGTTTTCTGGCGCCCCCCAGCTCTTGCCGATCTGGGCGCGGCCCTGTTCGTTGACGATACGGCCCAACTTCGACGGGAAGCAACACCACCCCTCTTTTTTCTCGACGCAGACCCCGAGGATTTTGGAACTGCACCAGGAACCTACCTGGTGGCATAGCCCTTGGCCCCGCTTCATGCCAAGTGCCTGTTCCTCGGTTTCGCAACTCATCATGCCCATAATGATATGGATCGCTACTGCACTGGCCAGCGACCACGGGTCAAAACCAACATACGCAATACCGTTGGTTGAAACCGCAAATTCAGCCCCCCAAACAGAGAAATTAGCAGTCATGCTCAGCGTGCCACTACCAAGCATCGACATTGCGTACTCGCCAAGCATTTCGCTACCGCTGTTCATCAAGCCCTCAAAGATGTACTTGGAGCCCCAGACGTAGATTTCCTCGGCGCCAACCTTCAAGGCTGTGATCCCGATTGTTTGCGCTATGACGTCATTTCTGCCGCCCTCGCCGCCACCTTGCGCCTTGCAGCAGTTGACGAGCGGATTCTTATGGCAACGGCTGGCCTCGCCGACGAAGAGGTCATAATTGACCGCCTCTCGTGCCAATTCCATGTGCGTGATTGCGTTCGCAAAGTCGCCATCAGGCTTGTAACCCGTATCGAAACACTGCCCACTGATACAGAAAGTCTGCAAGCCGCAGTCTGTTTGCACAGAGGTATCCGGCGCCGAGTCTGCGCACTTGTATTGGTGTTCGAGAAGCCCGCACGAACCATCCGGTAGCGACTCAACACAGGACGATGTTGTCTCCGAACACAGCGGATTGTTCTTCAGATCGTCACAAGTGGAGGTCAGCGTTGTTGATGCGCAGGTGTAATCCTTCTTCCATTGCCAGCAATCTTTGTAGACATCAAGGCCGTTAATGTTCTTCGTCCCGGGACCATCGACGCATACTTGAGATGCGACCGTACAGTTCGGATTGCTGTCCAACGACTGGCATTGCGACATGTTTGTCTGGTCATTGACGATGGTGTATGTCGTATCCAGTTGGACCACGTTAGTCGGCAAATGGTCAGGTATCTTGTCTTCACAGGTGTACTGGAAGGATTTCTCAATGCAAGCCCCGGTAAATGCCGTGTTGGTGCAGTTCTCCGTCAGATTCTGACACCCAGCCTGCTTGAGTGGCATGCAATAGTCGATTGGGTTACTGACAACGCAGTTGTAATCCTCCTTCCACTGCCAGCAATCACGATAGACATCCAATCCATCGATATTCTTTGTCGCAGGTCCATCGATACAGGTCTTCGACGACAGTTGGCAACTCGGATTCGTGGAATACGAGTTGCATGGCGAGGTGTCAATGTTGTCGTAGACGATCGTGTAATTCGTGGTGAGCTGAACAACGCCAGCGGTCGGTGTTACGGCTGTTCCGCACTTGTAAGTATTGGTATAACTCAGGCAAGTACCATTATATGCTGTGCTTGAGCAAGTAGATCCTGTTAAATTACAACCTGGTGTCGAATTGATAGCTGCGCAATAATCAATGGTGTTCGGGTCAACACAAGTGTAAGTATCCTGATATTCCCAGCACCCTCCTGCGGCAGATATTGGAACAGTCATTCCACTTACTGATTTAGACGGTGCGCTATCTACACAAACAGTCCCTGTTTTTTGGCATGTAGAAGCGATCGCTGAGCTCACCCAGCAAATGAAAATGATTGAAAGAGCGAAACTAAAGTTGCGTTGTTTCATGGTGCCGCCCTTGACTCTAGGGTAGCGCATCCGTCCGCCCATGTAACAGCATACGTAGGTGGGGTTACTGCAACATCAAAGGTTGCGTAATAAGTTTTTGTCGCGTCACAACCTGTACACCCCCCAAAAGCAACCTCATGTACACGATAGGTTCCACTCGTGGTAGCAGGGAAGTTTACATAACCTGTTGTCGTTGTATCACATCCAGTGAATCTTTTATAACCAATCTGAGCGCCGCTAGGGTCATATACATATACGTCGAAGTATGAATGGCAAAAATATGTGCGGTAAGCAAAGGCGACAGATCCACTATAAGTTGATGGATTTATGCTCATCGTAGTCGATATTGCATAACTTCGATTTTCATTGGGAAGTCTACCGTAAGGAATGTCCCAACGACCGCCCAAGGAATAAGCTTGGTACGCAGGTGTGGTTCCGGGGGCTACTGTAATTGAAGATGTCCGATTACAATTATAAATTTTCTCTTCATAGGGGCTTTTAGTACATTGATAGTTATATGAGGTGCTAACTTGTACAACAGCACCATATGAACAAGTGCCGTTATTGATCGTCGAGAGTGTTTCGCTACAGCGGTAGATGAAATCAGGATCGACTGTAACCTCTTGACCCATTGTGCAGGACTGGGCCTCATTTTTCGACCAGTCATCACAGGTTTGCATCGTGAAGTCCGGATTGCTCGGCTTCGTACTCGTCGTGCAATTCGAGTAGTTGCCGTCGATGGCACCCGCGATCGACTCTGGATTCGCTGTAACGACCTTGCCCTGCAGGACAAGGGGATCGCTGTTCGTGATCAGATTGCTAGGCATGTTCGCGTTGGTGCTCATAATCGCGTTCACCGCCTGACAGTGCTGCTGATCAGCGAGGTTGGTCGACGAGGTTCCGCCTTGGCACTCCGCTATCTTCCCGGAGCCTCCCGTGTAGAGGTTGTTGAGGATGGTGTTTTGGCCACCCCAGTAGGATGATTGGGAGGGAGGTGTGGTCGAAAACCCGCTGACATTGTTCGTGCCCGAAGTGGTGTTGATGTTGTTGAACATGCCCTGCGTATGACTCTGGTCGCCAGAGAGTTTGCCCGCATTGAAGGCGTCCATCGTAGACATGGTTTGCGCACCGACCACGGTCGATACAGCCATGGCCAGGGAAAGCAGGAGACGCTGAATGTGCATCATTGGCTCCTTTCGAGCCGCTTCAAGTACATATCGGCTTGACGGCCGATCGGCCCACCGCGGGATGACCATTGTTCGAGTGCATATTCCAGCGAGACGTCCCCTGCTAAGGCGTAGGAATTGGTGTCACATTGCTCGTTTGCGCAGGTATCTTCTTTCGTCGCAATGACAAAGGTTGGAACAGCCGTCACGTTGTATCGACCGAAGGCTTCGGGATCGATCTGGATTTTTGCGCCTGTAGCCCCGACAGGCTGCAGAGCCTCCATAGTCTTCTGCATTACGCCCTTAGTGCCAAGGGCACCCTTTAGGCCGCGAAGAACGAGCACAGCTCCGGTTGCATTGGCCTGCTCACCCAACATAACCAGCGCCTTCTTCGGCATCGAGGTCGAGATAAAGATCATGAGATCCTGGGTTGCTGGCTTTTGCCCAACACCCGCGTTCTGGTATTTGGCAGCAAGAGCCGATGGGTCGACGCCCTTCATCTTTCGGAGTTCGTCGATGGAGAAACCTGTCTTTGGTCCGGCCTGAGCCGCACCAGACTGCATGGACTGGGCCTGTGCCATGGCGCTTTCAATAGCCTGGCGCGTCCGTACCATCGGGTCCTGTTCCTGGACCGGTGGTTTCTGTTGAGACATGGCCAGCAAGGGGCACAGTACAAGCAAAGCGAGAGCGAGGTGGCGTTTCATAGCGTGGTAATCGGTGGAATTGTCATCAGAAGAGATACGACGAAAGAGCTAGCTCCCTCCGAAGTAATTGAGGAGATTGCCTGCGCAGCAATCGCGTTTCCGGAAAATCTGATAGACGAAATCCTCGCCCATGACCGGATATTCCCTGCCGGAACCCCACAATGCTGTCGAGCGACCGAATGGCTGACAGCACTTACCCATGATCTTTTCCGTTTGCGGAATCGGATAGAGCATCGTGTATTTGTAATTGGTTTTCTGCATCACGGGCTGCGGGTAATAGCCGCATGTTCCATCCTCGCCCGATGCGGACCACATCAGCATTTCTCGATGCAGCTTCGATGTCATCCGTGCGGTGATGAGAGATGAAGCCTGAACCCCTCCAACCATTGAACTCACCCAGCCATTCAGGGGCATCATGCTGCCCTGACAACCATCACACCAAAACAACTCATCCCGGCCAAAACCCATTGTGGTTGCCGCGACACAATCGAATGCACATGCAGCTTGGGCGATTGGATTGCCCCACAGAGCCGCATCCGGATTAAGGATGAAGGTCGTCTCGCTATCACCCCAAAGCGGGTCTATCTCTGTAAGATAAGCGACATCGAATACCCCCTTCTCCAAACAAGAGTCATCCAGCAAGACCTCAAGCCAGAACATGAGTGGGTTGATGTACCAATGGGAGTGGTAGAAAGCGTGCGGAGATCTTCCCTCCTTTTGACCCGCCCGGGCGTGGCGAGGCGCTGAGATCCCGAAATCCATGCTGACACCGCCCATGCCGACGAAACAGTACGGAGTACGCGTGACATCAACCATGCGCGCCGGCTCCCAGAAGCTCATCCGCATACCAACTTTCGGGGGGTCGGTACACGCGCAAAACGGATTGCCCGAGGTGCTTGACGTGTTTTCGTCCTGCCCCATCGTTACTTTGGCCCCCCCAGCCAGCCCAATAGGGAAGGAACACGACCAGCAATAGTCGGTAATGGGGTTAGGAAATTTGCCGTGGCAATTCGGGTCAGCCACTGCACTCAATGACATGGCACCAATCAAGACGCCGACGAAAGCCCCAAGCAGGCGACTAAACGACTTCATTGAACCTCCAACTCATCAATACGCAGTTTTTTCCCTTCCTGGCTGACTAGGGAGGGAACTCGTTCAATGCCCAGCCTGCGGACCAAGGCACCTCCCTGGTCAAAATAGACTTGGAATTTCCACTGACGGGTCAACTCGAGCGGCTGCCCGTTGACTAGGACGGCCTTCACGAGCCCGTTGTAATGCTTGATGACCGCGCTAGCTTTAGAGACCTGGGCAGGATCGCTGCCGTCGAAAAACAGAAGGTGCTGTGGCAGATTGACGTAATCGAGGGGATTGACGGTCTTTCCTGCCTCGGCAATCACATTGCCCTCTGGATCCTTGATCGTCTTCGGAACTTTGATCGTCGGATCCCAGTAGAAGAACCTGGCCTTCTCCACTCTGGCCAACCCCTTTACCGGCTTTGGGTTCTCGATGCTGTGCTTACCGCGCTCAACGGCCTGCTGCTGTAGCCGTGCCAGCTCGCCTGTTTTCTGTTTTTCTTTCAGGACCCGGTAGATCTCTTGAAGCATGTCCGGTTCAACGATCGGATGTACCGGGCCAATCTGCTCAGCAGCCTTACATGGCACCACAACCGCACACGCGATAATCAGTGGAAGAAGTCGACGTAGCATGGGGAATCTAAGGGCAATTTGCATCACGGAAAGATAACGAGCCCCCTCCGCCACGCCAACGCAGAAATGCCGCCAAAATGAAGGGGGTAGGTGTAGGAATGGATGCGAGACCAAAAAAACCGCAGCCGAAGCTGCGGTTGAAGCCTTGCGAGGGATGGTTCAGAACAACGAGAATGTCCGGCCGATGATTTCTTTCTCCGAAATCCACCCGACCATGGCGTAACGTGAATCCAGGCTGTCAGGGTGCGGAGCAAAAACGTAATAGGAGCCCTGGGGGATCACGCCAACCGGCCCAGCCTCAAGCGGCTTACCCCGCATCGAAAGAGTCTTCGCTACCCCGATCGTGCCTTTGCTACCGGGAATCATCATCGCCATGTCACGTTCGCCTGGCGACGTAACCGAGAACCCCCTGGTGGGCGTCATGCTGACGATATCACCGCCCACCCCCCCAATGATTTTGACCATATGGGCACCCTTTCGGAACGGGGAAACCGAGTTTTCGGTAGGGAATTCATAAGCCACATAGTCGCCACGTTTGAGACCTGTCTTCCATCCTTTAACTGTGATGAAGACGTGATCGGGCAAAGATTCCGTGTAATTGACGTCGATGCGGATGACGAGCTGAAGCAAGAACACCGCAACCAGTGGAATGGTGTAGTGCTTCCAGTAGCGTCGAAAGTGAGCCCGACACAAGTCCAAATATTCAGGGAGCGATAACCGGCGCTCTCCGTTGTCCGGTGAGAAAAGTGAATTCAAATTCATTTTTCGGATTGCTCCAACATGGGGGGTTGGCCACGGCCGCCGGCGCCGCGCAGCTGCTGGACGAGTTGCGCCTGATCCACTTTATCCATGCCAAGACGTTTCTTCAGCTGCGGGGTGAAATCTTCCGCAGCAGCAGGTTTGACCACGGCAGCCTTGACGAACAAACTGCAGCCACACTCTTGTTGAATTTCGGCGAGAGCAACTTCTATATCCTTGGCAAACCGCGCGATTTCCTCGAATGCGGCGGCCCCCTTGTTCTCGCCCGGTTCGGCTTGTGTAGCAGCCAAGGTAACCTGCAGTTCCTTGAGATTAAGCACCTCGGCAATATCCACGACGCCGAACCGTTGCTTGTTCGGGGCCACGACGAGGAAGTGGTAGGTGATAAGCGTCACCAGGACAATCAATAGCGTTCCCGTTCCCCTGATCATGGCATCCAGCCAACGACTACCTTCCTTATCTTGCGTCTCTACGACGTCCGGTGCAACCTCGGTTTCAGCTGCGGAGCTAGCTTTGGCCGAACCTGCCTCTTCTATGATTTCACTCATTACGCAGTCTTCCTATTCTGTTTTTTGGCGTAGCCAGGAACGCCGCGATCTGCAAGTACCGCCTCAAGGGAATCCACGATGGAATATCCCCGCTCGCGGTAATAGCGCACGGCCTCGAAATCCTCCGCCTTGGATGAAACGAGCAGCAGGGAGAACGGATCGAACAGGACTCGGCCGATGCCGTGACCCATCTGCCCGCCATGGACGAAGACCTCCGAATAGGCGCCTTGCACGGTCTTGACGGACATCAACATGTCCTTCATGTGCTGGTCGATGACAAGCTTGTCGGATTTTTCGAGTGCTAGTACGCTCTCGGCCTTCTGCCGCAGCAGGAACACCCAGTCGGCGTTGTTCATCGCGGCCTCCGCAGCACGACTCAACGAGAAGTCCCCAATGCTCTGCGTTGCAGCACAGAACGATCCGTTGTACTTGCGCGCACGACGATAGCCCGTCTCGATGAAGTCGCCACTGCCACCACCGCCAAGCAGAGCCCAGGCCTCGTCCAAAATGCAGACCTTCGGCTTGTCACGGGTTAGGTACATGTTCTGCGTGATGCGGTACATCAGGAGGAACATGATGACCGCCTGCAAATCCTTCTTCGCAGCGAGCTCTTCAAGCTCGAGCACGATCAGGTCATTGTCAAAGTTGACGTTGGTTTCGCCGAGGAAGTAGCGGCCGTAAGGGCCATCGGAAGTATAGGGGAAAAGCTGGACGCCCAAATCACGGATCCGCGGATCGCAATAGTTCTGGCGCTCTTCGTGCGACATTGCCCGAACCTTGGCAATCCACTCCTCGTCTGCGGCCTGCGGATTAGGCCCACCCTTCTCGCAATTGTTGATCAGGGAGTAAGCCAGATCATCGACGCTGGCGTTTCGCCCTTTGTCGTACCAGACCGACAGAATGTGCAAACCCAACTGGCGCCGGCGGTAGTCGTCGAGCGGTTCGCTCGGGGAAATCATCTGCTCGAAGAGCGGAATCAGCATCTCGAGGTCTTCATCGATCGCCTCAACCATCGAGAACGGATTGAGACGAATGTCAGATTCCTGGGTGAACTCGAGATATTGCCCGCCAACGGTGTGGCACAACTTCTCGAAGCTGCGGCCGATGTCGATAATCCACACTCGACCGCCAATTCCCAGATAGGAGAGCGCGATGCTATTCAGCAGAACAGACTTCCCCGAACCAGATGTGCCGCAGATTGCTGCATTGAAGTTGCCGGAGACGTTGCCGAACAAGTCGATGCACATCGCCTGGCCACGTCGGCCCCACATGGGTACGATCGGCCTTCCAACTCCACGCCATTCTGCTAGGAGCGGAGCCATGTTGACGGCATTAGGTACAGTCTTTGTCGTCATTCGCTGAGCGGTACGGATGTCCTTCGTGAGCGTAGGCGTCAGCGACATCGGGAGCGACCCCAAAAGTCCCTGTATCTGGATGAAGGTGTCCTCGACAATCTCGAATTGACGAGAACGCCATACCGCCTGAGCGGACTGCTCCGCGCGGGGCATGTCGTTTGGCGAAGCGAAAAGGATGAGCTGATGGTACATGCGTACCGTCCCCTTCCCTTCGTCAAAGGAACGTTGCGCGATGTCCCAGTCGTGCTTGATGTCTTGCAACTCAGGCATGAATTTCGCCATCGGCGAATCGGCCTTCTGAGTTGCCCGAGCTGACTTCATTTGGGTTGTCGCTCTGGTTTCCTCGAAATCCTGAGTAGTGATCCCGATGGTGATCATGAACGGAGAGGTGTAGCCGATTGCCGGCTGCATGTAGTCACCAATCAATGACCCCATGGCGTTGAGGGTGCAAGCCTTCGGATAGCTGCGAACGCTCATGCACTTTGCGACTATCTCGTTATTCCGCTGCGGTAGCCCGTAGACCAAACCGTCCTCGGTAACTCGCATTACCGTATTCGGGGCAACAATTTGTTCCTTGATCGGGCGGCCTTCGTCATAGTTGATATGAGGAGCGTTTCTCTTCAGCAAGGTTTCCTGTGGATTCAGGATGACTGCGCACCAATTGATCAGCTCCTCGGGGCCCCATTCACGCTCGAACTGGTAATACGTCTTGAGCGTGGTCGCACACGTCTCGCGGATGGATGTGATCTCGTTCAGAAGGTCTTCGTCATCGTAGGTTGAAGCAGGAATGACGACGCTCATTACGAGACGGAAGTCTCGTAGCAAATATGGTTGGTTGGGAACAACGGGATCAGTGGCCCCCTTCCGGAAATGCTCGGCTTGGCGCTCGGCAAGTGCTCGGAACAACTCTCGACGTTCGCGCTCCTCCTTCGATGTAGCCTTCTCCGGATCAAGGCGAGCATCGACATACGCATCCAGGAAGCGATCGATCAAAGGAGTCGCAATGAGGCTCCATTGAACCCCTGCGCCCTTTGGCAAGTAGCTGAAGATCGTGGTCAGCAGATCCGCCATGTCGGGCGTTGCTCCCGTCTGCGGGATCATTTCCAGACAGAATCCGATCCCATCCACCTTCTGGGGGACATCGCCCTCGAGGACAAACAGCCGTTGCTTCGGCATCCACGCCAAATAAGGCAGAAGGTCGGAGAACTTGGTGTAGTTCACTTCCCTCGACGGATTGGCCACCGGAGTCGGCGTGTAATACTCCTCCCGTGCATCCTTGAAGAGTGACTTGATGAAGCTCTTGATAGTACCCATGGGTTTCCGCCTCGCTTACTTCAAGTCCGGTTTCTCGACCAGATTTTCATAATTGCCCTTCTGGATAAGCGGCTGCGCTTCTTTCTCCGCCGGAGGTGCAGGCTCTTGATGTTGGGTAGGCCGGTTAAGGGGGTAGATCGGGCGGAACTGATTGCTGATGGTGTTGCGGTTCGCCTCGATCATCCACTTCCCAGAATGAACCATTGTGTAGAAGTAGCTCTGATCGTGGAGATCGCCGCCTTCATCCTCGTAAGGCGCCATCCAAACTCGAAGCACGAGCGGTGGTTGCCGTACCGGCATACCCGAGTACGCCGCATTCATGTCCCGGGGCGAAACCTTCCCTTCGGCCTTCGTCGCCCCATAAGCCGGTTTCTTGTCATCCTTCGACTGCTGGTCGTTGTTAACCCCCTGGGTCTCGCCAGACCGCTGGAACGGGAGATTTCCTGCCGAAGCGTTCTGATGGACACCGCTGACGGATTGACAGATAACGCCGGGCGCAGCCTTACAGCTGAAGCTACTCGAAGCATCAAGACCGCTCATGCTCCCGCAGCCGGCCAAGAGACCAGCCGCAGCGAGCTCAATACCCACCGAGATGACGCGCTTCATTTGCTGGCCACCTTCGCAGCAGCTTGATTCAACATCTGCTCGAGCTTGGCAGCGGAGGGCGCACCGGGAATGATGGAGCCATCGGGAAGGATGACAGTCGGGGTGCCATTGATGCCCATGGTCTCCGCAAGCGCAATGTTGCGATCCACGGGGTTTTCGCACTGACCGGTCGGCACCTCGTTGCGACGCATGAGACCGTCCCATGCCTTAACCTGGTCGGTCGCACACCAGACGCCGACGGCCTTCGCCTTGGCTTGCGGGTGAAGCTGATCGATGGGGAACAGGAACAGGTAGATCGTGACGTTGGTCAGATTTGCGATGTTGTTTTCGAGCTGCTTGCAGTAGGGGCAGTCGGGATCGCTGAAGATTGCGAGTTTGCGGCTACCGTCACCGCGAACGATCTTGATTGAATCCTTCAGCGGCAGAGCCCTGAAGTCGGTTTTCGCTACCTGTTCGGCCATGATCTTGCCCTCGGTCAGATCGATCTGCGTCTGCATGTCGAACATGTGGCCAAACAGGAAGTAGCGACCGGACTCCTCGACATAGGCAACGTTCTTGCCCATCACGACTTCGTAGACCCCAGGCAGGTTCGTCGAAGAAACCGACTTGATAACCGTACTGGGATATTTCTGCTTCAGGGTTGCCATAACGGCTGTTTCCTTGAGCGCGTCGCCGGCGTAAGCGGAGCCTGCGAGCAGAGTAGCGGCCAGGATGGAGGTGAGGAGTCTCGTCGTCTTCATTGCATGGTTCCTTGTGAAATAAGTAATGGCCCGTTAATTCTTTCAACTAGGCCCCGGCGTTTCTGGAATTTCTTACTTTCGGGCAACCGCAACGCCCTTGGTGATCACGATATCGACTGGCTGCCCAGCATCGATCTCGATGATCGGGAACATCTTGTCGGCCAATTGGATGTAGTACTTGGACAGCTGTGTGAGCGCGTTACCAACACCTTGCCCAACGCCAGCTTGAAGCTGCTCCCCGTCTTTCACCGACTGTGTAGAACCGAGTGGTGAAACAGAGGTGGTCATAGCTCCCTGAGAAAAGGCAGTGCCGATACCAGAGGACACGCCAGCCAAGAGAGCGTTGGCGAGGACCTGCCCTTGCTTGCTGATAAGCCGACCCCGAACACCGGCCTTACCGGTCTGATCAGCAATGTAGCCCTTCACAGAGACGTCCAACGCACCGCCGTCTTCGGAAATACAGCTCAAACGATCCAGGCGAATGTAGGCTCTCTCACTGCTCAGATCGCCCGCCCCATTTGCCGTAAACCGACAGTTTTTGTAGTCGGCCTTGAACTTGTTCGGCAGCGAAGCCATATCGAGAACTTCGATAACCACGGGATGTGGGTTTTGCTGAGCCTGTCCACCAGTGGGCGCGTCAAGGCCCGAAAGCAAAACACCCCGCATGAACGATCCCGCTGGGATATATGTCTCGGCGCTTTGATCGCCGGTTACATTGCCACCACCGCCGTTAGCGCCGCCAGCATTGTCACCAATTGCACCATTACGCGCCGGCTGCGCTGGTTTGGCTGACGAGGAACCACCACTGCTCCCCATGTCGACCCGCATAATCCCCTTGATGGCATCCTGGCGCGGCCCGCCGGCAAAATCAGGATTGGCGGGCTGTCCCAGCTGTCCTGTTTGCATCGGCAATCCAGTGGGCGGAGGCGCAGCTTTTGCCTTGCGCTCAGCTTCTTCACGCTCCCGTTCTCGGGCGGCCTTGTCATCAGCCTCCTTTTTGGCAGCCAGTTCTTGTTCCTTATATTTGGCGTCGGCAGTAGCCTTGTCGTTCGCAGCCATCTTGGCTTGAATATCTGCCAGTTGCTGCTGAAGCTGAGCGACCCGTGCACCTTCTTGGACCCGCCAGATATCGGCGTTGTTGACCTGCTCGCCGGGAGCGCCAAACGCCTTGCGGGTGGATTCAGGAGCGCGCGGAGGAGGAGCTTTTTTCGGTGCGCCAAGCATCGCGGCTCCGAATGCAATGACGCCGACAACCCCAACAAGCCCGGTCAAGATCACCATCTGCTTACGGCGGACAGGAGACATTCCGGCCACTTTCGACTTGATTCCGGCCATCAGTTACTCCTCACCACATAAATGTTGGTGGATTGGCCCGGATCAAGTTGCATGTTTTCGATGGCGACCGCAATGACACCTTTGCGGTATAGCTCCTGCTCGACGAGACGCATTGGGGACCTTCCGGTGTTGGTCAGAACATACTTCTCGCCGACCAACTCGCGCTCGTTGTACACCGCGATCATCACGAAATAGGTGTTTTCCCAGAGCGCGAATTCCTGCTTGGTCGCCCGCACTTCGACGTTGCTGGGCGGCTCCTCAAGGGCCATTGCGGCAACAAGCGAACGGACGGTCCGGTCCATCCCACTCGCTGCGCCTTTTTTCCCACCTCCAGCAGCAGTATTGCGCTCGGCCCGGATATTGAAGGGTTCGCGAATGACAATATCTTCCTGTGGGATATCGACGGCCTGCATCACTAGGTTGTACGTCATCCCAGTCGAGGCGATGATGCGGACGTTGATAGGCTTGTTCAGAACGATTGGTCGAACGAATAGCTGCCCACGATCATCGTCTTTTTCGACGGTCAGTTCGCCATCAGTGGCGATCAACGAGCGAATCTTTCCGCCGTCGATATAGAGACGGGTCGTTTCCTTCGCGGAAATCTTGACGAAACTGTTTTGCCCTTCGACCGGATCGACTGTTTGGAAAGCGAAAGCGTTTAGCGAGGCGAGTGCGAACGCTGCTGCCATAAGAAATTTCTTAGGGGGCATGCCGATTCCTTTAGCGAGAATTTGGAGTAGTTGACATTACACCCGACTGAAGCGCTTCTTTCGCGGCAGGATTGGGCGCTTGCGGAGCAGGTGGTAAGCCAGCACCAACTGGTATAGGGGCCGCCGGTTGGAATCCAGCAGCTTGTGCGGCGACAGCTTGAGCATCGGTTTCCTGCTGCATTGCGGCTTCGACTTCAGCATTGGCTTGGGCGACGGGAGGGTCGAACGGCTTGATGGGGCTCGTTTCGCGCAATTCCTTGATGAAGGTGCGACTTCCGTCGTAGTCGAACGTAACAAGATAAGCTTTCATCTCGTCGTTCGGGACACGCTTGTCTGCGATCCACGTGCTCTGTGCGCCGATGAGTGCTACCGACTGACCCTTCTCGCTAATACGGATTTCACGGGGGATGAATATCTTGCTCATGTTGTCCGCCTTCAGGCGGTTCGAGCCGATCTTGAACCGAATTGCCAAGTCCCCATGAATTGACGGGTGAACGTATTTGAGCAACATGTTGCTCTGGTAATCAATGGAGGACGGGGTAATGGTTGCGTATTGCTGAATGACCCACGATCCCATCTGTTCGAGGTATTCGGGACTCAGGGTTCGGCCATCAACCCAGAACGATTTGCTGATTTCTGGAGGAGCAAGGATTGTGCGCACCGTGCGGTCCATCGTAAAGAACGCGCCGGCCATGAAAACGTTGGTCAGGAGGGAAACGCCCAGGATCATCTGAAACGCCCTAGTTACGCCGCCGCGCGATTCCACATCGGCCATCAATTTACTGATCAGCATTAGTACAGTCTCGTCGTCTCGGTGTTGGGATAATCAGCCGATAAATTCTCGGACGGCCGACGGTGGGGTAATACGGAAGCCGAAACTGGTCGGCAGATACCAATAGAGGGCATGAAGACCAAAGGCACGGCTGCGCCCAGCCTTCAATTTCTGGTAGGACATAGCGACAACCACGCCCAAGCCAGAAAATGTCATGGTCTGATTCGTCATGATTCCCATGACCACACAGCCCATGAAGAGAATCGCCACATCGAAGTCCCACCACAAGAACTTGGGAGGATCATCCAGGCGGTGCGGGATGATGTACTTGTGATCGATATCCGACATGGCGATTACTCTATCCTTGCGGCGACTGACTTAGATCAGCGCGGAAGCAATGCCGTCGATGATGCCGGGACCGATGGCGAACAGCACGGCGAAGATGATGCCGACCAGGGCAGGCATAGCAGTGGACTTCGCGAAGCCGACGATGGCACCAACCAGGAAGGCGGCGATGGCCAGGGTGCGGCCCAGGTAGCCTTCCGACCAGCCCTTCACTAAGTTGTACATGGCGCCGAATTCGGTACCGCTGGTACCAGCGAAAGCCGGAACGGCGAGAACGAGGGAACAAGTAGCCAGACCGGCACGGTTGAACATCGTTGAAAGTAGTTTCATATTTTGTCCTTGGCAAAATTGGAGGATAAATTTGGTATCATCGTCTCGTCGTCTCGTCGTCTCGTCGTCTCAAAGTCTCTTGAACTGCTATGCGGTCTTGTCGTCGTCGATGTCTCGCCTCACGACATCCTTGACCTTAGCGAATAGGCGCTTACGCGCCTGATCGTCCCTGCTTGCATCCTCGATCACCATTTCAAGGGCGGCTGTCGCAATGCGACGCTCCTGAAACAAGTCCCGCTCGGCGAGACCCGCTCGAAACTCACGAAGGCTTTTCTTGGCGTCTTCTCGCACGAGCACGGCTCGGTAACCGTGCTCGTAATTTCCATTATTCTGTGTAGTCATTTGGTCGTAACCGTTATCTCAATATCTGTACGTCTGAGTTCTCTCATGGCGGCCTTGGAGGCAGCCAGGCTTCCATCACAGCAGGGGTTTTGCGCCACTGCCACAATTCGGTCTGCCGGGACACCGGCCATCACCAGTACAGCCTTGACGGTTTCTGCACGGCGTACAGCCAGCTTCTCGTTAAACTTTCGCGGCCCCGTCGGATCGGTGCGACCCGCAACCTCAATGCGCTTTGCATCCTTCAGCAGACCGGACGCCACAACTGCTTCTGCTTCCTTGCGACCATCTGCATCGAGACGGCTCCAGCCCCAGCGGAAGTGGACCTTGAAATGAACTTGTTTCGGCATTTCAGCCACCTTGACGGGAGCCGGGGAAGGTTGCGGGGCAGGCGGTGCCGGGGGATGGAGGAATTTAGGTGTCCGTTGCGGGCACTTGTCTGTTTCGCAGAACACCAGTTCGGCGTTTTGCTTGGCACCAACCTGGACAACGCCAAGCTTACCGTTGGGAGACTGCTCGTCGACGTTAGGGACAGAAGCACAAGCCGTCACCATCAAAGCCAAAGATGCGCCGATCAAAGCCTTAGTCATCGTCACGCACCTCTTCATAATTCAGAAAGCCACCAACAGTGAATTCGCGGGGCTCGTATTCCGCCGGCGCTGCGGCGATCTTCATGGACTGGTCGGACTCGCCGAGCTTGACGACCATGATCTTCTTCGGCTGCACGGCAGCGCTTGCGCTGTGAATAGCCTTGTTGGAAGCGGCCGTAGCCCCTTGTTCGTAGGTGGCGACAACGTGTGTCGGCGCACCGATGTCACCGACCTTGTTCAGGGTGGAATGAATCTTCCATGCATATTGATTGCGGCGACGATCACATTCCGCTTTGTCCAGCTTTGCGCACCCCACGTTGTAGGCACCGATCGCATTCCAGTTCCAACCGAGCTTCTTGGCGTTGTTCGACAGAATCCATGCGCCTACTTTGACATTTGTGCATGCGTCTCTCAGGGACTCTTCCGTGACACCATACTTTTCGAGCGTCGGCAGCCAGCTCGAATTGATCTGCATGATTCCGACGTCATGCGACCCATCGCTGTTGCCGTTACGGGCTTTCGCATTGAATCCGCTCTCGGTCTTCGCGACAGCCTTTAGCACGTTGACCGGAATGCCGTAGCTCTCGCTGGCGGCCTCCCAACACGTCGCTTTTGCGGCGATCGGGGCTGCGAAAGCCAGCCCAGACAGCGCTATCAACAGGAAGTTTTTTGTTGCGTTCTGCATGGGATGAATCTTGCCGGTTGGCAAGAAACGCCACAACTCAGAAATGCCGCCGTTTTGATGGGGTTAGGTGTAGGAATGGACTGCATTACGCAGAATGTTGAATGTTCGAGATAAGTAGGCGTACGAGAACACCCATAAAGGTGATCACGAAGGGGTAGAAAAAAACCGATAAGGTGGTCACTACAGCGAAGGCAACCATTGAGATGGCAGCTAGCGCAATGATCACATGCCACGAAACGTTGTACACGGTTGGAGACGTGTACTTGAAGGAAGCCAGCTTCGCCTTTCTCGTCATCACCCCATCGAAAATGATGGCAGCCAAGAACGGCGTCAAATAAATGATCCAAGACCAGGAATGTGCGACTCTGAAAAAGAACATCCAGATGTTATAGAGGAAGTTTCCCCAGTATTCCATCAGGTGCTCAGCATAGGGGGTCATCGCTTTCGGCAGCATGACGCCTGGCGCCACCTCCTTGCTAGGCATAGGTTTCACGAAATGCTTGCGAATAAGCGGATCGATTCCCGTACTGACCATCGCAGCGCCATAGAGTCGGTTTGTCCTATCGAGAATCGTTTGTACTTCTTTGCCGTCATACCACTCCCCTGCGGTAGCCAGTTCGCTTTCCACACAAGACTCGTAGTCGGCCTGGTTAATCAGTAGGGGAGCGAAAAGAAAGATGACGATGATGGCGAATAGCCAAAGTAATCCGTGGCGAGTCACGATGTATTCCTCACTGTGCGGTGCTCATGTGAAGCAATCTCTGGTAATCAAGTCCGGCCACCTCAAGTTCATGGGTCGGACTGATAGCCGCCAGAAGCTTGATCATTACGGTGCCGGATGCGACCGGGGAGTCACGTTCGCGGATTTGAATCGCGTAGCGCTTATGGTTGGCTAAGTGCCGCATCAAGGGCTCGTCGTATGTCCAGACCGCCCAAAGCCCATCCTTGTCCTTGACGGACACGCGGATAGATGAGAGCACCTTGGCACTGGAGGCGATTCGCTCGATGAACTTCCTGTGGCTTGCTTCATAGCCCAATGGCAGCGTTTCGTCGTAGGTAGCGATCGCATCCCTCAATGTGCGCTCCGCAAGGTTCTCGCCGTTCACGACCAACCAGGGCGATACAAAATGGATGAACTGGAGCGCAACCCGCTCCAGGGTAGGCCAATCGGTGAACGCCTTTACCGGACTCGATGAAAACCCGGCGTTGCTAAGAATTTTGTTGAGGCTTACCCGCACGAAGGCATCTCCACTCATGCTTCTTCATGTGAAATGATGGGCAACCGGCCCTTGATGAGTCGGCCACCAGACACCATTGCGATGTACTGCCAGTTCGGCAGCTGCCCGAGTACGTCCGGCGGCAGCACATCTTCAAGGGCTTCCGTAACTCTCTCCTGAACGGAGCCAGTGAAATGGGTGATCGTCTTTTCCGTCGAAGAAGATGTCGCATGGATCTTCTGCTGCGTATAGACGTAGGTCTGACCAAAGGTTTCCGTGACGAAATCTTGCGTAACTCGGTCCTTGATTCGCATGGAGACGAGGTTGTTGAAGTTACCAAGCATCTGTCTGGCCTTGTCCATCGACTCGAACCGCGCAGCCAGGTCGGGGATCGTTTGGATCGCCGCCAAATTGATGAAGCCAGCACCGGCGGATTTGTTCAACATCTGGATGTATGGATCGTTGACCACCTCTGCAGCCTCATCGACGATGAGGAAGACCTTGTGGTTGCCACCATAGTTGTAGAAAGCAGCAGCAACCGAAGTCAGGTCCGATAGCAGCATTGAGCCGACAGCGGAGCTGATTGTCTTATTCGCCAACGAATCCAGGCCAATACTCACCACGCTGTTGGCGCGGATCAGGGAAGCTAGGTCTGTCATCGGCCGAGTGTCTGCGACATCCCGAGGATCAGGGGAAAGCAGAGCCCCCAGGTCCCCGGTGGTAAGCATCCCCAGAATCGGCACTAGGTTTGCAATCATCTTGGAGTAGTGGGCGCTGTCATGCTTGTAGATAGTTGCCAAAGCCTCGATAGCCTCATCCCGCAAGCCGCGCGGAACAATCATGTCCAAATAGAAATCCAGGAGGAGGTGGAGTGACTGGCGCACAAGGATCTCACCATCTTCCTGCCCCTTCTTTCCCTTCGCTTGCTTGAGCGTGCGGGCATACGCCGCCACTTCGGTTTCCCAGTTTGGCTGTAGCTCCTCGTCGAAGAACTGAAGAATGACGCGCATCAAGAGATCCGCAATCCCGTTGTCCACGTATGAACGAATGCGCACAAGCGACGGCTTCTCGCCCGTTGCCAACATCCCCATCACGATGGCGTTCAGCACCCCCCATGCGAAGTCCCTGAAGGACGAGGACTTATCGCCTCCAGGCATCAGTGCGGCAATCCGCGATGCCAAGTCACTTGGATTTGTATAGTTCTTCAGCGGATCAATACGAGCGCTTGATGCAGGGAAAGCAAGATGGAAGCGTACAAAATCCTGCTCCCGGCCCGCTTGTTTGCACGCCGCGCGCAGGGAGGCATCAAAGGGTTGATCTCCCTTCGGATCAATGCAGATGACGGTGTACCCAAGCTCGATCGCCATTTCAGCGATCAACTCGAGGAAACGAGTCTTCCCGCATCGAGTCGTCCCTACCAGAAGGGTGTTACCGATCAGGTTCTGAATCGGTACGTACAGCTCTTCCTCGGCACCATTCAGACCGTGAATCCAAGGGGCCCCGATATATTCCGCTGTGTTTGCGCCAACCTGCTCGCCGCTCCATTGTTCGATCATCCACATGATCATCTTCGGTGGGTAGAACTGTTCCGGATCAGCTCGCTTGATTTCGTACACTCGCTGGGTGTGAACAGGGGTCCAGTCGAAGCCCTTCCCGAACCACAGAGCCAGCGAGTTCTCCTTCCCTTCTTCGCTGGTGACTTTGGCTTTCAATTCCTCGTCGGAAATGAAACTGATGCCCTTTCCACCCAAACTCCATTTGAGCCGCCAAATCTCCCAGGCCCTAAGAAGGTTGAAGATCATGAACCCAAGGGCGGTAGCCCCAAGGTAGTAAAACGGAAGATCAGGGAACGAGGTGGTGTACCAGACGAATGACAGCCCAACAATGCAAAGGAACCACACGGCTGCGGAGTAGGCCTCGTAGGCCGTCCGCCACGGCATCTCGAATTGGCGAAGAAGCATTGGTTATTCCTTGTTGGTCATATCGAATCCGAGGCCAGAAGCGATATCTGGCTTCAGGATTACCATGCGGTGCGTCTTTCCATCGATCTCGACTGGATGAATTCGGCGACTTGCTCGGGTCTTATCCTGCCAAAGCCACGCCTTCAGGCCGAGCTCTTCGAGCAGTTCCATCACCGGAATTCCATGCCGGTTTAGTTCCTCGTGGCTGATACCAAAGCCGTAAGGCAGCACGGCGCCGCTCATGGCGTCATTGCGGTAGGCCTTCATAACTTCATTGAGCAGCCATGCATTTGTCCGCTTCAGAGATCCGAGTAACTTTGCCGCCGTGGGGCTCACATCAGCTCCAAGCGAAGCACCGCTGTCGCTTTCCTGTGCGGAAGGGCGCGGATCGTCTGATCGTGAATTTTCCTCGGCGTCAGCGTCATGCTCTCCCCTTTCTTCAGGCTTTGGCTTATTTGGCTTGCGATCTTTCCCTGCTACCGCCACCGGTGGCGGTAGCAGGCTTCCTTCAGCAGGAGGCTCATTGTCTTGCACATAGGGCGGGATATCCTCGAGCGATGGCGCATCTTGTTCTTGCTTCGGAGCTGGCCGCGGCTTTGGCTTTGCTGGTTTGGCAGGCGCATCCTTTACCGACTCTGATGGCGGGTTCGTGGTCTGAACGTCGGTCTTCGGGGCTTGCTTTACACTACTTGCCGACGGAGTTGTTTGCTGTGCTGCCGAGGCTGGAGTAAGTGTCAGCTGGACATTCTGGTAAGGCTCAAAGTCAAAGCCCTGGGGGAATATGACCTCTCCCTCCCGAAGCTTTACCATGCCCTCTTTCGCCTCGAATGTGCCAGGCAATGCGATTGCCCAGTAACGGGCTCCTCGTCCGTTGATCTGGAGCAGATTCGCGGATACCAGAAGGTCGGCCAGGGTATCCGGGTCCTTCGGAATGCCGGCAAACGAGTCACGAGCCAACAGATTCGCTATGTCAGCAGCCGCAACAGGCCAGTCAATGAATACGCCTTCCTTTCCAACCCAAAGACGGCCGCCTGATGAGACATTGTTCGCGATCCACTTCCCCCCACGAACCAAACGACGCATCGCATCGACCAGATGCATCTCGAGGTGCGCACCGATTACCAGGTGCCCATAGTTCGTGGCAGATCGTTTCAAGTCATCTTCGATTACCCGGGTGATCACAGGAGCAACTAAACGACCGACCGGGTTCTCCGACATGTTGGTCTCGACACCAGCGATCGCCGCGGTCATCGCCGGCACGACTTGATTGTTGTCGCTGGCGAGATACTGCAGGACATCATGGGGGACTACTTGCGAAATTAAGTATGCAGCTGATGCCTGGGCCCCCTGAACGTGCATATCTTCCATCCATCGGACGAAATAGACGTCCGCTTTTGAGTTCGTGCACCACTGGAAAAGAGAGTGGAGGAGTGGAGTCCACTGTTGACTATCCCTGGTCATAACCGCCATCGAATTGACCGTGCGGTAGTTCTGGCTGCACAGACCGGCCAGGAAAGTTGCCAACGTCCACTTCGGCTGCATGAAGAAGCGTCGCTCTACGCCTCCCCCAGCGGGGAAGACTGCTGCATTGGCGGATTGCAGCGAATTCAGCGCAATTTCAAGACTCATGCGGAAAAGGCCACCTGTTCCGCGAAAATAGGTGATGCTCGTCGCCGGAAGCAAATGTACGTGCTCTGCCAGGTTTCGGACGGCCGGCATATAGAGTCGGTCGAAATCCGCACGCGAGACACCGGCAGTACGGAAGATGCGATCCATTAATTCTTGTTGCGATTGCAGGATCTTCTCAACGGAGATGACTGGGATACCTTCGTCGAATGGGGGGTAGCGCGATATCGCATAGTCGCCGGGGCCCCCTTCATCCGGATAGACATCCAGCCCCATTCCACTGGACTGGGGCTTCGACGGGACCAACAGCGGAGCGGATGGCGGGGCTGGTGCGCGATTCAGTAGGCGGCGGATGAAGGTGAGCATGCCCGGAATTATCCGGATCAGCCCAGAAAGACGCAGCAGGGAAATGCCGCCGAAAATGCGGGGCTAGACGTAGGAATGGATGCGTCTGGGGAAAATTGACGTCCTCCCCGCCCTGAAGGCCGGAGATTCCTACGGCGCTACGCAAGAGCAAGCTCCCGAGTAGTCGCTTCGGTGGGTTCCTGCTTCGCAGAGTGGCCTGACTGCGCCAAC